>Ga0105245_10005691_pt1 | contig 10947 bp, 11 predicted proteins | sample KBSM54metaG_FD_81523 | JGI IMG/M metagenome (GOLD analysis project Ga0105245, IMG submission 81523) | Miscanthus rhizosphere microbial communities from Kellogg Biological Station, Michigan, USA - KBS M5-4 metaG | ecosystem: Host-associated > Plants > Roots > Rhizosphere > Soil | place...
ATGATGACGAAGCGCGCACCGCTCACGGATTGTTGCGCGAACACGCCCTGAGCCCGTGCGCAGCTCGGCGCGTCGCCTTTGTCGACGTCGAGCGCATTGAGCGCGACCCGGAGTGCGGTCATGTCGCCGACAAGCTCGATCGCCAGCTTGCGCGCGCTTTCGGCGGTGGCGATGCGTAACTGTGCCCGCGCGCCTTCGTCCGCGGTCTGGGTCGTCTTCAGCGATGCGAAAAAGGCGATGATCGCCAACGGCAACAGGGCTGCACTGAGAATCAGGAAAATCTTCGCGCCGGTCGGGATCTGCGCAAGGAGGGCGCGGCGCGGCGCTGTTGCCGGCTCAGCGGCTGGCTCCGCCATAATCGCCGTCAGGTAAGCTTGCCGAGAAGGTCGAGCATTTCGGGCGGAACCGTCTCGTCAACCGTCTTCTGATACACGGACCGCAGCGCGGCCCCCATATCGCGATCCTTGCTCTGGACCTTGGCGGCCCGCGCGGCCTGCGGCTTTTTCAAAGAATCGTCGCCCGAACGCAAAAATCGTCCCCCTGAGCATCCGGAACTGGCCGGGCAAATCGAAAAACCCTCCCGAGAAACCCGGCAGGCAAGCCGTACATATATTCCACGACGACTGCATGAAACAAAACATCGCTTCGTTTGTTCCATGCACGACGCGAAAAAGCCCGGCAAGTATTGATCGGCTTCAAAACGCGTTGCAAAGGCGGGGGGGCGCTTCCACAAGGACCCCCCATAGACTTATCTTGCGCCGGACCTTTTCGGCGCTTCCACGGAGGAGACCCCGACAGCCATGTCGCTTGGACAGCAGCTTGCCCCCCATCTTCCCTTCCTCCGCCGTTACGGTCGTGCTCTCACCGGCACACAGGCACATGGCGATCGTTATGTCCGCGCAACGCTCGAAGCGATCGTCGCGGCGCCCGGGGAATTTCCGCGCGACGTTGATCCGCGGCTTGGCCTCTATCGGATGTTCCAGGCGATCTGGGCTTCGACCAATTATGATGAGACACCTGAAAACGCGGCCCCGCATGAGGGCTTCACCCAGGAATCGATTGCGCGCGCCCGTCTCGCCCGTATGACGCCGCTTTCGCGTCAGGCTTTGCTGCTGACGGCTATGGAAGGGTTCACGCCCGAGGATTGCGCCTATCTGATCGAAGTGGAGCCGAGCGAGGTCGAGGCGCTCGTCGCCGAGGCGCTCGCCGAAATCGAGAAACAGACCCGGGCGCGCGTCCTCATCATCGAGGACGAGCCGATCATCGCGATGGATATCGAGACGATCGTGCGCGATCTCGGCCATGACGTGACCGGTGTGGCCGTCACCCGTGACGAAGCGGTTGCGCTGGCGATGGATGACCGCCCCGGCCTCGTCCTTGCCGACATACAGCTGGCTGACGACAGTTCGGGTATCGATGCCGTGAAGGACATCCTCGCCGAATTCCAGGTTCCGGTGATCTTCATCACCGCTTTCCCGGAGCGGCTGCTGACCGGCGAGCGGCCCGAGCCGACTTTCCTGATCACCAAGCCTTTCCAGCGCTCGACCGTGAAGGCGGCGATCAGCCAGGCATTGTTCTTCGATCAGGCGACTGTCCCGATCACTTGATCGGGAGCGCCTGATCGGGAACTTTGCAGAGCCCCCGGCATTGGAGTTCCATCTGGTACGGACCCAAAACGACACTCGGGGGTTATTGTCTGATGGCTGATCCAAACGAACAAACCCACCTCACCGGCGAAGAGGCCCGGAGCGGCGCGACACCCCATATGACGCGCTATATTCTTGGCATCTCGCTGGCGTTGGTAATCATAGTGTTCGCCTTTCTGCTCTATCGCTGACCGCCATCGCTTTAAAATCGGGCGATGTATTTGCCCGAATCTCTTCCTATGTCTGTGAATTCGGACGACGAAACGGATGTTCATGACCGACGCCATCGAGACTGACGACGACGATTTGCCCATCGAGCCGATGGAGCACGTCGCTTTGTCGGACTCCGAATTCAAGAGCCAGCTCGCTGCGGTCATCCCGCATCTCCGCGCTTTTGGCCGCTCGATCTCGGGCAGCCGTGACCTCGCCGACGATCTCGTCCAGGAGACGCTGATGAAGGCATGGGCGGCGCGGCAGCGCTTCCAGGCCGGCACCAATATGCGTGCCTGGACCTTCATCATCCTGCGTAATCTCTATCTGTCGCAGATGCGTCGCGCCCGCTTCAAGGGCGAGTGGGACGATCTTGTCGCAGACCGATTGCTGGCGGCCCCGGCGAGCCAGGATCGCCACGTCGAGCTTGGCGACATGCAGCGCGCTTTGCTCCACTTGCCACAGCCACAGCGCGAGGCACTGATCCTCGTCGGCGCCGGTGGTTTCGCCTATGAGGAGGCGGCCGAAATCTGCGGCGTCGCGGTCGGTACGATCAAGAGCCGGGTGGCGCGCGGGCGCGTCGCGCTCGAGACGATCATGAACGACAATTCGCTGCCCTCGCGCCGCACCCACAGCAACGAGCCGGGCATGACCGCGCTCGACACCATCATGGGCGAAGTCGAAGATCTCAGCCGCGACCGCAGCGATTGAGCAGCATTTGCCGGCCGCGCCGCCGGCAGGAAATCAGCAATTGCCTAACGCGCGATCGGCTGCGTCAATGCGCCCTAACAGGACGCTGAAGTCGTCGATCGCTTCCTCCTGACGACCAAAAGCTGCGCGCAACGCATCACTGATCGAGTCGCTCTTGCGCGGTCCGGACACGACATAGCCGTTGCCGGAGTTTTGATCTCGGGGTGTGGCGCTGGATATCGGCATAAGAGCAGAACACTTGAGCAACTAATTTGTTGCTTGCCATGTCGAACCAATTGGCAGGATAATCCTATAGTTGCATGCCGGACACTTCTTCCAGCCAGATGATTACGGACGCGGTTCGACGCGCACGGGCTGATTCACCCTTTCTCGCCCTGCTGCTCGACCGCGAACCGATACTGGCCGCCCGCCTCGCAGCCGGCGTGCTGCCGACGCTGGACGAGGTGCCGATCGACGACCCATCCATGCCAATCATGCGCCGGTTACGGCTGGAAAGGCGGCGCCTGGCGCTGCTCGTCGCGATCGGCGATCTCGCTGGCGCCCATGATCTCACGGCAGTCACCGGCGCGCTCTCCGATTTCGCCGATCGCGCGCTCCACATAGCGATCGTCACCGCGATCGCCGAGCGCACGCCGGATGCCGAGCCCCTGGGCTTTGCCGCCATCTCGCTCGGCAAGCAGGGCAGCCACGAGCTCAACTATTCGTCGGATATCGACCCGATCCTGATCTTCGATCCGGAGACCTTGCCCTGCCGCCCTCGCGAGGCGCCCGACGAGGCCGCGGTGCGGATCGGCCGCCGGGTCGTCGAGATCCTGCAGGCCCGCGATGGCGATGGCTATGTGCTGCGCGTCGATCTGCGTCTGCGCCCCTCGCCCGAAGCAACCGCGATCGCTCTGCCGGTCGATGCGGCGATCTCTTATTATGAATCGCTTGCCCTGCCCTGGGAACGTGCCGCCTTTATCCGCGCCCGCGCCGCAGCCGGCGACACGGCGCTCGGCGAACGTTTCCTCGAGACGATCCGCCCCTTTATCTGGCGCCGCGCGCTCGATTTCGGCGCGATCGGTGAGATCAGGGCCATTTCGCGCCGCATCCGCGATCACCATGCACAGGGCCAGGCCTTCGGGCCGGGCTTCGACCTCAAGCGCGGGCGCGGCGGCATTCGCGAGATCGAATTCTTCGCCCAGATCCACCAGCTGATCCATGGCGGCCGCGATATGTCGGTGCGGGCGCCCGCCACCCGCGACGCGCTGGCCCGGCTCGCCGAGGCGGGCTGGATCGGCCGCGACGAAGCCGAGGCGATGACCGCAGCCTATGTCCTGTTCCGCACGATCGAACACCGCGTGCAGATGGTCGAGGACCGCCAGACCCATCACCTGCCGTCAGGCGCGGCGCTCGATGGCGTCGCGCGGCTTCATGGCCTCGAAAATGGCGAGCTGCTGCTCGATCTGCTGCGTCCGCATGTCGAGGCAACCGCGCGAAGCTATGACGCGCTCGATCCCGAAGACGAAGGCAGCCTGTCGCATGACGCGGCGCATCTCGAGCAGCAGCTCGCCGAGGCGGGCTTCGCCGAACATGAAGCGGCCGCGCGGCGGATCGAGCAATGGCGCGGCGGCAGCTATCCCGCGCTACGCAGCCCGGCGGCGCGCGAGGCGCTCGAGGCGGTTCTGCCCGGGCTGATCGAAGCGCTCGGTGCCGCGCCCGATCCGCAAGGGGCGTTGATCCGGCTCGATCTGATGCTCGCCAGACTATCGAGCGCGATCAATTTCTTCCGCCTGCTCGAGGCGCGGCCGGCGCTTGCGCGGCTACTCGGCGCGATCCTCAGCCATACCCCAACGCTTGCCGAAGCCCTGGGCCGCCGCCCCGAACTGTTCGACGGCCTGATCGATGCGACAGCGCTGGATCCGGTCGGGCCGGTCAAGGTCCTGATGGCGGAAATGGCCGAGCCGGGCGGCGATTATCAGGCGCAGCTTGATCATGTGCGGCGCGTGGTGGGTGAAAAGCGGTTCGCGCTCGGCACCCAGATCGTCGCGGGCGTCAGCGACCCGCTCGAAGTGTCGGCGGGCTATGCCCGCGTGGCCGAAGCGGCCATCGGCGCGCTCGCCGCGGCGACGGTGACGGAATTCACAGCGAAATACGGCCATGTGCCGGATAGCGAACTGGTCATCCTCGCGCTCGGCCGAATGGGTGGCGGCGCCCTGACCCACGCCTCGGACCTCGATCTCGTCTATCTCTTCACCGGCGATTACAGCGCTGAATCTGGCGGCGAAAAACCATTGGGCGCCGTGCTTTACTATAATCGCCTCGCACAGCGTGTCAGCGGTGCGCTGTCAGTGCCGACCGCGTCCGGCCCGCTCTACGAGATCGATACGCGGCTCAGGCCGTCGGGCACCCAGGGCCCGCTCGTCGTCTCGCTCGATGGGTTCGCCCGCTATCAGCATGAGGACGCCTGGACCTGGGAGCATATGGCGCTCGCGCGGGCACGGCCGGTGTTCGGCTCGCCCGCGGCGCGCGCGGCGACCCAGGCGGTGATTGACGATGTGCTGCGCGGCGCCCGGCCGGTGCGCGACGTGGTCGCCGACGCGATCGCGATGCGCGCCGAGATGGCAGCGCACAAGCCACCCAAGGGCCCTCTCGACGCAAAGCTTTCCCCAGGCGGCCTTGTCGACCTCGAATTCGCGGTGCACGTCGTGCAGTTGACCAACCGGGCCGGCTTCACCCCGCATCTCGGCGCAGCGATCATGGAACTCGAGGCACTTGGCCTGGCGCCGCCCGGCCTTGCCGCCGCGCATGATTTTCTCACCCGCCTGCTCGTCACGCTCCGCCTCGTCGCGCCTGACGCGCAGCCGCCCGCGGCGGCGACGCGCGCGCTGATCGCCCGTGCGCTCGGCGTCGATGATTGGGACGCTGTGGTTGCGTCGTTCGCGGCGACCCGGCAGGAGGTTTCGGACTATTGGGCCATGGTGGCGGGAAGCCGGGGAGACGGGTGATGGCGATCGACGAAGGCGGGAAGCTCCCGGACATTCAGCTGAGCACGCCGGGCGGCGGCCAGCTCAATCTGCGGGACTATCTCGGCAAGCCCTTCATCCTCTATTTCTATCCCAAGGACGATACCTCGGGCTGCACCCGCGAGGCCCAGGATTTCAGCCGGCTGCTCGGTGAATTCCGTGCCCAGGGCGCCGAGGTTCTCGGCGTATCGCGCGACACGCCGATCAAGCACCAGAAGTTCATCGACAAATATGATCTGACCGTGCCGCTCGCGAGCGACGACAAGAACCAGGCGATGGATGCGTTCGGCGTCTGGGTGCAGAAGTCGCTCTACGGCAAGACCTATATGGGCATCGATCGCTCGACCTTCCTGTTCGACGCTGAGGGCACCCTTGTCCGCGTCTGGCGCAAGGTCCGGGTGCCGGGCCATGTCATCGACGTGCTCGAAGCGCTGAAGGAGCTTGGCTGATCCCCGAACGCAGTATCGCGGCCGCCATATGCACGGTGCTGGAGACGGCCGACCCCGCCGCCAAGGTCCGCGCCGCGCGCGAAACCGCACGGGGCTGGCGCCGCGGCGCGTTCGACTGGCATTTCGACACGGCCATGCCCGAAAGGCCCGCGCGGCCGGCCGCGCCTGAATTGCTGCCGCCCAATCGGATGCCGCGGCGCGGGAAGGGCGGCTCCGAGCGCGGCCGGATCGCGCTGCTCCACGCGCTGGCACATATCGAGTTCGTCGCGATCGACCTCGCCTTCGACATGGCCGGGCGGTTCGGCGGTGAGTTCCCGCGCGCCTTTGTCGATGACTGGATTTCGGTCGGTGCCGACGAGGCAATGCATTTCGCTTTGCTCGATCGGCGGCTCAAATCGCTCGGCAGCCATTATGGCGCAATGCCGGCGCATGACGGGCTGTGGGAATCGGCAATGGCCACCGCGCATGATCCGCTCGCGCGGCTCGCGGTCGTGCCGATGGTGCTCGAGGCGCGCGGACTCGATGTGACGCCTGAGACGATCGCGCGCTTCACCTCGGCGCAGGATGAAACCAGCGCGCGCATCCTGTCGCGCATCCTCACAGACGAGGTCCGTCATGTCCGCGCCGGCACCAGATGGTTCGAATTTGCCTGTTCCGCCAAGGGATTCGCGGCCGAATCGCACTGGCGGTCTCTGGTCTCTACGTATCATCGCGGGTTGATTAAGCCGCCATTCAACGACTCGGCGCGCGACTCAGCCGGTTTGACGCGAGAATATTACGCGGCCCTTGCTGCGGTCTGAAAAACTAGGTCAATTGCGACATGTCCGGAGCGGGGAGGGGCTTCGACCCGGACGATTTTGGGGCGGGCGCTGGTTCTTCCGGCAATCGCACAACTTGGTCGCCGGGGTTCAATGAGCAAAATTTCTATCGCGTCGAGCGCGCAGATGTTGTCGCGGCTGAAGACGCAGTTCACCACACGGGACTTCATTTTTCACGACGGGCGTGATCTTCGCCGCTTCAGCATTGCAGGCCGCACCCAGGCCCTGATGGCTGGCGTCGCCGCCGTCACCCTCTGTTTCTCGGCTTATGGTGTCGCCCAGGCGGCAGTCGGTGCGGTAGCGCTCAGCGGTGTCGTCGGTGCGCCCCTCTCGCCCGAAGCCAAGGTCGCGCAGATGCAGGCGAAGGTCGCCGCGATGCAGGCCGATGTCGAAGCCATCAAGGCGGCAGCGCAGGCCCATGCCGCGCGCGTCGAGCATAATCAGGCGGTGATTTCCGCGGTCCTCTCCGGCAAGGCCGACCCGCGCAAGCTCTCCATGGCGGTTCCGGTCGTCAGCCCCGCCGCCGACAAGCTCGCCGCTGAAGTTGTTGCGCCGCTCAAGCAGGTCGAGCAGCGTCAGCTCGGCATGGCGGTAAAGGCCCGTCATATCGCCGAGCAGCGTTATGCGACCGCCGCCGCCCATGTCCGCAGCCTTGGCCTTGCGCCCGAGCGCTTTGCGCCGCAGGTCGTTGCGATGGGTGGCCCGTTCGAAGCCGCCGACAGCGCCGAAGCCGAGGCCGATCTGCGCGCCGACATGCAATTCCGCTCGCTGTTCATGACCTGGAAGAAGCTCGATTCGCTCGAGCAGGGCGTGATTGCGATCCCGTCGGCCTTCCCGGTCGAGCATCTCGCCTTCACCAGCAATTACGGTGTCCGTTCCGATCCGTTCCGCGGCACCGCCGCGATGCACGCCGGGGTCGATATCCCCGGCCCGGTCGGAACCCCGATTTACGCCACCGCCGACGGCATCATCGATCGCGCCGAGCGTGCCGGGGGCTATGGCAATATGGTCGAAATCGATCATGGCAAGGGCATCCAGACCCGGTACGGCCATCTCTCCAAGATTCTCGTCGCTTCCGGCACCCGCGTCCATCGCGGCCAGCTGATCGCGCTGATGGGCTCGACCGGCCGCTCGACCGGCCCGCACCTTCATTACGAAGTCCGCATCGACGGCCATGCCGTAAACCCGGTGCCCTTCCTCCAGACCGCCGATTATCTCCTCGCCGTGCAGGATCGCGCGCTGAAGGCGACGCCGGCCGCCATGGGTGGCCCTGCCGCCGATTGATTTCACGGTCGTCACCCCGGACTTGTTCCGGGGTCCATCGTGCCGCACATCTCGCAATCGAAGCTCCTGCGGCGCCGTGTGTTCGAGCGAGATTGTGTTCCCCGAACACAATCTTGGCTTTCCGGGGGAAAGCCAAAGCTCGAACACCGGAACAAGTGCGGCGTGACGGTTTGACAGCCGGTTGCCGTTCCACCCGCAACCTCCTATCTCAGCCTTATGGCAACCGTAACCGCGCCCGAAATCCAGCTCACCGACTCCGCCGCTGCGCGCGTCGCGGCGATCGCGAGCAAACAAGGCAAGCCGGCGATCCTTCGCCTGTCAGTCGATGGCGGCGGCTGTTCGGGCTTCCAGTATAAATTCGGGTTCGCCGACAGCGTCGATGCCGATGACGCAGTCGCCGAAAATGCCGGCGTAAAGCTCGTGGTCGATTCGATCAGCCTCGATCTCGTTCGCGGATCGGCAGTCGATTATGTCGAGGATCTGGGCGGCGCTGCCTTCAAGGTGACCAATCCCAACGCGGCCTCCGGCTGCGGCTGCGGCTCCAGCTTCTCGGTCTGACCCTTCCTTGAAAATCACCAGCTACAACGTCAACGGCATCAAGGCGCGCCTGCCGCGCCTGCTGGAGTATCTCGCCGAACAATCGCCTGATGTGGTGTGCCTTCAGGAATTGAAATCGAGCGACGAGACTTTCCCCGAGGCCGATATCCGCGCCGCCGGCTATGGCGCGGTCTGGCATGGCCAGAAGGGTTTCAACGGCGTTGCCGTCCTCGCGAAAGGCGTTGACCCGGTCGAACGCCACCGCGGGCTGGCCGGCGATCCCGAAGACGAGCATAGCCGCTATCTCGAGGCTGAAGTGAACGGCGTCGTGATTGCCTCGATCTATCTCCCCAACGGCAACCCGCAGCCGGGCCCCAAATTCGACTACAAGATCAAATGGATCGATCGCCTCGCCGACCGTGCCCGCGCGCTGCTGGCCGAGGAGAAGCAGGTGGTTCTGGCCGGGGATTACAATGTCATCCCCAATGACGATGACACCTTCTCGGTCCGCGCGATGGCGAATGACGCGCTGATGCAGCCCGAGAGCCGCGCCGGCTTCCGCGCGCTGGTCGCGCAGGGCTGGACCGACGCGCTGCGCACCCGTCACCCCAAGGGCGGCGTCTGGACCTTCTGGGATTATCAGGCCGGCGCATGGCAGCGCGATGCGGGGTTCCGGATCGATCATCTCCTGCTCAGCCCGCTCGCGGCGGATCGCCTCGCGGACGCCGGTGTGGACAAGGAGTATCGTGCGCGAGAGAAGGCCAGCGATCACGCACCGACCTGGGTACGCCTGCGCTAGCACTCTCCCCGTCATGCCGGACTTGTTCCGGCATCCATGTTTCAGCAGGGTGTGCAGCTGTTGCTAATGCGGGGGCGCGGGGTGGAGGGAATTCACATGCGGATTCAAATCGGTTTGGCCACCGGCCTGTTGATCGTCGCTGCGCCGGCCGTAGCTGAGGAGCGCGACTATTGCCCGGCGCGGCCCGGGCTCGGCACCCCTGCCTGTACGATCTCGCCCGGCCGCGTCTCGGTCGAGATGGGGCTGGCTGACTGGAGCTTGGACCAGGATTCGAGCCAGCGGACCGACACGGTCCTGATCGGCGACGCGCTGGTGCGGATCGGCTTGACCGACACGATCGAGGCGCAGATCGGCTGGACGCCCTATGGCCATGTCCGCACTCGCGACAAGCTGGCCGGAACGGTCGACAGTGCCGGAGCGATCGGCGATGCCATGCTCGGTTTCAAGGTCAACCTCCATCACCCCGACGGCAGCGGGCTGTCCGCCGCTGTCCAGCCCTTCGTCAGCATTCCCATCGGCCGCAGCCCGCTCGGCGCCGGTGACTGGGGCGCGGGCGTGGTCGTGCCCGTCGATTACGCGCTCACTGACACACTAAGCCTGCAATTCACCCCCGAAGTCGATGCCGCGGTCGATCAGGACGGCAATGGCCGGCACTTCGCCGCGAGCGGCACGGTCGGCCTTGGTGTCGCGCTCAGCAAGAAGGTGAGCATGACGGTCGAATTCCAGGCGCTGCGGGATGCTGATCCGTCGGTCAAGACGTGGCAGGCGCTTGAGTCCACGTCGCTCGCATGGATGCCAAGGGACAATCTGCAGTTCGATATCGGGGAAGCTGCGGGCCTGAACCGCGATGCGCCCGATGCCGAGCTCTATGTGGGCGTGTCGCGTCGGTTCTGACGTTCGAGCTCACCGCGATATTCCCGAACATTAGCGCAAATTGCCCGGAATCGGTCATTCCCGCAGCATCCAGATGAGGGCATAGTTTCCATAAGCATCTGTATTATCGAAATATGTGTGTTTGGCATGACTAATGCAGTAACACAGAGGCGAGCCGAGTTTACGGTTCGCTTCACTGCGGAGGAAGCAATGTCAAAGGTACTTCTCATGGGCGTCGCGGCCGCGTTCTGCATAGCAGGTGCAAGCCCGATCATGGCCGCCGCACCCGATCCGGGCAGCGCGCCAAAAGCCGAAGCCACCGAATCTGCCAGGACGTCGGCGACGGGGGACAACACCAAATATTGCGTGGTTGATACGCCCACCGGGTCGCATATTCAGAAGAAAATCTGCCACACCCGCAAGGAGTGGCTTGACCAGGGTTTCGATCCACTGGCCAAGTAAGCGCCATATGAGCGAACCCGCCTGTGGCCAATTCGAGCCACAGGCGGCCCGCCTCAAAGCGTTTTCTGGTAGATCACATAGGTCTTGTTGATCTTGCTCTGGATCGTCTCGGCGATGGCGTTCATCCCCTGATTGTCGTCGAGCACCCAACCG
>Ga0105245_10005695_pt1 | contig 10943 bp, 6 predicted proteins | sample KBSM54metaG_FD_81523 | JGI IMG/M metagenome (GOLD analysis project Ga0105245, IMG submission 81523) | Miscanthus rhizosphere microbial communities from Kellogg Biological Station, Michigan, USA - KBS M5-4 metaG | ecosystem: Host-associated > Plants > Roots > Rhizosphere > Soil | place: Michigan...
ACCGCCTCGACGGCGAGATCGCCGGCCGGATCTGGACGTTCCGCGACGCCACGGCGGCGCGCGAGGTGCAGCGCGCGGTGGAGGCGTCGGAGAAGCGCTACCGGATGCTCTTCGAGCGGAACCTGGCGGGCGTCTACACCTGCAACACCGAGGGGACGATCACCGACTGCAATCAGGCCTTCGCCCGGATGCTCGGCGTGGCCTCGCCGGCGATGCTGATCGGCAGGCACATCGGGCAATTCCACATCGCGCCGGCGGAGCGCCATGAGATCAACAACATGCTCGCCTCGGCGCTCACCATCCCCGGCGTGGAGCTGAACCTGAAGAAGGCGAACGGCGAGTCGGTGCGCGTGCTGGAGAGCGTGTCGCGCATCGAGATCGACGGCGCGACGCTGTTCCAGAGCACGGTGGTCGACATCAACGACCTGAAGCGCGCCGAGGAGCAGATCCGCTTCCACGCCTACCACGACGTGCTCACCTGCCTCCCCAACCGGCAGCTGTTCCGCGATCGCGTCCGCATCGGCATCGCGCACGCGCGGCGCAATCAGCGCAACACCGCCGTCATGTTCATCGACCTCGATGACTTCAAGAAAGTGAACGACACCCTCGGGCACACGTTCGGCGACGAGGCGCTGGTGCTGATGGCCGAGCGCCTGACGTCGGTGCTGCGCAAGGGCGACACGCTGGCCCGGCCCGGCGGAGACGAGTTCCAGGTCCTGATCGCCGACGTCGTCAGCACCGTCGACGTCGAGCGCATCGCCCGCAAGCTGCTGCACACCGTGGCCAAGCCGCTGACCATCGGCACGCGCGACATCTTCCTCACCGCCAGCATCGGCATCGCCCTCTTCCCCGCCGACGGAACGGACGAAGAGTCGCTGATGAAGAGCGCCGACAACGCGCTGTTCGACGCGAAGCAGATGGGACGCAACACGTATCGCGTGTCGACGCTGGAGTTGAACCGGCGGGCCACCGAGCGGTTCATCGTGGAGAACAGCCTGCGGACGGCGGTGGAGCGCGGCGAGTTCGTGCTGCACTACCAGCCGATCGTCGACGCCACCGATCAGCGCTTCATCGCCTTCGAGGCGCTGGCGCGCTGGCAGCATCCCGAGCGCGGACTGCTCATGCCGCTCGATTTCATCCGTATCGCCGAGGAGACGACGCTGATCGTGCCGCTCGGCGAATGGGTGCTGCGCCAGGCGTGCATGGACGCGGCGGCGTGGCAGCGGCGCGGCATGGAGGGCGTGCGGGTGGCGGTGAACATCTCGCAGAAGCAGCTGCAGCGCGCCGGGTTCGCGGCGGCGGTCAATCGCATCCTCGCCGAGACCGGACTGCGACCCGACCTGCTCGAGCTGGAGATCACCGAGAGCGTGGCGGCGCAGGATCCCGACGCCACGAGCGAGCTGCTGCACGGACTGCGGGCCTCGGGCGTGCGCATTTCGATCGACGACATCGGCACCGGTTACTCATCGCTCGCCTACCTCAAGCAGTTCCCCGTCTCGACGGTGAAGGTCGACAAGTCGTTCGTCAGCAACGTGACGACCGACCGCTCCGACGCGGCGATCGTGGCGGCGGTGATCGGCGTGGCGCACAGCCTGGAGATGGAAGTGATCGCCGAAGGAGTGGAGACGGAGGAGCAGGCGGCGTTCCTCCGGCAGAACCATTGCAATCTGCTGCAGGGTTACCTGTTCGGCGAACCGATGGTGATCGAGGATTGGCTGCTTCCGTCCGCCGACACAGCCCTGATCTCGTGAGGAGCTCCCATGATCCAGGAAGAATGTGATTCGACGCTGATCCGCCGCGGCCGTACCGCGCTGACGTTCTGGGAGATGGCGCAGTTCGCCGACACCCTGAGCAGCCGGCCGCTGACGAAACTGCTGGAGGAGCTTCCCGAGCTCGCACGTCTTTCGCCGGCGAAGTTCAATCTCGCCACCATCACGCTGCGCCGGCGCTTCCGCGGCGAGTCGCCGATCGACCAGGAGCAGCTGCGCGAGATCGCGAAGGAGATCGCCGCGACGGTCCCGGAGTCGGCGGTGGCGACGCGGATCCGGGAGTTGTTCGTTTAGGGGTTGCGGCGCCCCTCATCTCGCCAGTTGCAAGCTGCCACCCGGCGACAGAAACCCATGCGTGCAGCTGTTCGCCGGCAGCGTCGCGCCGCGTAGTGAATCGACTGTCGACGCGGTAGCGGAGCAGAGAGCGTAGTCGCCGCCGTCCACCGTCACGGAAAGCGAGCAGCGCTCCCCGCACGCCGGGTTCCCGAGGAGGAAGGGGGCGACCACCGCGCCATCGTGGACGACCAGTGGAATCGTGCCGTTCTGCGGCGCGGGATAGCTCAGCGTCAGCGAGCCGCCGGCCGGATTCACGCGGATGCGGACGTGCTCGCCCTGCAGCCGGTGATGAAACAGGCGCGTGGCGAAGCCGGGCGCCTCGATGACGAAGTCGAATTCGCGCGCGCCGCCGGGAATCGGCCGCTTCAACTCACCCGCGGCGTCCGTGGCGAGGGGGAAGGCGATCATCGCTTTGGCGTCCGTCGGAATGCTCCAGACCATCGCACCGGCGACCGGCCCACCGTCCGACAGAACGTTCAGCGCCAGCTGGTCGTCACGGCGGAGCATCAGCTCGATGTCAGGCTGCGATCCATCATCCGTGACGCGCACCTCGATCATTTCGCTCGTTCCCTTGTCGAACGTCTCCCCGTGGACTTTGTACGTGCCGGGCGGCAGACCGTTGATGACGAACGACCCGCGCGTCGCCTTCGTCTGCACGAGCTCCCCCGCCTCGCCACGCACCGAGACGAGCGCGTCGACCGGCTCGTGATTGCCGTCCACCACGCTCCCCGCAAAATGCGTGAGCGGTACAGCGACCTCCAGCGCCGCCTCGCCATCGGCATCGCGCCGGAAGCGGATCTCCTCGAGCTGCCGGTTGACCATCAGCGGCGCCGACTCGATATGGAGGCGCCACGGAGTGTCCAGCGCGCGCGGGAGGAAGCCGCTGAATCGCCCGCTGTCATCCGCGTCGATGGTGATCGAGGCCGAGCGGCCGTCGAAACGCAGCTCGGCGGGACCGAGTCCCTTGTCGCCGAGCTTTACCTGACCACGGACCGCCGAGACGGGGACGACGATGTTGCGCTCGGACGGTCCGCTGGCCTCCAGCTCTTCGTCCAGCCAGGGATGGTTCTGGTGATCGAGGATGACGATGCGAACGGGCTCTGACGCGATGCGCGACCAGGTCCACTTTCCGTCGGCGTCGGCCGCCGATTCCGTGAGCGTCATCCGTTCGCGGCCGCCGTCGCGCTCCTGCTCCATTTCCACGCGCCACTTGCGGCCCCACGGGTCGAGCGGCGGCGTGAGCGAGACGTTCAGCTCGGCGGGGCGGTCGACGACGAGCGGCACGCGCAATTCCGCTTCCTTGCCGGCGAGGACATCGACGCGGACGCGTTGCGACAGAAGGCCGCGCGATACTGCCGTCAATTCGTATTCACCCGGGGCCGCGCCATCGAATGCGAAGAATCCCTTCTCGTTGGGGTGTGCGGTCAGGTTCAGGCCGCGCAACTGCTGCACGTCGCGCAGCCGCTCGGCGCTCGCCGGTGTGAGGACCACGTTCACGGCACTCAGCCTCGTGCTGACGCCGGGCGCGAGCTGAACGCTTCCGACCAGCGAGGAGCCGCGGCGGAAGAGTCGTTGCCCGAGATCGATCTGCTGATGAGGCGATGCCGCAAATCCCCAGAGATAGTGCGAGATGTGGCCGCTCGCGCGCAGCCGGAGATCGTATGTCCCGGACGGGATCTCGCAGCGGAAGGCTGGCCCGTCGATGGAGCAATTGCGCTCGTCTTCGAGCGCGCCATCGGCGGAACGGAAGCGGATCTGCAATGAGCCTTTCGCCAGCACGTCGCCCTTTTCGGTGACGATCCCGCCGCCGATCGTCGCCGTGGGAAACGCCTGCAACGAGACCGCATTGCCATCATTCGGTATCTCGACGGAGCGGACCGGCGACCACCACCCTGCCGCCTGCCATTGCACCAGCCAGTGGCCGGCTGCCAGTTCGACATCGCAGTCGGGCGCGATACAGTCGCCGATGACCCGCGCGTTCGCCTGATGACCGCCGTCGTCGATACGCGCGACCACGAACTTGCCGGCGACTTCGGTTCCGGTGGCGATCGTGGCGTGCAACTCGAGCCCCGCGACATGCGTCGCGGCGGCCAGCGTCAGGACGGCGCCGAAGAGCGCCGCCTTCACGACTTGTATCTGCATGTGCCTTTACGCGAGCAGGACCACGACGTGCCGCTCTGCGTGAGTGAGCAAGAGCACGACGCGCTCATACTGACCTCGGCACACATCACATGCGTGACGGTGTTCGATGCGTCCGATGCGCATGTGTAGCAATGCCGGTAGCTCGAGCATGTGGTCATGCCGGCGTCACCGTATGTCCCGCCGCTCGCGAAGCAGGCGTCGACGGAATCGCAGTTGTCGACGATGTCGTACGCCGGCGCGTCGTTCTGGAACGGCTGAAGATCGGCAAAGGCGGACGGCGCGACCAGAAGCACCAGGGCAGCGAACAAGAGGACACCGAAAATGCGTTTCGACATCATCGCTCCTACGCAAAAATGTATGGAATTCCGCGAAGGATAGACGAGGCATTAAAAGACGTCAAGGAGTAACTTAGTAGTTCCTTACTGACGGAGACGCCGCCCCGCGTCGGACGGCACTTCCGCGCCGCCGATCGCCGGCTCGAACGCCGGTATGACGGGGCGGGGGCGGCGGATGGGGAGCCGCGTTTCGCCGGCCACGACCTTCGGGGAGATCTCGATGCCGACCGCCTTCCACGCGGCGGCCACCGCGTTCTGCGGCTCGCTTCCCCTGCCGTGCAGCTCGCCCGCGACGCTGAACGTGGCGTCGGCGCACTGCTGGAACCGCGCGTCGTGGCGGAGCTTCTGCGTCAGCGTCACGTACCAGATCTTTCCGGCGACATCCCACGCGTTTCCGCCGAGGGCCGTGGCCAGGAGATAGAACGCGTGGTTCGGGATGCCGGAGTTGATGTGCACGCCGCCTGAATCGTCGTGCGTCTTCACCAGGTTCTTCATGTGCGCCGGCTGCGGATCGCGGCCGATGGTCGGATCGTCGTACGCCGTGCCGGGCGCCTTCATCGAGCGAACGGCGACGGCGTGCACGCGCGGCGTGAAGATGCCGGCGCCGATCAGCCAGTCGGATTTCTTCGCCGTCTGCTTCAGCGAGTACTGCTTCACCAGGATGCCGAAGACGTCGGAGAAGTGCTCGTTCAGCGCGCCCGGCTGATCGTGATACTCGAGCGCGGCGCTGTACTGCGTCACGCCGTGCGTCAGCTCGTGGCCGATGACGTCGAGCGACGAGGTGAAGCGGTTGAACAGAGTCCCGTCGCCGTCGCCGTAGAGCATCTGCCTGCCGTTCCACTGCGCGTTCGAGAAGTCGACGGAGTAGTGGACCGAGGAGTCGATGCGCAGGCCGCGGCCGTCGATCGAGTTGCGGTCGTAGACCTTGCTGTAGAAGTCGTACGTCTTCCCCGAGCCGTCGTACGCCTCGTCTGCCGCCTTGTCGCCCGTCGCCTTGTCGCCTTCGGCGCGGACCAGTTTGCCGGGGAGCGCTCGCTTGCGCTTCGCGTCGTAGATCGCGCGGCGCCTGCCCGTTTCCGCCGCGGCCTGGACGAAGGCGCGCATGCCGGCGACCGCCTCGCGCTGTCCGCGTGTGTGCGCCGAGGCCTCGAGCGCGAGGCGCGCGCGGCGGCGATCGTCATCGGCGCCATGCTCGGCGATATGGCGATAGATGTGCGGCGGAATGATGCTGCAGACGACGTGCGCTCGGCGCATCGGACCTCCGTGGACTGAGGGGTTGTCCGAATATGGTAGGTCCGGGGCGGGGCAAATGCACGCGGCCTATTTCACGGTGATCGCGAACGACGACTGCCTGGTCCCGTCGCACTGGCCGTAGTACGAAATGATGATCGTCTTCACGCCGGCGCCGGTGGTGTTCTTGTAGATGTAGTTGCAGGTGTGGGTGCGGTTCGGGTTGTCGATGCAGCTGCCGAGCGTCACCTCCTGCGTCTTCTCGGTGGCTACGCCCCACGCTTCGGTGTTCTCGTCGACGGTGACGGAGAAATTGATGCTCTCGCCGGCGGAGATTTCGGTTTTGGCGATCGACACGACGGGCGCGGCCAGCCTCGCGCGAACGTGCGGCTTCGGCAACGCGGTGCCGGTGGTGGCGCAATCGTTGTTGCCGTAGTCGTACTTCGCGTTGATGGTGATGTCGCTGCCCGGCGCGCCCGACTTCCAGATGATCGACGGCGTCCCCTGCCCGCTGACGATCTCGCCGTTGGTGATGCTCCAGATGATCGGAATGCCGGGCGGCGGAGTGCTGATGATCTTCGCCCACGACTGCTGGCCGGAGCACATGAAGTTGTCGCTGTCGGGGTGATCGACCTTCGGCCAGTCGGCGAAGACGACGGTCTGCGACGACGGGCCATGGAGGACCGCCGGACAGTTCTTGTCGCTCGCTTCGACGATGGAGAGGGTCAGCGATCCCGACTGCCGCCCCTCGGGCCAGATGATGCGGCGCGCCGGCGTGTACGGCAGGTCCTGCACGACGCCGTCCGACCATTTCACGTGGATCGGCGGATCGCCCATGACGTTGGCGGTGATGATCGACGCGCGCTCGGGAGTCGAGCAGAGCGTGGAGATCATCTGTTCGTAATACAGCGTGACCCACGGCGCTTCGGGAAGGCGCATCTGATTCGAGGCGCTCCAGCCGTCTTCGGCCGTGCAGTTGGCGTCGCGGAAGTAGCCGACGTAGACGAAGTAGAGCGGCGTGCCGAGGACCGGCTTGTGCTCGATCGTAAACTCGTTCGTCCTGAAGGTCGACTGGTCGTCGTTCCAGGTGCCGGTGAACGGCGGCGTCCCTTCGAATTTCGCCACGATCGTGGCGTTGTCGCAGTTGCTCCCCTTCGTCGAGATCGTGACCCTGCCGAGCGGCGGCACGTTGGCGACGCCGGACACCGTTCCATCGCACACCGCGTCGTGGAACGAGCGCAGCGTGAACGAGCCGGGGGCGGACACGTCGCGCGTGTACTCGGTGGTATTCGAACTGAAGACCACGCCGTCGGACCAGGTCCCGCCGAACGGAGCCTGACCGGTGAACTTCACCTTGAGCAACGAGCGCTTGCAGTCGGTGCCGCCGTACGAAACGGTGGCCGTCGGCTCGCTGCACTTGCCGTTGATGTCGACCTTTTTGCGTACCGTCGCCAGGCAGGTGTCGGTGAAGCGCACCTCGACGCTGACGGCGACCTCGCCCGTCTGTCCGGCGACGATCGTCACCTCGGTGCCGTCGATCGCGCCGATGGGCGAGCCGTTGGTGATCGTCCACTTGATCGCCGCTGTCCCATCAGTGTTCGAGAGATGCACCTGGGCCCTGAACGTCGCCCCCGGCTTCACGGTGGCGGGAACGGAGACCGCGACGTTCGGCAGGCTGCAGTTGCCGACGGTGTACTGCGCGGTGGCGGTGACCGTGCCGCAGGTCGTGGCGCTGACCGGCACCTTCTGCGACGGACGGCGGCGGCCGCCGTTGTCCGGCGGCGGAGGCACGCTGTGCGGCTCCGAGATCGCGGTCAGCGTGACGCTCTTCGGACCTTCGGTGATCGGGGTGTAGGTGTAGCTGGTCTGATCGACGGGGATGGCGATGGCGGTGCCGAAATCGGTGCCGGTCAACGTCTGACTGGTCGCCGCGCCGCGGTACTCCCACGAGATCGTGACCGGTTGCAGGACCATGCCGGCGTTCGCGGCGAGGTCGCGAATGTCGAGGGGATTGGTCAGTTTGATGACGCCGTTCGACGTCGTCGTGCAGTCGTCGGTCCTGATCGTCACCGACACCTTCACCGAGTCGCCGGTGCCGAGTTTCATCGAGATACGGCTGCCGCCGCTGTTGCCGAGGATCGTGGCGCCGTCGACGTTCCAGGAGTAGGTCGCGCCGTGTGTGTCGCTGACGGCGGCCGACGCGATTCCGGAGACGCAGCCGAACGGCGGCAGGAGCAGCGGGATGGCCGGACAGGAGTCGTTCGCGATGGCGTTCCACTGCTGTGCGGCCTCGGCGCGGACGGCGGTGACATCGGGCGGAGCGACGAAGGTGCAGGCCGACTCGACGTCGGCGGAGGCGTGCGGCGCGATGGTGAGCGTCCGCTCGGCCCCGCCGCAGGTCACGACCACGTCGCGCGCGACGGCGGCGTCATTGTTGTAGAAGCGGAGCAACGGCTGCTCCTGCGCGCAAAGGGGAAGAGCAACGGCGAGCGCCGCGACGAAAATGAGGTTTTTCATGAGATCCGGACCCGGTTGACCTGCCCGATCATACGTCGTCCACGGCGAATTCGTCTGTGATGCCGCGTGTTATACTCCGCGACCTGCGCCATGAATCGAACGACGACGACCCGGCAGACTCGAACGACGGACACGCTTCCGCCCTGTCGCTGATCGTCTTCTGAATCCCAAAAAAGATCGAATCGACAGGGCCACTTCGGCCCTGTTTTCATTTTCAGAGGTCACTATGCACGTTCAACTTCCCGATGGCTCGATGAGAGAGGTCCCCGAAGGCGCCAGCGTCGCCGACGTCGCCGCTTCGATCGGCAAGCGTCTGGCCAAAGACGCGATCGCGGGGAAGGTCAATGGAAAGGTCGTCGACGTCTACACCCCGGTCCCCGACGGGGCAAAGGTCGAGATCGTCACCCCGAAATCGGACGAAGGGATCGATACGATCCGTCACTCCACCGCCCACCTGATGGCGATGGCGGTGCAGGAGCTCTTCCCCGGGACCCAGGTCACCATCGGACCGGTGATCGAGAATGGCTTCTTCTACGACTTCGGCACCGATCGTCCGTTCAGCGACGACGACCTGCGCGCCATCGAGGCGAAGATGACCGAGATCGCCGGTCGCGATCTGCCGATCCGGCGCAAGGAGTTGTCGCGCGAAGAGGCGATCAGGACCTTCGACCAGCTCGGCGAAAAATACAAAGTGGAGATCATCCAGGGGATCCCCGGCGATGAGCCGCTCTCGGTCTATCACCAGGGCGAATGGTTCGACCTCTGCCGCGGACCGCACGTCCCCTCCACCGGCCGCCTCGGCGCGTTCAAGCTCCTCTCCGTCGCCGGCGCGTACTGGCGCGGCGACGAGCGCAACGCGATGCTGCAGCGCATCTACGGCACCGCCTGGGCGGACAAGGAACAGCTCGAGGCGTATCTGAAGCGCGTCGAGGAAGCGAAAGCGCGCGATCACCGCAAGCTCGGCAAGGAGCTCGACCTCATCTATTTCTCGCAGTTCGCCCCGGCGATGCCGAACTTCCTGCCGAAGGGCGCGGTGATCTACAACGAGCTGATCGACTTCGTCCGCGAGTTCTACTTCCGCGACAACTACAGCGAGGTGGTCACTCCGCTGGTGTGGGACGTCGAGCTGTTCAAGATCTCCGGCCACTACGAGAACTACCACGAGAACATGTACATGTTCGAGACCGACGAGCGGGAGTACGGCCTCAAGCCGATGAACTGCCCCGGTCATACCCAGATCTACGCGATGGAGAGACGCTCCTATCGCGACCTGCCGATCCGCCTCGCCGACTTCGCCCGCCTGCATCGCTACGAGCGCTCGGGCGTGACCCACGGTCTGGCGCGCGTCCGCGCCTTCGCCCAGGACGACGCCCATCTCTTCATCACCCCGGAGCAGATCGAGGACGAGATCGATCGCGAGCTGCGGCTGATCAAGGAGATCTACGACACGTTCGACTTCAAGGAAGTGCGCATCGCGCTCTCCACCCGTCCCGAGAAGCGTCTCGGCAGCGACGAGACCTGGGACGCGGCGGAGCAGGGGCTGGAGAACGCGCTGAAGAAGAACGGCCTCGCGTACCACATCAACCCGGGCGAGGGAGCGTTCTACGGTCCGAAGCTCGAGTTCCAGGTCACCGACGCCATCGGCCGTCCGTGGCAGCTCGGCACCATCCAGCTCGACTACGCCATGCCGGAGCGCTTCAAGCTGGAGTACATCGGCGCCGACAACCACGAGCACCGGCCGGTGATGATCCACCGCGCGATCCTCGGGTCGCTGGAGCGCTTCATCGGCATCATCATCGAGCACTTCGCCGGCGCGTTCCCGGTCTGGCTGGCGCCGGTGCAGGCGGCGGTGCTGCCGCTTTCGGAGAAGTTCACCGACTACGCCGACGAGGTGGCGAAACAGCTGAAGGCCGCCCGACTGCGGGTGGAAACCGACCGCAGCAATGAGAAGCTGGGGGCCAAGATCCGCAACGCGCAGCTGAAGAAGGTACCGTTCATGCTGGTGGTGGGGGAGAAGGAGGCGCAGAGCGGATCGGTGTCGGTCCGGCGCCGGAATGGCGAGCAGAGCACGGTCAGCATCGAGGAATTCGTCAAGCAGGCGAAGGAGTTGATCGCTTGCCGCTCGTTGACTTCATAGGGGTTTGTCCGTAGATTCATCGGTCAAAATAAAGGAGGACGTTCGTATTTTTCCGCCACGCCGCAATTCGAGATTCGACCGCCGACCCGCAGAACCGGAATCAAGAATCAACGACATGATCCGAGGCATCCCTGAGGTTCGCCTCATCGACGCCGAGGGAAAGCAGGTCGGTATCGTGCCGCTGCAACAGGCACAGGAAATGGCCCGCGAGAAAGTGCTCGATCTCGTGGAGATCTCGCCGACGGCGAACCCGCCCGTCTGCAAGATCATGGATTACGGGAAATACGTCTTCCAGCAGAAAAAGAAGCAGAGCGAAGCGAAGAAGAAGCAGAAGGTGATCGTGGTGAAGGAGGTGCAGTTCCGCCCCCGCATCGACGAGCACGACTTCGACTTCAAGAAGAACAACATCATCCGGTTCCTCCAGCACGGGGACAAGGTGAAGGCCTCCATCCGGTTCCGCGGCCGCGAGATGTCGCA
>Ga0105245_10005698_pt1 | contig 10940 bp, 9 predicted proteins | sample KBSM54metaG_FD_81523 | JGI IMG/M metagenome (GOLD analysis project Ga0105245, IMG submission 81523) | Miscanthus rhizosphere microbial communities from Kellogg Biological Station, Michigan, USA - KBS M5-4 metaG | ecosystem: Host-associated > Plants > Roots > Rhizosphere > Soil | place: Michigan...
ACTCCGCCGGGACTCGCGCGTGCACGACGTCGAACACGGAGCCCAAGCCCGTGACGTTCCACGGGTCGACCAGGAGCGTGTCCTCGGGCAGCCGGTCGAGCAGGCCCTCGAAGGCCGAGTGGTTGGTGGCCACGACGACGGCGTCCGCGCTCTCGAGCGCCGAGTCGAGCGGGTCCGAGTCGGCGGGCACGTGCGGGTCGTGGCGCGCCACGTGAGCCAGCTCGCGCTCGAGCATGCGGACGAGCTTGTAGGCGAGCGAGTCGCGCGTGTCGTCGGAGTCGCGCTTGAAGCTGAGGCCGAGCACGGCGACCTTCAGGTCGCGCAGCGAGCCGCCCAGGCGCGACTTGAGCCCCTTGACGATGAATAGCGGCACCGTCTCGTGCACCCGCGACACGGCGAGCAGCATCCCCGGCGAGGACGAGCGCTCCTCGGAGAAGGTGAAGTCCTTGCGCAGGCAGGCGCCCGCCGTAAGCCCCGGCACCGCCATCCCGCCGCGCGGGTAGTGGTGGTTGATCAGCTCGATCACGTCGAAGACGTTCGCCCCGTACTGCTCGCACTCCATCATCAGCAGGTTGGGCAGGGCGAACTGCGTGTAGCGCAGGATGTTGGTCCAGATCTTCGCCAGCTCCGCCTGCACCGGCGTGGTCTGGACGATCTCGGTGCCGAACGTCTCGAACAGGTCGGCCGCCCTCGAGCCCGAGCTCTCGCCCACGCCCCCGACGACGCACGGCAGCGTCGCGATCTCCTCCAGGAAGTGGTTCTCGGCGATGCGCTCCGGCACGTGCGAGACGAACAGGTTCTCGCCGACCTGGAAGCCGCGCCGCTGCTCGATGTAGCCGGCCACCCACTCGGTGGTCCCGGGCGCGACGGTCGAGCGCAGGATCAGCGAGTGCCCCTCGCGCAGCACCGGCAGCAGGTCGTCGATCACTCCGCGCACGTGCGAGATGTCGATCTCGATGTGCACGTGCGAGGGCGTGTGGAGGGTCAGGACGATGTGGTCGGCGCTCGCGGCGTCCTGGACCGAACGCGTGAGCTCGAGGTGGCCGGACTCCATGACGCGGACGAGCAGGTCCTGCGTGCCGGTCTCCGAGAACGGCATCTGGCGCGCGGCGAGCTGGTCCAGCACCGCCTGCTGGCGCTCCACCCCGATCGTGCGCAGCCCGCGATCGGCGAACGACAGCGCGAGTGGCAGGCCGACACGGCCGAGGCCGATGACGGCGACGCTCGCTTCCATCCGCGGGAGTCTACGTGCGCCGGCTCAGGTACTGGCGCGCAAACGCCAGCACGAAGCGCGGGTTGAAGTAGAGGTAGCGGGGCAGCAGCCGGCGCGGCTCCTGTGCGATCCGGTAGATCCACTCGAGCCCGCGCTGCTGCATCCACGACGGCGCCTGCGAGATGCGGCCGGCGTGAAAGTCGAAGGCCGCCCCGACCGCGCACATGACCGGCACGTCGAGGCGCTCGCGCATGCGCGCCATCCACTTCTCCTGCTTCGGCACGCCGATCCCCACCCAGAGGACATCGGGACGCGCGGCGTTGATCTGCTCGACGAGCGCGTCCTCCTCGTCCGCGGTCATGGGCCGGAAGGGAGGCGAGTAGCCGCCGACGATGTTGATGCCCGGGTGGCGCCGGCGCAGGTTGAGCGCGAGCTGGACGAGTGAGCCCTGGTCGCGCCCGCCGTAGAGCCAGACGCGGTGGCCGCGCTCGGCGCAGCGGTCGCTGTAGCGCAGCATCAGCTCGGGGCCGTAGACGCGGTCGGAGAGGTTCGCGCCGAGCATGTTCGCGGCCCACACGACCGGCATGCCGTCGGGCAGCACCAGCGAGGCCCCGCGCAGCGCGGCTCCCATCTCGGGGTCGTCGAGCCCGACCGTAAGGGCGTGGACGGCGACGGCACAGACATAGCCGCGTTCGCGGCCCTCCACCATCGCGTCCATCGCCTCGATCGCGGCTCGGTAGTCGGTCATCGCTACCGGGACGCCGAGGATCTCGCGCGTAGGTATTCCTGTGGCAACTGCCGGGGCGGCAGCCGCCTGCGTTTGCGGCTGTGGCCGGTTCATTGAGCGGTCGAGAAGTGTAACCCGGCCTGCGCCGAGCCGATGCGGTACCCCCCGCCGATCCGGGCCTACCCGTAAGGTGGCGCGCATGCGTGGCCCAGGCGAGGCGCGGCTCGTCGCGTCCGGCGCGCTCCTGCAGTGGGTCGCGCAGGGCTCCGGCCTGCTCGCGCTGCTGATCATCGTCACGCTGCTGGCGCGGCGGCTCACCGTCTCCGAGCTCGGCGCCTACGGCCTTGTCGCGTCGTTGTCCGGCTACCTGCTCGTGATCCGCAACAGCGTGGCGAGCGCGGCGGTCCGGGCGATGGCGGCAGCGGACGAGGGTGAGGAGCGCGACAGCGTCTTCGTGGTGGCGAAGCGCCTGTATGCGCTGGTCGGGTTCGCAACGGGCCTGCTGATCGCGGTCGTGGCGGTGATCCTCGCCGCGACGGTGCTGGACGGCGCGCTGGCCACCGACGCCCGCGTCGGCGGCATCGGCCTGGGCGCGCTGACCGCGGTCGGGATCACGGTGAGCGTGAACCTCGACCGGCTGCGCGCGGAGCGGCTGTTCGTGAGGGCCGCGGGCACGGAGATCGTGGCGGTCGCGATCAACCTCGCGATGATGGTCACGCTGATCCTCGCCGGCGCGGATCTCGCGCTGATCATCGCCCTGAGCGGGGCGCTGCCGCTGCTGAGCGGGTCGATCTGCGCCGTGCTCGTGCATCGATACGGGCTCGCGGTGCACGGGCGCCGCGGCGGCGAGCGCCGGCACACGGCCGCGATCGTGCCCACCGCCGGCTGGCTGTTCGTGATCGAGCTCTCGAACCTGTTCATGTACGCGTCGGGCCGGATCATCCTGGGAGCGGTCAAGAACCCGCGTGCCGTCGGCCTCTACGAGGGCCCAGTGCGGGCGCACAACCTGCTGTACGCCCTCGGCGGCGCCCTCGCGGTGCCCACCGTGCCCACGGCGTCCCGCTACCTCGCCAGCGGTGACGACCGCCGCCTCCACGACCTGGCCGTGCGCGGCAGCCGCTACACGCTCGCGCTGTTCGTGCCGCTCTGCGTGACGCTGATGGTCCTGTCGAAGCCGATCATCGGCGTCTGGCTCGGGGATCGCTACACGGAGGGCGCTGCCGCGCTCACGATCCTCGTCTCCTACTGGCTCCTCTACGGCGCGCTGATCGTGACGCCCGGCTTCCTCGTGGGCGCGGGCCAGGCCCGCATCGCCGGGCAGACGCTCGCGTGCGCAGCGGCGCTCAACCTCATCCTGGCCTTGATCCTCACCCCGGAGCTCGGCGTGGAGGGCCCGGCGGTGGCCACCACCGCCGCGTTCGTCGCCGCGTTCCCGCTTCTCCTGAGCACCGGCCTGCGCGCGTCCGGCGTGCTGCTGAACGACCTGATCCGCCGCGCGCTCGCTCCCGCGTACACGCTCGGCGCCCTGCTGGCTCTGCTCCTCGTCGGGATCAGGCTCGGCCTCGACCCCGAGACGCTGCCGGTCGTCGGGGTCGTGTCCGTCGCCGGAGTGGCGCTCTACTGGACAGCCTTCTACGCGCTCGTCTTCGAGCCGTCGGAGCGAGAGCTAGCGCGCGGTCTGCTGCGGCGACGAGCGCTCGAGTAGCTCCCGAAGCTCGCTGAGGAGCGGCGCCTGCGCGTCCCGCTCGGAGGTCTGAACCTCGATCGCCGGCCACCGGACACCCACGTCGGGATCGTCGAAGCGGAAGCCGGCCTCGCGCGCCGGGTCGTAGTAGGCCGAGCACCTGTAGACGACGTCGGCGACGTCGGACAGCACGCAGAATCCGTGTGCGAAGCCGTTCGGGCAGTAGAGCTGATGGTGGTTCTCGTCGTTCAGCTCGGCGGCCTCCCAGCGCCCGAACGACGGCGAGCCCGGGCGGATGTCCACCACCACGTCGAAGATCGCGCCGCGCGCGCAGCGGACCAGCTTGGCCATCCCGAACTGGAAGTGCATGCCGCGCAGCACGCCTCGCGACGACCGCGACTGGTTGTCCTGGACGAAGTTGTCGCTGATGCCGAGCTCGGCGAGCGTGTTCGCGCGCGCGGTCTCGACGAAGAACCCGCGCGTGTCCCCGTGCACGTCGGGCTCCAGGAGGATCGGGCCCTCGAGCTTGGTCTCCAGCCGTCGCACGGCGAGGAGGCTAGTCGAGCCGCGCCTCGACGCGGTCGGCAATCAGGCGCGCGAGCGCGAGCGCCGACGTGGCCGCCGGAGAGGGAGCGTTGCGCACGTGAAGCGCGCGCTCGGTGTCCGAGATGACGAAGTCGTCGACCAGGCTGCCGTCGCGGGCGACCGCCTGCGCGCGCACTCCCGAGTACCACGGCTCGAAGTCGCCGGGCCGAAGCTCGGGAACGTAGGCGGCCGCCTGCCGCGCGAAGCGACGCCGGCTCGCCGCGCGCGCCAGCTCTGTGACGCCGGTGCGCCACCAGCGTCGCGCCATCCGCCAGGTACCAGGCCACGCCAGCGAGTGTGCGACGCGGGTCGGCGCCAGCAGCGCGCTCGGTCCGAGCGACACGTTGCCGTCGATGTGCCTGCTGAGGTGCACGCCGAGGAACGGGAGGGCCGGATCGGGCACGGGGTAGATGAGGCCGCGAACAAGGTGGCTTCTGTCGTGCGGTAGCCGCAGGTAGGCGCCGCGGAAGGGCACGATGCGCGGGTCCGGGTCCGCGCCGGCAGCCACCGCCAGCCGGTCAGCCTCGAGGCCGGCCGAGAAGACGGCGAAGCGCGCCCGCGTCTCACCGCTCGCGTGAAGCAGCCTCAGGCCGGCCCGATCGGGATCGATCCGCGTGACTCGGGCGCCGAGCCGAATCTCCCCGCCCGCCGCCTCCACGTCCGCCGCGTATGCCCGCGCGACCGCCGCGAAGTCGACCACGCCCGTCTCGGCCGAGTGGAGCGCGGCCGCGCCGCGCGCGTGCGGCTCGATCTCGCGCAGCTCACCCGCGTCGAGCCGCCGCAGCCCCGGCACGCCGTTCGCGCGCCCGCGTCGCTCCAGCTCGTCCAGTCGTGGCAACTCGCCGCGGTCGCGCGCGACGATCAGCTTGCCGCGCTTCTCGAATGGCAGGCCGCGCTCCTCGCAGTACGAGTACAGCTCGCGTGCGCCCTCGACGCAGAGTCGTGCCTTCAGCGAGCCCGGCGCGTAGTAGATGCCCGCATGGACCACGCCGCTGTTGTGGCCGGTCTGGTGCTGCGCGAGCTCGCCCTCGCCCTCGAGCACGACGAGACTCTCGGCCGGACGACGTAGCCCGAGCTCGCGGGCCACGGCCAGCCCGAGAATCCCCCCGCCCACGACGGCGATGTCAGCTTCCAAGAGCCCAGGCCAGCCCTCTGGACGTGAGGCGCCGGAAATTGGGGTCGCTCCACGTCTCCTTCCGGTGGCCGAGCGCGTTGTAGAACGCCCTGCCGTCGCCATATCGCCGCGCCCAGGCCAACGGGAGCGTCGATCCGAGCTCGTCCGGGACGCTCTCCGGGTCGAGGCGAGCGAGGACGCGCGCATGCGCGGGGACCGGCGCCGTGAACTCGTAGAACTCGTCGGTGATCTGGAACGAGCGGGGGAGGCCTCTGGTGGTGACGTGAGGTCGCGCGGAGACGTTCACCCGCCCCGACTCGACGGCGCCGTGCCGCCCGAACTCGCCGCCCACCAGCCGCGCGTACCCGGGCCATGAGTGGAGCGTGTCAGTGGCCGAGTGGGTGCCGATGAACCCGCCTCCGCGCCGGACAAAGCGCAGCAACGCGCGGCGGCTCGGGAGGGCGAGCTCGCCGCTCGTGTTCGCGAAGACCACCGCGTTCGCGCGGGCCAGTCGCCGTCGGGTGAGCTGAGTCGCGCCCTCGAGCTGCACGACGTCATACCGGCGGCTGCGCGCCCCGAGCGACTTGAAGAAGGCGGTCGCGTCCGGAATCGAATCATGTACGAAGCCGCGCGCCTCCGTGACGAGCAGCACGCGCTTCTGCGCCGCATCCGCAGGCGCGGAGGCTCCCACGGCCACGACCGCCGCACAGATCCCGGCCCAAATCAGAGTCTTGACCCGAACCACCGTGCGAGCTTACGAACTAGAGTCGCCGGCTGCCCGCATGCGCCTACTTCGCCGTGCCACCGACCCGTCGCAGTTCGATCTCCGCCCCTCTGGCCCAGGGCGCGTCCTGGACGTGGGCTGCGGCGCACGGAAGTACGCCGGCGCGGTCGGGATGGACGTGTCGGGTGACACCGCCGCGGATGTCGTGCATGACCTGAACCAGGTCCCCTGGCCGCTCGAGGACTCGAGCTTCGACCAGCTCCTCCTCCAGGACGTGATCGAGCACCTCGGCGACCTCTACGCGGTTTTCGGCGAGCTGCATCGGGTCGGTCGGCCCGGTGCGCGCGTGCACATCCGAACGCCCCACTTCTCGTCGGCGCTCGCCTACTCCGATCCCACCCATCGACGGTTTCTGTCAGCCGCGGCCGTCCGCGCGCTTGCCGAGCCCGGCTTTTCGCACTACAGCGCCGCGCGCTTCAGGATCGTCCGCATGAGGCTCGATCTGTGGCTGCCCTTCCGGGCGCTCGGGATCGGCGCGCTGGCCAATCGCTACCCCGACGTCTACGAGAGGTACCTCGCCTTCCGGTTCCCGGCCATGAACATCCGGGCCGAGCTGGAGGTCCTGAAGTGACGAGGCCTCTGCGCGCCGGCATGAACGCGATCTTCCTCGAGCCCGGCATGGGGGGTCTCGAGACCTACGTCCTCGAGCTCGTGCCCGCTCTGCTCGAGGCCGAGCCCTCGCTGGAGCTGACCTTGCTCTGCAACTCCAAGGGACGGGAGCTCCTGGAGCGCCAGCCGTGGAGCGCCTCGGTCGACCTGACGACACCTCGCGCGAGCCGGCGCGGGCTGCGGGCGCTCTACGAGCTGGGACCGCTCGGCATCACTGCGGGCCGGCGCTTCGACGTGCTGCATTCGCCTGCCCTCACAGCCCCGCTTGCCACGAGGGCCGCGAACGTGGTGGTGCTGGCAGACACGACCTGGATCACCGTGCCCGATCTTGGCCGGGGCCAGGCCGCGACGGTCCGGCTCTGGCAGGCGGCGGTGCCCCGCATCGCTCGCCGAGCCGACAGGGTGATCGCGATCTCGCAGGCCTCCGCGCGCGACATCGAGCGGCACCTTCGCGTCCCCCTGGAGCGGATCGACGTGATTCCGCTGGGCTACGCCAGAACCCCGGGGACGCCGCCGACACCCGAGTCCGAGCTGCGCGCTCGCCTCGGCGTGGGCGATGGGCCGATCGTCCTCAACGTGGGGGCCAAGAAGGTGCACAAGAACCAGATCCGGCTGGTCGAGGCGCTGCCGCGTATCCGGGAGGCCGTGCCGGGTGCGTCCCTGGTCCTCGCGGGCGCGGCCACCCCGTACGAGTCGGAGCTGCGGGCGGCGGCAGACCGCCTGGGCGTGGGCGCCGCGGTCGCGCTTCCAGGCTACGTCTCGAGCTCCGATCTCGAGGGCCTCTACGCGGCGGCGTCATCGTTCGCGTTTCCGTCGCTGAACGAGGGCTTCGGCTTGCCTCTGCTCGAGGCGATGGGACACGACCTCCCAATCGTGACGTCGTCGGTGTCCTCGCTGCCCGAGGTCGCCGGCGACGCCGCACTGCTCGTCGATCCGATGTCCGTGGATGAGCTCGCCGGCGCCCTGGCACGGGTCCTGAGCGACGCGGAGCTGCGGGACCGGCTCGTCGCGGCCGGTCGCCGCCGCCTCGAGGCGTTCAGCTGGCGGCACACCGCCGAGGAGACGCTCGCCACCTGGCGGCGAGCGATGGGGTGAACGACCTTCGGAGCAGGCGAGCTCGCGGGCCGGCCTGGCTTCGGCGCATCCTCGGGCATTCGCGGATCGTCCCCGCGACCGCGCTGCTGCTCCGGGCCCGCACGGTGCGTCCTTCCAGCGCGTTCGTGGCGCGTGAGCTCTTCCGTCGCGCGGGCTCGTTCGTGTACCGCGAGCGCTCGGGCGGGCTGAGCGTCGTCGTCCGCCACGGGAGCGCCGACCCCGTGACGCTCGGCGAGGTGTTTCACGAGCGCGACTACGAGCCCCCGCTTGAAATGCCCCCGCTCCGGCCGGCCCGCGTCGTCGATCTCGGCGCGAACGTCGGCTACTTCGGCGCCTTTGCCCTCGCCACCTGGCCGGAGGCTCATGTCGCGGCCTGGGAGCCGGACCCGGCGAATGCGGAGATCCACGCTCGCACGATCGCGATCAACGGCCTGGAGGCGCGCTGGGAGCTGCACCGCAGCGCGGCCTCGAACGCCGCCGGCAGCATGCGCTTCAGCGCGACGGCCGACGCGCTCTCCCACCAGGACGATTCTGGCGAGCTCGTGGTGCCGTCTGAGGACGTCCTGCCCGCTATCGCCGGCGTCGAGCTCTTGAAGATGGACATCGAGGGCGGCGAGTGGGCGATCCTCGGGGATCCGCGCTTCGCGGACGACCCGCCACAGGTCGTCGTCATGGAGCACCACCCGAACGGGGCTCCGGGCCCTGACTCACGTGCCGCGGCGCTCGAGGCGCTCGCCGCGGCCGGGCTGACCAGCACGGCGAGCATCTTCCTGCGCGCCGATGGCTACGGGATGCTGTGGGCGTGGCGGCCGTAGAACCGGGCGGGGACATCCTCGACAGCCGCGAGGCGGGCCCGCGCATCATTCGCGGGGGCGTGGTCAGGGGCGTCGGATACGTCGTCAACAACCTCGTCGCGCTCGTCGGCGTCATGTTGGTCACTCGCTACCTGGGCGTGGCCGACTTCGGGCGCTTCCAGACCGTCCTCTCGCTCATCACGGTCGTCGCCACGGTGACCGATGCCGGGATGGCGACGTTGGGGATGCGCGAGTACGCGCAGCGCAGCGGCGCCGACCGCGAGGGGCTCATGCGGTCGCTCCTCGGGCTGCGCCTCACCCTCAGCCTGTGCGGCGCGGCGATCGCTGCGGCGATCGCCGCGGGCATCGGATACGACTGGCAGCTTGTCGCCGGCGCGTTTCTCGGCGGCGTCGGCCTGGCGCTGACCGTGGTGCAGACGACGTTCGCGATTCCGCTGTCGGTGCAGCTCCGAAACTTCGCCCTCACCGGGCTCGACGTCGGGCGGCAGGTCCTCACCGTGGGCGGCTACGGCATCGTCATCCTGGCGGGCGGCGGGGTGCTGGCGCTGTTGGGCGTGAGCGTGCCGGTTGGCATCGCGATGGCGGTGGCGGCGGCTCTCCTGGTCCGGGCGCAGGTGCCGCTGAGGCCGTCGCTGCAGGTGCGCGAGTGGGGACGGCTGCTGGCGGCGTCGGCGGCGTTCGTCATGGCGACCGCGGTCGGAACCATCTACCTGTTCACAGCCCAGATCCTGACGGCCGCCGTGACCGACGCTCACGACACCGGGCTGTTCGCGGCCTCGTTCCGCGTCTTCGTCGTGCTGGCGGCAGTGCCCGGACTCTTGATCACGGTGGCGTTCCCTCTGCTCTCGCGTGCCGCGCGCGATGACCGCGACCGGCTCGCGTATGCGGTCCAGCGGCTCGTCGACACGACCGGCGTCCTCGGTCCCGCGGTCGCGCTCGTGCTCGTGTTGGGCGCGCCCGCGGTCCTGGAGGTGGTCGCCGGCCCGGACTTCGTGGATGCCGCTCCGGCGCTGCGGATACAGGCCGCGACGCTGCTTGCATCCTTCCTGCTCGCTCCGATCGGGTTCGCGCTTCTGTCGATCCACGCCCACCGCGGCATCCTGGTCGCGAACGCCCTGGCATTCGTCGTCACGGTCGCTGCCGTGACCGCGCTCGCGGCGCCGCTCGGCCCCGAGGGCGCGGCGCTGGGAACCGTCATCGGCGAGTGGACGCTCGCACTCGGGTATCTGGTGGCGCTGCGACGCGAGTCGCGGGACACCGTGCCTCGCTTCGGGGCACCGGCTCGCGCCCTTGCCGCCGCAGGCGCCAGCTGCTTGGCGTTCGCCTTCCTGCCACTGCCTTCCTGGCTCCTCGCCGTGTGCGGCGTGGTCGTCTACGCCGTCCTCGTGCTGATCGTGCGCGCTGTCCCCGCGGAGCTCCTCGAGCTGCTCCCGGTCCGGCGTCCCAGGCGACGCCCGTGACGTGCCTGCGTGTCGGCCTGAACCTGGTGCCGATCGGTCACCAGGCGGGAGGCGTGGGGAACTACGCCACCGAGCTGACGGCGGCGCTGGCGGCTCGCGACGACGTCGAGCTCCACCTGTTCGTGAGCCGAGACGCCCCGGGCACGCTCGTGCCGGCCGAGGCTGCTCGACCGCTCCGGGTCACGCGCATGCCGGTGCGGGTGTCAGGGCCGCCGCTCCACCTCGCCGCGCAGTTCGGTGCCGTCCCCGCGCTGGCGCTCGCTCGGCGGCTCGACGTCGTCCACTCGCCGGCCAATGCAGGACCGGTCCGGATACCGCGCGTCGCATCCGTGGTCACGCTCCACGACACGATCTGGGCCAGGGCACCCGACGAGTGGGGGAGCCCGGCCGCGGTCCGTTCGATGTATCGCGTCGCCCTGCCCACGGCCCGGCGTGCCGATCGCGTGATTGCGGTGAGCGCCCACGCCGCCGGCGACATGCACGAGCTCCTTGGAGTGCCCGCGGACCGCATCGACGTGGCACACCACGGTGTGCGCGTCGACGACGCGGCGCCCTCGACGCCCGAGGAGGCGCTTCGCGGCCGGCTCGGACTCGGATCCGCTCCGGTCGTGCTGTGCGTCGCGCAGAAGCGCCCTTACAAGAACCAGGAGGCGCTCGTCCGGGCGCTGGTGGACGAGCGGCTCGCGGGTGTCCAGCTCGTGTTGCCCGGCGCGCCCTCGCCATATGAGGTCCGGCTGCGCGAGCTCGCCGCGGAGCTGGGCATCGACGATCGCGTCCACCTGCCTGGCTGGCTCGACGACGCGGACCTGGATGGCCTCTACCGGCTGGCAAGCTGCGTCGCGCTCCCCTCGCGG
>Ga0105245_10005703_pt1 | contig 10935 bp, 11 predicted proteins | sample KBSM54metaG_FD_81523 | JGI IMG/M metagenome (GOLD analysis project Ga0105245, IMG submission 81523) | Miscanthus rhizosphere microbial communities from Kellogg Biological Station, Michigan, USA - KBS M5-4 metaG | ecosystem: Host-associated > Plants > Roots > Rhizosphere > Soil | place...
GGCAACTGGCCGGCCAATGGCGAGTATTGCGGGTTGCGGCTGTAAAAGTAACGGCCTGAGAGCGTGTTCTTGGGGTTCACCTGGTAGTCTCCGTTGACCACCACCTGGTCCTCGCGGTGAGACGCGGGGATGCTCCACGCGCGCTGGCCATAGCCGTTCGTCCCCGAACCTGGGAAATAGTAGCTTCCATCCGGGTTCTTGGCCTGCAGCATCTTCAACGCAACGGGACTAACGTTGGAGCCGTCGCAGGCAAGCTGCGGGCTCAGAAATGCGGGCAGCAGTGTCGTGTACTGGCAGTTCGCCGCTGCCAGCGCCGACCTGAACCCCGGGGCGCTGCGGTCCCCGGCGGGAATGGGCGGCAGGTAAGCGCTGGTTAGCCCTTCCGCGGCGACCCCGTTACGTTGCCGCGTCCCTTGATAACTTCCGAAGAAAAATACCTTGTCTTTCAGGACCGGACCGCCAATCGCGCCGCCGAACTGATTCTGATTCAGGACTTGCTTGGTCGTTTTGCTCGCCGGGTTATCGCGATTGTAGAAGAAATCATTGGCGTTCAGTTGCGCATTGCGGAAGAATTCGAAAGCCGACCCATGGAACGCATTGGTGCCGGATTTGGTCACCACATTCACGTTGGCTCCGGGGCTGCGGCCGTAGCTGGCGTCGTAGGTGGACGTCTGGACCTTGAACTCCTGGATCGCGTCCGGATTGGGAATCGCCAGCCCGGTGAGAATGCCGTACAGGTCTTGGGCGGTTGCCCGGTTGTTCATAGCACCCACGGCGACGCCGTCCATCTGGAAGTTATTCTTCCCCGGATCGATGCCGTTTACGCTCAAGTCCAGCGTGCCTTTGCCGAAGGCCGTGGCGTTGCCCACGCCTCCCGACGTGCCGGCCGAAAGGCCCAGGATTTGCGTGTAGTTCCGGGTGGACAGCGGAAGGGCGGTCACGATGCGCGTGCCTACCACCGTCCCCAGCGTGGAACTCGAAGTCTGCAATACCTCGGTTTGGGCTTCGACCGTCACTTGCTCGGTCTGCGCGCCGACCTGCAGCGCCCGGTCCAGGACTGGCGTCTCCGTGACGTTAATGGTGACCGGCGCCACTTCTTCCGTCTTGAAGCCCATGGCGCTGAATCTTATTCGGTATGGGCCAGGAGGCAGTAATGAGAACTTGTAGTTGCCATCGGAACTCGTGGTCGTGTTTCTCGTTTGGTTGGTATTCAGGTTGGTCAGCGTGACGGCCGCATTCGGGACAGAAGCGCCGGACGGGTCCGTCAGTGTCCCGGTCAGCGCTCCCGTGCCGGCCGATTGTGCAAGAACCGGGGCGCATAGCGCCAATATCGCCAAGGCCAGCATCAAACTGCGCCGGCAGCATTGTAGTCTCCTAGATGTCATATTTCCCTGCCTTTATCCTCGTCAGCTCACCGGTGGGAACCCGTTACGGTCCCGATGGATGCAGACATCCGGCAAGCCTATGGCACCGAAGTATATGACCCGGCCCGATCGGTGTCAATGTCATTCCCAGGAATAGGAGTTATCAGTGCTTTTGATAGCTGTTTTGTCCTAAAGGGCGACAAACGCGAGGCATCGCGATCTCGCGCTTACTTGGCCTTCTGCATCACCACGGCCAGTTCGCGATAATTGCCCTGCATTTCCCACGTGCCTTTATAGCCGGCCGGCAGCACTAGAGAGTCGCCCGGGTGATACTCATGTACCGTGCTATTGGGCTCGGTCAGAACCAGCTTGCCGCTGAGCACATGGACGAATTCATCACCCTCGGTCGGGCGCGTCCGGTGATTCGTTTTGGCCGGCGTCGACTCGAAAATCTCCGCGCGCAGTTCCTTACCGGAAAACAGCGTTGCCACCCGCATGTTCAGCTCGCCGCCGACCAGGATGTCCTTGTAGGCATCCGGCGGAATCGCCGTCAGGCCGAGACCCGCGATCTTGTCCGGGTCGAGCCGCACCGGCGCGGCACTGTCGTCGGCGAACGCCCTCGTGCCAGTCGAGATGGCCAAGTAAAGGGAAAGGGCGACGCACAACATGCAGGCGGACAACTTGATCATGGACGTTCCCTCCGTGTGTTGCAATAGGTTCCGCGAGGATATCACGAATCGAGCGGCGCAATTTGCCGGGGACACGGCGGTCGTCCTTCATGGCGAGCCCCACCAATTTATGAATCCGCCCTTTGCGCGCGCCGGAGCAGACGGTATCAGCATCTTCGACGCGGTCGACAAGCAGCTCGGACTTAAGCTCGAGCGGGGCGAGGCTCCGCAACCTGTCATTTCGTCGACAGCGTAAATGAAGTGCCGACTCCGAACGCCGCGGACATCTCGAAGTACCTTCCGCCGCCTCCTGCCTTAGAGTTCGACGTTGCCGTGATTAAGCCCACGGATCCGGATTTTCAAGGGTACACGGATTGAGATTCAATCAAACCAAATCAATATCCAGGGCACGACGCTCAGCGCCCTGCTCCAGCAGTTCTACGACGTCTCGAAGACCTTGTGGTCTCGGCTTACACGTTGTTTTCGGTCAAGCCTAAGATGGCGAAAGCGGATCCTACGACGCGTTCAGGGGTGATCTTAGTTCTCAGTTGGCCGCTGCGCGCTATCCACCACGATCACCTTGAACGGCCCTTGTGCCGGTTCCAGCTTCATGGCCCATTGCTCTCGAATCACGGTGAACAGCGACGGCCTTGAGTCCGGAACGGCCGGGTCGGCCGGACGCGCCGGGTTGAATGGATAGTCGAGTTCCATTCTGTATCGACCGGTAAGTCCGGTTTGATCTTGAACGACCCGGCCTAAAAGTGTCCTGGACGCCGGCAACGAGAGCAGCTCCGCGGCGGAAAACATCGTGGCGCCGTCCAGAAACAATCCGGGCGATCGATAGCCACTGAGGCACCGAGGATAAACGGGGTCATTGTCTTCAGTGGGCATCTGACCGTTCAGGCAGGTTCCATCCCGCGGATGCACTTTCGGTCCAAGTTTTCCGTCGCTCCGGTCGAGCACCAAGGCATAAAAGCTACCGGTTTCGGTCTCCATGTGAACCTTCAATCCGAAGCGATCTTCCAGCAGCGTTCGAAGCATGGCTTGGAACTGGCGCTGCGTCGACTGCTGTGACGCTTGCGCTTCGATTGCGTAGGCGGTTTGGTTGCGCCACTCCGGACCGCCCTTAAGCCCGACCGAGGTGTTCATCCCTTCGCCGTAGGCAGTGTAGATCAGCCAGCTCAGAGTCATGCTGGGGATCGAAATCCGGTTAGGGCTGGGCCGCAGCATTTGGTTCTTCGGAGTCGCCTCAGGAGGCGCCAGTTTGATCGTCGCCACTTCGAACGACACTTTCTTATCCACGGGCTGCGGTTGAGCAAATACCGACGCAGAAGCCAGGACAAGCGTTCCAGCTGCACGAAATACGACTCTTTTTATAGAACTGCGCTGAGCTCCGATGGCGTGGCTCATAATGTCTCCCGTTGTTACCGAAACGCTCCAACCATGGCTGCAAGTATTTTTATTGCGCGCGCCGCGTCCCCGAGCTATGGCTTAGAGCTCAAGTCCGCTTTGCCCGTTGTCAAATCCACCGGCCATGAGACATGCTCGTGGACGACTAGCCACTTCCCGTTTATCTTCCGGTAAACATCGGTGACGCGAAGGGTGAGGTCCAGGGGCATTCCATCCTTATCTGGCCCTGTAGTTCGGAAGATGCCGTGCGCGCATGCGAGGCTCCCCTCCATTTCCGTCTTCCAGTCGGTCACCTCAGCGTGAACGGCGCCGGGGTAGGCTGCCAGAAAGCCTTCCCAATTCTTTCGGTACGACGCGGCTCCGACGTATTGGCGGGGAGGGAGAGCGTCAAAAACGAACAGGCTCTCATCCGGTGAGTAGTACGCCATGATGCCGTTAATGTCCTTGGCATTCACAGCGGCTACGAGATGCTGTACGGATGCGTTGACGTCGGCTTCGTCGCTCGCCCGGGAACAGGAGGAAGCGACGCAACCGGCGACGATTGCTAGCGCTGCTGAGATAGAGCTACGCCGGTTCATTTGGAACCCTCCCTCGCGATGGCATCTGATGGCTCCGAAGCGCGATCAGCTTAGTTTACTCGATCGGAAAGCAGTTAGCGCTACGATGCACACATGTTTGATCGCAGCACCAGGATCGGAATCCTGTTCGCCGGGGCCCTGGTATGCGCCCATGCGCAGTGGTCGAATCATCCCGACCCGCGAACGCCGCGTACGAGGGATGGCAAGCCGAACTTGACGGCGCCGGCGCCGCGCCTAAACGGCCATCCCGATCTATCCGGACTGTGGCAGGCCGAACGCACGCCGGAGGGCGAGTATACCAGCGTGCTGGGCCATGACTTTGCCGCCCTGCAGATCGATCTTCACGACATCAATAAGAACGTGATGAACGTCTTCTGGGGACTCAAGCCCGAAGAGGAGCCTCTGCGGCCGGAAGGAGTTGCCGCCTACCAGCGCCACCAGGACAACCCGCTTGCCTATCCCCATACCCAGTGTCTACCCGACGGCATCCCCGCGGATATGTTCGTAATGACGTTTAAGATGATCCAAGCGCCCCGGCAGATCGTGCTGTTGACGGAGCTCAACTCGCCTGCCCGCCAGATCTATACCGACGGGCGGCCGTTGCCCAAGGATCCTGAGCCTTCCTGGATGGGATACTCGGTCGGCAAATGGGAGGGCGATACGTTGCGCGGCATCGCGGGTTTGGACTCTTTGCTGATATGGGAAAAGTAGGGAAGTTCTTGCTTCTTGAACATCCGCTCACGGTTGGTGCGCGCCTTTGATGATGGCAGTGCTTCCATGTGGCCTCTCGATTGCTAACACTTCGCCGAGAGGAGAATCCTTCCATGCAATGGACCCCCGGCGGCGTTAGTGACGACGTTGAGGATCGGCGCGGTGGCGGCGGCTTTCGAATGGGCGGTATAGGTGGCCCGCATCTGGGAATCGGCGGAGTCTTGCTGCTGGGAATCCTCAGTTTGGTTTTCCATCGCAACCTTTTTACCTTGTTCAGCGGAGACGCGTCCGATGGATCGGGCATCTCAACCTCGGATCCAGGGGCGCCCAAGACGCCCGCCAGCCAGGATCCCGCCGTCCAATTCGTGTCTTTTGTGCTGGATGATGTGCAGCGAACCTGGGAAACCTTGCTTCCGCAGCAAGCGCAGCGTCCGTACCGGCACGCCAAGCTGGTTTTATTCACGGATGAAGTCGATTCCGGCTGCGGGGACGCGCAAGCTTCTACAGGCCCGTTCTATTGTCCCGAGGACGAAAAAGTCTACATCGATCTCGGTTTCTATAAAGAGCTGAGCCGACGCTTCGGGGCTCCGGGAGAATTCGCGGAAGCTTACGTTCTGGCGCATGAAGTGGGACACCACGTCCAAAAGATCCTGGGAATCGAGGGCGGCGTACGGCGGGCGCAGCAGCGCGATCCGTCGTCACAGAACCGGCTGTCGGTGCAACTGGAACTCCAGGCCGACTGTTTTGCGGGAATCTGGGGACACTCGACCGAGCAGAGGAAGATTATCGACAATGCTGACGTTCAGGATGGCCTGCGCGCCGCGGCGTCGGTTGGAGACGATCGCATACAGAAAATGGAGCGCGGCCGGGTGAGTCCCGAGACCTTTACGCATGGTTCCTCCGCGCAGCGTTCCACGGCGTTCAAGGCCGGCCTGGAATCGGGGAACTTATCCGCCTGTATGTGAAAACGGGGCCTGGATCACAGCCCCGTTCTGGTGATTTGTGAGTCTTAATGCTTACCAGCGATTACGGCCGCCGCCACCACCGCCGCCGGACGGGCGATCGGCTTTCGGGCGCGCTTCGTTGACGTTCAAGGCCCGGCCATCCAGTTCCTTGCCATTCAAGCCTGCAATCGCGCGATCGGCATCCGCATTCGCGCTCATTTCGACGAATCCGAAGCCTTTGGCCTGGCCGGTATCGCGGTCGGTGATGATGCTGACACGGTCAACGGCCCCGTATGCCTCGAACATCGTACGAACCGCGTCTTCGGTAGCTCCAAAAGCGAGGTTCCCTACAAATATATTTTTCATTTACTTTTTTCCTTTAAGGTTGGTGAATCGGGGCAGGATCGAACGAGGGCGGTCGGACCGGACTAATACGAAGGTGCCTTAACTACTTACGCCCTAGTTTAACACGGAAAGCATTGCAGTCCAGGCCTGTTCATCCTGGCCGACGCTGAGCTGGTTGGCCGCCCGTACCAAAGGCAACCGCAGAAGCTTCGGATCCTGTTCGATCCTTCGCAGCAGTTCGGGCTCGGAGACCCTTAGATACTTCAGCCCGGCGTCCGAGTAGGCCTTCCCCCCGGTGTCGAGCAGAGCCAGCAATCCGTAACGGTCCGCGAACCTTTTTATCTCCCCGGGCGACATGGGTTTCTGCTTCAAATCGACGAAGTGGATCTCGATGCGGCGCTCTTTGAAGAAACGCTCTGCCGCGCGGGTGGCCTGCGAGTTCTTCAAGCCGAAGATCTGGACGTTTTTCATGAATTGGTTTTTTCTTCCAATTCAGACCAACGCGAGTACAGGTCGTCCACCGCTTTCTGCGCCTCTTCCATCTCGCGAAACGTCTTGTCAAGCAAGCGGCCGTCTTTCACGACTTCAGCATTCTGCAAAGCATCGCGTTTTTCCCGCAGCGCCTGCTCGGCCTGGGCGATCCGATCCTGGATGGTCTCGTACTCGCGATTTTCGATATAAGAAAGCCTCTTCTTCGATGGTGCGGATCGGGGCGCGCCCACTGGAGCGGGCTTCGGCTTGGGCTGCTTTTGTTCCGTCTTCCAGGCCTCCCATTGTGAGTAGTCCGCGAAACGCTCCACACGACCGTTGCCGTCCAATCCCAGCACGATGGTCGAAACGCGGTCCAACAGGTAGCGGTCATGCGTGACCAGGACCAGAGCCCCCGGGAATTCCAGAAGGCTCTCTTCCAGGATCTCCAGCGTCGGGATGTCCAGATCGTTGGTGGGCTCGTCGAGCAACAGGACGTCGGCTGGCTCCAGCATCAGGTTGGCGATCAGCACGCGCGCGCGCTCGCCCCCGGAAAGGCGCCGGATGGGTTGGTCCAGCTGGTCGTTCGCGAAGAGAAAGCGGGACGCCCAGGCGGCGACGTGAATCACCCGCTCCCGGTAGATGACCGAATCGCTCTCCGGAGCCAGGGCGCGACGCAAGGTCAGGCTGGGATCCAGCGTCCGCATCTGATCGAAGTAAACCACCCGCAATCCGTCGGCACGCTCGACTGTGCCCCGCAGGGGATCGGTTTCGCCGCGGAAGATCCTGAGCAGCGTAGTCTTGCCGCTTCCGTTGGCTCCCACCAGGCCGACTCGCATCCCGGCGGTGATAGTGAAATTCAGATTTTCGAACAGCATCCGATCGTTAAAGCCGTGCCCTACCTGCTCCAGGTGAATCAGCCGCTTGGTCTTGCGGTCGGTGGCGACGAAATCGATATCCGCGGATGCCTTGAAGGCCCGATTCTTGAGATCGGCCAATTCGCCGATCATCTCGTAAGCCGTGTCGATGCGGGCTTTCGCCTTGGTGGCTCGTGCTTTGGGACCACGCCGCAGCCATTCCATTTCGGTCCGCACGCGATTTTCGAGTGCGTCCTGACGCTTCGCCTGGGTGTGAAGATACTCGGCCTTCTTTTCGAGAAAGGAGCTGTAGCTCCCCGCCACTTGCAGCAGGCCGTCGGGATAGACGCGATTCAGCTCGGCCACCGCCGTGGGGACGTTCTCCAGGAAGTAGCGATCGTGACTCACCAGGACGCACGCGAAGGCCGCTTGCTTCAGCGTCTTCTCAAGCCAATCGATGCCCTCCAGGTCAAGATGGTTGGTAGGCTCGTCCAGCAGCAGGACCGCGGGACTCTGGACCAGAGCTTCGACGATCGACAAACGCTTCCGCCATCCGCCGGATAGTGCAGCCGCCTCGGCATCCTGGTTCTCGAAACCGGCGCGGCCCAGGATCTCGGCTGTTCGGGCCTGCCGGTCGGCTTCGGCTACACCAGCGGTGTCGAGCGCACGCGCGATCACGCTCCGAACCGTCTCGCCTGGGGTAAATCTCGAATCCTGGGGAACATAGGAGATCCTGATTCCGCTGCGGCGGACGACGTCGCCCGAATCCGGCTCGCGGATTCTCGCCAGGATCTCCAGCAGAGTCGATTTCCCCGACCCGTTGGGTCCGATGACGCCCAGCCGGTCTCCATCCTGTATGCTGAGGGAAATATTCCTGAAGAGCGGAGCTGCTCCGTAAGATTTCGCGATCGTCTGGGTACTGAGTAGGAGAGCCAAAAGAAACCTGGATGAAAGACTGCGAGGGTGAATACAGCCGTCCCCTCTATTCTCCAACATGTTCGTTTCGAGGTGTAAGGTTTGTTGCCCTGTTCCGTCAGCATCCCTGAGACGCCAAGGCGTTCAAAACTGGAAAGAGGAAAACAAATGTCAAAATTCAAGTACATCCTGTGGGCAGCCGCCCTGATGGCGACCGGGGAGACCTACGCCGCCGACGCTTCGCTGGATTATCGAATCCTGGCGACATCCAAGACTTCCACCATGGAAAAGGAGCTGAACAGCGCTGCCGCTGCAGGCTATCGCTTCAGCAACGTCATGGGAGGTAAGTCCGCGAACGGTGGACAGGAAGTGGTTGTCGCCGTAGTGAAGGACCTGGAGAATGCGGGGCAGGACGTCCGCAAATACAGGCTGTTGGCCGCCACCCGGACTTCAACCATGCAGAAAGAAATGCAGCGGTGGGCCGACGATGGTTACGAATACGCTGGCCAGACCGTCTTTGAGACGGCCTTCGGCGGCAGGGAAGTGGTAGTGATCATGGAACTTGACCCGGCGAGAACGCGTTCCCGCTCGTCCTATCGCCTTCTGGCAACAACCAAGACGTCCACCATGGAAAAGGAGCTTCAGGACGCCGGCGCACAGGGCTATGTTCTGCTGGGCTTAACCGTCGCCAAGACCGAGATCGGCGGCGACGAGATCGTCACCATTCTCAGAAGAAACTAGCGAACGCAGCCTCCTGATTCCTTAGATTTGCAATGGCAGTCCAGGCAGCCGTGCTCGGCACAGCTGCCACAGACTGTTTTTACCTGTTTCCGCAGTGCCTCCCTGGCCCGATGCACCCGAACCGCGGCATTCCCTGCCGTAATTCCAGACTCTTCGGCCAGGTCTTTCAGACTTCCCTCGTCCAGATCCATAATGCGAAGCGCCTGCTGGTATTCCGGCTTGAGCGTCCCGACCAGATCGGAAATGCACGCGCAGATGGCTTGTTGGAGCTCCGCTTGCGGAGCCTCATGCGCGATAAACTCCTTGCCCCAGCCCTCCAGTGCGCGCTCGGTTGAAGCGCGGTGGCGATAATGGTCGATCACCGCATTGCGCAGCACGCGATAGAACCACGCGACAGCGCTCTCTTCATCGCGCACCTCTCCCCCGCGCTCCAGACCTCGCACAAACGCCGACTGCAGGATGTCTTCGGCGACCGCGCGGGATTCGACGCGACGCTCCAGGAACGCCAGAAACTGGCGATGGCTATCTACCAGGCGCTGGATCGCGGCGGGAGACAAAGATCCGGACGATTCCGGTTGCGGGTTCATATCGAAAGCCTAACATGCTGGAAATGCAGGACTGTAATGTTTCGTGGAGATGTACGTCAGCCCTTATGAAAGCGCGGAAAGCGCGACAGAAAAAGAGGAGAAAAACAATGTCTAACGTAAACAACACGACTCAGAAGAATACGGCGAAAAACGCAGCTTGCGTGTGCGGAAGCTGCTCCTGCGGCTGCCCGGCGAATGCGTGCAACTGCGCCGAGACCAATTGCCAGTGCGGCTGCCAGACATCCGGCGGAAAGTAGTCGCCAGGGAGGGCGCCGGCTCCTTGCTCCGGCGCAGCCTCAACCTGAACGGCCGGTCCGCGCAATCTCCTACGCCTGGGCAGTACGGGCGATGGCGCGCCGCTCAGCTTCCACCCGGCCCGTGTGAATTTCCAGAGAGGCCGCCTGGATATTTGTTCAGGTTTTGGCAGGCGGTTTCCGTTGCAGCCAGCAGGGCGCGATACGCACGGGTTTTCGCTGGCGCGGAAAGTTTCTGCGGCACCTGAAAGACACGCAAACCTGACGTATACTCACGATCAGGGCTGGGGGCGGGTCACCGCTAGCTCGGGACTTCCGCGTTGCCGGAGGTCTTCAGACGATCGCGCTTTCAGCCCTGCTCTCCAAGCAAGTTAGGGTTCTTTCTTCTTGGACATCGGCTTCACCCGGCTCGTTGCCAAAGAGAGCACCGCGGGTATCAGCAGCGTCCCCATAGGCTTGTAATGAGGACCGCTCTTCATTGACAACCTTGGTCCAATCGAATACGATTCGTAGGACAAGCCACGTCCGCAATGGGACGTCGCGTATTGGTGGAACAAGGGGTACGAAATGCGTTTTGTAAGCCTGCTGACCGCTCTAACTCTGTGCTCTGTGGCCGCTATTGCTCAAACAGCCACGGGCACCATCACTGGGACCATTTCCGATCCGGCGGGAGCCGTGGTGGCGAATGCTCCTCTGGAACTGAAGAATAGCGAGACCGGCACCGTTTCGCAGACCGTCTCCAGCTCCACCGGCAACTTCAACTTCTCGCAGCTGGCGGCAGCGACCTATCAGCTGACCGTGAATGTGCCGGGATTCAAGACCCACGTTCGCCAGAACCTGGGCGTGCAGTCGGCCCAGACCATCCGCGTGGACATCATCCTCGAAGTGGGCACATCGGTTGAATCGGTGACAGTTTCCGCGCAAGCTTCGATGTTGACGACGGAAAGCGGCGCGGTCAATTCCAATGTGACAACCGACCGGATGAACTCGCTGCCGATTCTGGGCGTCGGGCCCGCGACTTCCAGCACGCATGGCGTACGAAACCCGCTGGCCTCGTCGGTGCTGACGGCCGGCGTGTTCTGGGTGCCGAATA
>Ga0105245_10005704_pt1 | contig 10934 bp, 5 predicted proteins | sample KBSM54metaG_FD_81523 | JGI IMG/M metagenome (GOLD analysis project Ga0105245, IMG submission 81523) | Miscanthus rhizosphere microbial communities from Kellogg Biological Station, Michigan, USA - KBS M5-4 metaG | ecosystem: Host-associated > Plants > Roots > Rhizosphere > Soil | place: Michigan...
CCGCTCACAGCGACGCGGGATCCTACCATCGCATCCAGCTTGGTAATGACAAACTTGAGCGCCACCGTACGCTCGCCGAGCGGCCTGGTAGCATCTTCCTGACCTGAAGCGGCACGCTCCGCCCGCTCGGGCGCTGTCGCCTTCGTGACCACCCAATCCGGTCCGATCTTTCCCAGGCAACCGACCACGCGAGCGAGCGCGTTGGCCGGAAGCTGTGTACTTCCGTCCTTGGGGACAATCCGCACATCGGCCGTGGCAGTGCCCCCAAGCTCGGTGGTTCCCGCAGGAAAGCCATTGGATTTCAGCATGAGCGCGACGATATCCCGGTAGGTGGGCTCGGTGAGGGAGCCTGGGTTGCCGTTCGGCATGTAAGTGCGGACGAACTCGAGCAGATCGCCGACGGTTTTTTGGGCGAAACTCTTCCAAAATGCGTCGCCCACCAGGGGCGCCTTGCCTTGTGCCGCCAGCGCATGACAACGTGAGCAGTTTTGTTCGAAAGCCATCATGCCGCGGGCGGCTTGAGCCTCCGAGTACACACCATCCCAGACAGTTGGGCGGAAGGCGTTGGCCTGAGCGATCGCGAGACTGGCCGTAACTGATGCGACGAACAGGACGCCGGCCAAGCTCTGCATTTCGTGATCGTGCCAGCTAACGGAGGCCCATGTCAAGCCGGCAAGAGTCTGCATGGCATGAATAGGCCCTGCTGCCGGCGCTGAAGAGTGATATGCTCGGCTGGGAATAGTCGTAATTCGACCGTCGAAGGAGGTCAGACGTTATGAGCAAAAGATCCGTGAATTCGGGATTGGCAATCGTACTGGCGGCGATCCTGGCCGTTGCGCTGGCGGGATTGCTGGCGGGCCAAAACAAGAGCGAGACCGTTCGCGTCGGGGCCGCGGACCTGGGCGGAGTTGTGACTAGCACCAATGGGCCTGAGGCGGGAGTCTGGGTGATCGCCGAAACCACCGACCTGCCAACCAAATTCGTCAAGATCGTCGTCACGGACGATCGGGGACGCTACCTGGTGCCAGAACTTCCTAAGGCGAACTACAGCGTGTGGGTTCGCGGCTACGGGCTAGTAGACTCGCCGAAGGTCAAAGCCACGCCGGGCAAGACCGTCGACCTGAAGGCGGTGGTGGCGCCGGACAAGAAGGCTGCGGCCGAATACTATCCGGCCCTGTACTGGTTCTCCTTGCTGCAAGTGCCACCCAAGAGCGATTTCCCGGGCACCGGACCGACGGGGAACGGGATCGCGCCCGGCATGAAGAGCCAGGGCCAATGGATCAGCAGCATCGTCAATACCGACGGCTGCACCGGATGTCATCAGATGGGCGACAAGGCCACGCGCGAGATTCCACAGAGTATCCTCAGTAAGACCGCCGACTCAAAAGCCGCTTGGGACCTTCGGATTAAGGCCGGCCAGGCGGGCGGCGGGATGAGCGCCCGCTTCGACCAGGTTGGCCGTCAGCGCGCGCTGGCGATGTATGCGGATTGGTCCGATCGCATTGCTCACGGGGAGCTGCCATCCGCTACTCCTTCGCGTCCCCAGGGCAAGGAACGGAACGTCGTCGTCACTCTCTGGGACTGGGCCGATCCGAAGGTCTATCTGCATGACGCCATCGCAAGCGACAAGAACAATCCGACCGTGAACGCCAACGGCCCCATCTACGGAGCGCTGGAAGAAAGCGGCGATTACCTGACTGTCCTCGATCCAAAAACCAACTCGCTCAGCAAGGTAACGATGAGGGTTCGCGATCCGCAGACGCCAAGTTCCTTCGCCACCAAGCCGGCGGCGCCCTCGCCGTATTGGGGCGACGAAGCGATCTGGAATAGCCAGACGACGGTCCACAGCTTTTCGATGGATAAGCAGTCTCGCGTGTGGGCCGCGGCGCGTGTCCGCAAACCCGCAACGCCGGCATTTTGCCAGGCGGGATCGGATCACCCGTCGGCGAAGTTGTTCCCAATCAACCAGGGACAAAGGGGGCTGGAACTCTACGATCCAAAAACCAAGGAGACGACCACAATCGACACTTGTTTCACGTGGGGCCATGTGAATTTCGACGACAAGGGTGTGCTGTGGTCGTCGTTCGGGCCTGCCGGCGTCGAGGGTTGGTTCGATACGAAGGTGTGGGACAAAACGCACGACGAGAAGCAGTCTCAGGGCTGGAGCGCGTTCGTCCTCGACTACAACGGAAACGGGAAGCGTGATGCCTACACAGAACCGGATAAGCCGGCGGATCCAACCAAAGACAAGCGGATTAACGTGTCTTTCTATGGAGTCGGGCCAGCGCCGGACGGCTCGGTTTGGGGATCTGTGATGGGAATGCCTGGCGCGCTGGTTCGCTTCATCCCCGGAACCCACCCGCCTGAGACCGCGCTGTCGGAGTATTATGAGGTGCCATGGAACAATACGAAGGCTCCGGTGCAAGGCTTCTCGCCTCGCGGCATGGACGTCGACAGCAACGGCGTCGTCTGGGCCCCGCTTTCGAGCGGACATTACGCGAGCTTCGACCGCCGCAAGTGCAAGGCCCCTCTCAACGGCCCATCCGCCGCGAGTGGACAGCACTGCCCCGAAGGCTGGACGCTCTATCCATTCCCTGGTCCCAACTACAAGGGAGCGGTGGAGAACGGCAGCGCAGAATCGGTGTACTACAACTTTGTCGATCGTTTCGACATGCTGGGTGTCGGCAAGGACGTCCCGCTTGCGACCGGCAACCTGTCCGAGGGATTGCTGGTACTGGTGGACGGTAAGTTCATGACGCTGCGCGTGCCGTATCCGATGGGCTACTACGCGAAAGGCCTGGACGGTCGGATCGACGATTCGAAAGCCGGCTGGAAGGGGAAGGGCATCTACACACCCATCGCGACGCGAGCACCTTTTCACATGGAAGGGGGCAAAGGGACCACGAGCAAGCTCGTAAAGTTCCAGATGCGACCCGATCCGCTGGCCAACTAAGCTGGGACGTTAGGTTGCAGGTGGCGTAGCGGCTGTCTATCTTCTTTCAGCTTTAACCAGGGACCGCAGAGACTCAGGAAGCTTGCGGAAATCTGCCGGGCTTACAAGAGCAGGCGAGACCGGCGCTGGACCGTTTTCGATTAGCGATGCCTTGCCTGCAGGCCCGAGCAGTAGCTTCAGAAACTTGATCGCATTCTCCCTATTCGGGGCGTCCTTTAGTAGGGTAATGCCCCAGGCGACGTGGACTCCTGGAACCGCTATGGTGCGCGCACTTCGCGGAGTGCCGAGTCCAGGCAGAACCACAAGCGAGTTTTGCCGATAATATGAATCCTTCGCGGGATCCGACAGGTTGATCTCGTCTGGCAGATCCACATATCGGTAGTCCGGGCCAGCGTCGGCAGCAGCGCGGGCGTTGTGTTCGTACGTGAACTGAAACTCAAATCCCTTGCCGAGACTGGGCGCCGCAGGATCCGAGCCTGCAATGACAACATGCTCGAGCAGGTTGTTGTACAGGTTCGGCACCTTGTAATACGCCTCAGCCAACTGAAAGATCATGGGACCGCGATAGGCTCCCGGATCGAGAAACGGATTCCCTCCCCCGATGGCCACTCCAGGCGTGGTCAATACTTCATACCACTTTGCTACCGCTTTCTGGCTGCCCAACTCAGCGATCGGAGGCAGTTTCTTTGCGGCCAATCCACTTGCGGAATAGGCCAGCACCATCTTGCCGCGAGCGAATACGATGTTGAAATCCGCATAGCCAGCGGGTTTCATGAACAGATCGATATCCAAGTAGTCGGCTGGCGCGTAGAGGTCGCAGACTTGTCCTCCTGCGGTGATCTGCCGGCCTGCGTCGACGCTGCCCATGGCGACATCCTTGACCTGAATGCCGGTTTCGCAGGTGAACGCTTTCACCAGAGGTGCGAAGGCTCGCGTCAAACTGCCGGCGCGATAGATGATGAGTTGCTGGCTCGAAGGCGGCGTGCAGTTCGGCGTCTGCGCAACCGCGGCTATGGACAATGCGAAAAAAAGCTTCCACATGAAATTCTAAAAATCGAACCGCATGGAGGCGGTGATCAATCTCGGTTCTCCCAGGTGCCCAAGATAGCTTCCGGTACTCTGCCCCGTGATACTGCCGGGGCCGAGCGTCGACCAGTAGTGTACATTGCTCGCATTATTCGCCGTGACGCGCCAGGTGGTTACTTTGCCCAGGATTTTGGTGGTGTAGCGAGCCCCGAGATCAAAGACGTTGTATTGCGGCGTGTAGGAGCTGTTGATGTCGTCGATGGGCCTGCGTCCAACGTGTTGCCAGTCGAAGTTAAGGTAGGCGCCAAGGATCACGGGTAGCCGATATTCGGCAAGAATATTGGATTTGTAGTCGGGGATGCCGACAAAGTTCCTGTGGTTAGTCGCGGCGATACCTGTATTTGTAAGCTTCGGATCCAGCACGGATAGCCCGGCCGTGACCATCAGGCTAGAAAATATTCTGCCCGAAATTGTCGATTCAACGCCATAGTTGCGCTGGTTGCCGGTAATCCTAAGCTCTTCGCAACTTGCCGTACCGGACTGGGCGCCGCAAATAGGATTCACGACGCCGGTAACAAAGTTCGCAAACGGCCGTTCGACTCGGAAAAGTGCAGTCGAGAAGTTGATCCTGCGCACCTTCAGCTTGTATCCGATCTCGTACTCCTTGCTTCGATACGGAGGAAGTGCCTGGCTCGCATTGGTAATAATGATGTTGCCGCTGTTCGCCGCCGCGACATCCGGCGCCTGAATGCTGTCGGCGAAAGTCGCATAAATGGTCATATCGGCGCGCGGCTTGAACATCGCGCTGGCCGAGGGACTGAGTCCCTGATTCACATAGCCGCCTGCAATCGGGGTTCTCAGAAAGTTCGTGGCCGCGCTGTCGGAGTAGCTGTCGGTCCAGGTCCAGTCCTGGCTGAGGGCAACTCGCACGAGCCAGCGTGGAGTGAACGTGATGGTATCGCCGAAGCTGAAACCCTGTTGCCGTATGATGCTCGACCCGTAAATGCCCGTCGATGGACTGGTCTTCGCATAGGAGAATAGGCCACCCGGCGGTTCGACATAAATCAGCGGGTTCGAGATGTTGGCCTGGCAAACACCGCTGGCCGTACACAAGGCTATCTTCGCAGGGTTAGTGATTGGCGAGTACGACGCGAATCTGTAACCGGCGCCACCAAACACGACGTCGTGACGGATGTGGCCCGTCTCGAAAACGCCAGTCAGGCTTGCGAAGTCGCTAGCCACATGGAACCGCGGAGCCAACGAAGAGAAGCTGTTTGCGAGGTAGGACTTGTAGTTTCCGTTATTGTCGATCAACTGGTTTACTGCGGTATTAATATTACGATCGGAAACTTGATTCAGCACCCCAACCACAAGATGCCAGTTAGCGTTGAAGTCGTGTTTAACGCGGACTTCTCCGATCTGCGACGTGAGATCCACGCCCGAGAAGGATTGCCCATAGCCGCGTAAAGTCGGATCCGGCGCACTCGGCGGTAACAAAATGCTCTTGGAACCGGTGACGGACAGGGGAGTGGTAGTCGGCGAATAGGCGAACCAGCCGGGATATCCATGCTGGAACAAATTGTAGTAACTGAAGTTCCCTTCGACCACAGTCTTGTTGGTCAGACGCGCATCACCCGCGCCTGCGGCGAGCTGGCGGCGCAACTGGCTGGAATCGACATAACCCTCGCCGTCGGCCAACAACAGATTCGTGCGGTAACCGAACATCCGGTTCTTACCGGCGCGCCCACCCAGATCGGCATGAATGGTCCCGACGCTTCGCCCCTCATAACCCAGTTCGATTTCGCCTAACCTTTCCTCAGTAGGGCGCTTGGTCACGAAGTTGAACATGCCCGAAGGATTGGCGGGACCATACAGAGGCCCGCCCAGCCCGTTGATCACCTCAATCTGTTCGTATTCCTCTAGAGCCGATGGCGTGGTCACCGCAATTCCCATACCGTCCTTGCGGTCGTTCTGCATGTTGCTTCCTTGCATACCGCGAGTCTCGGGACGAAGAACCTCGGGGCCCTGCATTTCCTGAAACATCACCAGAGGAAGATACTTGGCAGCTTCCTTAAAATTTCTCGACTGCGTGTCGTCGATCAATTGGCGCGAAATCACGTTGACAGTGTAGGGAAGATTCAGTATCGGAGTCGTCCCGAGCGGTCCGCCAGCTTCGACGTTGTCCACGCGGTAGGCGTTCTCTACGTTGGCAGCCGTGACGTTTAGCGTATCTGTCGCTCCCGCGAGAGCTAGGACAAAATCGTAGTTGACCGTCTGACCTGCCGCCACTTTAAGTTCGGGGCTCACGCTCGCTTTGAAACCGTTAATATCGGCGCCTACTACATAGATGCCCGGGTGGACAGACGGAAACTTGTAAACACCTTGGCTATCGCTAGCCGCCGTGATCTTGGCTTTGGTTTGCTGATTTGTAAGCGTGATCTGGGAACCTGGAACCACCGCCTGGGCAGGGTCCTTCACCACTCCGGTAATGAGACCGCCCTCTGTGGGAACTTGCGCCCACATCGCGGCCGCGAGCAGTATATATGCAATATATTTCATATCTAAGGCCAAGGCCCTTAAGAAGCATTTGTTCACCATATATGATCTATATAGATATGGGAATATGATGTCCAGAGCCTATATCCGCACAGCAATTATGAACCAGAGTTCCAGAGTATGATCCACATCGAAATTGACCCGGTGTGGCGTTTCAAGCAAGATGACGGTACGCGGTCCATCTTGGTCATGCTGGATTTCCTAAACGAAATTCGGGTGACCGGAAAAATCGGCCGGGCGGCGGAACGCGCAGGCGTTTCCTACAGGCACGCGTGGAACCTAATCGAAAAGTGGTCGGCCTTCTTCGAGGCGCCATTGGTCGAGAGAAAGCAGGGGCGCGGCACCAGCCTGACGCCTTTCGGCGGCAAACTAGTGTGGGCCGGGCAGCGGCTCGAGGCACGCTTGGGACCGCAACTCCAGAATCTCGCTCAGGAGCTGGAAACCGAGATCAACCAGTTTCTCCCGCACGGCCCTTCGATCATCCGCGTGCACGCGAGTCACGGATTCGCGGTTTCGAAGTTAAGAGAACTGCTCAGCCGTGAAGCCGACCTGGGCGTGGATCTCCGCTACGTCAGTAACCAGACTTCCCTGGTATCCCTGGCCCACGATGGATGTGAGCTGGCCGGCATGCACCTGCCACAAGGCGAATTGCGGCAGAGGAGCATCGACGCCAGCAAAGGTTGGTTGAATCCCAAAATTCATCGCGTGATCAGCCTTGTAACTCGGGAGATGGGCCTGATGGTCAAGCCCGGAAATCCGCTGGGCGTAACGTCAATCGACCGCCTTTTCGATCCACAGGTTCGGTTCGTAAACCGCGATCCCGACTCGGGCACCCGCTTGCTGTTCGACCAATTCCTAGCTCAAAACAAGCTCGATGGCGCGCGCATCAACGGCTATGAGCAGGTGGAATTTACGCATGCGGCCGTCGCGGCCTATGTCGCGAGCGATATGGCGGACGTGAGCTTCGGAGTGGAGGCAGCGGCCCGGCAGTTCGATCTGGATTTTGTCCGATTGGTGACGGAAGACTATTTCTTCGTCTGTCGAAAACAGCTCCTGGAGCTGGAATCGATCAAACGTGTCCTGGCGATCATGCGAGGTGAAGAATTCCAAACGGCAATTTCACGGTTACCGGGCTATCGCTGCCAGGATGCCGGAGTCGTGAAAACCGTTCAAGAGGTCTTCCGCAGTTAACGGGCTGGCACCGGTGCGCGTTCCGGCAGCATCACGCCGCCCCCGAAGCTCATACGCTCGGGCGAGGGGCCACCCTTCGTCATTTTGACCGCGCAGTATTTGAACTCGGGAATCTTGCCAACCGGATCGAGCACCGGATTGGTCAGCATATTCGCTGCTGCCTCGTAGTAGCAGAAGGGGACAAACACTGTTCCACGAGGCATTCCATCGTCGGCGCGCGCGTAGAGCGAGATTCGGCCACGCCGGGATTCGATGGTGATCGTGTCGCCGGGCGGGACGCCGAGCTTTTCGAGGTCGAGCGGATGCACCGACGCAACCGGTTCCGGTTCGATGGAGTCGAGCGCAGAAGCACGGCGTGTCATCGACCCGGTGTGCCAGTGTTCGAGCTGGCGCCCGGTGATCAGCACCATCGGGTATTGAGCGTCCGGGCGTTCTGCCGCCGAGATCAGGTCGGCGGGAACGAATTTGGCTCGCCCCGATTCGGTGGGGAAGTCCTCGATAAATACCACCGGATCTCCCGGATCGCCTTCCTTCACGCACGGATACGTGACGGACGACTCGCGTTCGAGGCGATCCCAGGTTATGCCGGCGATCGAATCCATGCAGGTTCGCATCTCATTGAATACTTCACTGGGATAGTTGTAGAACCAGTCAACGCCCACGCGGCGCGCCAGCTCGTTCAGAATCCAGAAATCTTCCTTCGCGTCTCCTGGGGGCTCAATCGCTTTACGGCCGAGTTGCACCATGCGATCGGTATTGGTGACGGTGCCGACTTTCTCGGGCCACGCGGTGGCAGCCAGTACGACGTCGGCGAGGTACGCAGTTTCGGTGAGGAAGATATCCTGCACGACCAGGTGATCGAGGGTTGCCAGCGCTTCTCGGGCATGATCGACGTCGGGATCGGACATCGCGGGATTCTCTCCCATAACGAACATGCTGCGAATCTCGCGCTTCTTGGCGGCGTGCAAAGTCTCGACGACGGTGAGGCCCGGATCGGGATCGAGATCCATGTGCCACAGTTTTTCAAACCGCTGCCGCGCCTCGGGCGTGCCCACACGTTGATAGTCGGGATAGAACATCGGGATCAGTCCCGCATCCGAAGCGCCCTGCACGTTGTTCTGCCCGCGCAAGGGGTGAAGCCCCGAGCCCGGTTTACCGATCTGGCCTGTCGAAAGTGCCAGAGCGATCAGGCAGCGTGCATTGTCGGTGCCGTGAACGTGCTGGGAAATACCCATGCCCCACAGAATGATGGATGCCTTTGACGTTGCGTACAACCGCGCAACTTCGCGAATGGTCTGCGCATCGATGCCGCAGATCGGCGCCATCAGCTCCGGCGAGAACTTTTTCACATTCTCGGCGAGCGCTTCATAGCCGGACGTGCGATCGGCGACGAACTTTTTGTCGACCAAGCCCTCCTCAACGATGACGTGCAGCATCGCGTTGAGCAGCGCCACATCTGTGTCGGCTTTGAACTGGAGGTTGTAGGTCGCATGCCGGGCCAGATCGCCACGCCGGGGATCGGCCACGATCAGTTTCACTCCCGATTTCACGGCGTTCTTGATGAAAGTCGCGGCGACAGGATGATTCACCGTCGGGTTGGCGCCGATCAAAAACATGACTTCCGCGTTGGCCACGTCGCGCACCTGATTCGACACCGCACCCGAGTTGATGCCTTCCATCAGCGCCGCCACGCTCGAAGCGTGGCACAGACGCGTGCAATGGTCGACGTTGTTCGAGCCAAAGCCTGTTCGCACCAGCTTCTGGAAGATGTAGGCTTCTTCGTTGGTGCACTTAGCGGAGCCGAAACCCGCGAGCGACCGCTTGCCGTAGGTATCCCGAGCTTCACGAAATCCCTTGGCGGCGACATCGAGTGCTTCTTCCCAGGTGGCCTCGCGGAACACATCCCGCCAGTTTTCGGGATCCACCGTGAAATCTTTGGTCTTTGGAACGCCCGGTTTGCGGATCAGCGGCTTGGTGAGCCGATGCTTGTGCTGAACGTAGTCGAAGCCGTAGCGTCCCTTCACGCACAGGCGGCTCGAATTAGCGGGGCCGTCCTTCCCCTCCACATAGAGGATGATGTTGTCCTTGATATTGTAGGTGAGCTGGCAGCCGACACCGCAGTACGGACACACCGAGTCAACCTGTTTATCGGCGACAACCTTACCGACCTCACGAGCCGGCATCAGCGCTCCCGTGGGACACGCCTGCACGCACTCGCCGCAGGCGACGCACGTGGAATTACCCATCAGATCGTCCAGATCGAAAACAATTTTCGACTGGCCACCGCGGAAGGCGTAGCCGATCACATCGTTGACTTGCTCTTCGCGGCAGGCGCGAACACAGCGTTTGCACTGGATACAGGCGTCCAGGTTGACCGCCATGGCTGGATGCGAAAGGTCTTCCGCGGGCTGCTGGCGCGCGGAAAAACGCGGCTTGCCGATGGATAGTTTCTTGGCCCACAAATCCAGCTCGGAGTTGAGCGTGTAGGAGGTCTCGGGAATGTCCGCGAGCAGCAGCTCAATCGACATCTTCTGGCTGGTCAGAGCTCGCGGGCTGTTGCTGGTGACTTCCATCCCTTCCTTGGGATAGCGGCAGCAGGAGGGCGCCAATACGCGCTCACCCTTGATCTCCACCATGCAGGTGCGGCAGTTGCCGTCGGGCCGCATGCCCTCCATGTAACAGAGGCGCGGAATCTCGACACCGTGCTGCTCCGCAGCTTGAAGAATGGTTTGATCGGCGGGGCAGACAACCGTCTCACCGTTCAGCACAAAGGAAACCGTCGAGGTTTTCAGGAGCGCGTTGGTCTGGTGCATTACTTCACTTCTCCTGGAAAATACTTCAAGACGGTCAGAACGGGATTAGGCGCGGCTTGGCCTAGACCGCAGATGGATGCGTCCATCATCGCCTGCGACAATTCCTGCAAAAGTGGAGCATCCCATCGCTTTTGCTCCATTAACTTAAGCGCTTTGACGGTGCCCACCCGGCACGGCGTGCATTGACCGCAGGATTCGTCAGAGAAGAACTTCATCAAGTTGCGCGCGGCAGCGGATGCAGTGTCCTTATTCGAAAGAACCACAATCGCGGCCGATCCGATGAAACACCCGTATTCGGTTAAAGTGTCGAAGTCGAGCGGGATGTCAGCTTTATCCGCGGGCAAAATTCCACCCGACGCTCCGCCGGGAAGATATCCGTACAGCTCATGCCCGTC
>Ga0105245_10005705_pt1 | contig 10934 bp, 12 predicted proteins | sample KBSM54metaG_FD_81523 | JGI IMG/M metagenome (GOLD analysis project Ga0105245, IMG submission 81523) | Miscanthus rhizosphere microbial communities from Kellogg Biological Station, Michigan, USA - KBS M5-4 metaG | ecosystem: Host-associated > Plants > Roots > Rhizosphere > Soil | place...
ATTTTTCCGGAACGCAAACCACTACGTGGTAACCCTTGTTTACTCCGATCAGGGCCAGGCCGACCCCGGTATTCCCTTCCGTCGCTTCCACAATGGTCGATCCCGGCTTCAAAAGGCCCTGCTCTTCGGCCTTCTTGATCATGCCAATGGCTGCGCGATCTTTTACGCTGCCGCCGGGGTTCAGGTATTCCAGCTTGGCAAACACGTCCGCCGCGCCCGCTGGCACAATCCGGCGAAAATGGAGCATTGGAGTCTTGCCAACCAGTTCGGTGATGTTTTCAGCTACAGGTAGTCGGGACATAGCAGACTTTTTAGACTACGGGACGGAGAGCGATATGGTCAAACTTCTCGGCCTTTTTCCCGGCAATTTGTTCAAAACAGGACACTAGCAGGCGATAACTGTATTTTTCAGAAATTGACAGAGTCACTGGAACAGAGTACCGTCAAGAGTGAGCAAGTAACCTTCCTTACTCTCCAGACCTGCTGAAACTAAGTCAGCACCTTCTGGAGTTCTCACCCCTTAGCTAACAATAAGAAGGCCGTTATGTTCCATGAAATTGCGCCGTTCCACTCAAAATCGGGCGCCCGGGCTGAATTGCCAGAAGACCATTGCGAAGAACAAGAGTCACCGGAACACCAGCTACACGAAAATGAAGAAGCGAAGGAAAGCTATGAAAATTGACAATAGTACGCGGTCGTCAAAAGTTTTTGCGGCAGGCAGTACAATCGATAACCGATTTCTCCTGTGCCGTGTGGCGGCAGTCTATGCCCGGCGATTGCAAAAGACGAGGATTCAGTTTGCCGAAAGCATCAACCAATCTTTGCGCTTGATCTCTGACCTTCCTCACGGCCATATGGACATGACAAATCTGCCGCCATTGCCGGCAGAGGACGTACCGATCCTGGAACAGGTGGCCGCCGCGATTAGTCTGTAATCGCAGAAAGCAAATGCTCCGGTAGCCGAAAACAAACGTCTCAGCTCCGGAGCAGATCTCTTCAAATTCAGGCTATTACTGTTTGGCCGCAGTCCGCTTTTCGTCGGCGAAATAACCATCGCGGGTCCGCACCTGAAGGTCTTTATAACCGGGTGCGCGCGCTTCCACTTTCACCTTGCGGTATCCGCCATTGCTGCGCGGGTTGGTTGGCTTGTAAGTAAGTGTGTACTGGTTCCGAATGTCACGCGCCACTTCCTGACTGATTTCATCCACTTCCATCAAATCTCTCGGGAAGAAAGCCACGCCGCCGGTCTGATCAGAAAGGCTTTGCAATGCGCGCCTGGCCCTCTTGATTCCCGGCTCGTCGCCCAGAATTCCGATTGTGTAAATAGTCGGCCCGTTATCGTCCTGGACCTTCCTGATCGCCGACTCCAGCGATTCCCTGCTCTCGTTGTCCACGCCGTCTGTAATCACAAGCAGGACTTTCTTTTCTTTTTTTGCGCCTTTGGCCAGATGGTCAGCAGAAGCGATTACCGCGTCATATAGCGCAGTGCCGCCGCGCGAATCAACCCGGTCCAGCGCTTCACGCAGTGGAGATATCTGGTTCGTGAAATCCTGATCAAGGTAAGGATCGTCATTAAAATTCACGACGAAAACTTCATCCTGCGGATTGCTGGCTTGGATCAAATTTAGGACGGCCTTGGTGACTGCGGCGCGCTTGGTGCGCATAGAGCCCGAATTGTCCACTACGATTCCAATGGAAACAGGAATGTCCTGCCGCTTGAAAAACGTTATCTTCTGCGGCTGATTGTCCTCATAGACCGCAAAATTGGTTTCCGCCAGGTTCGTCACCAGATGCCGCCGGGAGTCGAGTACCACAGCGGAAAGCGTGACTTCATTAACCTGAGAGCGAAAAGTGTATCTGTCACCGTTCTTGGTGACCGTACCCACTTCGCTTCCGGGGATCTGGCCTGTTTGCTGCCCCGGTTGCTGTCCTGGTGGCACGTTGGCGGGCGTAGCAGCCGGTTTGGCAGCAGTAGCCGCTGGCTTGGGAACCCAGGCTGGAATTGCCGGGTCAGAAGGATCAATATCTGCCGGCAGGGGCGTGGCCTGCACACGCTGCTGGTTTTGCTGTGGCGTGGTGGTTTGGCCTTGCGTTCCCCAAAAAGAGGTGGCGCCCAGCAGCATGAATAACACTGTTCCAAAAAGCTTTTTATTGCGAAGGCGCATAGTATCCCGTTCTGGCATAGACATTTAGATGCGGCAACCCCTTGGGTGGATTAAGCTTCACTTTGATCTTGCGCCAGTGACCATCCTTAACCTTGTTGTTTGGACGGTATCCGAGTACATATTGGTTGCGCAGCTCTATTCCAATTTTTGTAGCCACATCCGCCAGTTCGTTGGGATTGTTGATGGTAAACAAGCGTCCACCGGTCACACTGGAAATTTCGCCCAACAGCGCTGGGCCGGCAACTTCCTCCGGTTGTGACGGGGCCATGCTGAAGATGCCGATCGAATAAATCTGCACATCGGCCTCTTTTACCATGGATTTGATCTCGTTCTCGGTGTAGCGGCTATGGTTATCGCCGCCATCGGAGATGATCAGCAGGGCCTTTTTGCTGTTGCGCGCGTCTTTCATCTTGCTCACGCCCATGTAAATGGCGTCCAGCAGCGCCGTGCTGCCTTGGGGAACTGTATAGACCAGCTTGCCCTGAATATCTTCAACCGATTTGGTGAAATCTGCTCGCAATTCCGGCCGGTCATTGAACGTGATCATGAAAAACTCGTCCTGCGGATTTGCTGTCTTAAAAAACTCAATGACCGCTTCGCGGGCTTTCATGATCTTGTCATTCATGCTGCCGCTCATATCGAAGATCACACCTAAGGAAATTGGAGCATCTTCGCTGGAGAAGTGCCTTACCTGCTGCACTTCACTGCCTTCAAGGACTGAGAAATTCTCTTTGTCCAGCCCAGTCACAATGCGGTTCCAATCGTCCGTGACAGTTACGTTCACCAGCACCAGATTTACGTCGACAGCCAATCCCGGCTTGGCATGGTTCTTCAGAGCAGGGTCATTCGTGTCGACATCTTCTTTGGTATCAGCAGTTTTAGGGGGAACCGTAGGCTTGGGCTCAATATGAACATTTACGTCCTGAGCGCCGGTGAGAACAGCAAAAGAAAGAAAACACACGAGTGTTAACGCGCAACGAATCAGCGGCGTAACAGACGCCTTGAATGAGTGCCCGGGGGAACGGTTTGCACCATACCCGCGGCGTTCGAAGCGGGCCATTTTGGGAACCTCGTTTTGCCGCGATTTTATCACAGCGACACCTGACGGTAACACGGGAACTTGGACATTGCACCGATGCCTTTAGTCTGTGCGGCTGCTCCTTTTTAGATGTTTGAGAGCTGGAAACAGTTATCCATGCCGCTTGGTAGAATGCAATAGACCAACTGAAAATGGCTGAACTTATTCCATTCAAAGCGCTTCGCTACGATCCTGACCAGGTAAAGCTGGAGGACGTGCTGACCCAACCCTATGACAAGATTACGCCGGAAATGCAGTCAAAGTATTACGAGAAGAGCACGCATAATCTGGTCAGGATCATTCTAGGCAAGGCCGGTGAAACAGATACTGACAATTTTAACGTATATACGCGAGCAGCCGAGTATTTGCACGACTGGCGCTCCGACGGCATCCTGAAGCAGGATCCTGAACCGGGTATTTACGCTTATTCTCAGACCTTTACCGTCCCGGGAACGCGCGATCTGCAGGAACGCCGTGGGCTGATTGGCTTGGGGCGTCTTCATGATTATGCCGAAGGCGTGGTCCATCGGCATGAGCAGACCTTATCCAAGCCTCGGGCAGACCGACTAAACCTGCTTCGAGCCACCCGGACCCATTTTGGCCAGATCTTCATGCTTTATAGCGATCCGTCCCACGAAATTGAAGCCCTACTCAAATCCCGCATGGACGAAGATCCCGATATTTCGCTACTGGATGAATACGAGACGTTGCACCGCGTTTGGCGCATTCACGATCCTGCGCTTATTCAGGCGGTACAGCAGAAAATGCGGGACAAAAAACTCCTGATTGCCGATGGCCATCACCGGTATGAAACTGCGCTTGCGTATCGCAACGAATGCCGCGCCGAGACGGGCAGCTCCGATCCAAACGCGCCGCATGAGTTTGTAATGATGACGCTCATCCCCATGGAGAGCCGCGGCCTAGTAATTCTTCCCACGCACCGGATCGTTCATGGCCTATTAGATTTCGACCGCGAGCGGATGCTGGAAGTGGCAGCAGAGTTTTTTGATATCGACCGAATTGACCTGCGCACCGAAAGCCGCAGCGCCACCACGCTGCTGGGACAGGCCGGTGAAAACGGCACAGCATTCGTCGCAGTAACGCGTCAAGGGCCATATCTCATGCGGGCAAAGCAGGCGGCCATTCAGCATGCGTTGCGGGATGTTCCTGCATTGCAGCGCGAACTTGATGTCGTCCAGTTGCACCGCGTGTTGCTGGAACGCGTTTTGGGCATTTCTGAAGAGGCCATCCGCAACCAGGAAAATGTACGTTACGAGCGAGACGCTTTTGAAGCGATTTCCTGGGTCCGGCAAGGAGCCAATGTTGCATTCCTGATGAATCCCGCCAAGATTGAGCAGGTTCGTGATATTGCTTTCGCGGGCGGGGTGTTACCACAAAAATCCACTGACTTTTATCCCAAACTGCTGAGCGGTCTGGCAATTTATGCTCTGGAGTAAATCAGGAGCAGCGCTGGCAATTCTGGCCGTTGTGGCGTTGTGCTGCGCTCGCAGTGAAGTTAGCAAAACGAACATGCTGCAAGCTCAAATTCCTGAAGCTTCGCTGTCACCAACCCCTGCTCAGTTAGCCACACCTTCCGCGGAAGGCCAGAAGCGCACTGCCGATTTTTTTGTGATGATCGATCCCAGCCACGGCGGCGCTGATAAAGGCGCTATCTTTGGTACAAAGTTGTTGGAAAAAGATATTACGCTCCGACTGGCGCGGGAGCTGCGTAAAGAGTTGGAAGAACGCGGAATCTCCTCGCGATTGCTGCGCGAATCTGATATTGACCTGAGCCTGGACCGTCGCGCCGAGATCACCAACGAACAGCGCGCCAGCCTCTATGTGGCGTTTCATGCAGGGCGTCCAGGAAAAGGTGTAAGGGTGTATTTTCCCGTATTAACTGACGCACAGCAGCCGCTGGCGGGACGCTTTCTGCCATGGGAGAGCGCGCAATCAGGCTCGCTGAGTCGAAGCCAAAACTTAGCTCGCGCGGTTTCTGAGGAGCTAAAAAAGAAAGGGCTGGCAGTCGCGAACCTGGGCGTACCACTGCGGCCGTTGAATAACATAGTTGCGCCTGCGATCGCCGTGGAGCTTGCGCCTGAGCAAGACGATCTTCAATCCCTTGAAAACCAGAAGCGGCAAAACAGCGTTGCCACGGCTATCGCTTTAGGAATTGTGCAGGCCCGGAGCCAGATAGGAGTGCGCCAGTGATTCCCCGGCATTTTCAGATTACGATTGCGTTGGTTCTTCTGGCGATACTTGTCAGCGGTATAGTGATTATCCGCATGACGCACAAGGAAGAAGCGCTCACGCAGCAGACGGCGGACGCTGCTCCGGCTGCACCAATGCTGAACGGCAAGCAGGAGCACATCCAATTATTGCTGGCATATGATGACGATGAGGCCCTGCGCTGGCGTCCTGCGGATGTTTTTCTTCCGGCAGACCGCAATTTGCGCGCCCGGGAAACGCTGCGTTCCGTACTAGCGCAGTATCTACAAATGCCCTCCCCGCATCCCTTGGCCAAAGGCGCTGATATAAAAGATGTATATTTCATCAGCGACGATACGATGATCGTAGACACCACAGCACAGTTTGCCGATGGGCATCCTTCAGGGATCCTGCTGGAAGAGTTGACGCTGGCTTCACTCATTGAAACGCTCACCGCGAACGTCCCCGGCGTTGCCAAGGTTAAATTTCTGGTCGACGGTAAAGAACGTGAAACCCTGGCCGGGCATGCTGATCTTATGTCCTTCTATCAGACGGCTGCCGTGCATGAACTGGCCAAGGAGTTTGAATAAGAATGCCGCCAGTGATTGGAGTTTTTGACTCCGGCTTTGGAGGGCTGACCGTGCTCCATGAACTGCGCAAGGCGCTGCCCGCGGCGGACTATCTTTACTTTGGCGATACCGCGCATCTTCCCTACGGCGCAAAATCTGTTCGCACTGTGGCCAAGTATGCAATTTCCGCCGCCCATTTTCTTGAAGAACACGGCATTCAAATGCTGGTGGTGGCATGCAACACGGCCACCGCGCTGGCGTTTGAAGACATTCGAAACGCAGTGAAAGTGCCCGTGGTCGGCGTAATAGAACCCGGCGCTGAGCGGGCTGCGGCGATTTCAAAAACAAAAAGAGTAGTTGTGGCCGCCACCGAGGCCACAGTGGCAAGCCATGCTTATCAGCACGCTCTTGAGCAACGCGGGATGCACGCCACGGAAAAGGCGTGCCCTCTTTTTGTGCCGCTGGTAGAAGAGGGTTGGGTTGAGCATCGCGTGACGGAAGAGGTAGCTCATATATATATGGACGAAGTCTTTCAGGATGGCGCCCGCGATGCTGACGTTCTGGTGCTGGGCTGTACGCATTACCCGCTGATTCGTCCGCTATTGCGCCGGGTCGTCCCACAATCGGTAGAAATCGTGGACTCAGCGGAGTCCACCGCTGCCAAGGTAGCAGAACTGCTTGGCAAAGGTCGAGGACAGGGCGCGCAGGGCGATTTACGCTGTTACGCAACGGATTCTGTAGAAAAATTTCGGCGGCTCGGGAGCAAGTTCCTGGGCTCTCCCATTCAGAAGATTGAGCTGGTAGACATTGAAAAATAATAAAGACATGTTTTTTCGCTCAGATAACCGCGCGCCGGAGCAGATGCGTCCGGTAAACATTATTCCGGAATTTATTGTCACGGCTGAAGGCTCCGCGTTGATTGAAGTGGGCAACACGCGCGTGATCTGCACCGCGTCCATTGAAGAAAGCGTACCGGGCTTTATGAAAGGTTCCGGCAAAGGATGGATCACAGCCGAATACAGCATGCTGCCGCGTTCCACTCTCACACGCACCCCGCGCGAGGCCAGTCGCGGTCGCCAAAGCGGTCGCACGCATGAAATCCAGCGGCTGATTGGACGCGCCATGCGCGCTGTGGTCGATCTGAAACAACTGGGCGAACGCACCATCACGCTCGATTGCGACGTGATCCAGGCAGATGGCGGCACGCGCACTGCGTCGATCACTGGCGCTTTCGTGGCGCTTGGCCTGGCCATGCAGAAGCTGGTGGAAGCGGGAACGCTTTCCGCTGCGCCGATCCGCGATTTTGTTGCCGCAACCAGCGTAGGGATCGTGGAAGGCGCAATTCTGCTGGACCTGTGCTATGAAGAAGATTCCCAGGCGGAAGTCGATCTCAACTTTGTAATGACGGGAGCGCGCAAAATTGTGGAAGTACAGGCCACAGCCGAGCAACATCCGTTCGACGAAGCGCAGCTCAAGAAGATGATGGATTACGCTGCCACGGGGATCGAGGCGTTGATCGCCAAGCAGAGAACAATCCTGGCCCAGTTGCCGTTGCGGCAGTAAAAGATTATTCCTTGGCGAAATCTTCATCGTCGAAGATATATGGCGCGGAGCGAATTAATTTGAAACGCACCTTCAGATCGCACTGATCGCATACAGGAAACAGGTCGTCGCGATACATGACGGCTTCATGCGCCTGCCGATGGCCTTTATCGTGAATGACTTCATAGATTCCACTTTCCAGCACCGGCTGTCCGGGTAAGAACATTTTGCTGTGCTGGGTGGGCTTGCGGCGATGGCTCCGCTCTTTGTCTCGGCCAGACATTTGGGCCCAGGTAAGTTTTTTGCGTGCGGGGGTTTTGGATAATTGGGTCGCGTTCATTTTTTTGTAATAGTAACAGGCGATGGCAGTTTTGGCTCAAAAAATGAATTTTTTCTTAAGGCTATCGATTAAACAATGGGGTGGCCAGCAGGAAGCCGGATGTAAGATATCCCTTTGCTTTTTAGTACAATGGGTAACTTGAAGCTTATGTTGCGCATCTCTGAATTGTTGCGACTGGGCTTGAAATCCGATTTCAGATTCGGCACAAAACCCGAAAAAAATTTGCACCAGAAAACGACATCTCTAGGAGGACGACCGTGAAGCTTACACCTGGAAAGTTAGCCGGAATGAAAGCGGTCTCTGACAAACGCGGCGTGATTGCCGCTGCCGCAATGGACCAGCGTGGATCATTACAGAAAGCCCTGGCCAAGGAAAAAGGCGCGGATGTAAGTTCATCGATGCTAGAGGAGTTCAAGTCGATTGTCACAGAAGTCCTGACGCCGCACGCCAGCGCTATCTTGCTTGATCCGGAATTCGGATTGCCGGCAGCCAAGCGTCGATCGAAGAATGCAGGCCTGCTCCTGGCGTATGAAAAGACCGGCTATGACAAGACCGGTCCCGGCCGGCTGCCTGATCTGTTGGACAACTGGTCCGTCCGGCGCCTGAAAGAAGCTGGCGCGGATTGCGTGAAAGTTCTTCTCTACTACACACCGACTGATGGCCCGGCCATCAATGACAAAAAGCATGCGTGGGTGGAGCGCATTGGCGACGAATGCCGCGCCAACGATATTCCCTACTTCCTGGAATTCGTCGGATACGACGAAGGCATGGACGAAAAAGGTCTGGAATTCGCAAAGAAAAAGCCGGAAATCGTGATCGGATCGATGGCCGAATTTACCAAGGACAAATACGGCATTGACGTAATGAAAGTTGAAGTCCCCATCAACATGAAATTTGTGGAAGCCGCCAAATCTTATGGAGGACAGAAGGCATATTCCAAACAGGAAGCAATGGAGCATTTCCGCAAAGCGTCTGCGGTGGCTACTCGGCCATTTATCTATCTTTCGGCCGGAGTGAGCAATGCCGAATTCAATGAGGCGCTGGCGCTGGCCGGCGAGTCAGGCGTGAAGTTCAATGGCGTACTCTGCGGACGAGCCACCTGGAAAGAAGGTATTCCGGTCTACGCCAAGCAAGGCGCCAAAGCATTTGAACAGTGGCTGCAATCGGAAGGCGTGAAGAACATTGAAAACGTGAATGCCAGCCTGAAGGCCGCCACATCATGGTTCTCTTTGTATGACGTTCGGGAACCGGCAATGGCAGGCGATTAGAAATCAGCACTCAGCAATCAGCGCTCAGCATTCAGCCCGGCAGAGCAGGCTGCCTGTGAGCTAAGGCATTCCGCCCGCTCCGTGCAACAGCGGCATCGAGCCGAGGGCCACCCAGCGCCCGGCTATTATTCAATTTCTATTGCGTTGCGACTTTCGTTGCGCCGCCATTGCTTGCCTGTTTCTCTTGCGCCGCGGTCTGCTCCTCAATGTAGCGGATGATAAAGCCGGCATCCACGTCACTCACATAAGTGTTGGGCATCCGCACGTTATATTTCTTCATGAGCGCGGTTGCAATCGGGTCCTTTCCTTCAAACAACTGATCCGGGTGCTGAATGATCTGCGTCAGCCATTGCCGGCTGCGGACGTGGATTACGCCCAGCAGATCCGGCCCGATCTTGTCTCCATGCCCGATGGTATGGCAAGCGATACAATCCCTTCCAAACAAATATTTGCCTTTATCAAAGTTTTGCAGCGGGCTTCCGTCAACCGAACCAGCCTGCTCAGCTGGGTTATCGTGTTTGAAATTATCGAGGAAATCGCCAATCATTCGAGCTTGAAAACTGGGATTGTCCAGGGCGGAACTGCGTACCCATTGCCCGATTGCTTCATTGCCGATCAGAAGATGGGCAATATGGCCATCTGCATTCACAGAAGGAGTGGTATATAGTCCCAGCCTTTTTCCCAGAAAAATAATGTCCTCTTTCTTGCCCGTCAAAAAGGTCCAGCCCGGCCCCACATGAAATTGTTGCATGTAAGCCCGCAAGACTTCTGGTGTGTCGTGCTCCGGATCAATGCTAATGGAATAAAAAAAGATATCCTTGCCTACACGATCACCCAGCTTCTTCTGCACCTGCGCCAGGCGTGCCGTTTCCAGCGGACATGAATATTTGCACGTGGTGTAAATCAGATCGATGGCGACGATCTTGCCTTTGATTAGATCGTCATAAAAATGGACTCTTTTCCCGTCCTGAGTGATGAGCTCGACGTTGGGAAAGTGGCTTGACTCGGCTCCTCCATTGGCGGAGACAGGTTTGGCCGCGATCATAAATGCAAAGATTGCAGTAGGAATGAGCGAAATTAAGGTTGCGTTCTTCCAACTTTTTGATGACATGGTGTCCTCCTTTGGCCCGTATTCACAATCGAAATTTCGGTCCCGGCGCGCGCCATTTCTGGTACGCGCCGGGAGGTAGGTCATGCGTTGGGAAGAATTTCGTCTGGGGTCTCAAAAGTGACGCCAGTCGGCTTTGAAATGGGTGTGGGCAGCGGGCTCAGGAACGGAGTTCCGCTGTCCAGGTCCCACCGCAACAGCATGGCATTGTCTTCATGCATGGTGTTGTGGCAGTGCTCCATGAACATGCCGCCCCAATCGCGGAATTGCATCTTGAGGGTTACTGAGCCGTTGTCACGTAGGCGATAAACGTCCTTGCGGCCACTCTCTGCCGGTGATGGCTTCACGCCATCGCGGTTGAGGATCTGGCCTTCTTCAAAGTGGATGTGAATGGGATGGTCCCACCCGGATCCGCCTTGCAGGTTCCAGACTTCAGCCGTGGCAAATCCCGGTTGGGAGCTGATTCGACCGTAGTCCGCTTGGAGCGTTCCGGTGTCGCCACTGCCATTATCGGTGCGGATGCCCCAGGGACCGACGCCCCCACCGTTCCCCAGGTAGGTGGTGACGGGATCATTCTGGTTCTGATCGCCGTTGTCATCAAACCGGAAGGTGCGTTGACGCGCTGTGGCCGGCAAGGTGGGATTCGGAATCAGCGC
>Ga0105245_10005706_pt1 | contig 10933 bp, 8 predicted proteins | sample KBSM54metaG_FD_81523 | JGI IMG/M metagenome (GOLD analysis project Ga0105245, IMG submission 81523) | Miscanthus rhizosphere microbial communities from Kellogg Biological Station, Michigan, USA - KBS M5-4 metaG | ecosystem: Host-associated > Plants > Roots > Rhizosphere > Soil | place: Michigan...
CCAAGAATCGGAGAAATCTCCGTGCGGCACGATGTCGGCCGGGTGCAAGCGGCGGTCGACGTCCTTCATCACGGTCGTCAGGATTTCAGCGTTTGCGATCGCCTCGCCGGCTAGCAGCGCCGTAGACTGCATCTTCGAATCTCTCCGGATCAATCCCGCGGCGTAGAGCGATAGCGGAGCCGCGATGTTTCCGATATCCGTGGCCTTGCCGGAGAACACATGGTTGAATCCATCGAACGAAGATGTCTTGCGAAAATAGGGAGCAGTCTTGGGATCCAAGGCGACCAGACCCGCTGTGACACCGACAATCGCAGCCGCGGGAATCCAATACTTTCGCTTTCCGAGCTTCGTCGGAAACATCCAGATCTGTTTCTGATCGCTGGCGAGGTTCGGTACAAGTTTGGTCCAGGACACCGGCCGATCGGTTTGCGCCGGCGGATCCGCAGGAGGTGGATCGGGGATTTGGGCGGGCAGACCAGGAGCGAATGCGAGCGCAATTATCGCCGCAAGCAGAATCTTCATGGCAAGAGAGATTACTCTCACCACTCTACCCGTTATCACTGCCCAGCCGCGGCGTCTACTGGGACAATCTTCGCGCCCTCAGCCGTATCCCCTGGGACCATGAGAATCGTTGCACCTTCGGCAATCCCCTGAACGATCTCGACGCGATCTCCGTAGTCTCGTCCGATCGCCACTTTTTGCAGATGAACGATCCCATCCGGCTGCACCACCGCTACCTGCGCGCCATCCGAGCGCACCAGCAGCGCCTGAGCGGGAACCAGGAGCGGAGGATTTGCCCGCGCGGTGCTCAAGTCGACTTCCGCGTACATGCCTGGGAATAGCGCACCATCGGCATTCGGCACGGCGACCTCCACCAGCATGGTACGGCTAGTTGGATCCAAGGCGTTCGCCGTTCGCGCGACCGTACCAGCGAATCGCCGGCCGGGAAAATTGGAAAGCGTCAACTGCGCCGCTTGACCGGCATGGATCGCACTCGCGTTAACCTGTGGGACGTTGACATACGTACGAAGCGTTCCGGTTTGCGCGATCCGATACAGCAGCGTGCTGCCGGTACTCACCAGCGCGCCGATGTCCACATTGCGCACAGTGATCACGCCATCGAACGGGGCCTTGACGATACGATAGCCTTGAACATCCTGAAGACGAGCCAGATTCGCCTGGGCGGCCGCCACATTGCTGCGTTGCGCGGCAATCGCTTTTTCGAGCGCCTGCACATTCGCATTCTGCGACGTGAGCTGCGCCTGGTTCTGGTCGTTCTCCTGTTGCGAGACGACACCCTGTACGGCCAGAGTCTTCCATCGTTCCGCCGTAACACGAGCCAGGTCGCGATTCGATTTGCCTTGCTCCAGGCTAGCTTGCGCTTGTTCGAGCGACGCTTGAGCCTGCGCGATGGCAGCCTCCGCCTGCAGGATCTGCTGGTCCAGCTCTGGCGCGTCGATCTCCGCGAGTGGCTGCCCGGCCCTTACTTTATCGCCGAGATCCACATAGCGCTTTTTAAGATAGCCGTCCGCACGCGCCAATATAGGTGCTTCCGTTACGGCTTGCAACGTGCCGGGAAGCTTTAGTTCGCTCTGAATCGACGAGCGGCCCACTCTCATCACTTCCATGTGCGGCAGATCTTTTCCGTGATCTTCGGCTTCTGCGCGGACCAATGCCTCGCGTCTCTGAAGTGGAATGTAACCGGCGACAAAAGCTCCGGCGAGCAGCACCATAAGCCCCAATAGGATCGCCACAATCGTGATCGCGGACGGCTTCCAACGCTTCACTGGCGGTCCGGAGAGACCCTCCTCTTGCTCCCGCAGCCTGCGCTTTAGATCGTCCACCTGCTGGCGCAATTGCCGCTCGGTTTCGGAGCCCGCCTGATGAGGATCGCTATATTTCATCTTGTGTGTAAACTAGGCTCTTTCCAACAGATCCCATTCCGATTCCAGGGCTTCCGTGCGCTCCTCATCTTCCAGGCGCCGCTCCTGATTAACAGGAGGCTTGGTTCGCAAGTAGCTGTAAAAGATCGGAACCACGAATAAAGTTGTTATCGTCGCGCCCATTAGCCCGCCGATCACGGCGCGACCTAGAGGCGCATTCTGTTCCCCGCCCTCACCGAGACCGAGAGCCATGGGGAGCATGCCCAGAATCATCGCGGATGCAGTCATCAAAACCGGACGCAGACGCGCGTAACCGGCCGAAAGCATTGCATCGCGAGCCGCGGAAATGGTCGCGCGCTGGTCATTGGCGAACGTGACCATCAGAATACTGTTGGCCGTGGCCACGCCCACGCACATAATCGACCCCATCAGCGACGGAACGCTGAGCGTAGTTTTCGTGACGAACAGCATCCATAGGATTCCCGCAATGGCACCCGGCAGGGCGGTCAGAATAATGAACGGATCGAGCCAGGATTGGAAATTTACGGCCATCAAAAGATAAACGAGCACCACAGCGAAGATCATCCCGAGTCCGAGCCGCACAAACGAAGTCTGCATCGTCTCGTACTCGCCGCGCAAGCTGAATGTCGTGCCGCGCGGCAACTGCGGCTGTTCCTCTTTCATAATTTTCTCAACTTCGCTGCCCACACTTCCCAGATCGCGGCGATCGACATTCGCATATACATCGAACACCGGCGCGACATTGTAGTGGTTGATGATTACGGGACCATATCCGCGTTCGACGTCCACCAAATTGGAAAGAAGCTGGGTTCCGTTGGGAATTGCTCCAGGGTTTCCATAGGCCTGCGACGCTCCGCTCGGCGAGGTGCTTACCGATGCGTTCCCGGTCGTGGCTACACCCGACAGCGAGCTTGTCGTGGTTGTATTCACGGCGGTGGTTGCCGCGGTAATCGGTGTGCGCAGCAATTCATCCATCGAATCGATGCGGTATTGCGACGTCTGGACGCCCACGTTATAACTGACGCCATTCGCCGGATTCAGCCAGAAGTTCGGAGCCACCTGATTATTTCCGCTCAACGAGATCAGCATGCTGCTGGTAACGTCGCGCTGAGTGAGTCCCAACTGCCCGGCTTTCACCCTATCTACGCTCATGTTCAACTGCGGCTGGCTAAACACCTGGTGAATATGGACGTCCGCTGCACCCGGAATGCGCGCAATCCGCTCCCGCAGCCGTTGGGCGATTTTGTAGTTATTGGGGGCGTCCCTTCCTACCACCTGCAAGTCGATCGGCGCGGGCAAGCCGAAGTTCAGGATCTGATTGGTGATGTTGGCGGGCTCAAAGAAGAACGCCATGTCAGGGAAGCGCTGGTTGAGCCGCTTGCGAAGCAGGACTTCGTAATCCCGAACAGGCCCATGCTTTTCGCGATTCAGAGAGATCAGAATCTCTCCGTCCGTGGCTGCGATGTTCGGCACGTCGCCTTGCGCGATGCTTCCCCAGGCGTTGGGGATTCCGATGTTGTCGATGATGGTGTCAATCTCACCCGCCGGAAGCGCGTTGCGAATTTCACGCTCTACGTCAGCGAAGCGGAACTCGGTCTGCTCGATGCGTGTTCCGGGCGCACTGCGCGCGTGAAGGCGTAACTGCCCGGCATCGACGCTAGGAAAGAAGTCGCGGCCCACCAGTCGAGCCAGCCAAAAAGAACCGAACGAGATCGCCAGAAATAGAATCAGAACGGGCCCGCGATGCCGCAAGGAAAAATCGAGCAAACCTAGGTACCGGTAGCGCAGGCGCTCGAATATGGAGTTCGCTCCACGATGGATGCTCCATAGAACCCCTTTGCCTCCATGCCCGCCCGCCTGATACACAGCGGCTTCTGATCGGAGCAAGTGATGCACCATGGTCGGAACCAGCGTTCGCGACAACAGGTAAGACGCGAGCATCGCAAACACCACCGCCATCGCGAGCGGCGTGAACAAATATCGCGCTGTGCCCGACAGTAGCAGCACTGGAACGAACACGATACAAATGGATAACGTGGAAACCAGCGTCGGGACCGCGATCTGCGACGCGCCATCCAGCACCGCCCGGACCAGAGGTTTTCGCATGCCGAGGTTGCGATGCGTGTTTTCGATCTCTACCGTCGCATCGTCCACCAGGATGCCAACAGCCAGCGCCAGTCCGCCCAGGGTCATCACGTTTACGGTTTGCCCCAGCAGGCTTAAGATGCAGAGCGAAGTCAGGATCGAAAGCGGAATCGAGATCCACACGATCATCGTGCTGCGCCAACTTCCCAGGAACAGCAGAATGACTGAGCCGGTGAGAAACGCCGCGATCAGCGTCTCACGCAATACGCCCCCGATCGCCGAGCGGACGAACAGCGATTGATCCCCGAATACGGATAGTTTTAGCGCCGGTGGCATCGTAGCCAGGATCTTGGGTAGTGCGTTCTTCACTGCGTCGACAATGGCTAGCGTGGAAGCCTTGCCGTTGCGCGTCACAGTCAGCAATACGCCGCGAGATCCATTCGTGCGAACGATATTCTGCTGGGGGACGAAGCCATCGTGCACCGTGGCGACGTCTTTCATATAGATGGTCGCGCCGTTGACCGTCTTGATCGGCAGATTGTTAAACTCCGATACAACCGACGGGCTGCTGTTCAAGCGAATCGGATACTCGGTTTGCGAGAACTTCGCCGTGCCCGCGGGAAGAATCAGGTTCTGGAGATTCAGGGCGTTCGAAACGTCGATGGGCGAAAGCTGCTTGGCGTACAACTCTTCAAGGTTCAGATCCACCATGATCTGCCGGTTCTTGCCGCCGAAGGGGTAGGAAACATTTGCTCCCTGAACCGTGGCGAGAGGAGTCCGGATGAAGTTATTGCCGAGATCGAAGATTTCCTGCTCGGTAAGGGTCTTGCTGCTTAACCCGAGCTGCAGGATCGGAACACTGGCTGCATCGTATTTGAGGACCTGGGGCGGGAACGTGCCTGGCGGCATATTCCGAACCGCCACCTGGCACTGCGTCACAATCTGGGCCAGCGCCAGATCGACCTGGGCGTTCTGATGAAAGTAGACACGGACAACCGCCACCGTCTGGTACGACTGGGATTCGATGTGTTCGATATCGGTGACGTTCGAGGTGAGCGCGCGCTCGAAATTCGTGACAATGCGGCTCTCCATTTCCTCCGGAGAAAGGCCGTTGTACTGCCAAACGATACTGACAATCGGGATGTCGATATACGGGAATATATCGACCGGCATGCTGGCAATCGCCACTCCGCCCAGAATGGCGATCAGGACTGCCATCACCACGAATGTGTAGGGACGGCGTAACGCTAACCTGACGATCCACATGGTCTAAAGTCCCTATTTTATGGGCGAACTATCATCCTAGCATCGTATGGCGGATGGTCACTCCGCGGGCGGCGAGCTCATCCAGGAGCGTGGTGACGACGGGTGATATTTCGGTGTCAGCGGGTACAATCACGGCCCATTCCAGGTTCTCTCGAAACTCTCGAATGACAATCTGCCATTCAGCCAATGCGGGCGGCGTGGCTCCGCCAATCTGAATCACGGACCACTGCCTGACAAGGGCGAGGGCAGTCTCGCCGTCGGGCAACGGCCCGCGCACGATGAAATGATTGTCGCCGTGTACCAGTATCCCGACCATAGCTAGCTCATGCCTGAAGGCGAGGATCGGGAATCGGATAACCTATCGCAAAGTGGTAAACCACTTGACCTTGCTCGGGCGTCACGCGCAGATAGCGATGCACTTCCTCATCGTAGAAGGCGCCGATGCCTGTAGCGCCCAAGCCGAGCGCTTCCGCGCCGAGATACAGACGCTGCCCAATGGCGCCAGCCTCGAAATGCACGTGACGGTACCCGCGGTCGCCATGCGCACGGGCGGCGCGATTCAGATCGCCGATCATGGAAAATGCCACGCAAGCGTTCCCTGCGAGATCCTGTCCAAGGCTCAAGCCCGCGGCCGCAAGGCGCTGGTCACCAACTTTGACTAGCTGTAATTCCCCGTACTGGGGCCAGAATCGATACACCCCTTGCTCCAGCCCATCGACGCGATGGACATATAAATAGAGTTGAATAAAGGACAGCAGCGGCGCTGCCGGTGTGAGCAGGGCCGACAATTGTGGCAACGAGATCGATTGCGTGCCGCCCACAAAGTCCAGTGCCGAACGCCGCGTACGGACAATTTCCCCAAAAGGCCTCGACGACTGGGCGGGTGGCGGCAGCTTGATCTCGCCGGAGCCGGTCGGAGCCTGCCCGATTGTGGAATTGACGAGCAGCTTTGTGGCGGCGTGAATTGCTTCGATGCACGGATAGGGTACGATTTCTTTCGAGAGCTGATTCGCGGTTCCACCGTACCAGACGGTTTCGTGCGCGTTAGGCTTACACGCAGCGCCTCTAATCTCCACGACTAGCATCGGCCACTCATCTTCATTGAGGCGCATGGCCTGCGCTATCTCGTCATCTGGAAAATCGACAATCGCCCTGCTATCGCATCCCATGGCTTGGGCGGCGAGCGCCAGAGCCTGCCAGGCGTGCCCAATATCGTGCAGGCAATATCGATACGCGCGGTCGCGATACTTCCACGCCTCGCGCCACGCGATGCTGGTCAAGATGAAGACAATGGGCGCATCGCTATTAGTAATGTGTCGGAAATCACCGATGGCGCGCTGCTCGGCCATATGAGACGACGGGCGGTAGTGATACAAACCGTCCGGCCAGTCCTTGAGACCGCGTGTCACGAAGTGGAATTCCGTCGGGTGCAAATTCCCGGAGGATGGGTTCACGCGCAGCGCGTAACGAAATCCAGTCGACGGAACAAGCTTGGACGCACTAATCGCAGCGGAGTAAAAGAGCAGCTGGGAAAGATACGTGGAACCGTCGGCCGCGGGCTGTTCAGACAGCAGAGGATCAGCCGGCAGATCGAACACCGGCACGCCTTCGTAGTGACGAAACGGATCAGGCATATTCGCCCAATCGAGGGCGTGCGGTGTCCGCCGCAACGATGCGGCGCTGTGCTTAGTAAATTCGTGATACTCGCGCCACGCGCTATTTGCCAAACTCTTTGATGGCGCGCTCGAATCCCGGTCCTGCAGCAACCAGATCCTGAGGATTCATCGTCGGCCTTACGGTGACGTGGGCGTTGAACGCCAGGAACCACGGTTCCGCTACCTTCGGAAGCTCGGAAGACTCCTTCATGTCGAAGACGATGACCGCGCAACGCTCGCCGCTGTCGGCGGCGACGAAATAGGCGGCTTCGGGTTTCAGGTCGGCGAGGATTCTCTCTATCGTAGATCCCAAAGTTCCCTTCCGAACCATGGTGTTCGCGGGCTCGTTCGGAAGAATCGCTCTCAACAACATTCGCATGGGTAATGTCCCTCCCTCAGGGACTCTGCGATGTTACCGCAGTGTGTTGACGGACCCAACGCGCTCGGCTTCGAACGCGGCGATGGCCGGGTCCTGCTGGAGCATGTAACCGAGTTCGTCAACACCTTCCACCAGACACGTCTTGGAAAAACCATCGATGGGAAACTCGACAGTGCGGCCGCTGGGAAGCGTGACCGTCTGCGCAACTAGGTCAATCTTTACCGTCGCCCACGGCGATTTCAGCAGCTCGGCATGAACATCCGCGGGAACCACCACCGGAAGAAGCTGATTCTTGAGCGCGTTGCCCTTGAAAATATCCGCAAACGATGTGCTGACCACCGCACGAATTCCGTTTTGCACCAGCGCCCACGGAGCGTGCTCGCGCGAGCTGCCGCAGCCGAAGTTGTCACCGGTCACGAGAATTTCGACGCCCTGCGCTTGCGGCTGGTTGAGGACGAAGTCCGGTTTAGGGGTCCCGTCGGCGTTCCGGCGCCAATCGCGGAAAAGTCCCTCGCCCAGTCCGTCTTTCGAGATCGATTTGAGGTATCGCGCCGGGATGATCTGGTCTGTATCGATATTGTCGATGGGCAGAACGGCAATCTTGCTTTCGATCTTTTCGAATTTCATACTTGTTCCTTAGATGCGCCTTCTTATAAGAGCGTCCTGACGTCGGTGACGACGCCGGTGATTGCCGATGCCGCCGCCGTAAGCGGGCTGGCCAGGAACGTCCTTCCGCCCTTGCCTTGCCGACCCTCGAAGTTGCGATTGCTGGTTGAAACGCTGTACTCGCCCGGCTCCAGCTGATCACCGTTCATCGCCAGGCACATGGAGCAGCCGGCTTCGCGGAAATCGGCGCCTGCTTCGCGGAAGATCTTGTCCAGACCTTCGGCTTCAGCCTGCTTCTTCACTTGCATCGATCCGGGCACCACCAGCATGCGCACGCTGGGGCTCACCTTGCGGCCCTTCATGACACTAGCGGCCGCGCGCAGATCGGAAATGCGAGAGTTGGTGCAGCTTCCTACGAACACCACGTCGATCTTGTGACCTTTGAGCTGCTTCCCAGGCTCGAGATCCATGTACTTCAGCGCTTTAATCAGATCCGACTTCTCTATGGGGTCTGATACGGAAGCCGGATCGGGAATCGCACCCGAGATCGGGATCCCCATTCCAGGATTCGTGCCGAAGGTGACCATCGGTTCGAGCGTAGCCGCGTCGAGCGTTAGTTCCTTCGCGTACTGCGCACCCTGATCCGTTGGAAGCTGCTTCCATCGAGCGAGAGCAGCGTCCCAATCGGCTCCCTTCGGTGCAAATTCGCGGCCAGATATATATTGATACGTCGTGTCGTCGGGCGCGACCAGACCCGCACGCGCGCCACCTTCGATCGACATGTTGCAAATCGTCATCCGCTCTTCCATAGAGAGCGAGCGAATGGTGGATCCCTGATACTCGAACACGGTCCCGGTCCCGCCGCCGATACCGATCCGCGCAATTACGGCCAGGATAATATCCTTGGCTGACACACCCGGCTTGAGCGCGCCCTCCACGCGAATCGCGTAGCTTTGTGAAGGTGTTTGGAGCAAGCACTGCGTAGCGAATACATGCCCTACCTGGCTGGTTCCGATACCGAACGCCAGTGCACCAAAAGCCCCGTGCGTTGCAGTATGGCTGTCGCCGCAAACAATGGTCATGCCCGGTTGGGTGAGTCCCTGCTCCGGACCGATCACGTGCACGATACCTTGCTTGGTGGTTTTCAGATCGTAGAGACGAATGCCGAAATCCTTGCAGTTCTTCTCCATCTGATCCAGTTGCGCCTTGCCGACGGTGTCAAGCATCGGCAGATCGCGCGACGTGGTCGGAGTGCTGTGATCCATGGTCGCAATGGTCAGGTCCGGGCGGCGAACCTTCAAGCCGCGCTCTCGTAGCGTCGAAAACGCCTGCGGTGAAGTCACTTCATGGGTGAGATGCAAGTCGATGTAGAGCAGCACCGGTGCTCCCGGCTTCTCCGCGACTACATGGCTATCCCAAATTTTTTCTACGATCGTGCGCGGTTTCATGATGCTTGTCCTTCTTTAAATCGCTTCGCTCACGGCCCTGCCGACATCGGTAGTCGTCGCAGGCTTGCCCTTCGGCCGCAGGTCGGCGGTGACTTTTCCGGATTCCAGAACCTTGCCGACCGCATCGTTCACGGCCGTAGCTTCTTTCATCAGCCCGAATGTGTATTCGAGCATCGCTGCGACACTGCTGATAGCTCCCAGCGGATTAGCCTTGTTCTGGCCTGCGATATCCGGCGCCGATCCGTGCACCGGCTCGTACAGCCCTTTCGTCTCGCCGAGCGAAGCCGATGGCAGCATGCCGATCGATCCGGCCAGAATTCCCCCTACATCACTGAGGATATCGCCAAAGGTATTTTCGGTCAGCATCACGTCGAATTGCGTCGGTCTTAGGACCATCTGCATCGCTGCATTATCGACGAACATGTGCTCGAGCTGAATGTCCGGATATTGCTGGGCGACCTCGATTACCACTTTGCGCCAGAACTGCGAAACCTCCAGCACGTTAGACTTGTCGACGCTGCAGACTTTCTTGCGACGGTTCCGTGCCAGCTTGAACGCCGTATGCGTGACGCGCTCCACTTCCCTGCGCGTGTATGACATGGTATTGAAGCCGCGATCGTTGTCGATCCCGCGCGGTTGGCCATAATACAGACCGCCGGTAAGCTCCCGGACGATGAGCATGTCCGTGCCTTCCACCACGTGATTCTTGAGGGGCGACGAATCGACCAGCGCCGGCCACGTGCGAACCGGGCGCAGATTCGCGAACACGTCCAGCACGCGTCGCATGCCAAGCAGTCCGGCTTCGGGGCGCTGGCTGGGCGTGGCCGCGTCGAACTCGGGCAGTCCCACCGCGCCCATGAGCGTGGCGTCGGCCTTCTGGCAAAGTTCTTCGGTTTCCTTGGGAAACGGCGTGCCGGTTTTGTGGATCGCGATGCCGCCCAGCAATCCTTCCGACAATTCCAGCGTATGGCCAAATTTCTTGGCTACCGCCGTCAACACCTCCACCGCCGCACTTGTCACCTCGGCGCCGATCCCGTCGCCGGGCAAAATCAGTATTTTTAGATTCATCTTTAGGGTTAATGGGTCGTGACGCTGGCTTGCTTCGTTTCTCCAACTACTTCGCGCGCTAAGCCAAGAATTTCTTCGTTGCGCAGACCCTTTTTGCGGTCTGCGAGTTCCGTAAAGCGATGGTAAACCGTATCGAGCTGGTCGCGAGTAAGTGCTACGCCCAAATCCTCGCAACGCTTGGCCAACGCATGCCGGCCGCTGTGCTTGCCGAGCACCAATTTCGACTCGGGCACGCCCACCGACTTCGGGTCCATGATTTCGTACGTCGTGCGCTCTTTCAGAAAACCATCCTGGTGGATCCCGGCTTCATGCGCGAACGCATTCTCGCCGACGATCGCCTTGTTGGGTTGCGGCCCGAACGTGATGATCGACGTCAGCAACTGGCTGCACGGATAAAGGTGTTCCGTCACGATTCGTGTTTCGTATGGCAATACTTCACGGCGCGTATTCAGCGCCATGACGACTTCTTCCAGCGCCGCATTACCAGCACGTTCGCCGATACCATTGATGGTGCATTCGATC
>Ga0105245_10005707_pt1 | contig 10932 bp, 6 predicted proteins | sample KBSM54metaG_FD_81523 | JGI IMG/M metagenome (GOLD analysis project Ga0105245, IMG submission 81523) | Miscanthus rhizosphere microbial communities from Kellogg Biological Station, Michigan, USA - KBS M5-4 metaG | ecosystem: Host-associated > Plants > Roots > Rhizosphere > Soil | place: Michigan...
AAGAAGTTCGAGGAGCAGGCGGCTGCAGCTACGCCCCTAGGCCGAACCGGAACGCCGGAGGAAATTGCCAAGGCCATTCTCTTTCTCGCCTCTGATGACAGCAGCTACGTGACCGGTATCGAACTGTTCGTAGACGGCGGCGCGGAGCAGATTTAGCCCGGTACATGCTGCGAGCGCGCCACCGCACCGGACGGCGACGGAGGTAAAATGAATCGGCTCAGTTGGGTCTTTGGATTGGGAGTTCTCACGGTCGGAGTCGCTCTGTATTGCTCGACGATTTCTACCGCATGGATGATCGGTTATGGTTGGGAGAAGCGGGCGGCCATCATAACGATTCATAGCGGTCGCATTGCGTTCATCTATCATGCCCCATCGTTTCTGAAACGAGGTATGATTCTCGAAGCTGACCTGGAAACTCCATCGTTTCGGAATTTCGCGTTGCCGTACACAATGGTGGGACGCCGCGCGATATTAAGCATCCCACTTTATATTCCAATGCTTGTCGTGTCGTACTTAACATGGCGACAGCGGCGAAGGCATCGGAAAGTGCGACGGGGCTTCCTGGTCATGACACAGTGGAACGAGAGTGGCGCCAGATAAGCAGGTTGATCACGCCAGCTATACTTTCGAATGGGACCAAGCCGTATGGACGGCGGCTTGCAGCGCGACGGCTACCGTTGGTTCAGGAGACCGATGCTTAAGAGCCGGTCTATCGCGATAATTTTAGAATCCGACAGGAATTGCACTCGGCAGGACTCGAACCTGCAACATCCGGTTCCGAAGACCGGGGAGATTCGCGTTTTTGGCCTCGAAAATCGAGATCCGCGCGCATAGAGATACACTGAAATACACCCAGGAACAAGGAAACCTGTGTCGCGACACAGGCGCGATCAGTTACCGGGAGAAGAGTTCGGTAAACGACTGACGAGTGGAATGGAATGATGGCCAGTTGCTGGAATCGAGCCGCAGCATCGGGTACCTTGCAGGTCGAAGCAACTTTTTGGCCTGCTCTATCTGTGCAGCATCCGGGCATAACCAATGATCGGAAAGACCGTCGGGCACTATCGTATTACCGCCAAGCTCGGCGCGGGCGGGATGGGGGAAGTGTTCCTGGCGGAAGACGCACGACTTGAGCGCAAGGCAGCGATCAAGTTCCTGCCGGCCGGGATGGCAAGTGACCCAGGGTCGCGTCAGAGATTCCTGACCGAGGCCAGAGCCGCTTCGGCGCTCAATCATCCGCATGTGTGCGTCGTCTACGATGTTGGCGAGACGCAAGACGGACTGCTGTTTATCGCCATGGAGTTTGTCGAAGGGCGGTCGCTGGATGCGCTGGTCAAACAAGGACCGCAGGAGATTTCCAAAGTTGTCGAGATCGCGATTCAGGTCGCCGATGCGTTGGATGCCGCCCATGGCCGGGGGATTGTGCATCGCGACATCAAGCCCGCCAATATCAATTTGAATGAGCGCGGCCAGATCAAAGTGCTTGACTTTGGCCTGGCAAAACGGATGCCGGCAGGCAGTGAGACAAACGATACCACGCAGGATCTTCAGCAAACGCAGGAGGGACAACTGCTGGGCACTCCCAGTTACATGAGCCCCGAGCAGGCGCTGGGAAAGGATCTCGATCATCGCACCGACCTCTTCAGCCTGGGCGTCGTCCTGTACGAACTTGCCACCGGCCAAAGGCCCTTTGCGGGCTTCAACTTTGCGGAGATCGTGAACAAAATCGTTCATGCCCAGCCTCCGGCGATCGCGCGGCTGAATTACGACGTTCCGCCTGAGCTGGAGCGGATCACCCTTAAATGTCTGCAAAAGCAGCCCGATCGTCGCTATCAGTCGGCAAGGGAGTTGCTGGTTGATTTGCGGAACCTGGGCAGGACTCTGGAACATGGCGTCGCGGGCGGCGAGTCGGCGATATTGCGCCGAACTGAAGCGACGCAGACTGATGCAACCACTCCCGCAGTGTTGACGGCAGAGCCGTTTTCTCTGGAGAAGCTCAAGACGAGTGATGTACTCCTCAACTATGCGGCGATCGACGACCAGCCGTTATTCGATGGAAGGCCGGGCTGGGTCTCGCAGTTGCACCGCAATCTGGAGGTGCGGGTCGAGCAACTTTCCGGCGAGAAGGTCGCGATTGCCCGCCTGGGCGAATCCGCCGCGTTGATGCTCGTCGAAAGTGATCTGCTGGATCAGCTCCCGCAGACCAAGGCGATGATCTCGGTGGTTTCACCGCCGTTCATCAAGTCGGACCTCTGCCGGAGAGAAGTCGAACGGTTCTGGCGCGGCGCCGAGCGAAGCGGTGGCGCCTGGGTGAACGACAAGGCCCGGCTGCTGAAGGTCCTTAAGACCGCGGTTTCTGCCGAGGAGATTCCCCGCCCGCTGGCTGACATCTTTTCGCCCCTGTTCGGATTCGAGTTCTTCGAGCTGGATTCCCAAACCGGTCGGGTGCGCGAGTTCGATGAGACGTTCGGGCCTCTGCTGAAGCAACGCTTCTTCGAGCGCGTGTACGATCTGGCTTACGATACCTGTCAGCTTTTGCGGACCATGCAGCAGGTCCGTGCCAAAGGCCCCGCGGCGGCGGAACCGAATCGCAACCGCCAATGGGTCTATCTGGCGACCACGACATCGGATGTCCAGGACGAGCGCGATCGCATTCGCCGTGAGTTGCTCGAACGGGGACACATGGTGCTGCCCGATGCGCCGCTTCCGATGCTCTTGCGGGATGTTGAGGCGACGGTGCTCAAATGCCTGGAGAAGTGCACCATCGCCATCCATCTCCTGGGCCAACACTACGGCGTGACCCCCGAAGATTCCTCCGAGTCGATCCCGGCCCTGCAACTGCGGCTCAGCGCCGAGCAGACCGTGCGTCCGCAGTTGCAGCGACTGATCTGGCTGGAGGGCAATGGCCCGATTGCAGACCAGCGACAGCAGGCCTTCGTCCTTCGCGTGCAGGAAGATCCGGCCCTGCACCATCGCGCGGAAATCATCGAAGGGAACCTCAATCTGCTGAAGAAAGACCTCATCCGTCGCCTGTCGCCGCCGGAAGAGAAACCCAAAGCGCTGGCATCACTCAAAGCCACGGCTGGCGCCCCCAAGTTGTATCTGATCTGCGATCCCAGGGACGAGCCCCAGGTGGAAGCGCTGGAGGACTACCTATTCGATCAGGGACTGGAAGTCAGGACGCCGGCGTTCGACGGCGGCGACGCGGATGCGGCGGCGCTGCATCAGGACAACCTGCTAAGCTGCGACGCGGTGCTGGTCTATTACGGAACAGCGCCCAGGGCCTGGGTCGACATCAAGCTGAGGGAACTGCTCAAGGCGGCGGGCTACGGACGCCAGCGGCCGATCGCGGTCCAAGCGATCTACATCGCTCCGCCACACGACCACCGCAAGGAGCGATATCGCTCGCTCCAGGCGGGCGTGATCCGCCAGGCCGATCAGTTCACGCCCAGCGCGGAACTGGAGGCCTTCGTGGGGCGGGTCAAGGAGGCGTGCGCATGAACCACTCGCCCCCGAAGATAAACCCCTTCCCCGGCCTGCGGCCTTTCACTCAGGAAGAAGACCACCTCTTCTTCGGCCGCGAAGAGCAAACTCTCGAACTGTTGCAGCGCCTGGAGAACCACCGATTTGTCGCGGTGGTCGGCACTTCGGGCAGCGGCAAGTCTTCGTTGGTGCGCTGCGGGCTGCTTTCGGAGTTGCAGGGCGGCAGGATGCTCGGCGCTGGGGCCGCGTGGGAGATCGCCGTCACCCATCCAGGCGGCAATCCGCTGGCCCTGCTCACCGGGGCGCTCCTCGACGCCCAGCTTTACGATCGCGAGAAGGAAAACAGTCGCGAGAATCTGCTGGCCACGCTCAGCCGCAGTCACTTCGGCCTCGTCGAGGCGGTCAAGCAGGCGGGACTCGATGCACAGACCAACTTCCTGCTCGTCGTCGATCAGTTCGAAGAGATTTTTCGCTTTCACGAGGCGGGCCAGACCCAGCAGGAAATGGCGAGCGAGTTCGTCAGCCTCCTGCTGGAAGCCGCGGTGCAGAAGGAAGTGCCGATTTACATCGTGCTGACCATGCGCTCCGATTTCATCGGAGAGTGCGGGCAATTCGAAGGGCTCGCCGAGACGGTCAACCGGGGCGAGTTCCTGATTCCCCGGCTCACCCGCGAGCAATATAAGCGCGTCATCGAAGGGCCGATCAAAGTCGCCGGGGGACAGATCGCGCCAAGGTTGCTGCAGCGGTTGCTCAACGACCTTGGCCAACAAGCGGACCAGTTGCCCTGTCTCCAACACGCCCTGATGCGCACCTGGAACGTCTGGACGGAAAAGGGAGATGCCGATGCACTCGACCTGGAGGACTACCAGCGTGTCGGCAAGATGGCGGAGGCCTTGTCGCTGCACGCCGACGAGATTTACGACGCTCTGGCAACCGATCGCCAGCGGCAATTGTGCAGAGGCCTCTTTCAGGCGTTGACGGTCCAGGAATCGGAAAACCGCGGCATCCGGCGGCCCCAGCGCTTGGGCCGGCTGTGCCAGATCCTGGATGTTCCGGCTGAAGAGTTGCTGCCGATCATCGACGCCTATCGCGGGCATGGCGTCACGTTTCTGATGCCGCCGCAGGATGTCGAGTTGACGGAACGGACAATCATTGACATCTCCCACGAATCGCTGATGCGCGTCTGGACGAGGCTGCGGCACTGGGTAGAAGAGGAAGCGCAGGCGGCGGGGATCTACCTGCGGCTGTCGGAAAGCGCGGCCCTGCACGCGCAGGGGAAAGCGGGGCTGTATCGCGATCCGGAGCTGGGCATTGCCCTCGCCTGGCAGGAGTCGCAGCGACCCAATGCCCCCTGGGCGGAGCGATACCGGGGCGGGTTTGATGCGGCGATGGCGTTTCTCAAGTCCAGCCAGGAGGCTGGCGTCGCCGAGGAGCGTGCTCGGGAAGCCGCCCGGCAGCGCGAACTGGAACAGGCTCGGGAACTCGCTGAGGCCCAGCAACTTCGGCTGGGGCAGCAGCAGCGCGCGGCCCGCAAACTCCGCAAGATGATCGCCGGTGTCGCGATCGTGGCGCTGATCGCCGCCTTAGCCTGCGTCGCTGCCATTTTTGCCAATCGGCGGGCCAAAAACGCGCTGGCCGTCGTCGCATCCCAGAAGGCGGCAGTTGAGGGGAGCTTGTCCAAGGCCGAGGCGGCCGAACGAGTGGCGCGCGCCGCCGTTGAGGAAGGCCGCCAGTTGCAATACACGACCGATATGCAGCTCGCGCCGTTTGTCTGGAAGGACGGCCAAACCACCGCCGAGCAACTGCGCATCCTGCTGGCCAAACACGTTCCCTACAGCAGTGCCGCCGTCGCACCACCCGATCTGCGCGGTTTTGAGTGGTACTACGACCAGCACTTGCTGGATTCCAGTGCCGCCGTCTTCTCAGTGCCGGGCGATCCCATCGTCAATGGCGTCATAACCTCGAATGGTCAACTGCTGTCGGTGTCGGAGAAGGGCCAATTGAGGCGATGGGACGTGAATGCTCAGGCTGAAGATGAGGCGAGTCGTCTCGACCTGCCGGGTCGCCCCAGCGACGGGGAATTTGTATTTTCGCGCGATGGGGGGCGGGCCGCACTGGCAAGTGGTAATAAAATTCACCTTTTCGACACTCACTCCGGCAAGGAGACGGTTTCGATCGACTCCGCCGACGGCGTACGCCGACTTCTCTGTTTCTGGCGGGACGGCAGCGTGCTGGTCATCATCGACGACAAGATTCGCTGGTGTGATTCGAAGAGCGGCGAAGTGATTGCATCTTTCGATCGAAAACTTGATTCGCCGCGTTATGCGGGAGTCTCGGCAGACGGTTTGACCCTGGCCGTGGGCGGCTACAGCTATAATCAAAGAAACAATAGCGGAAACTCCATCTACCGCCTCGACCTGGCCGCGAAGAAGGTGACAAGGGTAGTGGAAATTCCTTTCGGAACGATCAGCACTGGTGCCTTGGCGCCGAATGGCAAGTGGCTGGCGTTGAGCTTTTGGTTCGGCGGAGGCACGTACGTGTTCGACACTGCCACGGGAGGGCTCATTGCCCAGAATCTGACCGCTCACGCATCGCGAATCTCCTCGATGGTCTTCTCTGATGACAGCGCAAATCTGGCTTCAGGCGATGATCAAGGCACCGTCAAGATCTGGGCTGACGTTGATAAGATCCATTCGAAGAGCGCGGCGCTTCGGACACTCAAGGGCCATCGGGGGGAGATCGGCGCGATGCGTTTCTCAACCGATGGCAAGCGGCTGTTCACGGCCTCCCGGGGGGGCGACGCAATGGCCAGAGTGTGGGATCTGGAAAGTAACGGGACGGCAAGTCGGCCGGTTGCAGGTCGTTCGCCCGCGGCCCGTTTGTCGCCAGATGGGCTATTGATCGCCGACGCCAGTGACAGCGGCATTCAACTGTGGGACGCCGCCACGGGTAGACTCGTACGGCAATCGCCGACCGGCAACGTGTTTCGTGCCCACAGTGTGGCATTTTCGCCCACAGACAAACGCCTGCTTGCGGTGGGGTCCGAATCCGGGACCGATCAATCATACGTCGCGCTCTGGGACATCGACGCCGGCATTGAACTGGCGCGACTGCCCGGTGCGACCGATCTGCCCGCCTTCAAGATAGACAGCGGAACCGGAGCCATTGGTGCACTGGCATTTTCCCCCGATGGAAAATATCTGGTTGGGGCATTCGGCGGAAGAATCGGCTATCCAGAGAGAACCACGAATACTTCCTATCCCCTGAAAGTCTGGGACGTCGCGACGCGACGCCTCATTCACCGCCTCGATGGACACACGTTCTGCTGCACTTCCCTCGATTTTTCCAGGGACGGAAAGTTGCTGGTCAGCGGCGGCCTGGACGAAAAGGCGATTATCTGGTCCACCAGTACCTGGAACGCAACACAGACACTTGGAACATCACGTGCTGTCTTCAGCACAGTCTTTTCGCCGGACGGTAAAACACTAGGTGTGGGTCACGATCGGGGAGACATTCAGTGGTGGGACGCCGCCACCGGACACCTCCTGGAAGAGGTCAACGGCCATGCCACTTCGATCCCGGCAATGGTGTTTTCGCCAGATGGCCTGACGTTGGCAACCGGGAGCGAGGACCAGACGGTTCGCCTCTGGAATGCCGCGACTCGGCGACAACTGATGCAACTGGATCCGGGCAGCGTCGAACTGGGCACCGTACAAACGCTCGAGTTTTCCCCCGACGGCCGGCAATTGCTGGCCGGCGGGACCAGCGGGAGCGTTATCTGGTCGGCCGCGCCGATGCTCTGGAACGATCCCGAACGTGCCGCCGCAAAACTGCGACTTCTGCTGCGGTCGAACGCGGATTTCAAGAACCGCATCCGGATGTTCTCCGAGAACCTTCGGCTGCACGAGGCGCTGTCAAAGCTCGACTCGAAAGATGCGCGGGTGCAGGCCGCCCTGGCCGCTGCGCAAGCCAACTGGCATGCCTCGCGCCAGGAGTGGACGCAAGCCGTCGTTGCCTTTGATCGGTTGGTGGCGGCCGACCCGACCGCGCCCGACGGCTGGTTGCGCACGCCCGGGTTGCTTCGTCTGGCGACAGCCCTATTGCAACAGGATCGGCCCGCCGACGCGGCGATGCTGTTAAAAGGAGGCCAAGAACGCCTGTGGCAGGATGGGCTCCCGCCAATATCGAGGGGCGATGCGACCGGGGATCTGTTTTTCCAGCTCCTTGAAGCGGTCGAAAAGCGGCTGGCCAAGAATCCCCGGGACGCCGGATTGCTTGAACTGCGCGCCGAACTCGCCGCACAGCAGGCCGATGTCGAGGGACAGGTGGCCGACTACACCACGGCCATCAACATCCTTGCGGAACAACCGGCCGCGGCGGTATCGGCGCGCTTGCGGAGGCTCTATTGCCGCCGCGGCGACGCATACCTGAGCCTGCAAAAATGGCAGCAGGCCATTGATGATTATGCGCACGTCATCACTCCGGAGACGACCGACATCGATCTGCTCTCGAACCGCGCTCGCGCCCAAGAGGCGCTCCAACATTGGGATGCCGCGGCGGCCGACTGGTCGCGGGCCGCGAGCGGAAATCCCCAGGAGGCAAGATGGCTTGCCGAGTTCGCTCACCGACTTGCCGCTGTCGGCCAGATTCCATTGGCGGAGGCGACCCACACAAAAGCCCTCGCGTTGGTTGAAGTGAATCTGGCGAAGCAGCCTGAGAACGCCGCCTTGGCTGCGGAACTGGCCAACGTCCTGCTCGACCGCTTTCGCCCGGCGGTCAGCACCGATCCGGCCGACCTTGCCCGCGAGAACAAACGCCTCGCCGCAATGAAGCTCACCGATCCCTGGTTGAGACTCGCGGTCGCTTACGCGGTGAATGGCCGCAAGGATCAAACGCTGCAATACATCAGCCGGGCAATAAAGGAGGCCGACCGTTTCGAGGCAATGAAACCGATCATCGAGGCTGCCGTGAGTCTCGAGCTATTGGAAAAACTGGCCGAACAAGCGGAGGACAATGGACATTTCCAGGCCGGCCTGGCGCGACATTATTCCGAACAGGGCAATGCCGCGCTGGCGGACGCAGCCCGCACGCGAGCCCGCTCGTTGTTCGAGGACAAGCTGGCAGCGGAACCTGAGAATTCAGCGTTGGCCAGGGAACTGACTCAACTGCTCCTGGATGAGGATGAGAAAAACAGAGTCGCCGGATGGACGGTCCTCAAACCAGTTGAAGCAAAATCAACGCTTGGCGCTACCTTGTCCATTCTCCCGGATGATTCCATCCTCGCCAGCGGCGCCAATCCTTCCAAAGATCTCTACCGCGTCGTGTTGACGATTGGCAAGAACATCGATCCATCGGCCGTCCGCCTGGAATTGCTCACCCACCCATCGCTGCCCGGAAAGGGTCCCGGCCGCCAGAAGGACGGCACGTGCGCTCTGTCGTCGTGGAAAGTGACCGCCAGTTCACCGGACCAAAAAGACCCCGTCACGCTCGAATTCAACGACGCCTGGGCCGACCACCAGCATGCCGATTATCCGATCCGACCGGATGGACACTGGAACATCTGGGGCGGCCACGGAGGAAATTGTACGGCGATCTGGTCCACCTCAAATCGTGTCTCCCTGGCAGCAGGGGCGACGCTGACGTTCGAGATGCAATGCCAGCAGTACAACGATGCGGGCGAGAATCTCGGCCGCTTCCGTTTATCGGTAGCCGGCGATCCTGCCGCGATCGACCGGGAACGGAAGCGCTTGACAGTCACGAAACTCGTCGATCCCTGGGAGAGGCTTGCCGCGGTATGTCAGCTCAGCGGCGACCAGAAGGCGCTCGACAGCCTGCTCAAGCATCATCCAACAGCCGCCGTCGGCATCGCCGAACTTTACGCGGCGGCAGGCCGCACCCGCGAAGCAGTTCCGTATCTGGCCAAAGCGTCCGCCAATAATCCGGCCGACACGATTCTCTCTCTGAAGGTCGCCGCCCTCCAGGCATGGTTCGGGCAGGAAAAGGAACTCGCCGCCACTCGACGGCAAATCCTCGCGTTTGCCAAGGACACCAGCGAGGTGACCACGGCCGATCGCGCGGCCAAAGCGTGCAGCATCCTTCCGTCCGCCGACAAGGCAGAAGTCGAAGCGGCGCTGGCCCTGGGTCGCAAGGCGGTGGAGATCGATAAAGCCGGGGCGTGGAATCTATTGGCTCTGGGCATGGCAGAGTACCGCGCCGGCAACTACGCGGTCGCCGATCAGGCCCTGTTCGCCGCGGGGGAGGCCGGCAAGGACATTGCCTCGGTGACGGGCGTTTCGGCATTCTACCGGGCGATGAACCTGTTCCGGCAGGGCAAGCCCGACGAAGCCCGCAGGATCGCAATCGCCATAGCAGCCAGCATGAAGCCGCTGCCCGCCGACGAAAAGAACCCGCTTGCCGGCAATGCCAATCAGGACGACCTGGTCCTGTGGCTGGCTTACAAGGAGGCGAAGGAATTGATCCGGTTCTAGTCGGCTCGGCAATTGAGAACCACCTCAATGTACCACGGCAAGCCGACAAAACTCGCGCATCGCGAAACCGAGGGTCTTCCTCGAGCCCCTTCCCTAACCTTTTATTTTACAGGACGATGCACTCGACAGGAGTCGAACCTGTAACCTGCGGTTCCGAAGGCCACTGGCTTAGCCGAGCGACATCACCAGGAAGAATGCTGTAAGTAAAAGTAAATCAACGATTTCCAATCACTGAAGGAACCTGCCCGCTGCCGGGTTAGTGTCCAAATTTTACAGACTTTACGAGGGTTTCTCAAGGAATTGGTGACACATCGGCGACGATTTGACGATTGGTCGTCTTGCATCATCGCAAACTCGACTTGGCGGGCGATCGACCAGAGCAGCGTAGGCAACCTCAAGATCAGGTTGACAAATCGATGCGGCAAACCGGTCCCCATCGGGCCATCGGCGCGAGCCAGCAACAAATCCATGGTTCGAAGTGTTCCTTCCGCAGCATTGAAGATCTTACTGAATTCGGACAACGTACCGCCTACTTCAACGGAGACCAGATTGATGCTTTCAAAAAAAGGGCGATGATTTTCGATCGCATTCAACTGAGCCACATGACACAGCTTCAGAAGATGCTCGACTTCCAGCGCCAATGCTCGATCCGATTACAAACCGGCTGATTGCGCAGAAGGCAACCGAATCCGAACCCCGCGGTGAAAAACTCTTCTACGGCAAAGCGCAATGCAGCATCTCCCACTCCGGCCCCGCCGTCCTCGATCACCAACTCCACGACCTGCACAAGCCGCATGCTGAAGCGGAGAGGTAAGGGTCTGCCGGTGGCGGCGTTGCAGCGGTTTTGGATCGAGGAGGCGTGGCGGCGCGGGCCTGTTGCACCGTTGAAGTCGTATGACCATAAAAACATGTATATCTTCGAGGAAAAACAAACGCAGGCCATTCATGGAAGAGTGGCCTG
>Ga0105245_10005713_pt1 | contig 10926 bp, 10 predicted proteins | sample KBSM54metaG_FD_81523 | JGI IMG/M metagenome (GOLD analysis project Ga0105245, IMG submission 81523) | Miscanthus rhizosphere microbial communities from Kellogg Biological Station, Michigan, USA - KBS M5-4 metaG | ecosystem: Host-associated > Plants > Roots > Rhizosphere > Soil | place...
CCCCAAACCCTGTCTCTAGACGACTGGTACCGCTTATACCAGGTGCTGAAAAAGCAAAAGCTGTAACTCCCCTGCCCTTATGCGATAATACTTGACTTGTTAAGTATTTGGCCATAAAATTTAGGCAGGATAACATTAAGCTTATGAGCCCAACTAACAATATTGGTTACCTGCTCCAGCACCTCTCATCGGTCTTGGCTAAAAATTCTGACCAAGTTCTGCAAGAAAGGCTGGGCATAGGGTTTTCGCAGTTTAAGCTCTTGATGGTGTTGCAGAGAAATCCTAGCGTTCAGCAGAAGTCGATAGCCAATCATCTGGGTCAGACCGAGGCCAGTATCAGTCGGCAGATTAAACTGATGCATCAGCGTGGATTACTCCAAACGTTGATTAATCCTAAGAACCGGCGGCAGCACATTACAACCCCCACGACTAAGGGCTTGCGTTTAGCTGAAGAAGCCCTGAATGTGCTTAACAGCTATCATTCACCAATGTTTGAGCATCTTGGCGACAAGCAACGCGAGAATTTACTTAACGCGTTAAATGTCATGCATGAGTACGCTTGCCAGCCTGGCAAGACGGGTTCCTGTGATCACCCAATTAATATGTAAAAGAAGGGAAAGTAATGGTAATAAATAAAATAAAATCAAAAATGGAAGGTCGGGTTCTACCGATTGTTCTGTTCACAGTTTTCATTGATCTTTTGGGGGTAGGAATTTTACTACCGATCATACCTCAGTTATTGGCTAACCCAGCTTCACCCTTCTATTTGTTGCCGGCTGGCTGGACCTACAAAGATGGTTTGATCCTTCTAGGCTTTCTGACAGCTATTTTCCCATTTATGCAGTTCTTGGCAACGCCGATCTTGGGTCAGTTATCAGACCGTTATGGGCGTAAGAAGATTTTAGCGATTAGCTTAGCTGGTACTGCTATAAGCTATGCATTATTTGCAATTGGTATCTTGACCCGTGATATCCCACTACTATTCTTTAGCCGTGCCTTTGATGGAATTACAGGGGGTAATATCGCTGTTGCCCAAGCCGCCATCGCTGATGTCACTACCCCAGAAAAACGTACGCGTAACTTTGGACTGATGGGTGCTGTCTTTGGTCTGGGATTTATTGTCGGTCCTTATGTTGGCGGCAAGCTAGCGGTGCCATTCGTCACGGTGTTGAGTCTTTTTGGCCATCACTTGCTCAGAACACCTTACTGGTTTAATGCCGCTACACCATTTTGGTTTGCGGCCATTTTGAGTACCATCAACGTAACCATGGTACTAGTGAACTTCCCAGAAACACTGAGTCGTATTCAGCACACTCTAAAAATTAATTGGAGTAAATCATTTCATAACATTATTAAAGCGGCCACTATGCCAGGACTGCGCACAATCTTTCCGATGGTGTTCCTGTTCTGGGGCGGCTTTAGTTTCTTCACCACCTTTTTTGCCGTCTATTTAACTAGCAAATTGGGTTTCAAAGCCAATAACATTGGTGATTTCTTTGCCTACATCGGGCTATGGATTGCTTTCACACAAGGGGCTCTAACGGCTATTCTGGCCAAGAAGTTTGCTAACTACCAGATATTACGCTTTAGCCTGTTAGGATTAGCCATCGCATTGGTGGCAACCTTTATACCTAACAACACGACTCAGCTGCTACTGATTACACCGTTAATCCCGCTTAGTGTGGGCTTAAGTATCGCCAACGTTACGGCTCTTGTTAGCCGTTCGGCTCCAGCTGATATACAGGGGGAGGTGTTGGGTATTAACGCTTCAGTACAGGCACTAGCCCAAACTATCCCAGCGGCTCTGGTGGGTTTTTTAGCCGGTATAAACCGGAACGTGCCAGTCATTGCCGCCAGTATTACTGTTTTCATGGCTTGGGTCATCTTCTGGTTGGTATATAAACCCACCAAAGGTACTACTGGACACGACTCTGATCCGGTTATGACCCACTAAACAAAAAAGTTTGAACCATATAAGTCAGGCGTTACATAATCCCAGTTTGTTGACTTAGTAAGTAAAGGAACTGACTACTAACTTAGCGTCTAGGTAATTAGTGTCTTTTTGTACGACTGTAAGCGGCGTATGGGGGTATGTTGGGTTGGCACTACTCGTATCAACATTTGCGTCGTAGTTCATCAAGATTAGAAACTTATTCTCTTTACGACTACTTCCTGGGTAGCTCGGGGCCACCACGTTTTTGTCAGCAGGAAAATCCGTAAGGCTAGTTTCCGTTGAGGTTAGATTGATATGGTCAACTATGCCAGTATTACTTGCACCAGCTTCAGCTAGATTCATATATGCTTGCTGGCCTAAAAAGATAACTGGGTCGGTACTAACGGAGGTTAATCCACCGAATGGAAAACCATAGTCATTGGGACCACCGTCCACAATACTCATTTGAAAGCCATTACTGCCAGTCAAATTAATTACATCCACACCACCGCCAGTCGTTTTGGAATCAGCGAAAGAGTTATCCTCTAGCTGCCAGGAGCTTGGGTACTTAAAGCTCGCTTTTTCATATTTGAGGGTATAGGTCTTCCAGCCAGCGTAAGGGTCGTTAACTGGGGTGGTTATTGTTGTACTAGGAGTAGTGTCATTGTGATTTCTGTAGACCATAAAGCCCACTACTGCAATCAAGGCAGCAATTACTATTACCAACACAACCGCTACTGCGCTGAATCCTATCTCGTCATTACGAAGTTTGCCCATTTTAATAATTTCCTGATTATCTTATAACCTTAGAATAAGTTCTAGAGAGAGTATTTGCAACTGGACCCATATGTCATATTTTCAAACAACAAAAAAACTTGAGTATTTACTCAAGTTTTTGTGGAGGAGCTGGCGGTTACTGCCACCGCGTCCGCTAGTTTAGCTAGTTAGTCTATCCTACAGGCGTAGGCCATTTGTATACTGCAAAACCTATAAACGGCCAAAAAGTTTCGCAGTTTAACCCATTATCTTAACCAAGCTTATGGGTCAGTCGCTTGGTGCATCCAGAAAATGTCGCGCTTTATTAATATCTGGCGTCAAAATAGGCGCGGCTCAAGTTAAACTTAAGCTGTTACGTAGACTGGGCTAGCGAAAATGGTTGCAACAAAGTCACGCACACCTTCTTTAACTGCAGCTACGCGATCAGATAATTTTGCAATTACTGAGTTTCCCCTATAACGCTGAGGAAGCGGCCTGCTGATCTAACTGTTAAAATCCAACGTCGAGCTTAAAATTCAGCCCCGTAACAGACTATTATAGCATGAAAGTCAATATAAGCAATAGCGTTTAGTAAAGCGTTTTTTTACAATATTTTTGTTTAGAAGCTTGCTATAAAATACCCATATGAATCAAGGCGGAGAACGCCTGCCGAGCTATGTTCGGCAAGAAATACAAATAATCGGGCACCGGCTAGACCGCGCACCACGCTATAGAAAGCTAGCCCTGGCTATAGGGCTGATATGGTCTACAGCAGTTCTGTCAGCCGGTGTTAAAGAAGCTCACTATGATAAACCCAAGCAAGACTTAACGATAATTGCGGCTCAACCCTCAAATGGCAAGCCTAATGTATTGCCCGGTAATCGACACGCGCCGGATCACTCAAGTACATTAGCGACGACCACAACCGTACTACCAGAAACATCGATCACGACAACCACCTTGCCGCCCCCGTCTACGATTGTGTCGACGATTACACCAGAAGGGGTTATTCCTGATCTAAGTACAGCGGACAACTTGAGTGTCTCACAAAATGACCAAGGTGTTGACTTGTCATGGCCGCCGCCCAATTGCGACGCAATTATTCCTCCGGAAGTTACGTTCGGCATAGTTGGGGTTAGTGGCGGTAGTAATTTCACTACCAATGACTGCATGGTCCAGGAGGCTAGCCAGTTCAGCAAACTGTCACTCTACACAAATACCGGTTATCAAGGTCTGGAGGTTCTGCAAGACCATCCTGAACTGTCGTCTATGTGTGCGGCTGAAGACGAAGACTGTATAGCCTATAACTACGGTATCAAGGCTGGTCAATTCGCGCTAGAAACTGCCTTTGGTCAAAACATATATACACAGAATTGGTGGCTAGACATAGAGACAGAGAATTCATGGTCAGAAAACCTATCCGCCAACAGCCAAAGCTTACAAGGTGAAATGGATGGAATTACATCAGCTGCAGCCAGTCACAATCTACCTAAACCTAAATTTGGATTTTATAGTACACCTAGTATGTATAGTCGCATAACTGGCGGCTGGTTAAATGGCCTACCTAGTTGGGTGGCAACCGGCCACAAAGGGTCCGAAAATGCCTTGTCTCATTGCCAGGGCTCTGAGTTTACTAGTGGGCCAACGGTTATGGTGCAATACGTGGATGATGAGGCCAACCAAGGTCGTCATCTTGATCGCGACATTGTTTGTTGACTAGTGCTAGTACTTCACCTAGGCTGAAAGAGATGTTAAATAACTGGTTCGGTAAAAACAAAGATCTCAAAGCTGAAGATGTGGCTCAGGCCAGGCAGTACATAGCCGACTATTGGCCCAAGCTAACGCGCTTCCATCCAAAAGACGACGAGAGCTTGCTAGGCTTACCTAATCAATACTTGGTACCAGCCATGGAAGAAGGGCACGAGTTTGATTTTAACGAAATGTATTACTGGGATAGTTATTTTATGATCCAAGGTTTGTTAACTCCGGAGCATAAAGAGCTGGTGATGGGTATTTTGGATAATCTATTGTCACTGTTTAAGCGTTTCAAGATTATACCCAATGCCTCGCGGACTTTTCTGATGGGTCGCAGCCAACCGCCATTCTTGACCAGTCTAATTTGGGATGTTCATGACGCTTATTCTTTAAGTGAAATTTGGCTAAAAAGTAAGCTAGAAATCGCCGCTGAAGAATATAAAACGGTTTGGATGGGGACAGCCAAACCCAACCATCGCCAGGTCTACAAAGGGCTGAGCCGTTACTATGACATCAATATGCTAAATGATTTGGCTGAGGCTGAGAGTGGCTGGGACATGACACCACGTTTTGGTCGCAAAGCCTTGAGTTATGTGCCGGTAGATCTCAATTCGTTACTTTACAAATATGAGACTGACCTTGGCCAGCTTTACAGACTATTAGGCGACAAGCGTGAAGCCGCCAAATGGGAAGTAGCCGCCAAGCATCGTCAACAAACCATCAATCAACTAATGTACAGCGAAATCCGTGGTTTTTACTACGACTACAACTACGCTAAAGAACGTCGTGGCACAGTCAGCTCACTAGCTGGTTTTTACCCAATGTGGGCTGGCATGATCGACCGTAAACAAGCCCAGAAAATGATAAAAGCTCTCAGGATGTTTGAAAACCGTGGTGGTTTAGCTACAACTGATTCACAGCCCCTAAATCAGCTTATACCCGGTGGTATACCCACCCAGTGGTCTTATCCTAACGGCTGGGCGCCACTACATTTTTTGGTGGTTAAGGGTTTGCAACGTTATGGCTACCAGTCTGATGCTAAACGTATTGCTATGAAATGGCTCAAAACCAACTTGGACTGGTTTAACGAACACGGCGTGTTTTTGGAAAAATATAATGTGGTTCAACCCGATAGACCGCCCATCAAGGGTGTTTACCCTTCGCAAACTGGTTTTGGCTGGACTAATGCTATCTTTGAACGCTTTTGCCAAGATTTTATAGATAGATAAGTTAAGACATGGGTAAATTGATAGTAAATGAACTGCCTTTGCCCTCTGTGCTACTAACTGATATATCGCCACCAAATTGCCGCACCAGCAACCTGGATATATAAAGTCCGATGCCGGTGCCTTCATAGTCGTACTGTAGAGTGCTGGTGCCACGGTGAAATTTGGTAAACAATTTGGCTTGTTCGGTGCTGTTTATGCCAATGCCACTATCAATCACAGTAATTTGCGCATTGTTGGCAGATAAACCAACTACCAATTTAACTTGACCGCCAGCTGGTGTGAATTTGATAGCGTTATCTACTAAATTCCAGATAGCAATCTTCAAATGATGCCTAACCGCTGGCACCTTAATACCCAAAGATGGTGCTTCATACCTAAAAGCTAATTTTTTATCCAAAGCCAACTTTTGGGCGTCGGTCGCTACTTCTTGAACTAACGGTGCCAACTCAATAATCTCAGTCGGTTCAGTTAGTTGATGACCGGCTTCAAGCTCGGCTATAGTCAAAATATCTTCAGCCAAATTTCCCAAACGTGCGCTGTTAGCTGATACGGTATCAAGCATGACCTTGGCTTTATCTGGTAAGGGGAAGGCCTTCATGGTTTCTAGATAACCGTTCATAACCGTCAGTGGTGTGCGCAAATTATGACTGGCTATCATCATGAACTCAGTTTTAAGCTTATCGACTTCCTTAAGTTTGGCTATGTCAGCTTTCAAAGATTCAGCCATGGCATTGACTGATTGAGCCAAGTCACCGATTTCATCCTGGCGTTCTACAGTAATAGTCTTATCCAACTGGCCAGAGCTTATGATTAGAGCAGTTTGGCTAACTCGTTTAATGGGTCTGATCAAGAACTGGTTCATAGCCAGGAATAACACCGCACCAGTGAGAATTAGGCTGAAAACTGCCAAGGCTATTATCGTCAAAACACCTTGGCGGATACTCTTATTGATCTGGTCATTAGATATGCTATAAAGTACGGCGTATCTATGAACACCATTATCTTCTATAAAGGGTTGCAAGACGGCGTTGAGTTCTCCACCTGGACCGTGGATAAGAACTCTATCAAAACTACTGGCCTGAGAAGCTGTCACTCCGGGTAGTGACTGAGAGTTTTGTTTGTAAACCACCCTGGCGTCTAAGTCATAGATAACTACATTAGTTATAGTGGAGCTTAGTCGAGTAAACTGTTGGATTTGTTGGTCGATTCTGGCTGTGCCTGAGTCTTTGTAGATCTCGAATGTCTTGCCGATTGGTTCGGTTGCAAGCGTGGCAAAGGACTGGGTCTCAGAAGTTAAGTTTTGGCGGAGTGAGCGAACAGTGGTTTGTACGAACACAAGCGCCAAAACACCAAAAATTAATACTAATAAACTGTTTAGTAACAGCAAGACTTTGGTGCGTATACTGAACCGAATTTTTTTCATAGACAAGAAGTAGTTTTAATAGCCCACATTTTGCTTGTGTTTATCTTGACACTTCTAAGTTACTAGCGTCAAGTGTTAGGGTCTAAATCGATTCTATTTAGCGTAGGCTGTAGCAAAGTTACCACCGAAGGCGACACCACCACGGTCTCGGGTCAGAACAAAGGTAGGATCAGCATAGAAATGCTGGACACGGCTATATAGTGGTATCAGAGCGACATCATCTACAAGTGCCTTTGAAAGATCTTGTAAAATCTTCAAGCGTTTGGCCGGATCAATTGTGCTGTTAGCTTGGGCCAACAAGGCCTTGACGGTTGGGTTACTGTAATCTTGATCCATATTGGCGACAGGGTAGCCGTCGCTAGCATCAAGCAAAGTTGTATTGATGCTGTAACCAAAAACTTGCATTTTGCCAGCAGCAATATCAGCTTCCTCTTTGGTTAGGTCGTCATATGGCTTGAAAGTGATAGTTATACCGGCTTCTTTGGCTTCTTTGGCAATCTCGTCTGGTACGTGGTTGTTAGGATTAGCAAAGTTCACTAACTCAATGGTCAGCCCGTTGGGGTAGCCAGCGTCTTTCAAAAGCTGTATGGCGGCCGCAACATCTCGCTTGTGCGCTGGTATGTCGGGGTTATAACCAGGTACGTCTTTGGGTACTATCTGGTTAACTACAACTGCATCTATACCACGAGCTTTTAAGATACTGGCTTGATCTAGCGAATCATATAGAGCCTGACGAACGCGTTTATCAGCCAATGGTGAACCAGCTTTTTTGCTGTTAATTCTCAGTACGCTTTCACCAATGTGCTGGAAAGAAATATCCTGGAAGCTAGCTGACTTGGACAGTGTTGTTTGGTTATCTTTCTCGAACACATCAGCTACAAAGTTGATCTCGCCTTTTTGGGCGGCCGCTATCTGGGCGGCTTCACCGTCGTAAACCTTGAAGTTTATTGCCCGTGTTGTGGGTCGGCCACCATGCCAACCATCAAAAGCCACTAGATCCAGCTCCTTTTCACTCGGAGTGGTTCCTGGCTTTAGGGTGTAGGGTCCGGTGCCGTTAGCAGCATCATTTTTGAGCGTTGATTTGGAGTCAATAATGTAGAGAAACGCCAGTTTATTCAGTAGCAACGGGTCAGGACTGACGGTACTAACTTTGACTTCGTTGTCATTGACTATTTCAACTGACTTGATGGTATCGTTATAGACCTTGCCATAATCTGAAGTTTTAAAATTCTCCAGACTGTATTTTACGTCGGCAGCTGTCATGACATTGCCAGTATGGAACTTGACGTTTGGCAATAATTTGAAGTCCCAAGTGTTGTCATCGGGATTAGTCCAGCTGGTAGCTAGATTAGGTTTAATCTGATTGATATTCTTAAATTGCACTAAGCCTTCAAAAATTTGTTGGTTAACGTCGTAGTTTGGATCTAGCAAAGTTGCTGCCGGATACAATGAGTTATCGGACCCATAGATTTGGTAGCCAAAAGTGACGAGAGGTATATCTTTCTTAACAACCGCAGTTTGGGTAACTGGTTTGGCCTTGTGTAAAACTAATTTGTAGTAGGCGTATGCACCACCAGCCAAGAGTAGAAGAACCAAGACGAGTAACAAGACTTTCATTAAACCACCCTTACCCTTTTGCGGTGAGGAGACAGTAACACCCGCAGACGGCTGTGTAGAGGGAGAAGTTTCGCTATTTGGTATAACTTGTGGTGTGGGTGGAACCTGGCTCGGCTCAGGTTGACTTGTGTTAATATCTGGTTTTATTTCTTCTGGGTTCATTGAATAAAGCCCTGTTTAAATTGCTTATGTCTATCTTGACAGCCCTGTTGTTTCTAGTCAAGTTTTGGGATCGAGTTTTGCTATACTATTTACAAATTAACGCGGTGGGAGAAGTGAGGGTAAATGTCAGAACTAACAGACGTTAGAGTTTTTCGCCATCACTTAATTGGTTCGGGCTACGTGCTTGACCGTGAAGGTTTTCACAGTGAGTTTGTCGACGGTATGCACGGCCAAAAGCTAGACTTCGATAATATAGATGAAGCAATTGACCCGCTGTACGGTGAATGGATCGATGTTAATCAAGATTTTATAGAACAAGCTTACCATCCTTTACCTGAGATAATTATCGGCGTTGCCAATGGAGCTAACCGAGTGGCTCTAGACACAGCCAGACGCTTTAACGGAGAGGTCATTGGTCTCACGTCAGTAAAGGAGCCTGAGAATTCTAAAATCATTTATCTGAGTCGCCTTGCCAAGAGAGCTATCACTAAAATAGTACCCCGATTAGTAGTTGTTATAGAAGACGTTAGTACAACTGGCTCCAGCTCGGTACAAGTAGCCATAGCTGCACGTGATGCCGGAGCCAAAAAAGTTGAAGTACTCACAACTTGGAAAAGGCGAGAAAGATTAGAGCACTTGGATGAAGCTGAAATCCCATATAATGCAATTATTGATGAACCGATGCCAACTTACACGCCTAAAGAATGCCAAGAGCTTGGTTTTTGTGCGTTACAATGGCAGTTAAATGAGTATATTAAATAGCTAATGACTGAAGCCCAAAACCTAAATGACTACCAGAAATTGATCAAAAAGCTGATTGTCGAGCGCGGGTTTGACAAGGAAACCGTACCTGAAGTCTTTATGCTGCTGGTTGAGGAAGTTGGCGAGCTAGGCAAAGCCATCAGAAAACTTAGCGGCGTTACAACCGATAAAAATTCCAAAGTTCACGAGGTCCAAGAAGAAGCCGCCGATGTCTTTTGGTTGCTGATTGATATCTGTAACCGTCTGGATATAGATCTTGCTAAAGCCTTTGCTGCTAAGGAAGCCAAAAATATGAAAAGAAAGTGGACTTGAGTCATGCCAAAACACAGTGCCGGCATTGTAGTCTACAGAAAAAAGGCTGATTCAGCTGAGGTTTTATTGGTTCACCCCGGCGGACCATTTTGGGCTAAGAAAACTGGACCGGGTGGTTGGTCCATCCCGAAAGGTGAGTTTGAAGAAAGCGAAGAGCCTTTTGAAGTTGCTAAACGTGAATTCCAAGAGGAAATCGGCCAACAGGCCCCAGAAGGTGAATTTTTAGAACTGGGCGAGATTACCCAAAAAGGTGGCAAGAAAGTTTCAGCCTGGGCAGTGGAAAAAGATTTGGGTGAGATAACACCAGTCAGTAACACCTTTAGTATAGAGTGGCCACCTAGAAGTGGTAATCAGCAGGAATTTCCGGAAGTGGATAAAGCCGCATGGATGGAACTAAGTAAGGCTGTCAACTGGGTTCATCCTGGCCAAGATGATTTAATAAATCGCCTGGCTGAAAAACTTGGCATCAAATTGTCAGCTGACCAATCTCCTGACCCAGGTCTTAGTAGCCAGCAGATATCTCTGTTATAAAGTGATACAATAGTTCGGTTATGAACTATTTCATTACAACTTCTATTCCTTATATTAATGGCGAGCCACACGTTGGTCATGCGCTGGAGTTTGTAATGGCTGATGTTTTGGCGCGCTATGCTCGCCAACAAGGCAAGCCAGTTATTTTTAGCGTTGGCACCGATGAGCACGGCGGCAAAATTGCCGAAAAGGCTCAAGAGCTAGGGATCGAACCTAAAGCCTTAGCCGACCAAAACAGTCAGAAATTTCGTGATTTGGCTAAAAGTCTTAATATCAGCAATGACCGTTTTATCCGCACCACCGACAAAGGACATGAACAAAGGTCTCAACTTATTTGGAAAGCCTTAAAGGCACATATCTATAAGGGCAAGTATTCGGGCTGGTACTGCACTGGTTGCGAAGCATTTGTGACCGAGGCTGTGGCCAAAGAAAACAAAGGTATTTGC
>Ga0105245_10005717_pt1 | contig 10921 bp, 12 predicted proteins | sample KBSM54metaG_FD_81523 | JGI IMG/M metagenome (GOLD analysis project Ga0105245, IMG submission 81523) | Miscanthus rhizosphere microbial communities from Kellogg Biological Station, Michigan, USA - KBS M5-4 metaG | ecosystem: Host-associated > Plants > Roots > Rhizosphere > Soil | place...
AAGCGCGGCAGCGGCGGATCCGGCGGCTAGCCCATAGTCCCTCTATTGAAGCCCAGGCGGGTCGCGACCTCCACTACGCTGCTTTCGGCCCCCGTGCTCACGAATTTGCATCAAGACCCTTGTCGTTCTCGCTCTCTGTCGGCCGCCTCGAGATTCGATCGAATAGTCGCGAGCAAATCGAGCCGGGCGCTTTGAACGACAACCGAGACCAGCGCCGCTATTCCTTCTGTTGCCGCGTGATTCAGCCGCAGCGCTGATGAGCGGAGCGCGACTCTGTCCGTTGGAGTCCCGGCCGACGCCGTCGATTGGATGCGTTGCGCCAGCGATTCGAGCGTGCGCGCGTACAAGCCAGCAAGGTCGAGCGTCTCGGTGCCTTCGCGATCCAACTGCGCGAGGATCTTCGTAGGATCGTCATTCATTGTGCTGCTCTTCGATTTGGGTTTTGGTCGCCGAGCTTCTTCAGCAGTCGAAGTTGACGCGAGCGATTGCCCGAATCATTCGCTGCGTTCGCCGTCAGGGTTGCTATGTATGCGAGAGTTCGCATGACATGCGCAATGCGGCGAAGCTCCGCTTGGACTGAAGTTTCGAGTAGCTCGCCAAACTGACGGATCATTTTTGCGAGCGCCGCGTTGAGTGGTTTCACGCGGCCGGGACGGGCGACACGCTTCGCTCGATTTCTCTTTTGAGGCATTAAGGTGTGCTCCAGATGAAACGGCGCGCGCAGTGCGCGCGATCAGTCAGACGGTCTCCGCTGAGCCGAGCTGGGCGGAGCTCCTGGTCGAGGTAAGTCAGTTGAGCGCGTCAGCGATTCCAGAAGACATGGACCTCGCCGTCCACTTCCTCGGAGAAGATATCGCCGCCCATTTCGAGGTCGTCCGCACATCGCTCGAAGTCGATGTAGCGACGGAGACCCTCAGGAACACTGGCGAGCTCTCCTGAATCCTCAAAATAATCTTCGGCCCACTCTTTGAGGCTCGACCAAGCGCCGCAGTAGTTCTCTGCGAGCGCCGATTTTGCCTCTTCTAGATCGGCGAAGTGATTGTATGCAGCGACCGCTGCGGACTGATGTTCAGTCAGTAAAGCCGCAAGCGCCGCCACGGTGTCGATGGATTCGAATTCCTTGATTGAGATGCCTTGGAACTCGTCGTGATCGTGGATCGCCCATTCTTCGGCGCCGCGAGCTGGCGACCGCGAGAGCATTTCGCTGATCGCTTCGCGAATGTCGTCGGCGCTCTGATCAGCGTCGATCCATTGTCCATGCAAGTGCCCTGCGTTGTATGCCGCCAAGCACGCAACGTAGATGCGTGGTGAGCCCGCCATTTACCGTTCTCCGGTTGAGTGACTCGGTAACCGTCCGAGCGCGGGTCGGCGTGGTTCTCACGCTGACGATTCGAAGATAGCAGCCGTCGAAGAGCGCGCAATCATATTTTATGAAAATTCTTCTCCGCTTCTGTGCCAGTATTCACTAATGATCGAGAGAGCGCGTTTCGGTTCGGTTGATACTGGAAATCCGTTTATGGCGGAATCCTATTTGTCGTCTCGCGGCCAAGCCACGGTCCAGTACACCGAAATTTCTGGGCGGGTCTTAAGGCTGCCGCGCCCCTCACGCGAAGTCGTCATGTTCTTGGCGCGCGTCTGGCAGTTCGTTCAAACGCAGACTGGCTCCGTTGAGAGCGCGCGCGCGCTCGTGTTCGGGCCTCAGAATCCGCTGATGGCTCGCCACCCAACGTTGCCGGGCGCGTATCCCGACGCTTCGACGGTGCGTGATCCCGCCTATTGGATCTGCGTTGACCTAGTGCTTCGGGCAGAGGCGCGCGCCGCGGGTGCTTCGCTCGAGGCGGCCGGGAGTCCGTTCACGACCACGATGGCGGAGGCTGCGCGGAAGCTCAACCGCCTTCAGAGCTCAATCCTCAACGCGGTCGAAAAGCGAGCGCTCCATGCTTGGGTTCACGAGGGGCGGCAATACTTGCTCCCAGCGGAGGTTGCGGCCTACAAGATCCCAAGGCGCGGTCGATCTCCAAAGAACAAACGTGAATGAGTATTCCGCTTCGATTTCGCTCCGGCAGCCGACAGGGCCGAAACTTTCAAGTGAAGTGCGTCCATCGCGTTGGCGTGGTCAAATCGGGTGGCACCCAAGAAGGGCAAATCATCGACTGGACGAGCGTCGGCGTGCGATCAGTAAAGAAGCAAAATTGGCAAGACCGGTCGGGCACGTGGCGAGACAGCGTGTACTTCTACGAGCTTGCTCCTGGGGAAGAGGAAAACAAGATCGCGCTCGACGAGTACTTTGTGGAGGGGAGATTCACGGTCGTACGGCAAGAGGCCGATGCGCAGCGCGCCACGGGAGCGTGGCATGCGTTCGATCCGAAATGATTTTGGGTTCGGGCGAGCGAACCACACGCGGCCGTTTCCGATCGCGTTCTAGCACGCGTACTTGACGCAAAGGTGTGCGCGCCAGCCGTCACCGACATTGGCCGAGCTGCTGCCGCAATCTTAGTGCGCGCGCAGCACGACTCGTCCGCGTACGTCGCTCAAGTGCTGCACGACCAGGCCGATCGCGGACGGGCGGCGAAAGAGAGCGGCCCAATCTCGATTACCCACCGGCCACTCCCAATGGTTGCCGCGGACGATGATCCGGTTGGCGGTCCGCAGAGCGGTCGGATAGCCGGCACACTCGGCTAGCCTGAGAGCAGCGAGACTTTGCGAGACCCGAAAATGGGCGCTGAGCTCGGGGATGTTGTCGCCGAACCGTTCACGAACGCGGGCGAACGCTGGCGTCGGGATGCAGATGGCGGCAGCCACCCCGCGGACAACGGCATCCACGTTCCCCCCATCGTACCCATGGCGTGTGAGGTACCATTTGGCGAGTTGTCGGGCGACGCGATGATTGACCTGCCACGGCGCTGATGCCGCGGAGATGTGAATTATGAGCCGACCGTCTGCGGTGCCGCACGAGGCACAGCTCGCAAGGGCGCGTGCTGGTGACACGCGGTGAATGGAGTCGGGACCGAGTAGCGCACGAGCAAGCTCTGGCGTCGGCGTGCCCTGACTGGGATCCCGCCGGGCGTCCCCGTAAATTTGCTGTACGACGAAGTCGACAAAGGAGTTCATCCCAACCTGCTGAACCGACAGCTCCCTCACGAGCTCAAGAGAACATCATCAATCTATCTGCGTGTAAGCGTTTACGCCGCCCAACGCCCCACCACGATTCGTCAAGCGTCTTTTAGCGCTGAATACAGCCTGTGCCACCCCGTAATCACGCAAATTTATCGAACCACGACACGATTGCTCTCGGTGGCGTAACCCGCCACCGAGAGCGGTATGCGAGCGGCGCTAGTTTCTTTGCCTCCACCTCGCGTGCGCTAAACGCCGAACGCCATTGCTTCGTTCCGAGACCGCACCAAAGTTAGCCGCGGTGCTTGGATTTCGTCTTCTTCTTCGACGAAAACGTTCGCCCGCTCGAGCGTTTCCCGGTGCGTACGAGATCGACCGCCCATTGCATGTCGGCGTCCGTTCCACGCTCTGCGAGATAGCCGGATTCGATCATCTTGCGCCAAGCGTGGGCCCCGAGATCTCCGGGCTTGTCGAGATCCGCGGATAGCACGGCTTCGATGCGGCGCATGTCAACACCATCGAGGTAGGCGGCGCGCGCCGCGAGAATGCGCGTCGGATATCGCCTGCTGTTATGGTCGACGAGCCCGGGCATGTGCCGAACGCCGAGAATTTCCTCGACGGGCCGGTCGAGTAGGAATGCGACCCTTAGGGCGAGAGCGGCGCTACCGCCTTTTTTCCCATCGAGAAACTCGGACAAGTTTCCCTGTCCGGTGTCGAGCAGCTTGGAGAGATGGAGCTGTTTGGGGACAAGTCTACACAGCTCCTGCTTGACCACCGTGCGGAGCCGCTCGTTTTGCTCGTCCGTCAGATCTCGCTTCCGGAGCTTTGGGATTCGTGAAGGCACTGGGAGTATTTTTCTTGCACACCGGTTCTCCGTAGAGATACTACGGAACCGGCGGGACGCAAATGATAGCGGATACCGAGGCGGCTTGGCGCCCCATTCCATTCGTAAATACGCCTAAAGCAGTGGGCGGGGAAGTCTGCCCGTCCCGTCGACACATTTTGAAAATGGGGCTGCTTCGCAGACCGCCTGCAAGGGCGAAGTCGCCTCGGAGGTCATCTAAATGCCATCGAGCAATTCTCGTGCATCCAAACCTCGGGCGACCGCTCCAGGGCGCGCTTCTACTTTGGGTCCGATCAATCCAGAGCTTGCCCGCTCCGCAGACCTGTCGAGCCGCGTCGTTGACCTGACACTTGGCGACGTGGTCGATGCGCTCATCCCGTATCTTCCAGAACGGTCAATAGCGAGCGTAAACGATACCGATGGCGCGATCGATCGTGCGAACGCTGCGCGTTGGCTTGGCGTTTCGCTCGCAAAGCTCGACGGATTGATTCGCGAAGATCCGACCTTCCCGGTGCATCGCGTCGGCGAGGTTCGTCGCTTCTTTGTTAGCGAGCTGCGCGCGTGGGTGTTGGCGCAGCGCTTGACCGTTCGCCCAAAATGATTCTGTCCTATTTCGGAGGGATTGAAGAAGGATGGCTAGGAAACAGTCGGGGCAGCTGATCTGGAAGGGCGGCGGCTGGGCGGCCCGGTTCTACACGTTCGTCGACGGCGAATACGTCCGAGTTCTACGGACGCTTCACACGACTAACAAAGCGGTCGCGCGTCGGAAGCTTGCCCGGCTCATCGCGGAGAGCGACGCCTCGCCAATCGGTGCACGGCGTCCGGAGACGTTCGAGGAAGCCGCTCGCCGCATCTTGGACGAGCAAAAGGCGGTGGGCCTAAGAACGTGGAAGGCTCGGTTGCAACGTTACGTGGACTACGTCTTCCCTACGCTCGGCAAATCGATGCCGTCGGACATTCGGGCGGCTGACGTCAGGATGGTGCTCGAAGCGGTGCGTGACGCCGGGAAGGCGCGCCAAATGATGATCCACGTCAAGAACGACATTTCGGCGGTGCTCGGCGCACTCTGGCGCGCTGAGGAGTTGCCTGAGAACGTCTGCGCTCGCGTGCTCGTCCCGCAGGCTCTCCAGCAAGCTACGGAGCGGTCGAAGAAGGAACGTGCCGTGCTCACCGACGAGGAACTCGTTCAATATTTGGGGTGGGAACATCCTGATGATCGATTTCGCGGCGCAACTCTCGAACGCCAGACGATGGCGTGCGTCGCGCGCATGTTCGGCGGCTTGCGAACATCCGACCTCCACGCGATCAAGTGGGAGCAATTCGACACGAACGGGTTCGAGTGGGGGTACGCCCCACGAAAAAAGGGGAGCAACCTCGCGAAGGGTGGCAAGCCTCAGTTGCTGTCTGTGCCCGAAATGCTGCGGCCGATCCTTAGAGACTGGTGGGAGCGCGGAGGTAGAAAGACCTCCGGGCTCATTTTCCCTAAGCGTCGCGGCGACGGGGTCGGAGTAGAAGCCCGAAAGGCATCAAGTCACGCACATGCACTGCGCACCGACCTTCGCCGGGTGATGGGACTTGATCGCCCCGTCCTCCGAACAATCGTCCGAAAGTTCCCCAACGGGACTGAGCGACGGGACACGCGGGTGACGTGGCAACGGAACGCCCGCCCGTTGACCGCACGCGAGGCCGTACTTTTTACCGAGACGGAATTTACGCTGCCTGTGGATTTTCACAGCTGGCGCCGCTCCTACAATCAGGCGTTGGCCGACGCAGGCGTAAACGCACAGCAGGCCAAGGCGCTGGCCGGCCACTCGACGCTCGCCGCGCATGAGCGCTACTTGCAGAACAGCGAGAAGGCCCGAACCCTCCCGGCGGCGGCGCTGCCTCGAACCGGCGTCCTGGTGATTGGGCACCACGCATTAGGCACCCGTGACAAATCACCGCGAAAAATGGCGGCGAATGACGGTGGTGGGGATCCGGAAATCGGCGTAAATCACGCTGGATCGTTGGCCGGCGGCGACTTCATAAGCGCGCTGTCGGCGGTTCAAGTCCGCCCTTCGGCACCGTGAATTAGGCTCGATCGAGATGCGACGAGCCTGGCGGGCCCGAGAGGTCTCGAGGGGGCCGTCGCGTTTCGGCTGCGTCGGCTTTTCGCTATCGCTGGCGGTTCAAGTGCCGCGGACTCGCTTCACCTGGTCCGAGATTTCCTGAGCGATGAGCGGGAGCGCGAGTACTTTGATGGCTGCGTTGAGTTGTGCGGCTGCTTTCGGCATGCCGTAGACGACGCAGGAGGCTTGGTCTTGGGCGATGGTGTGCCAGCCCGCCGCGCGGAGTTTTCGCATGCCTTCGGCGCCGTCGCGCCCCATGCCGGTGAGCAGCACGGCGATGCCCGGCGGCTTTTGGTGTTCCGCGAGGCTCGTGAACAGGACGTCGACCGAGGGGCGGTGCGGCAGGTCGCGCGGCTCGGCCCGATAGCGAAGTGAGCCGCTCGAGGTCATCACCAGATGGTCCTCGGACGAGGCGAGCAGTGCGGTGCCGGGTTCGGGGACGTGGCCATCGCGCGCGAGGCGGACTGGGATGCCGCTGCCTTCTTCCAGCCAAGTGGCGAACCCTTGGCTGAACTCGCTATCGACGTGCTGCACGATCAAAATCGCGCCCGAAAATGGCCGCGGCAGGCCGGAGAGCACCGTGAGCAGCGCCTGTGGGCCGCCCGTCGAGGCGCCGAAAGCCACGATCGGCACTGCGCCTTTCACGGGCGCGAACGCCAAGCGCGTCGACGCTTTCTCCGGTGAATGGCCGAGCAAGCGGCCCGCCGTGCGTAGCTTCGCGAGCAACGGTTCGGCGCCCGAAACACGGCCTCGCAAATCCGCGCGCGGTGGGGGAACGACATCCTGCGCGCCCGCGCCCATTGCGTCGTAGACGTTGGACAGGCCCGCGCCGCTCGTCTCTGCCAACAAGATGATCGCGCATTGGCCGCGCGCCAAAATCTGGCGGGTGATTTCGGCCGCGCTCAGGTCCCGCACGTCCGCGCTGAGGAGCAGTACGTCTACCGGTTGGGCTTGGTGCCGGCGGAGCGCCTCGGCGCCCGTTCGGACGGACCATGCCAAGCGATGTTCCGTCCCGCCGAGCGCGGCTGCCAGAGCAGAGGCTGCACTGGCGTTCGGATCCACGGCCGCGATGATCACGCGTTTGCCTCCCCAATCAAGTCATCCACTGCTTGGACGAGGGTGTCGTCGTGAAAGCTACTCTTCGTGAGGTAGTAGTTGGCGCCAGCACTGAGGCCGCTCAAGCGATCCTCCGGGCGGTCCTTGTAGGAGACGATGATGATCGGTAACTGGGCGAGCTTTGCGTCTCGGCGGATCGTGCGCACGAGCTCGAGCCCGTTCATGCGCGGCATATCGACGTCACTGACCACGAGATCGTAGCTCGCGTTGCGCAGCGAATTCCAGCCGTCGATCCCATCGACCGCGACATCGACGACGTAGCCGTGGTTGACCAATAGCTGCCGCTCGGCCTCGCGCACGGTGATTGAGTCGTCGACGACGAGGATCCGTTTGCGCGCAGCCGACCCTTCGACGGTTGCGCTGGCGAGCTGGTCGATTCGGCCGCTACGCGCGAGCCGTTCGATCGATCGGACGAGGTCGTCGGTGTCGAAGATGAGTGCCGGTGAGCCGTCCATCAAAATGGCGGCGGCAGCGATATCCTGCACTTTGCCGAGCCGGCGATCGAGTGGCCGCACGACTAGGTCGTGCTCACCGATGAATTGGTCGACGACGAGCCCATAACGGTGCTTGCCCGAACCGAGCACCACGACGGACCGCTCGGTCGAACGCGTGGGTTCCGCGCCGAAACCGAGTAACTGCCGCGCGCCGACCAGCGCGACGTTTTGCTCGTGCAAGACGAAAAATTGTAGGTTGCCGAGACTGCGGATCTCGCTCTCGGGCACGCGCAAGATTCGTTCGATGCGCAGCAACGGAAAGGCATACGCTTCACCATCGATGGCTGCGACGACGGCTCGCACCACGGAGCGCGTGACGGGCAATTCGAGGTGGAAACTCGTGCCTCGGCCGAGCTCGGAGGTCACGCGAACCGTGCCCGAGGCAGCCTCGACGGCGGTTCGGACGGCGTCCAAGCCCACGCCGCGACCGGAGATCTCCGTCACCGCAGCGGCCGTCGAGAAGCCGGGCAAGAAGATGAACTCCATGAGCTCGGCAACGCCCAGCTCTTCGGCCGTGGCTTGGTTCAGCAGGCCGCGTTCGATGATGCGCCGGCGTACGGCCTCGGGGTCGATCCCCCGCCCGTCGTCCGAGACGGTGACGCGCAGCAGGCCCGCGTGATGGCGCGCCTCCAGGCGGATCACCGCGTCGACTGGCTTGCCCTTGCTCGCGCGATCTTCCGGCGTTTCCAGGCCGTGGTCCAAGGCATTTCGGAGCAGGTGATTGAGCGGCGCGTCGAGGCTTTCGAGCACGTCTCGATCGACGTGCGTCGATTCTCCGACCACTTGCAAGCGGGCTTGCTTGCCGAGCGAACGCGCGACGTCCCGCAGCATGCGCGGAAACCCGTGTACGCAATCCCCAAACGGTCGCATTCGGCTCTTTTGTGCCTCGCGGTACAGCCTTTCGCTCAAATCATCGGCGCGCCGCGCGTAGGCGTCCATGTCCGCGATTTCTTGTGTGAGCAGCGTGCGACATTCGAGCGCCTTGGCCGAAGCCTCGCCCACCAAGGAGCGCGCCTGTGGGTTCGTGCCCAGCACGGGCAGAGCGCGCAGTGCTTCCAAGAGATCGGCGAGTTGCGCCTGGCGCTGCTTGAGTTGCTGCATGGCGCCGTTCAAGCCCTGAACGCGACGTGATTCGACCAGTGATTCGCCAGCGAGCCCCATCAGCCGATTGATGCTGGCGGCCGCCACTTTGACGACGCGATCGGTGTCTTCACGGCGAGGGCTGAGTGACGCCGCGCGCCCGCTCGGCGCGGGCTCGATCTCGGTTTTGGTGTTCGTCGCGAGGGGCGGTGGGATGACGATCAGGGGCCGCGTCAACTGAGCCCCCGGCGGAGTGTCGGACGCGGTCGGTTCGATTTCGCCGTGTGCGATGGCCTCGAGCCTTGCGATTAGCTGCGTTGCAGCCGGAGTGCGTTGTTCTTGCCATTGGTTCAAGCCGCGAGCTGTGCACTGGCTGAGCTCGGATAGGAGATCCACCGCGGCGAGCAGCGTGTCGACATCGCTCGCGCGCGGCACGAGCTCCCCGCGTTGCGCCGCCACGAAACATTCCTCGACGGCGTGTGCCACGCGAGTCGCGAGCGGAATGCCGACGACGCGGGCCGCGCCCTTGAGTGAATGCGCGGCCCGCATCAGCTCTTCGAGCACTTCGCCACCACCCCCCTCGAGCTGCACGAGGCCGCGGCTCAGCGTCGCCGAGCAGGCCTCCGATTCAGCGCGGAACAACGCTAAAATCGCCTCATCGGGTGCTGCGATCGGCGGCAAAGCCGGCGCTGGCACGCGATCCACCGGAGGAACGCGCACGACTTTCGTCGCGGGCCGCCCGGCGCGCATGCCTTCGACGGCACGCTGCAACTCGTCTTCATGCGCTTGCAGCCAGGGGTCGAGGTTTTGAGGATCGAGCTGTCCGATATCGAGCAGCAGCTTGGCTCCGGCTAGCATCGCGGCCGACCACTCAGCGGTGATCGGCTGTTCGGAATCCTCCACGCGGCGTAGCGCGCGTTCGAGGCCGTCGGCGAGGGCGGCAGCAGCCTCGCGGCCCACGATGCGCGCGGCGCCTTTGACCGATTGCGCGGCGGCGCTGAGCTCCGACACGAGCTGCGCGTCGGTGACCGGATTGGCCGCGAGCTTTGCTAGACCTCCGCACAGCAGCGCGCCATTCTGCGCCGCGTCGGCGATGAACAACACGAGCAGCGGGTCGTCCGCGGCGAGGGGGCTCGAGAGCGCGCTCATTGCAGGCATTTCCCGAGGATAGTGAGCGCCTTTTCCAGGTCCAACAGCCCGACTCGCCGATCGTTCCACTTCAATACTTTGCGGACGAGCGCGCTTTCGTCGTGCTCGGTCGTGGCGGGGACACCGAAGACATCGTCATCGGAGAAGCGGTGAACACCGTGCACCGCATCCACGGGAAAGACCCATCGATCGCCAGTGACTTCGATCAACACCATGCGCTGTGACGGTGGGGCGGCACCACTGGACGCGCTCGCAATCTGCAACAACCCCCGCAGCGACGCGCACAATTCGAGTTGCCCGTGGATATTGACGATGCCCAAGAAAATGCGGCCGGTGCGATGCCCGACTCGATGCACGTTTCGCGGCTCGGTCACCTCGACGACGGCCTTGGTCTCGAGCGCAAAGAGCTGCTTTTCTACCTCACACACCACCACCGAGAGGCTCTCTTGCGGGCGGCGCGAAGCCTTTGCTTCGCGGAGGGACGTCGATTCGGCGACGTAGCCTTGCGGCAACGGGCGATCGAGGAACAGCTGAGCCGCGTCCGCGAATACCGGACAGTTGTGGCAATGCACGAACTCGCTCAGTTTCGAGCAACTCTGGTCGCCTTTGACTCCAATTCGGCTCCAGCAATGATCGATGACGACCGCGAGCCGGTTCTCGGCGCTCATTTTTCGGTGCTCCCGCGGACCCGGTCAGCGCGCCGCCGAAAATTGGCCGCGCTCGCGCGGTCTCCGCGTTGTTCGTGAAGGAGCGCGAGGTGCACGAGCGATTCGTAGTGGCGCTGATCCAAGTACAGCGCCTTGGTGAAGCAATCGAGTGCCGCCTCCGTGTCACCCGCCGCCTTCCGGACCACACCGAGCAGGCAATAGGCCTCGGTGCTCGCCCCGGCGCTGGCGATGTAGCGCTCGCACTCGCGCGCGGCGGTGGAGAGTTCGCCGCGGTCGGCAAGCTTCGCGATCTGAGCCAAATTATCCGGTGCTTTGGGCTCGCTGATGTTCTGGGTCGGGACAGTCCTC
>Ga0105245_10005718_pt1 | contig 10920 bp, 8 predicted proteins | sample KBSM54metaG_FD_81523 | JGI IMG/M metagenome (GOLD analysis project Ga0105245, IMG submission 81523) | Miscanthus rhizosphere microbial communities from Kellogg Biological Station, Michigan, USA - KBS M5-4 metaG | ecosystem: Host-associated > Plants > Roots > Rhizosphere > Soil | place: Michigan...
CGACGCCTATTCGCGGCGGGTGCCGATGATGGGTACTCCAACTACCGCACATCTGTTCATCGTTCAGCCGCTGTTAGGCATGAATTTCGGCAACCTGTTTTCCACCCATCCGCCGATTGCCAAGCGCATCGAGCGGCTGACCGGAAGGCCGGCAGAGTTCACGCGGTAAAGCTGTCAGCTATCAGCTTTCAGCCATCAGCTAAAGTCAAAGCTGAGAGCTGATAGCTGAAAGCCTGAGAGCTTGAGTGTGACGTTCGTAACACCTTCTACCCGCCGCAACCAGCGCGAGCGCATAGTAAAATTTCTGGATGTCGCCTGAAACCGCCATTGCCGCGTCCCACCGGGCAACGCAGCTGGAAAACGCACTGCGCAAGGTGATTCGCGGCAAGGATGATGTTGTCCGCCTCGCCCTGGTCTCGGTACTGGCCCGTGGACACTTGCTGATCGAAGGCGTCCCCGGAGTGGGCAAGACGACTCTCGGCCAGGCCCTGGCGCGCGCCATCGACTGTACGTTTCAGCGGGTGCAGTTCACCAGCGACATGCTTCCGTCCGACGTCCTGGGCATCTCGATCTACTCTGCCATCGAGCAGCAGTTTGAGTTCAAGCGGGGACCGGTTTTCACCAACGTCCTGCTCGCCGACGAAATCAACCGCACCACTCCCAAGACTCAGTCCGCGTTGCTCGAGGCCATGAACGAAGGCCAAGTCACGGTGGACTCACACTCTTATTCTCTGCCGCAGCCGTTTCTGGTGATTGCTACTCAAAATCCAGTCGAGCACCACGGGACCTATCCTTTGCCGGAGTCGCAACTGGATCGTTTCCTTATGCGGGTTCGGATGGGTTATCCCGATGGCGAGTCGGAACGCGAGATTCTGCGCTCTGAAGCGGGCACGGCCCAACTCGAACTTCTGGAGCCGGTGCTCACGGGCGCTGACGTACTCGAAATGCAGCAGGCGGTCACGCAGGTGCGAGTGGATGACTCGCTGGTTGGCTATGTGCTGGCGATTGTTCGCGCCACCCGCGAGTCCGAACAGTTCTCCTTGGGGGTTTCCCCCCGCGGTTCCCAGATGCTCTACCGTGCTGGGCAGGCCATGGCCTTTCTCGGTGGCCGCAACTTCTGTGTCCCGGAAGACTTCAAGCCGCTGGTGGTGGCAGTCTTTGCCCACCGCGTGGCGGTAAACGGCCGCTACTCTTCTACCCTCAAGAAATCCGAACAGGCGGAGCAATTGCTCCGGGAACTGGTTGAAACTATCCGCGTGCCGGTGTAGGGCGGTTGCCTGCCAGGGCTCTCGAGAACAAAAATCAGTTGTCAGTTTTGAGTTCCCGGTTCTCAGTTTGCCGTTCATAATGGTCAACTGTGATGTCATTCCTTCGTTTCCTCATGCTGCTCTCTCTGATCGTGTGGCTGGGCGGCGTAATATTTTTCCCGGTCGTCGCACAAACTTCTTTTTCGGTGCTGCCTACGCGCCATCTGGCAGGGTCGGTGGTGGGGCGTTCGTTGGGCATCCTGCACTGGATGGGAATGATCTCCGCGGTCGTCTTTCTGGCCAGTTCGCTGCTGTTGAGCCGGCTGAGCAACGGCGAAGCCCAGTGGTTCGCGGCGCGGAATGTGCTCATCTGTATGATGCTGCTGCTTACGTTGATCTCGCAGTTTGGCATCATTCCTCGCATGGACGCGATCCGGGCCTCGATAGGGGAGATTGATGCCGCGCCGATTGACAGCCCCGCTCGCGTGCAATTCGATGGCTTGCATCATTGGTCCACCCGGATCGAGGGCGGAGTGCTCCTGCTCGGACTGGCGGTGGCTTATCTGACAGCACGCTCCCTGACCTGATCTGGCTGTTATCATCTTTGTGTCCCTATGAAAACTGGCATTATCGGCCTGCCTCAGGTGGGCAAGACCTCTCTGTTCCGCATTCTCACCAAGGCGCACCTTTCCGGCCAGGCCCACTCCAACCCGCGCGAGGCCCATATAGGAGTGGCCAAAGTTCCGGACGAACGCCTCGACCGCCTGGCCGCGCTCTACAATCCGAAAAAGCTCACTCACGCCTCTGTCGAATATGTGGATGTGGGTGCCATTGGCCAGGAGGCCCTGAAGGAAAGCGCGTACGTCGGGCACCTGCGCAATGTGGACGCCCTGGCCCACGTGGTCCGCGCCTTCGATGATCCTTCCATTCCGCACGTCGGGCCAGTGGATCCCCTTCGCGACATCAAGAACGTCGATTTCGACCTGATGGTCAGCGACCTGGGACAGATCGAAAAGCGGCTGGAGCGCCTGGAGAAAGACCTGAAGAAAATGCGCACCCCCGACCTGGAAAAAGAATTCGATCTTCTGAAACGGGCCAATGCGCACTTGGGTACCGAGCGGCCACTCCGCGAAATGGAAATGACGCCGGAGGACAAGAAGCGTCTGCGCGGCTTCATGTTCCTGAGCGAGAAGCCGATTCTTTACGTGCTCAACGTCGGGGAGAGCACGGAGTTGGGCAACGATCTCGAAAACGCGATCACGAAGTACAACTTGACCGAAGTGGTGTCGCGGCCCAATGCGTCTGCGTCTGCAATTTGCGGAAAAGTAGAGGCGGAACTCGCGGAAATGAGCGACGAGGATGCAGCCGAATTTCTGGGCAGTTACGGCTTGAGAGAAAGCGGACTGGTCCGCCTGATTCGTACGACCTACTCGCTGCTGGGACTGATCTCCTTCTTCACTGCCGGCGAAGACGAATGCCGCGCTTGGACCATTCCTGTCCGCACCCGCGCAGTGGAAGCCGCCGGCGCCATCCATTCCGATCTCGAAAAACACTTCATCCGCGCTGAAACCATCCGCTGGGACCAGCTGCTCGAGGCTGGCTCAGAAGCTAACGCCCGCGCCAAAGGCACCTTGCGTCTCGAAGGAAAAGACTACATCGTGCAGGATGGCGATGTGATGCATATCCGGCACAGCGGCTAATTCCCGTTTTGGAACTGAGAACTGGGAACTCAGAACCGAGAACAGACCAGTTCTCTGTTCTCAGTTTCAAGTTCTTAGTGTTCATACGTCACATCTTTTTCTGACAGATGCTGGCATGATCGTCCTCAGGAGGACTACTTATGGGGCAGTCATACCGGGACCTGATCGCATGGCAGAAAGCCATGGATTTTGTGATGGACGTTTACCGCACCAGCAAAGCATTTCCGCGGGACGAGCTTTACGGACTCTCCAGCCAACTGCGAAGATCAGCGGTTGGGGTCCCGACCAACATTGCAGAGGGGCAGGCACGTTTCTCCGCCAATGAATTCCATTACTTCCTGGGGCGCGCCCGAGGATCCCTGGTCGAAGTCGAAACCCAACTCATGATTGCCCAGAACCTGGCGTACTTTACCCCGGAGCATGGCAAACATCTCCTCGACCAGGCAGCGGAGTTGGGGAAAATACTCAATGGCTTGATCGGCGCCATAAGGCCGGCCGCATAGCTGAGAACCGGGAACTGGAGAACCGGGAACTGTTATTATCGCCCGCGTAGATGCATCCCATCCTCCTCAGCGTTTTGCTCGGTCTGACCGCAGCGGCGGCCAATGTTTTCGGCGGCGCCATCATCGTTCAGAAGAATTGGGACCGGTCTTACCTGAAGTACTTTGTGGCGCTGGGCGCGGGATTCATGCTGGCCACGGCGATCATAGAGATTTTTCCCGCCAGCCTGGAGTTGCGCGGCAAGAGCGCTGCCTTCCTGGTTCTCGCCGGATACCTCATCGTTCACTTATTCGAACATACCGTCACGCCGCACTTCCATTTCGGCGAGGAGACTCATAGGGATGCATTCGTCCACGGTCACCGGGGATACTCGGTGCTCCTGGGACTGATTATCCATACTTTTTTTGACGGTATTGCCATTGCTTCCGGCTTCATCGTTTCCGACTGGCTGGGATGGGTCATCTTTTTGGCCATTTTCCTGCACAAGATACCGGAAGGATTCACCATCGCGTCGGTCATGCTGGCCAGCGGACAAAGCCGGCGCACTGCCTGGGGCGCGTCGATGCTACTGGGCGCATCGACGCTGGCCGGAGTCCTCACCATGGCTCTTTTCCGCCATCAGGTCAGTTATGGCTTGCCGCTCTCGGCAGGGGTGACGATTTACGTGGCTGCTTCAGACCTGATGCCGGAGGTCAACCGGGAGCCAGGCGTTAGGATGGCTCTGGTGGTCTTCCTCGGAGTGGGGCTGCTCTTTCTGCTCGATACCCTTGTGCACGTGCACTAACTGGTGTGGTCTAGCTGGTGTGGGTCGGACACTCCCCACCCACACGACCTATTCCACTGTATGTTTCGCCGTGTAGCCCTCCCGCGCCATGACGGTGTACTTCACGTCTTTGCCTTTCTGGTCTTTCACTTTCAGCGGTCCTCCATCGGGAGCAACTACCTCTACCTTCAGTTTGCGATAAGTGCCATCCAGCTTGGGATTGGTGGGGTGGTAGGCGAGATTGTACTGGTTGCGGATATCGCCGATGACGTCGCGAAAAATCTCGGGCAGCTCCGCCTGAAAGCGGGGGAAGTAGGCGCGTCCTCCAGTCAGGCGGGCGAAGGTCCTCATCTCGTTATCGCCCTGCAGGTAATCCATTTCTCCGACCGGGATGCCCATGCCGTGGGTGTAACCGCAGCGATGGGACTCACAGTAGTTTCGCACGGCAAAGCCTACGCTGATGGGGAAAATGGTGACGTCATGAGTGGTCTTGATCTTCTTCATGATCTGGTCGAGGTTGAGCTTGCTGAAAGTGTCCACCCCCGTAGTTACCAGGATGATGTACTTGCGCCCTTGAATCTGATCGACGCGGTCCAGCGTGTCATACAGGGCGTCAAACAGGTTAGTTTCGGCGAACCCCGGTATTCGCAACTGATTCAGCGCCCCAAAGACCGCTTGCTTGTCCTGAGTGAAGTCGGCCAGGATGTGCGGTTTCATGTCGTAAGAGATCACCGCCACCCAGTCATTTTTCTTGAGGGCATTGGCGAATGAATAGCTGGCGTTCAGCGCGTCCACCATGAAGTAATAGTTGGTAGAGGCAAATTCAACCAGCAAGACGGCAGTGATGGGGGCTTGCGAAACATCGAAGTCAGCCACCGATTGCTGGACGCCATCTTCCAGCACGCGAAAGTTGTCCTTCTTCAGGCCGGGGATGAATTGCCCGTCTTTGGTAGTGACCAGAACGTCCACGTTCACCAGCGGTACGTCCACCTTGATGGAGTAATCCGGCATGCCCTCAACTTTCTTCGGTCTGGCTGGGGGCGGTGGCGGCGGTTCTTCTTTCTTCTTCGGGATGGCGTAGGGTCCGACGTCGTTCTGTGGGCCGCCTGCCTCGGGCGGCGCTTCCTGCTTCTGCCCGCCGGCGGCGGGTTCGGACTGGTCCTGTGCCAGCAGCCCAGGGGCGCCCACGGTCAAGGCCAGCAAAGCCAGCATCATCAATGGGATAGTAAGAGCTGGCCGGCGAAATTTCAGATTTCTGGTCCAATCATTTCTAATCCAGTGAATGGAAAACATGGAATTCCTCGGTAAATCGTTATGCTAGTATAGACGCAGGGCTTCGCGATTGGGATGTTTTGCACGGCCTTTGACTGTCGCTTTTCGCTCCTCCTTCGCACCAAGAGCAGGATACAAAGCGCAAAGAATAAGGTTTCCGTTCGCGGGCGCCAGGCTCCAGGTTCAAATTCATGAGACGTGCGCTTTTCTCCAGTGTCATTGCTCTTCTGCTCTCTTCCATTATCCAGGCCCAGACACCCAAAGCAGTGGAAACCATTCCGGTGAGCGAGATTCATGCCGGAATGCACGGCGTGGCTTACACGGTTTTCCAGGGCACCAAACCAGAATCCATGGGAGTAGAAGTTCTCGGGATTCTGCGGAACGCGAACGGCCCCAAGGGCGACATCATCCTGGTGCGTTTGTCGGGCGAGAAAGTGGAATACACCGGGGTGGTCGCGGGCATGAGCGGAAGCCCGGTTTATTTGAACGGCAAACTGGCGGGAGCACTGGCCTTCCGCATCGGGGAATTCTCCAAGGAGCCGATCGCCGGCGTGACTCCCATCAAAGAGATGTTCGAGATCAGCGCCATGGACCGCAGGCCGGGAAGCACCGTGAACGCGGAGTCTTCGGTCCATACACCCACCCGAACCTCAGGCCCTGGGGCTGCTGGACTTACGTCTGACGGACTTGCTGCCAAGGACTATGCCAACTATCTGAAGCCGATCGAAGCTCCGCTGGTGTTCAGCGGATTCTCGCAGGAAGCCGTGCAGCGCTTCTCTCCCCAGTTCGCCAAGGCCGGGATCGTGCCGGTGATGGGAGTAGGCTCGGTCAACGAAAGCAAGCAGCCCGAACCTTTGGAGCCGGGCTCGGCCATCAGCGCGATTCTGGTGCGCGGCGACATGGACATCGCAGCCACCTGCACCGTCACCTACATGGACGCCCACCATCTGCTGGCCTGCGGTCACCCCCTGCTGCAATTTGGCATGGTGGATTTGCCCATGACCAAAGCGGAAGTCCTGGCCACACTGCCGTCGCCGCTAAACGCCTTCAAGATCGTAAATGCCACCGAACCGGTGGGCGCCTTCGTGCAGGACCGGCACACCGGCATCCTGGGAGAGTTTGGCAAGCAGCCGGAGATGATTCCCGTCACTTTGAATATTCACGGGGGGGCGACCGACAAGCAATTTCACTATGAAGTGCTGAACAACGCCAACCTTAGCCCCCTGGCCATGATGGCGACGGTATTCAACGCGCTGCACGGCGTGAACGAGTACGGCGAGGACACTACCTACCGCATGAACGGCCGCATCAGCGTGAACGGATATCCCGACGTCACGGTGCAGAACATGTTTGCCCCTTCGGATGGCGGACAGCCGGCCGCGGTCATGGCGGCGCTTTCGCTGGGGGACCGCTTCAGCCGCATTTACGACAACCCGTACACCGTACCCGGCATTGGCGGCGTCCAGCTTGATTTCGACCTGGTGCGCGAACGTCGCTGGGCGCGCCTCGAAGGCGCCCGCACCGATTTGATCGAAGCCCGTCCGGGCGACGAAATCACCATCGAGACCGTGCTGCGCCCTTACCGCGGCGAAGTGATTCTGCAGCAGATTCCCATTCATATTCCAACCTCCACATCGCGGGGACCGCTGCGGATTCTGGTCAGCGATGGCGAGACCCTGGATCGGGTTCGCCGCGGCAACCCGCTGCTGGGACGCAAAATGGACCTGGCATCCACCATTGCTTTGCTCAACAAGCAGCATGTGAACAATCGGGTGTACGTTTCGCTGCTGGAAGCTGACCCGGAAGCCATGGTCGCGGACAAGGTCATGCCCACGCTGCCGCTTTCCATCATGAATGTGATGGACAGCATGCGCGGCACCCAGGAGATGATCGTACAGGGCGAGTCCTCGGTGAATGAGGCGGCCACCGGCCCATTGGATTACGTAGTTGCGGGTGCGCAGGTCCTAACCATTACGGTCAAGTAGGATGTTCGTGTGGTCGCGGGCGACCTGCCCGCGAAAGTGGAAACCCAAAACCAAATGCCGCGGGCGGGTCGCCCGCGACCACATCAAACCACACCAAAAGCCGTATCGCAGCCCTCCGTGATAGTCTGAATTCTTCCGCTCCAGATCGCAATGAGGTAACAAAATTGGCAATTCGTCCGCACAAGCAATTCTTCCTCGTTCCTACTCTCTTATTACTCTTCGCAACCTTCGCTTCCGCCGAAGGCACCCGTACCTGGGAGCAGTCCAAGTTTGAAGATCTGAGCAAGGGCACGGCGACGGGCGTGGCCATTCGCAGTGCTGGCGGACTGGAACTGGCGCCTGCCTTCAAGGCGATCTCGACTACGCCGTCCACTTACATATGGTCGATCGCGGCGGACCAGAGCGGAAATCTTTATGCCGCCACCGGCGGGCCCGCCCGCGTGTATCGCATCACCCCGCAAGGACAGACCTCCACCATCTTCGAGCCCCAGGAGTTGCAGGTGCAGGCCCTGGCGGTGGACAAGAACGGCATTCTCTACGCCGCCACCAATCCGGACGGGAAGGTGTATCGCATTGAGCGTCTGGCCAGCCCGGCAGCGGCCAAGGGAAAGGAGCCGGCGACAATCAAAGCCTCCAGCGAATTCTCTGCCTCCGTATATTTCGATCCCGGGACGAAATACATATGGGACCTGGCTTTCGATAATGCCGGCAACCTGTACGTCGCCACCGGCGATCACGGCGAAATCTATCGGGTGACTCCCAAAGGGGAGCATTCCGTATTTTTCAAAAGCGATGAAGCGCATATTCGGGTCTTGTCGGTGGACGCGCAGGGCAATCTGATTGCGGGCTCGGACGGCAGTGGACTGGTGTACCAGATCAAGCCCAGCGGTGAAGGCTTCGTCCTTTACAGCGCCCCCAAGAAAGAAATCACGGCGCTGGCCATCGACAAAGCGGGAAATATTTATGCCGCCGGCGTGGGAGAGAAGCGTGCCGGGCCCACTCCGTCAATCTTTCCTTCGCCGGTCACGACTCCTATACCCGCCCCCACGGGCGGGCCGGCACAACCCGGCATGGTAGTGCTGAATCCGGGCGCCATGCCCCCCGCCCTGGTGAGCAGCATCCCGCTTACCGGAACGAGCGCCAGCGGCGGTTCGGAAATTTACCGGATCGCGCCCGATGGCTCGCCCCGGCGCATATGGGCTTCGCGCGAGGACCTGGTGTATGCCCTGGCTTTCGATTCGACGGGGCGCCTGTTGGCTGGTACGGGAAACCGCGGTCATGTTTTCGCCATCACCGGCGAAGATCGCTTCGTCGATCTGCTGAAGGCCAGCGCCACCCAGGTCACAGCGTTCGCCAAAGCTCCGGCGGGCGGGCTGTATGTGTCCACCAGCAACCTGGGCAAAGTATTCCTGCTGGGCGGGTCGGCTGAATCCGAGGGCAGCTATGAGAGCGATGTGTTCGACGCCAAAGTCTTCTCCCGCTGGGGACGCGCCGAGTTGCGCGGCGCGGGGCAGGTCCAGCTCTTTGCCCGCAGCGGCAACGTGGACAATCCCGACCGCAACTGGAGCCCCTGGCAGCCGGTCGATCTGCTGAAAGACCCGGTCCTCAATGTGCCGCCGGCCCGGTTTATCCAGTGGAAAGCCGCGCTGCACGCCGGGACCACCGCACCCAGCGTCGACAGCGTGCTGCTGAATTACTTGCCCAAGAACGTCGCTCCCGACTTCGACGATGTCACGGTGCAGGTGGGCGTGCGTTACCAGCCCTTGCCCAAGCTCGCGCTGGTACCCGACACGAGCGGGACCGCAGCCGCCAATCCGCAGCCGCGTTTTGACGCGCCGCCTCCCACCACTCGCGATTCCGATTCGATCGGCGTGAAGTGGACCGTCCATGACGACAACGACGACCAGATGGTTTACTCCGTCTATTACCGCGGCGACGGTGAAACCCGCTGGCTCCTGCTGAAAGATGACCTGAACGACAAGTACTATTCCTTCGACGCGTCGCTGCTGCCGGATGGCGGTTACACGGTCGAAGTCATGGCCTCGGATGCGCCCTCCCATTCTCCTGGCCAGGCGCTGACTTCAACCCGGGAGAGCGCGCGCTTCGAAGTAGATACCACGCCGCCCCGAATTGAGGGGCTCAAGGCGGTCGTGGAAGGCACGCAAATCCACGTGAGCTTCCACGCCGTCGATGGATTTTCCAACATCAAGCGCGCCGAGTATTCGGTGGATGCTGCCGACTGGCAATATGTGGAACCGGTTGGGCAGCTGGCGGACTCAAAATCGGCGAATTATGACTTCCAGGCTGCGGTGCCTGCGGGCGGGAATCCAGCGTTACCGGACCCGGCGAAAATATCTTCCGAGCATGTGGTGGTGGTTCGGGTCTATGACCGCTTCGACAACATGAGTTCGGCAAAGACGCTGATCCGCAAGTAAGTGGTTGGTAGCGCCGTCCCGGCGGCTGTGGTGGGGGCGTCCCGCCCGCACCGCCGAGGGCGAGACGCCCTCGGGACAGCCGGCAGGATGCCGGCGCTACCCAGAGTCAAGATCAGCGGAGCTTCGCTCCGCCGGACAGATGAGGACATCTGTCCCTACGCGGTGATCTGATCGGCATGGCGCAGTTCCGGGAAGGCCCACGCCCAGATTGCGATTACCACCAGGGTTCCTACTCCACCCAGCACCACCGCCGGCACAGTCCCAAACCATTGCGCCGTCAAGCCGGACTCGAACTGGCCCAGCTCGTTTGAGACTCCGATAAAGATCATGTCCACGGCATTGACCCGTCCGCGCATTTCATCCGGAGTGGCCAACTGGACCAGGATGGAGCGGATGATCACGCTGACCATGTCGGAGGCGCCGAGCAACAGCAGAGCTACGAGCGACAGGGTAAGGCTGCGCGAAAGCCCGAAAATGATTGTGCACACGCCAAATCCGGCCACACAGATCAACATCGTGAGTCCGGCACGGCGCCGCAGGGGACGGTGCGCCACCAGAATCGCCATCGCGATTGCGCCCACGCCCGGAGCGCTGCGGAGCAGGCCCAGTCCCCAGGGGCCGGTCCTGAGAATTTCGCTGGCATAGACCGGCAGCAGCGCCACGGCGCCTCCCAGCAGGACGGCAAACATGTCCAGCGAGATCGAGCCCAGCACCAGTTTATGGTTCCAGATGTAGTGAAACCCCGCGAGCACAGTGTTCCAGGTGACGGGTTCGCGCGCCCGGGCCTGGGTCTGCAAGGTGATCCGGAGAGTTGAAAAGACGGCTGCCAAGCCGGTGACCACCGCAGTGGCGTACACCACCGTGGGCCCGCGTGAGAGCGCGTACAGAAAGCCTCCGATTGATGGTCCGAGGATGGTTGCCGCCTGAAAGATGCTGGCGTTCCAGGCCACGGCGTTGGGAAAATGTTCCTCCGGAACCAGTTGGGGCAGAAGCGCGCGGCTCACTGGGGCGTTGAAG
>Ga0105245_10005723_pt1 | contig 10916 bp, 10 predicted proteins | sample KBSM54metaG_FD_81523 | JGI IMG/M metagenome (GOLD analysis project Ga0105245, IMG submission 81523) | Miscanthus rhizosphere microbial communities from Kellogg Biological Station, Michigan, USA - KBS M5-4 metaG | ecosystem: Host-associated > Plants > Roots > Rhizosphere > Soil | place...
CGTCTTGGCGGCGGTAACGCTTGCCGATGGCCTGCGTCTCGTCGTAGTCGGTCATGAAGTGGGGTTGCAGGCGCTGCAACACGTCACGGGCGAGCGGCGACAGCTTCTCGTTCTTCGACAGCGGCAACACCGCGACCTTGTAGGGCGCGAGCCGCGGGTGGAGCCGAAGCACCGTGCGGGCCTCGCCCTTGCCCGTGCCCTCGCGCTCGACCTCTTCCTCGTCGTAGGCCGCCATGAGGAACGCCATCGTGGTGCGCGTGGCACCGGCCGCCGGCTCGATGACGTGCGGCGTGTAGCGCTCGTTGGTGGCCTGGTCGAAGTACTCGAGCTTCTCGCCCGACGCCTTCATGTGTTGCGTCAGGTCGTAGTCGCCGCGGTTCGCGATGCCCTCGAGCTCGTCGAAGCCCCAAGGGAACAGGAACTCGACGTCGCTCGTGCCCGATGAGTAGTGCGAGAGCTCGTCGGCGTCGTGCGGCCGCAGGCGAAGCTTCGCCTCGGGAATGCCGAGGTCGATGTACCAGCGGTAGCGCTCCTGGCACCAGTACTCGTACCAACGCGGCGCGTCACCGGGCGGAACGAAGAACTCCATCTCCATCTGCTCGAACTCACGCGTGCGGAACACGAAGTTGCCCGGCGTGATCTCGTTGCGGAACGACTTTCCGATCTGGGCGATGCCGAACGGCGGCTTCTTGCGGCTCGTCGTGAGCACGTTCGCGAAGTTGACGAACATTCCCTGGGCGGTCTCGGGCCGTAGGTAGACCTCCGCGGCCGTGTCTTCGAGCGGCCCCGCGTGCGTCTTGAACATCAAGTTGAACTGGCGCGCTTCGGTGAACGAGTTCTTGGACCCGCAGTTCGGACACGTGTTGGGATCGTCGAGCTTGTCGAGCCGGAACCGCTCCTGGCAGTTGCGGCAGTCGACGAGCGGATCGGTGAAGTTCTTGAGATGCCCCGAGGCCTCCCAGATGGCGGGCGGGCCCAGGATCGCCGCATCGAGGCCGACGATGTCGTCGCGCAGCTGCACCATCGACCGCCACCACGCCTCTTTGACGTTGCGGAGCATCAACACGCCGAGCGGTCCGTAGTCGTAGGTCGAGCGAAAACCGCCGTAGATCTCCGCCGACGGGAACACAAACCCGCGGCGCTTGCACAGGTTCACGACCTTGTCGAACAGCGATGGATCGGCGGCAGCGGCCTCCTCGGACATCCGGCGAACACTACCGGGGGTGAAAGACTGCACCGATGGGCTTCTCCCGCCGGTCTGTGGCGTTTGTCGCTTGCGTCCTCGTGATGCTGTCGGCCGCCGCGTGCAGCAAGGACTCGAAGAAGCCCGCCGCCGCGAGCGCATCGTCGTCATCGTCGAGCTCGAGCGCCTCGCTCGCGCCATCGACCACCACGACGACCGCACCGCCGAGCGCGTGCGACGCCACCCCGCCGCCCGCGTCGGCCGTCAACGTCACACACGCCGAAGCCGACTTCAACGGCGACGGCGAACCCGACACCCTCACCGTCTACGGCACGGGCACCGTCCAGCAACCCTCGCCGTACCACCTGCAGATCCAACTGGCCGGCAGCCTCGGGGCCGCCGACAACGCGATCACCGACGCCGCCACCGACAACAACCAAGTCGTCAAGGCGCTCGGCGGCGCCGACATCACCGCCAGCGCCGGCCTACCGCCAGACGGGTCTGGCGCGGAGGCCTTCGTCCAGGTCGGATCCGGCGCGTCAGACGCGTTGGTGGGCGTGTTCCAACTCATCGGGTGCAACATCACCCGGCTGACCGGCCCGCAGGGCGCCGGTCCGTCGCTGTTCCCGATCGGTGGGAGCGTGACGCACCTCGACGGCCTCCGCTGCGACGGCACGGCCGGCGGTGTGCGGCTCGTCCAGCTGTCGGGCACGAGCAACGACGGGCTCTCCTACAACACCACGGAGACGCGTCTGCAGGTGCAGAACGGCGCGCTCACACCGCTCGGCGCCCCGATCGTGGCCACCGTCGACGCGTCCGATCCGCAGTTGCAGGGCTTCAGCGCCCTCGACTGTCAGGGCGTGCTCTCGCCGTAGGTCGCTAACCGCGGTCGAGCACGCCGACCGAGCGCAGCCGGCGCTCGAGATGATGCTCCATCGCGCGGGTCGCGAGGTGCTCGATGTCGAGCGTGGCCGGTGACAAATGCGCCGCCAGCGCAGACGCGAGCTTCCCGCCCAGGATCGCTTGCAAGAGGGCCAGCGCGTCGGGAGTGAGCGCGGTCCCGCGTCGGTGGTCGACGCAGAGCACCCCACCCTCGTCGAGATCGAAGGCGCACAGTTCGTCGGTGCGCTCGCACACGACACACGCATCGACCATCGGACGGAACCCTTCGAGCGCGAGCAGCTTCCAGAAGAAGGCGGGCGCGACCAGCGGATGGTTCTGCGCCGCGAGCGTGCGGAGCGCGCCGAGCAGCATCGCGAAGAGCTTCGAGTTCGGCTCGCGCTCCTCGGACATCTGGTCGACGGCTTCCAACATCGACGCGGCGCGCGTGATGCGCTCGAGGTCGTCGCGCAGCTCACGGAAGTGCTCGATCGACTCGGCTTGCGTGATGGTGTCGAGCTCGCGGCCTTCGTAGAGCTGCAGCGCGACATGGCTCATCGGCTCGAGGCGAGCGCCGAAACGCGACGACGTCTTCCGCACTCCTTTGGCGACGGCGCGGACCTTTCCCCGGTCACGCGTGAAGAGCACGATGATGCGATCGGCCTCGCCGAGTTTGTACGTGCGCACCACGACGGCTTCGTCGCGATACAGCCCCATCGCTATTCGGTCTCCACCGCGCCGAAGCGGCGGTCGCGTCGCTGGAACTCGCGGACCGCGTCGAACAGGTGCTCTCGCCGGAAGTCTGGCCACAGCACGTCGGTGAAGATGAGCTCGCTGTACGCCAGCTCCCACAACAAGAAGTTGGAGATGCGGTATTCGCCTGAGGTGCGAACCATGAGGTCGGGGTCTGGCATCTCGGGCTCGTAGAGATGCTCGTGGATCGTCTTCTCGGTGATCTTGTTCGCAGGGATGCCGGCCTTCACGATCGACTGCACCGCGTCGATGATCTCCGCGCGGCCGCCGTAGTTGAACGCGACCGTGAACGTCATGCGCTTGTTGCGGCGGGTGAGGTCTTCCGACTCCTCGATGCGCCGAAGTACGCGACGCGGCACCCGCCAGTCGCGGCGACCCGCGAAGCGGATGCGCACTCCCCAATCGTTGAGCTGATCGCGATGGCGCACGAGGATGCCGTCGTTGAAGTTCATCAGGAAGCGAACCTCGTCGAGCGGCCGCCGCCAGTTCTCGGTCGAGAACGCGTACACGGTGAACCAGTCGAGGCCGAGCTCGAGCGCGCCCTCGACCGCATCGAAGAGCGCCTCCTCGCCGGCCGCGTGTCCTTCGGTGCGCTTCAGCCCACGCTGTGTCGCCCAGCGGCCATTGCCGTCCATGACTGCGGCGATGTGCTTGGGCACGCGACTCGGATCGATCCCCTGCAGTTGGCTCACGGTGCGAAAACCGGGCAGAGGATCCACGGTTTGCAAGCTAGTGCCGCCCGGGTAGGGAGCCGGTGTGCGTGAGCGTCTGAATCGTCTGCGGAGACGCTGGTCGTGGTTCGACCTCACGATGGCGGTCCAAGACCGCTACACCGAGCTCGATGGGAGCGTGATCGCGGCCGCAGTGACCCTCGCGATCTTCATCGCACTCTTTCCCGCGGTGCTCATCGCGACCGCGGTCGTGGGCTTCATCGCGCAAGGGCACGTCGACGTGGCCAGCCAAGTCACCGACAAGCTCGGGCTGTCCGGCAACGCCGCCGACACGTTGCGATCCGCGATCGACACGGCCTCGCGCACCCGGCGGGCGGCGTCGCTCGTCGGGCTGGCCGGCTTTGCGTGGACATCCGTCGGCATCGTGCGCGCCGTCCAGCTCGCGGTCGACCGCGCGTGGCAAGTGAAGGGCACTGCGATCAGAGGCCGGTTCACCGCCCTGTTGTGGTTGCTCGCGATCGGGGCGTTGATCACGGCGACGACGGCGGCCACCGCGGTCGTCGTCGCTGTACTCCCGGCGTGGGCCGCGCCGTTGACGATCGGCGTCACCGTCGCGATCAACTGCCTCGCGTTCTGGTGCACCTTCGCGCTCCTCGGTCATCAGCACGTCGGATGGAAGCCGCTTCTCCCCGGAGCCGTCTTCGCCGGTGTCGCGCTGCAGCTACTCACCCTGCTGGGCGCCGTCGTGGTCCCGCGCTCGGTGGCCTCGTCGTCCGCGCTGTACGGCTCGATCGGCGTCGTGTTCGCGATCCTCGCGTGGCTGTACTTCTTCGGACGGCTCTTGGTCTACTCGTCGACCCTCAACGTCGTGCTCTACGAACGCAAGAAGGGAACGGTCACCCTCGAAGTTGAAGCGCCTCGCCGGCCAGGACACGTGCCCGTCGAGGCAACGCGGGCTGGCGTGGTCGTCGACGTCGTCGGAACCTGATCGCGCGGCAACGTCACGCGGAGCGAGACCACAACGGATCGCTCACACCGAGCCATGCCTCGAGTCGCGTGATGTCGTCCCAGACCTGCGGCGCGACCTCGTCGAGCACGGGCAGGTCGTCGTCGGTGACCGGATCGACGTACACCGGTGGACGAGAACGCGCCAGAGCGCTTCGTAGTGCCGCTGGTGGTCGGGGCAAGCCGAGCTTGCGACGCATCGAGCTCAAGCGCCGAGTCATCGGTGTGGCCTTCGGATAGTTCCTCGTCACGTTGTGCACCGTTCCGGGTGAAGGCCGATCGGCCAAGCCCAGATGCCGAAGGATCTGGGTCCAGCCGGCGCCGTCGGCGTTGATCATGTCTTCGAAACGCACGACGCAGATCTGCTCGCGGGGGAAGCGCTCGATGTACGGCGACAGCCGTGCGTGATAGCAGCTCGCACCGACGATGCGCTCGCGGTCCTTTTCCAGAAAGGAACCGTCGACCAGCTTGCGCTGCACGTTGTACCGGTACTCGGACAGCATGCGGTCGACAGGGTGCCGCACGAGGTACACGAGGCGAGCGTCGGGCAGGAGCGCGGCGATCCTCTCGGCGGCGAGTGCCCCCGCATCGAGGTTCGAGTACTGCGGCGACGCCTCGCCTGCGAGCTGGTCGTCTCGCGCATGTGTGAAGAACTCGGCGTACCACGAGGTGCCCCGGTCCCAGTTCTTGTCGAAGAATCGGGGCTCCTTCTTGGGCGACATGAAGATCTCGGGCTGCTGCTCGAGCCAGTGGTAGAGCGTGGTGGTGCCCGACTTGACCGCGCCGATCACGAGGAAGTCGGGCAGACGGAGGCTCACGCCCCGAAGTGTCGCATCAGAATGAGGGCATGACGGAACTCGGCCTCGTGGCGCTCCTCGTGCGCGACTACGACGAGGCGATCGAGTACTACGTCGGCTCGCTCGGCTTCACGCTCATCGAGAACACGGCGCTGACGGCGGACAAACGATGGGTCGTCGTGGCGCCTTCCGCGAATTCTCGAACGCGGCTGTTGCTCGCCCGCGCCGCGACACCGGACCAGGTCGCCCGCATCGGTGACCAGACCGGTGGGCGCGTGTTCCTGTTCCTGCACACCGACGACTTCGACGCCGACCACGCCCGACTCGTGCACGCTGGTGTCCGATTCCTCGAGGAACCGAGGCACGAGCCGTACGGCCGCGTCGCCGTCTTCGAGGACCTCTACGGCAACCGCTGGGACCTCGCCGAGCAAGGGCCCTAGCCGACGTGTCGGCTGAGATCCGTCGAAACGACGGATGCGAGCCGACACGTCGCGGTGCAGGGCGGGTCCGCTTGGACTGTCGCACCACCTGCGTACGGTTGAGCGGGTGGATCCCGTTGCCGCGCTCAACGAGGTGGTCGCACATCTTCCGGGTGGTGGCGAGGCGCGCTCCGGCCAACGCGAGATGACGCAGGCCGTCGCCGACGGCATCAGCAACAACCGGCACGTGGTCGTGCAGGCGGGTACAGGTACCGGTAAGACGCTCGCTTATCTCGTGCCGGCGATCCTCTCGGGAAAGCGCATCGTCGTCGCTACAGCAACGAAAGCGTTGCAAGACCAGCTGGTCGGCAAAGACCTGCCGTTCCTCGCTGAGCATCTCGATCGGCCGTTCACCTTCGCGTCGCTGAAGGGTCGGGCCAACTACCTGTGCCTCCAGCGAGCGAAGGAAGTGCTGGGCGGCGACGAGCAACTCGCGATCAGCGGGGTCGATCCCCTCGCCGATCGCGCCCCGAGATCGGAGCTGTTGCGGCTGATCGAATGGGGCACCGAGTCGCCCACCGGTGATCGAGCGGAGCTCGTCTTCGAGCCGTCGAGCCAGGCGTGGGCCGCGCTGTCGGTGAGCGCGCGCGAGTGCCCAGGCGCCACCCGCTGCCCGATCGGGGAAGCGTGCTTCGCCGAGCGCGCCCGATACGCGGCCGCAGAGGCCGACGTGATCGTCGTGAACACGTATCTCTACGGCATGCACCTCGCCACCGACGGCGCCGTGCTGCCAGAGCACGACGTCGTGATCTTCGACGAAGCACATCAGCTCGAGGAAGTGATCTCGGCCACGGCCGGCGTCGAGCTCAGCGGCGCGAGCTTCGTCGCGCTCGCCCGCGCCGTGAAGGCCATCGTGGCCGACGACCGGCTCATCGCCGACCTCGAAGCATCATCAGGCCAACTCAACGACGCGCTGAGCACACACCACGGGCAGCGCATCCGTGCACTCGACGAGGTGCTCGCCGCCGCGGTCGAAGTCGGTCATGGCCGCGTCGACCGTGCGCTCGCCGCGCTGCGCGCGATCACGAGCGACGCGGGCGACACGGCGAACCGCAAGCTCCGCGCCATCAAGACCGCGACCGCGTTGATCAGCGAACTGACGACGGTGGCCGCGGTACCCGAAGGCGACGTGTCGTGGGTCGAAGGTCCTCGCCACGCGCCACGGCTGCGCATCGCCCCCATCGACGTCGCGCCCACGCTCGAATCGCTGTGGGAGCGCGTCACGGCCGTGCTCACGAGCGCCACCATCCCGCGCACGTTGCCGATCCGAGTGGGTTTGCCGGCCGATCGGCATGAGCAACTCGATGTGGGGAGTCCGTTCGACTTCGGAGCGAACGCGCTCCTCTACTGCGCCGCCCACCTCCCCGACCCGCGCGCCGACGGCTACGAGGCGGCGATGCACGCGGAGCTCGAGGCGCTGATCCTCGCCGCCGGCGGGCGCACGCTTGCGCTCTTCACGTCGTGGCGCGCGATGGAAAGCGCGGTTGCGGCGCTTCGCGATCGGCTTCCGTTCCCGGTGCTCGATCAGAACTCGCTGCCCAAGCCCGCGTTGGTGAAAGCGTTCAGCGACGATCCGGCGGCCTGCCTGTTCGCCACCATGGGCTTCTGGCAGGGCGTCGACGTGCAGGGCTCGACGTTGTCGCTCGTCACCATCGATCGCCTGCCGTTTCCCCGGCCCGACGAGCCGCTCTTGCAAGCGCGGCGCGAACGGGCACGAGCCGACGCGTTCGCGTTGGTCGATCTTCCACGCGCCACCACACTGCTCGCGCAGGGCGCGGGTCGGCTGATCCGCTCGGCCACCGACCGCGGCGTCGTCGCCGTGTTCGATCCCCGGCTCGCGACCGCGCGCTACCGGTGGGAAGTCGTCAACGCATTGCCGCCGATGCGCCGCACGCGTGAGCGATCAGAGGTCGAGGCGTTCCTCAACGACCTCCGCGACGATCAATAGCCCAGGCGCTCGAGCGCTGCCGCTCGCCGCTGCCAGTCCTTGTCGACCTTCACGAACAGCTCGATGTACGTCCCGGGCGGCAACTGTTCGCGCACCGCGATGCCCACCTGCTTGAGCACGCCTCCGCCCTTTCCGATCACGATGCCCTTCTGCGAATCGCGTTCGACGAGGATCTCGACACGGATGTGCGGCGGCTCCCACTCGGTGACGCGTGTCGCGATCGAGTGCGGCAACTCGTCGCGCGCCACCGCCAGCAACTGCTCGCGCACGAGCTCTGCCACCCACGCCGCTTCCGGGATGTCGGCCACCATGTCGGTCGGGTAGTACGGCGGCCCTTCCGGCAGCCGGCCGATGATCGCGTCGACCATCGCGGCCACACCCTTGCCCGTCACGCCCGACACGGGGAAGTACTCGCTCAGGTCGAGATCGCTGGCGGCAACGAGTTGCTTCAACACCTCGTCGGGCGACGCGATGTCGACCTTCGTCACGACGACGATCGCATCGCGCGGCACACGCGCGGCGACGAATCGATCGCCGCGGCCGAGCGGCGCCGTCGCGTCGACCACGAGGCACACGACGTCGACGCCCGCGATCGCGCCCGTGGCCGTGTCGTTCAAGCGTTCACCGAGCAAGGTGCGCGGTTTGTGGATGCCCGGCGTGTCGACGAAAACGATCTGCGACTCGGGCCGGTGCAGCACCCCGCGCACCTCGGTGCGCGTCGTCTGCGGCTTGTCGGAGACGATCGTGACCTTGGTGCCGAGGATGGAGTTGAGCAGCGTGGACTTGCCGACGTTCGGCCGCCCGACGAACGTGCAGAACCCCGAGACGAACGTCATTCGGCGAGCCGGCTGATCACAACGCGGCCGATGCGGCGCCCGCTCACGCGCTCGGCCCGGAGACAGTGTCCGTCGACGTCGGCCGTCTCGCCTTCCGCCGGCACGTGGCCGAGCAGCGCGATCAACAGGCCGCCGACCGAATCCCAGTCGCCCTCGGGCAGTGCGCCGTTGAGCAGCTCATTGAGGTCATCGACGTTCATGCGCGCGTTGACGCGCAAGTCACCCGACGGCAGCCGTTCGAATTGCTCGTCTTCGACGTCGTACTCGTCGACGATCTCGCCGACCAGTTCTTCGATGAGGTCCTCGAGCGTGACGAGCCCCGCGGTGCCGCCGTACTCGTCGATCACGATCGCCATGTGATAGCGCTGCGCCTGCATCTCCCGCAGCAGCGGGGGCACCTTCTTGGTCTCGGGCACGAAGATCGCCGGCCGGAGGTAGTCGGTGACGGGCGCCTCCGACTTGTCGTCGCGCTCGGCGCGCATGAGGTCTTTCGCGTGCACGACGCCCACGATGTCGTCGATGCCGTCGCCGCTGACCGGCAAGCGGCTGAACCCGTTGAGGATCACGATCTCCATCACGTCGCCGACCTTGAAGTCGTTCGACACCGTGACCATGTCGGGCCTCGGCACCATCACTTCACGCACGACGGTGTCGCCGAACTCGATCGTGTTCTCGATGAGCTTGCGGTCTTCGGCCGCGAGCACGGCGTCGTCGACGGCGATGCCGGCCAAAGCGATGAGGTCGTCTTCAGTCACGGTCGGGCCAGTAGCACGGCCTTTGCCCGGGATGATCACGTTGGCGGCGCCGATGAGCAAGCGGGCCGCCCACCGGAGCGGCGCCAGGAGCGAGATCGCTCGCGCCAATGGCGCCACCGCAAGAGCGGAGCGATCCGTCGCGAGCAGCGCGTACGTCTTCGGCACCGCCTCGGCCAGCACGAAGATGATGACCAATTCGACGATGAACGCGGCGACGACACCGCTCGGCCCCCAACGGTTCGACGCGATGACAGCCACGATCGTCGCGGCCCCCAAGTGACAGGTGAGGAGCACCAGCAACACCGGGTTGATCACGCGCTCGCGTTGCTCGAGCAACCGCGCCAGCATGGCGGCGCGCTTGTCGCCGTCTTCGGCGAGGGCCGCCGCCCGCCCGCGACTCAGATGCGTGAGGCTCGTCTCGGCCACCGCGAGCACCGCGGCGAAGGCCACCAGGGCAACGAAGGCGAGGAGCCCGAGGATCTCGGCGTTCGTCACGCGGGTTTGTGGAAGCGCTCCAGTAACGAGCGTTCCTTCGCTTGCATCTCGGCTTCTTCTTCGGGGTCGGCGTGGTCCATGCCGAGCACGTGGAGGATGCCGTGCACGACGAGCAGCGCGATCTCGTCGTCGTACGTGCCGGCGTGATTTGGCGCGTTGGTGGCGGCCACTTGCGGGCACACGACCACGTCGCCGAGCAACAGCGGCGGTTCGCCCATCTCTTCACGGTGCCCACTCGGGCCGTTGGGGCCGTTGTCGGGCCAGCGCCCCGCGCCGACGGCGTCGTCTTCGAGCGGGAAGGCGAGGACGTCGGTCGGTTCGTCGACACCCATGAACCGCTCGTTGAGTTCGGAGATCGTGAGTTCGTCGACGAACAACAACGAGAGCCCGGCGTCGCCTCTGATCCCTTCGGCGTCGAGGACCTGCTCCGCGAGCAACTGCCAGCGCGCCGTGTCGACCGGCTGCGCGCCTTGCTCGTTCGCGACGAACACCTCGAGCACGCCCTCGTCGGGCAAGCGCTTGCGCTTCGACGTCAGCGGATAGGAGGGATCGCTCACGTCTTCACCGGCGGCGCGGCGCGCTCGTAGGCGTCGACGATGTCTTGCACGATGCGATGGCGCACGACGTCGCTGCTCGACAACTTCACCCATGCGAGCCCGTTGATGCCGGTGAGCACCTGCTCGAGACCGGCGAGCCCACTGCGGCCGCCTTGCACGTCGACCTGCGTGACGTCGCCGGTGACGACGACCTTCGAACCGAACCCGATGCGCGTGAGGAACATCTTCATCTGCTCGGGCGTCGTGTTCTGTGCCTCGTCGAGGATGATGAAGCTGGCGTTCAACGTGCGACCGCGCATGAATGCGAGCGGCGCGACCTCGACGGTGCCGCGCTCCAGCAGACGTTGCGCGCCTTCGAGCTCGACCATGTCGTACAGCGCGTCGTAGAGAGGACGCAGGTACGGATCGATCTTCGCCATGATGTCGCCGGGCAGGAAGCCGAGCCGCTCCCCCGCCTCGACAGCGGGACGAGTGAGGATGATGCGATCGACTTCCTTGTTCTGTAGCGCTTGCACCGCCATCGCGACCGCGAGCCAGCTCTTGCCCGTGCCCGCAGGA
>Ga0105245_10005724_pt1 | contig 10914 bp, 8 predicted proteins | sample KBSM54metaG_FD_81523 | JGI IMG/M metagenome (GOLD analysis project Ga0105245, IMG submission 81523) | Miscanthus rhizosphere microbial communities from Kellogg Biological Station, Michigan, USA - KBS M5-4 metaG | ecosystem: Host-associated > Plants > Roots > Rhizosphere > Soil | place: Michigan...
AAGCGACCGCCAGGCATATCGATCAATCGATGGCAGAGCTGGAGCAGCAACTCTCCAGGGGGACGCGTGCGTACTTCAACATGATCGATCTGCGCCGCGCCGACCGCTGCACTCTACCTGCTTACTGGAATTTCAAACAGCCGCCCCGCCGTTCATTGCCAAGCAATCCATCTCAGGACACAAAGGAAGAATGGATTGCTTCCGCCTTCGCTCGCTGAGCTACGGCGGACGAATCGTCGCTTGCGCTCCTCGCAATGACACGGAAAGAGCTTGGACGCGACTCGGCATCATCGCGGCGCGAAGCACCCGAGCTTTTCCAATCGTTTGCCCAAAAAAGAGGGCGCAGGAAACGCCGGGCGCGCTTGGCACCCGCAGCCCGTGTGCAATGGTAGTAAGCACACGGTAGTCACCACAGGCACCCCGAACGTCCGGCGTTTCCTGCGCAATGGTTTTAACGGCTTACTTCGTACTCTCCCCGGCGACGAATTCCTCTTGTCACCGTCGTCGGCGGATTAAGGGGCGCGCAAACCCGGTCGGGCTCGCTTCACCTCCGCCGGCTTGACACCAGCAACGGGTGCCAGGACCACACGACTTGGCCGTACGCAGCAACCTCCACCATCGCTTCCGCCTGCCATGTGCGACAGACCGAAACTCTGCTGAAGGCGTTGAAGCGCCGTTCGTCCACGCGCGGCTCGATCGCTCACAGGCCGAAAGGCCCGCCCTGCGACGCCATCTCGCGCACGACGCTGCTGCGTCCACCGCCTCCCGTGCCCAACGTCCGTGACGATCGCGATACGCCCCCTCTGAGGGACGGGATGGCGGGGTTATGAAGGTGATTTGGGGTAATCGCGAAGCGGATTATTTTTGCGCGACGGACTGGACGGATGGAATCGCGTTGGTTGGACTAGGGAAATTAGTTTCACCGCGCACGCGCGGCCTTCTCCCTACCCCAACCCCGCTCTCCGAAACCCCTCCAGATAATGCTCCCGATCCGCCTCTTGCTCGAACGGCAATTCGCCTGCGAGCCAGGCCAGTGAGATGCTGGGCTGGGTCCGGCGCAATTCCTGCAGCGCCGCCTTCGCCAGCCCGTCCTGGCCGGCCATGCTCAATGCTGCGGTCATCACGCGGTGGGCGCCGACGAAATCGCTGCGCTGGCGGAGCGCCTCGCGCGACAGGCTGATCGCTTCCTCGTAGTTGCGGCCGACATATTGGCAATAGGCGGCGACACCGTAATAGACCGCGGCGAACGGGTCGCGCGGCGAGAACCGCAATGCCTGGCGCGCGGCGCGGTCGCCCTCCTCCCAGCGCCCGCGATACGACAGCGCGACACCATAAAGACCGCGCGCGGGCGAGAAATTCGGATTGAGCCGAAGCGCCAGCTCGAACTCGGCGATGCAATCGTCAAAACGGCGATTGAACAGATAGACGCTGGCGAGCGCATAATGCGCCCACGCATCCTCGCTGTCGGCGCGGATCGCCGCCAGCGCCGCGTGTTCCGCGACGGGGACAGCTTTCGGCATCTCCTCCCAGCCCATATGGGCGGAGAAAGTGTGGCAGGCCGCCAGCAGGCTGAGCGCCTGGCCGTAACCGGGATCGACCGTAATCGCTTTTTCCAGCAGCGCCTGCGCCACCAGATTATCCTGCCGCGTCACCCGCCAGTAATGCGACAGCGCGCGCATCACCAGATCCCAGGCGTCCATATTGTCGGGCGCCTTACGCCGGGCGCGAAAATCCTCGGCCGAATATAATTGCGGCTCGATCGCCGCGACGACAGCCTGGGTGATTTCGTCCTGCACAGCGAAGACGTCGGCAAGGCCGCGATCGTAGCGCTCTGCCCAGATGTGGCCGCCGGTAACGACATCGTTGAGCTGGGCGGTGATGCGCACGTGATCGCCATCCTTGCGCACGCTGCCTTCGACGACGTAGCCGACGCCGAGTTCTTCGCCGATCTGCTTCAAATGGACCGATTTGCCCTTGTAAGCGAACGAGGAGTTGCGGGCGATCACATAGAACCAGCGCAGCTTCGACAGCGCGGTGATGATGTCTTCGCTGATGCCTTCGGAAAAATATTCCTGCTCGGCCTCGCCGCTCAGATTGACGAACGGCAGTACGGCAATGGCGGTGCGATCGAGCACCGGAAGTTGATCTCGCCGCGGCTCCGCGGCCGCGCCCGGCGATTGAAACAATTTGTCGTGCGGCTCAGTGGCGGCACGCGGCGCCGGTACCGGCGCTTTTTGGGGTGCTTCCACCTCGCCGACAAAGCGAAAACCTTTCCGCGCGATGGTGCGGATGATGGCCTGATCCCGGCCGCTGTCGCCGACCGCCTTTCGCGCCGCGTTGATCCGGCTGGTCAGGGTCGATTCCGAAACGATCCGGCCATCCCAGATATTTTCGATCAGATCGTCCTTGGTGACGACGCGCTCGCGATTTTCGACCAGATAAATCAGCAAATCGAAGACCTGCGGCTCGACCGCGATGTTCTCGCCGCTGCGAGTCAGCTCGCGGAGGCCGACGTCAAGCACATGATTGGAGAAGTGAAATTGCACTAGATGTCCCAGGGTTGGTTCTAAAGATCTTCCCAGCACGGACCGGCGTTTACCTCACTTCGACCTGCCTTTCTGTGGGATATCTCACAAGAAAATCAGGATGCCCTCAAGGCAAAATCAGTCCGCCGTCAGAGTCTTTTGGTGCGCCCGAGCGCAGTTTCGGTTCATCGCGGTCGCACCCTGTGGCCGCGCCGTCCCGAAGGAGATACCGATGGCCAGCACAGCGAGCGCCCCGAAGCCCACCCTATCTGCCGTCCCCACGGCACCCCCCGATCTTGCCGCCCTCAAAACGCGACAACAGGCCGCATGGTCGTCCGGCAACTACGCCATCGTCGGCTCGACGCTGCAGATCGTCGGCGAGGAGCTCTGCGAAGCGCTCGATCTCCACGCCGGCTCGAGAGTGCTCGATGTCGCCGCCGGCAACGGCATGGCGACGCTCGCTGCCGCGCGGCGCTGGTGCGACGTCACCTCGACCGACTACGTACCCGCGTTGCTGGAGCACGGCCGCGCACGTGCGGAAGCCGAAGGCATGGCAATCGAATTCAAGGAGGCCGACGCCGAAAACCTGCCTTTCAGCGATAACAATTTCGATACGGTTCTTTCCACCTTCGGTGTGATGTTCACGCCGAACCAGGACCAAGCGGCCGCCGAGCTTTTGCGCGTCTGCCGGCCGAAAGGCAAGATCGGTCTGGCGAACTGGACGCCCGAAGGATTTATCGGACAGGTCTTCAAGACGCTCGGCAAATATCTGCCGCCGCCCGCAGGCGCCAAATCGCCGGCGCTGTGGGGCACACGTGCGCGGCTGACCGAAATGTTCGACGCGGGCGCAGCCTCCATCAAGGCTGAGTCACGCCTGTTCAACTTCCGCTATCGCTCGCCGGAGCACTTCCTCGACGTGTTCAAGACGTTCTACGGCCCGGTGCTGAAGGCGTTCGCGGCACTCGATCAGGCCAAACAGGTGGAGCTCTACAACGACCTGCATGCACTGATCGTGCGGATGAACCGCGCGACCGACGGCAGCATGATCGTGCCCAGCGAATATCTCGAGGTTGTCATCACCAAGCGCTGACGGCGAGAAGCGTTTCTCCCTCTCCCCGCTCTTGCGGGGAGAGGTGAACACCCGCGGGAATATCTGATGGGAAACGCCGATCCATCTGTCGGCGTGCTGCGACGCCTTCGTCAATGCTGAAGTACAACAAGGAATGGTTCGATGAATAATTTGGTCAAGGCTCCGTTCGCAAGGCGCAGTGAAGCCAGCGTCGTCGCGCTGCATTGCTCGCTCGGTTCGGGGCGGCAATGGACGAAGCTCGCCGAGGAAATCGGGCGTCATTATCAGGTCATCACCCCCGATATTTCCGGCTATGGCGCCAATAGCTGCGCGTTGGAGCTGCCGCTGACGCTGGCGGAAGAAGTCCGATGCCTGAGCGGCCACCTCAACGACGCCACCGGTCCGATCCACCTCATCGGCCATTCCTATGGCGGCGCGATCGCGTTCAAGATCGCGACCGCTTCGCCATTCGCCCATCGCATCCGCAGCCTGACGCTGATCGAGCCGGTGCTACCGACGCTGCTGCGCGAGAGCGAGGCGGACCGGCGGCTGCACGATCGTTTCCAGCGGCTCTCGCTCGAGGTTTCTGCCGACCTCTGGAACGGATCGGTGCTGGAGGCGATCGACAAGTTCACCGATTTCTGGAACGGCTCCGGCCCGCACGAGCCGCTGCCATCGAACGCGCGGCTTCGCATGATCGAGCGCGCCGACAAGCTGGCCTTCGATTTCACCGCGGCGCTCGCCGAAGAAGGTGTCTCGGCTGCTGCGGCCGGCTTGCGTGTGCCGACGCTACTATTTTCAGGCGGACTGTCGCCTTATCTCACCCAGCGCATCACCGGGCGGCTCGCATCCATCATCGGCGGCGCGCAATTGAAACATCTGCCGGCGGCCGGCCACATGCTTCCGCTGACGCATGCGTCGACCGCCAATCCCGAGATCATCAGACATATCGCGCGCGCCGACGAACTCGCCGACGTGACCCTCGCGGCCGACGAACTGCCGTCGGATGTGGTGACGTTCGCGCGGGAGTGAGTCCGGTTCTGGCGACGTCACGCAGCCTAACCGTCATTGCGAGCCACCGGGTCGCGCGAACGCGCGCCCGATGGCTCCTTGCAATGACGCGCAATAACGCAGGCATATAGGTGCTCTTCCCGCTTGGCTCCCCTGCCAACCGTCTGCTAATCCAAGACGGTGAAACCGGGAACGAAACGCCGATGAGCAAATTCGCTGCGCGCGACCTTCCGCCAAAACTGCCCGCCTTGCTCGTGGCCGGCCTGCTCTCCCTCGCCTCCCAGCCTACCATCGCCGCCGACGATACCGAGGCCGCCCCCAAGGGCGCCGCGGTCACCGTGCTCAAAGCCGCAAAAACCTGTTTTTCCAATACGGTCGAGGTATCCGGCACCATCATTCCGCGCGATGAGACGCAGGTGCGGCCGGAGCGGATGGGGCTGAAGGTCGCCGATGTCATGGTGGATGCCGGCGATACCGTCACCGCCGGGCAGACGCTGGCGCGACTGAACCTGCCCGAGGGCGGCCAGGTGGTGGTGCAGGCGCCGGTGGCGGGGCTGGTTTCGGTTTCGAACGCGGCGATCGGCGCGACGGCGTCTGGCAAGGGCGAGGCGCTATTCTCTATTATTGCGCGCAGCGAATTCGACCTGGTCGGCCTGGTGCCGACGCGCGACATCGCCAAACTCGCGGTCAACCAGACCGCTGCGATCAAGGTGATCGGCGCCGGCGACGTCGACGGGCGGGTGCGGCGGCTGTCGACCACCGTCGAGCCCAACAGCCAACTCGGTCAGGTGTTCGTCGGCATCACCACCAACCGCCGCCTTCTGGTGTATTCGTCCGGGCGGGCGAAGATCAAGACCGGGCAGAGCTGCGGCGTATCGGTGCCGCTCACCGCCATCCTCTACACCACCGCCGGCACCGTGGTTCAGGTGATACGGCGCGACCGCGTCGAGACGCGGCAGGTGGAAACCGGATTGATGTCGGCCGGCCAGGTCGAGATCCGCAGGGGCATCGAGGAAGGCGAGATCGTCGTGGCGCGCGCCGGCGCGCTGCTGCGCGAGGGCGATCCGGTGCGGCCGGTGACGGCGGCCGCGGATGTGAAGTAGAGGCTCTATTTTGCCGTCGCCTAGTGCGCAATTGCGCACGGGGGCCGGGACGGCGTGTCGGAGATTTGCCCTTATCAGCCGCCGATGCGGATGTCTTCGAGCAACGACGACGACACCGACGGCACCTGCTCGCCTTCGGAAGCGCGGGAGACGGCGACGCGGGTCTTGTTGAAGGCGGTCTGGGCGCCGGTCTGGGCGTTGAGATTATTCAAGAGCTCGGTCACCAGCACGCTGTACTGGCCCTTCGAGTCATCCGCTACTTTGCCAGGCGTTGCCGAGGTCAGGATCAGCGCGTTTTCGGGCGCGGAGATCGGGGCCAACCCATGCGAGAAGGAACGGAAGCGGCGCTCATAGGGGTTGCGGCGGGAGGCGTCGACCACGACCAGTTTGGCTTTCGCGCCCTGCTCGTTCATCGCATCCAGCACCTGCTCGATGCTGACGCCAACGCGGCGAACGTCGGATTCCTTCCAGATCGTGGCATCGACCGGGATCATGTAGCTCTCGCGGCCGACCTGGACGCCATAACCGCCGAAGAACAGCATGACGACGGTGTCGGGCTTGATCTTGGCCTTCATGCGGCCGATGGCGCGGAGCATGTCGTCCCTGGTGGCGTCTTCCACCACGTCGACGTCAAAACCGTTGCCGCGCAGCGCAGCCGTGAGGCCGCGGGCGTCGTTGATCGGCTGGGCCAATGGCGCGGAGGCGTCGGGATAATGGCCGTTGCCGATGACGAGGGCGACGCGGGAAGCCATCTTCGCAGTGTCGCTGTTCTGCTCGGTCGCAACCGTCTTGACGGCATCGGGCGGACGCTTGTTGAGCGCCGCATGGGCGCCGATCGCCAGCGAAACCAAGCCGAGCAGGGCGACACCAATAGTCACCGGGCGTCGGGAGATGCGGAGCTGCCTTACATCCATCACGTTCCATTCCCAATCGTTGACCAGGCACACTGTCTTGGGCCGCGCGCCAGTTAGTCGCGCCAGTGCCGGTTAGGTTTGTGGGGTTGCCAATCGGTGTGCCGTCCAATTGCGCGCAATTTGCGGCACCGCAACAAACAAACCCTTAACCCGCACGGCCGTTCCGGGCAACCACCTTTGGCGCATGGACCCGATCGCCAGCGGCTATTGACGTGCTTTTTGACAAACTACGTGACCGGCATCACATTACGGTTCCGTTTGTGTTTCCTGCGGATTCGTTTAGTTTTCAAAGGCTTGCGGGCCCCGTTTAGGCCGCTGGCGGCCGCCGAGGGCATCGGGCGGCCAAGGGGATCGCGGCATTTACAGTACCGGCGGAAAGAAACTGCATGGGCTTTAACCATTTCGCCGGCGCCGCCTTTCGCGCCCTGACCGCCCAAAAGGACGGCCCGTCGCTCTACGACGTCTGCGATCCCGTGCTCCAAAAATACCGCGGCGGCGATCCCCATCTTGGGAAATTCTACCGGACGGCGCTCGCCAATCCGGCCTTGCGGCCGCTGCTGCGCCGGACCGGGCTGCCGGAACTGAAGGACGCGCGACGGCTGGAACGGCTGCGCGAGGCGCTGATCCGGGCACGTGACGACGATCAGCCGGACTGGGCGGCGATCGGTCAGCCCGTCGCCGAACTGATGGCCGATATCAACGTCCGTCATCCCCAGCCAGCGGCGGCGGCGCCGAACGGCCACGCGCCTGACTTGGCCGAGATCGAGCGCGCGATCCGAACGTGCGGCATGCATCTGTTGGATTCGTTCGCGAAGAACGGCTTCATCCCGACCTATGCCGCGTTCAACCTGCTCGGCGACCCCGACATGGGCGGGCGCGAAATGCTGATGGCGCTGACAGGGCTGAACGCGCGCGGCTACAAGAATTCGACCCTGCTGTTCAGTCTGGCGCGCATCTTCATCGCGCATTCGCCGGCACGCGCGCTGATCAATCCGCCGTGGACGGGCATCGCCGAGCCGATGTGGGAGCCGATGCAGATCCGCCATCGCTCCGCCTATTACGACGCGTTCTTCACCGAAGGGCTTTTGAGCTTTATCGAAACCGGCCTCGCGTCATCGGACGAGACCGCAGCCTCGCGCCGTGCGATTTCGGACATGGTGGATTTTTGCCTGAAGACTTCCGCCGAGGAAGTACCGTCGCATGACGGCTCGACCGTCCGCGTCATCACCGCGCTGGCGCCGCTGCCGCATCCGCGCTTCTCGCGGTTCTTTGCGCAAATCAAGCAGGATCTCGGCTTCGGCATCTACGTGCCGGACTGCGACACCACCGCGTGTTCGTTCTCGGCCGCCACACAAGCCGGCTCCACCGATCCGATCCTCGATCAGCCGTTATTGGACTTCTATGCTGGTTTGCAGGTGCGTGAGGGCGCCAACGAGCCGCGCGTCACCGTGGCGCTGAACGACCACATCGATTACGATGGCGGCGTCGTCACCTGGATCGACAACCTCTCGGGCGACCGGCCCTATGGCAACGACCTAGATCCGACGCTCAATCTCGACATCCTCGAAGTCAGCTTTCGCAATCTTTCGCGCTGGAAGATCATCGAGACGCCGCAGCGGCTGGAGACCGTGCATCGCATCATCGGCTTCCAGAGGCGGTTGGTCGCAAGCGGCGCGTTCACCAATCCGCGTTCGCACATCTATTATTTGCCGGAGCTTTACTCCGCCTATTTCGGCCGTTGCTATGCCGCATTCACCGCGTTGCCGCCGGCTGCGCAGCAGGCGATCGATCCCGACGGAACGTTCGCCTTCATCCGGACGCGGGTGCTGGCCTATGTGCAGACCGAACTGATCACGCATGAAATGAACGCATTCGACGCGGCGCTGGCCCTGATGGCGCTGGCGCATCTCGGCGCCGCACCTGCAACCTTCACACCGGCGTTGCATTGTATCGTGACCAGCCTCGGCGAAGGCGGAAGGCGCGGCCCGTACAAAGCCTATGAGTGGAACAAGATGAAGACGCCCACGCGAATTCTGGTCGGCGGTCCCGAGGTGACGTCGGCGTTCGTGTTGATGGCGCTGGCGCTGGCGCGGCGGGTGATGATCGGGCGGTAGCCAGACGTAGAATCTCCGTCATTCCGGGATGGTCCGAAGGACCAGACCCGGAATGACGGCTGGAATGACAGGAAGTTGAACCTGACGCGACCGCTGAGCACTGGCAAGGAGGCAGCATTGTCCGCACAATCCGCCCGTTTGCTAAGCACTTTTGCTCCGCCGGGATTGCCGATGAAATTTCGAATACTGCTTTCAACCATTTTGCTGCTGCTGGTGCCTGCGATCGCGCAGGCGGCCGAGATTATCGGCGTGCCGAAAATCCGCGAAGGCGATCAGATCGTGATCGGCAACAGCCGCATTCGCCTGGGCGGTGTCGACGCGCCATCGGTGGACCAGCTTTGTCTCAACAACAATGGCGAGCGCTGGACTTGCGGCGTCGCGGCGCGCGACGAGCTGATCAAGCATGCCGGCAACAAGAGCTGGACCTGTCACACCAGAACCACTGACCGCCGCGGCCGCACGGTGGCGCGATGCGAGGTAGACGGTCAGGACATCCAGAAATGGCTGGTATCGAATGGCTGGGCGCTGGCCTATACGCGCGTGTCGCATGATTACGAGGCCGATGAAAAAGCCGCGCGCGAGGCCAAGGCCGGGATGTGGCAGGGTGCGTTCATCGCGCCGTGGGACTGGCGCGCCCGCAACAAGAAGACCACCATTCTGGGCGCCGCGAAGCCGCCGGAGAATGCCTCGACGATCCTGCTGGCATCAGCTTCCGGACCGGTCGCGCCGTCGCCCGACTGCACCATCAAGGGCAACGTCAACCGCTCCGGGGAATGCATCTACCACCAGCCTTCGAGCCGCTGGTACGCCAAGATCGAGATGAAGATCAGCAAAGGCACGCGCTGGTTCTGCTCGGTGGATGAGGCCGAAGCCGCGGGCTGCCGCGAGACCAAGCGCTAGCGGTGACCGATCATCAAATCGACGAACGATCGCCGCCGCCGCGACGCGGAAGGTTCCGGCGTATCGCAACGCTGACGCTGTTCATTCTCTGCGGTTACGGCCTGCTCGCCTATATCGTCTTGCCCGGCCTCTGGACCCATTACGAGCACCAGCGCGGCCTCGCCAATCTGCCGATGGTGACGCGCACCGGGCAGGGCATTCCCGGCGATCCCATGAATGTCGGGCTGATCGGTGACCAGCGCGACGTGGTCTGCGCGATGCACGCGGCCGGCTGGTATCCCGCCGATCCGATCACGCTGAAATCGTCGATCGAGATCGTCGGTAGCGTGCTGCTCGATCGCCCCTACCGGGACGCACCCGTCAGCAATCTCTATTATCTCGACCGCCGCGAGGACCTCGCCTATGAAAAGCCGATCGGCGCCAGTGCCGATCGCCGCAATCATGTGCGATATTGGAAGGTGCTGGACCAGGGCGAGGAAAAGCGCCCGGTGTGGCTCGGTGCTGCAACGGAAGATCGCGGCGTCGGCGTCAGCAAATACACGGCGGCGGTGACGCATCACATCGGCCCCGACCTCGACGCCGAGCGCCTCGTGCTCACTGCCGATCTGGAGAACGCTGGCATGGTGACTGCGAAATATCAGGTCACCGGCATCGGCCCGACGATTGCGGGCCATAATGGCGGCGGCGATCTTTATTACACCGACGGCGAGATCTGGGTGCTGCGGCTGGTCGAGGCCTGCCAAAAGCGTGAAGGCCCGGCGGTGACGATCCCGAGCCCGCCGGCGACCGAGCTGAAAGATCAGATCTGGCACGCGATCGCCCAAGCCATGGGAAAATAGCCGCATGGGAAAATAGCCGCAGTGCCGTCGAGGAGTAAGCTGTCCGCCGTGGCAATCCGTCTTTTTTGCGGCTCTGGATTGCTTCGCCGCGCTCGCAATGACGGCTTCTATCCAATATTATCGCTTCAGCACCTCAGGCGCCTCGATTCCGCGCTTTCTACGACAAGGAAAACCAACAGATGACCGTTCGCGCGGGCCGGGAATTTCTGGCCATCCCCGGGCCGACCACCATGCCCGACGCTGTACTGCAGGCGATGCATCGCCCGGCCCTCGACATCTATTCCACCGAGATGGTGGAGCTGACCGAAGGCCTGCTCGGCGATCTCTCGAAACTGTTTGCGACCAAGGGGCAATCTTACATCTACATCTCCAACGGCCATGGCGCGTGGGAAGCCACCCTTTCCAACGTGCTGTCGCGTGGCGACAAGGTGCTGGTGCT
>Ga0105245_10005725_pt1 | contig 10914 bp, 8 predicted proteins | sample KBSM54metaG_FD_81523 | JGI IMG/M metagenome (GOLD analysis project Ga0105245, IMG submission 81523) | Miscanthus rhizosphere microbial communities from Kellogg Biological Station, Michigan, USA - KBS M5-4 metaG | ecosystem: Host-associated > Plants > Roots > Rhizosphere > Soil | place: Michigan...
CGACGCGGAGGCAACCGTCTCCACAGGACGCGCTCTCACTGGCGACGCCGCCCGCGGCGCGGACTTGTTCAAGGAAGCCGTACGCGGGTTCGGACGCTGCTCCACCTGCCATGAACTAGGCGGCTTCGGAATCCCTGTGGCCGCGCCCATCGCGAAAGTGCCCGGCTCCGTAGCCGCGCTAAAAATGCTGACGACCCCCAGCGTGAAGACCGCCGCCCTGGATGGAGAATCGATGCCCGCCCTGGTGTTGAGCGAAGGCAAGCTGAGCTCAGTGTTCTACGACCTGACATCCGCGCCGCCAGTGCAGCGCAACGCGGCACCGGGCTCCGTCAAGTTCATGGATGGCAGCCAGTGGCGGCACTCCTCCGCGATCAGCGCGTACAACGATTCCGAACTCACTGCGATTCTGGCCTACCTGCGCGCCGTGATCAAACCATGAAACGAGTCTTGATCGCCTGCCTCTTCCTGGCGGCCTGCTCCACTCCAGTGCGAAATACCGGCGTAACTGTGTTCGAAGGAGCGCGCCTCATCACCGGCGATGGCGGCGCGCCCATCGAGAACTCCGCCTTCATCGTCGAGAACGATCACTTCACCAGCGTCGGACGCCGAGGCGAACTGCAAGTCCCCGCCGGCGCGGCTCACGTCGATCTGACCGGCAAAACCGTCATGCCCACGCTGGTCGACCTCCACGGCCATCTCGGATTTCAAAACGTGTCCGAAGACACCATGTCGAAAGCGACCTTCACGCGTGAGAACCTGATCGATCATCTGCAGCGCCTCGCGTACCACGGCGTGGGCGCGGTAGTCGGCGTTGCCGATCTCGTCAGCCGCTCCGATCTCCACGGAGGCCGAGAGAATTGGGGCGATGTGCCGCTGCGCGTCCGCGAAGAAATCATTCCGAATGCCGCGCTGTTTCGCACCGCCGGCCCGGGAATCGCCTACCCGGGATCGGGCGCGCAAGGCCATCCATCGCGAGCCGATGTCCCTTACCCGGTCACGACCGTCGCTGAAGCCCGCGCCGCCGTTCAGGATTACGTCCAGATGAAGCCCGAATTTATCAAGATCTGGGTGGACGACCGTGGCGGAAAAAAGAAGAAGCTGACGCCGCCGCTTTACCGCGCGATTCTCGAGGAAGCGCACAAAAACAACGTCCCCGTCGCCGTGCACAACGTCACGCTCGCCGACGCCAAAGAGTTGACGCGCAACGGAGTCGAAGGCTGGCTCCACGTGCCCGTGCGCGGCGGCGAAGCAGCCGACGACGAGTTGATCGCACTGGTCAAGGATCGCATCGCCAAAGGCGACCGCCCTCGCATGTGGATGACGCCGTCTTTGATTACGGCCTGGATGGACACGCAAGGAGGCGCGCATCCCGATTGGCTCGACGACCCGTTGCTGCACGACACGTTTTCGCCGCGCCAAATCCAGGATCATTGGGGCGGCCCGCTCGCGAAAAGAACGCCGGAAGAAGTCGCGCGCTCCCGCCGCAGTTTCACTCTAGACGGACAGAACGCGATGAAGCTCAGAGCGGCGGGCATCCGCGTGGTCTCCGGTACCGACACCGGACAAACGCGTTTCTGGATCGGCTATTTCAACCACTTGGATCTGGAAAGTTTCGTGGCCTTCGGCATGACGCCGTCCGAAGCGATCGTCGCGGCGACACGCGATGCCGCCGATATAGCGCACTTGAACACGGGACTGGTGGCCGCGGGCCGCAATGCCGATTTCATCGTGCTGGACGCGAATCCGCTCGAAAAGATTTCCAATACGCGGCGCATCAACCGCGTCTTCTTGCGGGGCCAAGAAGTCCCACGCGCCGCGCTGCGCGCCAAGTGGCAGGCGAAGTTTCACTGATCCCGCGCGACCCGCCGGTCCGCCACCACGGTCACTTGCCGGTCTTTCGCGAGACGCACGACCTCCATCACGAAATTCCGCTTGGCGAGAATCGGGATCGCAGGCTTGGCCGGCTTCGCCAGAAAGATTTGCGTCACGCCGTTGCGGCGAGTGAAATCGACCAGTGTCTCGGCGGCGTTTTCCCCTTCGAGAATGCGCGTCTCAATATGTAGGCGGCGCGCGAATTCCAGATGCCGCTCGATCGCTTCCCGCGAATCTTTGGGTAAACCAGCCATGGCGGCGGGAGGCAGCACGCACACCGCGAAGCAGTCGGCCTTCAAATAATCCGCCACGCGCCGTCCTCTGCGAATCAGCGCGGCGGTGGCCGGAGACTCCGTGATGTGGATCAAGATCCGGTCGATCGCCTCGTCGGCATCGTCCACCTGACGCACATCCACTTCGTGAGCGGTTTGACGAAGCGCCATTTCGCGCAACGCCCCCAGCGTCGATTCCTTGAAAAAGTTATTCAGCGCCTGCTGCGCCTTAGCGGTGCCGTAAATCACGCCGCGCTGCAGCCGGTTCAGCAGCGCCTGCGGAGGCACGTCCACCAGCACCACTTCATCGGCCTGCTTCACCACCCAGTCAGGAATGGTTTCGCGCACCTGAACGTTGGCAATCTCGCGCACCTGATCGTTCAGACTTTCCAGGTGCTGGATGTTCATCGTGGTCAGCACCCCGATGCCCGCCTCCAGCAGCAGCATGACATCTTCCCAGCGCTTGTTGCGCGGCGAGCCGGGCACATTCGTATGCGGAAACTCATCGACGGCGCAGAGCTCCGGTTTGCGCGCCAGAATCGCGGCTGTGTCCATTTCATCGAACTCCGAGCCGCGATAGGTTACGCGGCGGCGGGGAATCAATTCCAGCCCTTCGATTTTCGCGATAGTGTCCTGCCGCCCGTGCGGCTCGAAGTAGCCCACCACGATGTCATGCCCCTCGCGCTTGAGGCGCTGCGTTTCTTCGAGCATCTTATACGTCTTGCCGACGCCCGCCGCGTAGCCCAGGAAAATAGTGAGGCGGCCTCTCACGCTGTGCCGGCCTCGGTCGGAAATATGCGCACGTCGATGCCTTCCGATTCCATGATCAGGCGCTCCACCGGATTCACTTTCCAGCGGCTCAGCCATCCGCGCTCATCCCGCTGGCTGTGACCGACGAAAATCTGCGTGATGCCGTTGCGATAGGCGTACTGAAGAATGGATTCGATCGGATCCTCGCCATGCAGGATCTCGACATGGGCACTGGAGGCGCTGGCGGCAGCTAAATTCTGTTCGATCATCGACTGATCGGGCGCGCTTAAGACTCCCTGCTGCACGTAGACCGTGTATAAATCGCCGTGGAACAAGTCCGCCAAGCGGCGTCCGCGGCGGATCATCGCGGATGCGTTCGAGCGCGGCGTGATGCACACTAGTATGCGTTCCTGCGTGCCGTACAGCTGCTCGATGCCTTGGCGGCGCAAATAAGTTTCGAGCTGATGATCCACCACGTCGGCGGCCAGCACGAGCGCAATTTCGCGGAGCTGCGAAAGATGGCGCTGCTGTTCGACGTCCCCCGGAACACAATATTCTGGCGGCACGTCCACCAGTTCGATCTCATCGGCGGCGCGAATGAAGGCTTCCGGCACGGAATCCTGAACCGTCTTGCCGCGTATCGCCTCGACTTGCCGCTGCCGCTCCTTCACGTATTGCAGATTGATGGAGGTCACCACCGAAATGCCGGAAGCGAGCAGGTCTTCCACGTCTTGCCAGCGTTCGGCGTGCCGGCTGCCAGGCGGATTGCGATAGGCCAAGCCGTCGATCAGGCAAACTTGCGGATGCCGGCGCAGCACCGCCTCGACATCGATCGCGTAGATCCCATCGACCACGCGCGATGGAATCACTTCCAGGCCGCTGAGCAGTTCTTCGACGACCGCGGGTTCAGTCGACTGCGTGGCCGCGACCGCGACATCCTCACCCCGCGACCGCCGCCGCCGCCCTTCGTCGAACATGCGAAACGATTTTCCGACGCCGCCCGCATAGCCGAGGAAAATTTTCAAACGCCCTTGCGTGGCGCGGCGCTGCTCGGCTTCCACTTGTTGCAGAAGCTGTTCTGGACTAGGCCTGCGATGCTCGATCTCTGCCATGCGCCGCTGGACTTAATTATCCTCCTACTTGCTCATGGGATAGCTTTGGTCGAGCGCCAAGTTCAGCCGCAACACATTCACACGCGGCTCGCCGAGAAAGCCCCAGTCGCGCCCTTCCGTGTGTTGTGCGACCAGTTGTTCGACAGCCGCCACATCGGCGCCGCGCGCCTTTGCGACTCGCGCCGCCTGCGCCTTAGCGAACGACGGGCTGATGTGCGGATCCAGGCCGCTGGCCGACGCCGTGACCGCATCCGCGGGGATCGGCGCCTTCGGCGTGAATACCAACGGCGCCTTGTCGTCATTAAAAGCCTTGATCAGCTTTACATCGTCGAGATTGCCGCTGGCGTCTTTAAAACTGTCCAGCGGCACCGATGATTCGTACGGAATGCTGTTATCGACAGCGTAATGCACGATGCGCAGATTGATGCCGTCGTAATCGACGACTTCATTTTTCTTGTCGTCCATCTTGGTGGTGCCGCGGATGAGCTTGGCGCTAGTCGGCCCTAAATTTGACCCGCCGCTGGAGGTCGCATCGTATCCGCTGCCGGCCGCCGACACGCGCGGCTGAAAGTATTCGGGCCGCGAAAAGTTCTGGCCGATGAGCTCCGACCCGATCACTGTCCCGTTCTTCACGATGAGGCTGCCGTTGGCCTGTTTCGGAAACACGGCTTGCGTAATGGCGGTCACCACGCCGGGATAAAACAAGCCCGTGAGCACCGTCAGAACCAAAGTCATACGCAACGCGGGAAGCAGTTGTCGCCACATAAAATCTCCTTACGCAAGCCCCAATGAGTGCACGATCTGATCAATGATCCAGATGCCGGGGAAGGGCACCAGGATGCCGCCCAGCCCGTAGATCAGCAGGTTGCGGCGCAGCAGGGACGCCGCGCTTTCCGGGCGGTAGCGCACACCGCGCAGCGCCAAAGGCACCAGCGCAATGATGATCAGCGCGTTGAAAATCACCGCCGACAACACCGCGCTTTGCGGGTTGTGCAGGCCCATGATGTTGAGCCGGCCCAGTACCGGATAGGTCGTCATGAACATGGCCGGGATAATCGCGAAATATTTGGCCACGTCATTGGCGATGGAAAAAGTGGTCAGCGCGCCGCGGGTGATCAGCAACTGCTTGCCGATCGCAACCACTTCGATGAGCTTGGTGGGGTTCGAATCCAGATCCACCATGTTGCCGGCCTCTTTCGCGGCCATGGTGCCGGTATTCATGGCGAGCCCCACGTCGGCTTGCGCCAGCGCCGGCGCGTCGTTGGTGCCGTCACCGGTCATAGCCACCAGCCGCCCTTCGGCCTGTTCCTTCTTGATGTAGGCGAGTTTGTCTGAGGGCGATGCTTGCGCCAGAAAATCGTCGACGCCCGCTTCGGCGGCAATGGCGGCGGCGGTGAGAGGATTATCGCCCGTGATCATGACGGTGCGAATTCCCATCTGGCGAAGCTGCCCGAGGCGTTCCTTCATGCCGCCTTTGACGACATCCTTCAGATGAATCACCCCCAGCACCCTCGCGCCATCGGCCACCGCGAGCGGCGTGCCGCCCTGCCGCGAAATGCGTTCGGTGATTTCCATCAGGTCTTTCGGGACCACGCCGCCGCGCTCCTGCACGAACTGAGCGATGGCCCCGGTGGCGCCTTTGCGCAGATGACGGCCGTCCAGATCGACACCGCTCATGCGCGTGTAAGCTGAGAACGGAATGAAGTTGGCCTCATGATGCGCCACCTCGCGGCCGCGCAGCCCGTATTTGGTTTTCGCCAGCACCACGACTGAACGGCCTTCCGGAGTCTCATCGGCCAGGCTCGAAAGCTGCGCCGCATCGGCGAGGTCGAGATCGCTGACGCCTTCGACCGGCAGAAATTCCACAGCCTGGCGATTGCCGATGGTGATGGTCCCGGTTTTGTCGAGCAACAAGGTGTTGACATCGCCCGATGCCTCGACAGCCTTGCCGCTCATGGCGAGGACATTGTGTTGCATCACGCGGTCCATGCCCGCAATACCGATGGCGGAGAGCAATCCGCCGATGGTGGTTGGGATCAGGCACACCAGCAGGGAAACCAGCACGGCCACCGTCGGAACGCTGCCGAGCCCCGCCGCAGTGACGCTGTACTTGGCGAAGGGCTGCAGCGTGACCACAGCCATCAGGAAGATCAGCGTTAATCCCGCGATTAAGATGTTGAGCGCGATTTCGTTGGGCGTTTTCTGGCGCTCGGCGCCTTCCACCAGCGCGATCATGCGATCCAGAAACGTCTCGCCCGGATTGGACGTGATGCGAATCTTGATTTCGTCGGAGAGCACTTTGGTGCCGCCGGTAACCGCGCTGCGGTCGCCGCCGGATTCGCGAATCACCGGAGCGCTTTCACCGGTGATGACGGATTCATCCACCGTCGCGATGCCGTCGATGACTTCGCCGTCACCGGGGATTAGTTCCCCAGCTTCGACGACGACAGTGTCACCGGAGCGCAGCTGCGATGCCGGTACCTGCTCGGTGCGGTTGCCCACGATGCGGCGCGCCATGGAGTCGGTTTTGGTTTTGCGCAAAGCATCGGCCTGCGCTTTGCCGCGCGCTTCCGCCATGGCTTCGGCGAAGTTGGCGAAAAGCACCGTGAACCACAGCCATAAAGCAATCTGGATGCCGAAACCCACGCCTGCCGCGCCGATGGCGATGTCTCGGATCAGCAGAATGGTGGTGACGGCCGCGCCTACTTCCACCACGAACATCACCGGGTTCTTGATGACGGCCATGGGGTTCAGCTTGACGAAAGATTCGAGAATCGCACGCCGCAAAATCGCGGGATCGAACAACGGCCGCGCGTGCGCCAGCTTTTTGGGAATCAGTTCCGTGGGGTCCTGGCTGTGCAGTGGCGCAGGGGCTGGGACGTTCTCAAGTACTTCGGGCATGGCTAAAAGACCCTCCCTTGTTGCATCAGGAAATGTTCGACGATGGGGCTCAGCGAAAGCGCGGGGAAAAACGTCAGCGCGCCCACGATAATGATGGTCCCCACCAGCAGGCCCACGAATAGCGTGCCATGGGTGGGCAGCGTGCCGCTGGTGACCGGAATTTGTTTCTTCGCCGCCAGGCTCCCCGCGGCGGCCAGCAGTGGAATAATCATCAGGAAACGCCCCACCAGCATGGCGATTCCCATGGTGAGGTTGTACCAGGGCGTGTTGGTGGTGATGCCGGCAAACGCGCTGCCGTTATTCGCGGCGGCGCTCGAAAAGGCGTAGAGAATTTCGCTGAAGCCGTGGGGCCCGCCATTATTGAGGTTGGCGATGGCCGCGCCGGCGCTATTCCAGTAGCCGCCCTTAGTGAATTCAATGACGGAGCTGGCCGCGCTGAAGAGCAGGATCACGAACGAAGTTGCGATCAGCGCCAGCATCGCCATCTTCACTTCTTTCCCTTCGATCTTCTTGCCGAGATATTCCGGTGTGCGGCCGACCATCAGCCCGGCGATGAAGACGGCCAGGATGGCGAACATCAGCATTCCGTAGAGTCCGGCACCGACACCTCCAAAGATGACTTCGCCCAGGTGTAGATTAAACAGTGGCACCAAGCCTCCCATGGGAGTGAAGCTATCGTGCATGCCGATGACAGCTCCGCAGCTCGCGTCGGTGGTGATGGTGGCGAACAGCGCCGTGGCGGCGATGCCGAAGCGCACTTCTTTGCCCTCCATGTTGCCGCCTGTGTTGTCCAGACCCAGCTTCGTGAGAATCGGGTTACCGGTTTGTTCAAAGTGATACACCACGAAAGCGCCCACCAGAAATAGCACGCTCATCGCCGCGAACAGGGCCCAGCCTTGGCGTTGATCCTTGACCATCCTGCCGAAGACATAAGTTAAGCCGGCGGGGATCATGAAAATCGAAATCATCTGGAAGAAGTTGGTCAGCGGACTCGGATTTTCGTACGGATGCGCGGAGTTGGCGTTGAAGAATCCGCCGCCGTTGGTGCCCAGCATTTTGATGGCTTCCTGCGATGCCACCGGGCCTTGCGCGATGGTCTGCGTCTTGCCCTCAACGGTGGTCACATTCGTGTACGGCTTCAAGTTTTGAATCACGCCTTGCGAAGTCAAGAAGAGCGCGAACACCAACGAGATCGGCAGCAGTACGTACACCGTGGCGCGAACGATATCCGCCCAGAAATTGCCCAGCGCATTGGCCTGATGGCGCGAGAAGCCGCGGATCATGGCCACGGCGATCGCCATGCCCACTGCCGCAGAGGTGAAGTTGTGCATGGTGAGCCCCAACATCTGCACCAGGTAACTCAGCGTGGTTTCGCCGCCGTAGCTCTGCCAGTTGGTGTTGGTGGTGAAGCTGACGGCGGTGTTAAACGCCAGGTCCGGAGTCATCGCGGTGGCGTTGGCGGGGGCGTGCGCGGTGCTGAAGCCCGCCGGGTTCAGCGGCAGAAAGCCTTGCAGGCGCTGCAACGCGTAGAGAAACACGGCGCTGAAAATGCTGAAGGCCAGCATGCTGCCGGCGTATTGCGTCCAGCGCTGCTCCACATCTTCTTTGACGCCGCAAAGCTTGTAGCACAGCCGTTCGAGCGGCCGCAGCACTGGATGAAGGAACGTGCGCTCGCCCGCGAACACGCGCGTCATGAAGACGCCCATGGGCTTGGCCACCGCGGCAATGACCAGAAAGTAGACAACGATTTGTAGAATGCCGTTGGGTGTCATATTAGAATTTCTCCGGCTTGAGCAGCGCGTAAATCAGATAGCCGAACAGAAAGATGGAAGTGACTCCGGCAATGATGTAATCCATAAAATGTCCTCGCTTCCGCCTAGAGCTTGTCGCACGCTTTCGTGAAATACCAGCTCACAACGAAGAACGCCACAGTTACAACGATGTAAAAAAGATCCAGCATTTTTAGTCCTCAATTCGTAAACACAACCTGATGTCCCAAACGCTCCAGGCGCCATGCCAGACGCATCGCAGCCGTCGGCCACCAGTGGCGCCGTCCGCCGATCACGACGACGGAGTGAGGGCCTAGCTCGCTTTCCAGCACGTCTCCCGCGTCGCGGCAGAGGCGGATATCCACCGCCACTTCGACCGCCGCTTCCTGCGCCATCTCCACAAAACGTTTCTCCAGAAATTCCACGGAAACCGGCGGAGTGTCCAAACCCAGTGGATATGGAACCACCTGTATCGCCAGCAGTCGCACCGGCGCCAGGCCGGAGGCGAGCTCCGCGGCCATCTTGAGCGCGTTTACGGTCTCCACCTCTTGCGTGTGGAGCACGACGATCTCCAGCTTTGAAATGGATACCGGCTCGGCAACCACAGCGGGGCGCGCGAACTTGAAAGGGACTGCCATAACCTAACTCCAGATACAAGGTATCCGGAAAGCCGTAAGGAAGGCATAAGCCCGCTGTCAGGATTGTGTAAGGAATTATGCGGCGGGTTCAGGCAGGGCGAAACGGTAGCCAACCCACGGCTCTGTAAGGATATAGCAGGGATGCGAGGGGTCGGGCTCGATCTTTTTTCGTAACTGATTGATGAATACACGTAGGTATTCCACTTGATCCCCGTAGTCTGGTCCCCACACGGCTTGCAGCAGCCGGCCGTGGGGAATGGGCACGTTGGGATTGGAGAGCAAATAGCGCAGCAAGTCGAATTCTTTGGGCGTCAGGCGCACTTCTCCTGTGCGCGAAATGACACGGCGTGTCGCCAGGTTGACTTCAATTTCACCCAGGTGAACGGATTCGGCGCCGGATTCGGCGGCGATGGGAAGACGCCGCAAGGCAGCGCGAATGCGCGCCGAGAGCTCCGGCATGCCGAACGGTTTGGTGACGTAATCGTCGGCGCCGGCGTCGAGGGCAGCGACTTTATCGGCCTCGGAATCGCGCACGGTCAGCATGATGATGGCGACTTCGGAGCCGGCGCGGATCTGGCGGCAAGTTTCCAGGCCGCCGAGACCCGGCATGTTCATGTCGAGAAGAATGAGATCGAAGCGCTGCGCGCGCACGGCGGTCAGCGCTTCTTCGCCGGTGCGGGCTTCGTGAATCTCATAACCCTGCGTGCTGAGCGACGCGCGCAGCACGCGGCGGATCTGCGGTTCATCGTCGACTACCAGGATGCGTCCGGTGTTCATGATTGCACTGGAATGGTAATACAGAATGCGGAGCCGGGTCCGGGCGGGATGGCGACGTCGCCGCCATGCGCGCGCAGAATCTCACGGGCAATGTGCAGCCCCAGGCCGGTTCCGGGAACGCGCTCCTTCACCGCCTGGCGGCGATAAAACTTTTCGAAGACGCGCTCGCGTTCGTTGGCGGGGATGCCGGGGCCCTGATCGGCGATGCGGATTTCCAGGTTGCCATTGGCACGCGCGGCGCTGATGTCGACGGGCGAGCCCGGCGGCGAATATTTCAGAGCGTTGTCGATCAGTTGGCGCAGCGCGAGCGAGATCAGCGCGGGATCGACGGTGAGCTCGGGCAAACTCGGAGCCGCGGAATAGCGCAGCGGTCGGCCGTCGCTGCGCGCCTGGAATTGCGCGAGGATGGCGGGCAGCAACAGGTCGAGTGAAACTCGCTGCCGGTCGAGGCGTACCTTGCCGGCTTCGATCTGCGACATGCGGACCGCTTCGGTCACCAGCGAAGTCAGGCGGTCGGCTTCTTCGTCAATGATGGTGGCGAGTTCGTGAGTCTGCGGCGTCAGCGGCGGCGCCTCGGAGAGCATGGTCGTCGAGGCCGCCTTGATCGACGTCAGTGGAGTCTTGAACTCGTGCGCGATGGCGTCGAGCAGCGTGGACTTGAACTCTTCACTCTGCCGGGCGGCGTCGGCCCGGTTGGCCGCTTCCTCGGTGCGCACGCGTTCCCAGGCAATGGCGACCAGGTTCAACAGCGCCTGCAGCGCGCCATCGGAAAACTCAACGCCGGCCAAGGCCAGCGCCCCGATGGCATGGCCTCCCAGGACGA
>Ga0105245_10005726_pt1 | contig 10912 bp, 8 predicted proteins | sample KBSM54metaG_FD_81523 | JGI IMG/M metagenome (GOLD analysis project Ga0105245, IMG submission 81523) | Miscanthus rhizosphere microbial communities from Kellogg Biological Station, Michigan, USA - KBS M5-4 metaG | ecosystem: Host-associated > Plants > Roots > Rhizosphere > Soil | place: Michigan...
CGCTACGACCTCTGGGACGAAGTGTGGCTCGTAAAGAAAATCGAATTCGACGGCCGCACCGATCAACAGCGCATCGCCACGTTCGACGCGCTGCTCAAGTGGTGGCACAACCCGGCGCGCATCTTCGCGTCGAGCGACGCGCGCGTCTCGCTGAACGTCGAGCTGCGCGTGCTCCCCTTCTCGTCCGCGGAAGAGCAGGATGCGCGCGAGTGGATCTCGAAGTCAGGCGGCGTCGCCACGCCGTCCGCCGGCGGCAGCTTCGTGCAGATGCTGATCGCGACGACGATCACCGCCCGACCGATCGTGATGGTCAAGTGGAACGTCGATCTGCAGCTCCGATGAACCATACAGCTCTGTCGGTAAGAACAGACAGTGGCGACGACGAAACGAGCGCAACTCGTTGAAAACACGACCACTCGACTTGGCACTCGGATAGCCTTTCCCACCGGCCCGGAGGGCATTCTCATGCGACGCTGCTTGGCCGTCATCCTTCTGACCACGTCACTCTCCGTCATCGCCCAGACGCGGCATCCGATCTCCAAAATCGAATTCCACTCCCGCATCCCGACGAGCATTCTGCTGACGCAGAGCGCGTTGTCCGAGAACCGCACGTACACGGATGCGGACCTCGACCTCGCGGCGGCGCGTCTTCGCCGGCTGCCGTTCGTCTACTACGTCAATTACACGATCGACGGCACGACCGCGATCTTCGAGATCGCCGATGAGTACCGCGGGTTCTTCCACGTCGATACGCTGGCGCGGCAGTCGACGGGCGGACCTGGCGACAACGGTTTCCTGAGCGGAGAGCTCGGCGGGCGTTACTACCTCCCGTGGGGCGGCACAGCGCAGGCGACTTACGGCGCGAGCTCCGTGATCGGATCGAGCGCATACACGTTTCAATACTCGCAGTACGGACTCGCGCGCACGCGTTTGTACTTCATCGTCGACGCCTCGCGTCCGCGCTCAGGCGGCACGCAACCTCACTACGAGATCGGGTATCCGCTGACGCTGCGACAATCGATCACGCTCACGGGATCGCGGAGGCAGTCGTCCGACTCCGAGTCGTCGGGCATCAACAATCACTTCACCAGCGACAGCGTGCAGCACGATATGGAGCTGGCGTGGCAATGGAACACGACAAACGATCCGCTGTTCGCAACGCGCGGCGCGGCATTCCTCGTGGGACGCGGCAGGACGAAAGAGGAGAACCACGCGCTGAGCGTGAGCGGCACGCGCGTGATCTTCAGCAACGACTCGAAGACCGATTCGGATTACTGGCACGCCGGCGTCGGGAAATTCTGGCCGGTCGGGCGCGGCGCATTCACCGCAAACGCCGACGCCAAGTGGTTCGACGAGACGCGCCATTCGCGAAGCCGGTCGACGGATCCGTTTGCCGTGACCGGCCAGAACGAGCGCACGACGAGCGCGACCGCCGGGTGGGTTCACGACTTCTTCAAATCCGTGTCAGAGCTAACGGCAAGCCGCCGCAGGGTCGAGCTGGCGATCGGCATCCAGACCTACGACTTCAAAGCCCGCGGAATCACGACCAGGCAAAACTTCAAGAACATGCAGGCCGGCTACGCGTTCCGCAATCGTTGGGGCAACGTCCACTTCGTCCTCTCGTACCTCGAGCGCTATTGATGCCCGAGGACGCGATGCGGCGCGTACGGCTCTTCGAGTGAGCGAATGTCGGCGGCGTCGAGCGCGATGTCGATCGCGGCGACGGCATCGTCGAGCTGCTCGAGCTTGGAGGCGCCGATGATCGGCGCGGTCACGCCCGGCTTGTGCAGCAGCCAGGCGAGCGCGATCCGCGCGGGCGGAACGCCGTGCTTCTTCGCAATCGCGATCACGCGATCGACGACGTCGAAGTCGGCGTCGGTGTAATACATCTTGTGCGCGTAGTCGTCGGTGCGCGAGCGCTCCGTCGTGCCGCTCTTTTCGCGAGTGCGATTGCCGGCCAGGAATCCACGCGCGAGCGGGCTCCACGGAATCACGCCGACGCCTTCGTCGATGCAGAGCGGGATCATCTCCCGCTCTTCTTCGCGATAAATGAGGTTGTAGTGATTTTGCATCGTCACGAAGCGCGCGCGCTGCCGCGCGTCCGCCGTATGAAGCATCTTTGCGAACTGCCACGCGAACATCGACGACGCGCCGACGTACAACGCCTTGCCGGCGCGAACGACGGCGTCGAGCGCGTCGATCGTTTCCTCGATCGGCGTCTCGGCGTCGAAGCGATGAATCTGATAGAGATCGACGAAGTCGGTGCCTAGGCGGCGGAGCGAGGCGTCGATGGAATGCATGATGTGCTTGCGCGAGAGACCGCGCTCGTTGGGCGATGATCCAGTGGGAAAGAAGACTTTGGTGGCGATGACGACTTCTTCGCGGCGCGCGAGCTCGCGCAAGGCGCGGCCGGTGACTTCTTCACTCGCGCCGTTCGAGTACATGTCGGCGGTGTCGAAGAAGTTGATCCCCGCCTCGAGCGCGCGCACGAAAAACGGGCGCGCCGCATCTTCGTCGAGAACCCACGACCGCCACTGCGACGATCCGTACGTCATGCAGCCGAGACAGAGGCGCGAGACTTTGAGGCCGCTTTTTCCAAGACTTACGAACTTCATGAACACGCAGGATATAAAAGTCAGAAGTCAGAAGGCAGAAGGCAGAGGGACAACGCGATCACTTCTGCTTTCTGCCTTCTGCCTTCTGACCTCGTGCACTGCCCCGCCGCCGCCAACGACGACACCAACGAGCGCTCCGCCCCCGCCCGAGATGTCGACAATCGTCGTTCCGATCCGTGCGTCGCTCGCGCCGCTGCTTCCTCTGATCGAGGCGCAGGTGCCGAAGAGCGTCGTGCAAGTTGACGCGTACGAGCTCGATCCGTCGAAGCGATTCGGATTGAAATACAAAGTCCTGCGCGATCCGATCGTGCTGAACATGCAGAACGCGGGGTTGCATGCGTCCGCGCACGTCCGTTACGCGCTCGAGGGATGCGTGAATGGGAAACAGCGCATGTGGCCGTGCCTCTCGTGCGGATTCGGCGAGCCGATGCGCGAGGCGACGATCGAGCTGCAGTCGCGATTCGAGTGGGCGGAGAACTGGACGCTGCGATCGAAGACCACCGCGCGACCCGTCGACTTCGGCGCGCAACAGTGCCGCGTCACGCCGCTGAACATCAACATCACCGAGTGGAAGCTGCGGCCGCTCGTCGACGACCAGCTGCAGGACGCCGCGAAGACGATCGATCACAACACGCCGAAGCTCGCGGCGGTGCGGCCGTACGCGCAGCAGGTGTGGTCATCGCTGCAGACGCCGTTCGCGATCGGGCCGAAGACGTGGCTGGTCATCGAGCCGGCCGACGTCGCCCTCGCGCCGATCCGCGGCGCGGGACTCGACGTCACGAGCGCGCTCACGCTGCATGCGCGAACGCGCGTCGTCTTCGGCGAGAAGCCCGCGCTCTCCACCAAGCCGCTGCCGGCGCTGCGCACGGCGAGCGAAAGCGACAAAGGCATTCGCGTGCCGTTCGATGTCGAGATGCCGTTCAGCGAAGTGACCCGCCTCCTCACCGAGCAATTCGGAAAGAAAACCTACAACATCGAAGGGGGAACGCTCGCCGTCGACACCATCGAGCTCTCCGGCGGCGCGAACGGCCGCCTCAACATCGCCGCGTCGATCGACTATCGCGGCGGGCGGCTCAAGAAATACCACGGCATCGTGAATCTCGACGGCATCGCGAAATTCGATCCGGCGTCGAGCCGCGTCATGATCGAAGAGCTCGAGTACTCGATCGATCCGAAGCGCCGCGGCATCGTGCGCGCCTTCGATCGCGTGGCCCATGAAGCCGTGCGTTCCCGACTTAGAGACAGCGCGCGCTGGCCGATCTCGAACGACATCGCGGCGCTCAAGGGCGAGATCGAGCGCGGCGTCACGCGGCAGCTCGCGCCCGGCGTGTTTCTGCGCGGCCGCGTCGACTCGATCGAGCCGGTCTCGGTGATCGCGACGGCGGAGGGCGTCTCCATCCGCGTCATCGCCGTCGGCAGTGCGAACGTCGACATCACCGCTTTCCGTTAGGCTCGAAGATCTCGTCGATGCGGCGTCGCGGATAAGGGTGCTTGACTGGTTGCGCGGTTGCTGAGTTGCGCGGTTGCGCGGTTGCGCGGTACTGAGCAACCACGCAACCCTCCGCAACCGCGCAACTACTCGCCGCGAATCCTCTTGAAAAACGCCTCGCTCGACACGGGCCGCCCCAGAAACGCTTCGACGATGTTTCGCGCAGGCTGCTCGCTTCCGCGCGACAAAATCATTTCGCGAAACCTGCGCCCGGTCGCACCGCTCATCAGATCGGCGCCGAAGACCGACACCATGTCGAGCGCGATCACCTTCGCCCACATGTAGCCGTAGTAACCCGCCGCGTAACCGGACGCGATGTGCTCGAACGTTCCGGGAAACGACGTTCCGTCGACGTGACCCATCGGCGTCGCCCCTTCCATCGCGCGCCACACGTCGAGGCACTTGCCGGGATCTTCGCCGGCGAGCGCCATGTCGAATGATGCGTAGAGCAACTGCCGGCCGAAGTCGATGCCCGATCCAAATTTCTTCGCGGCCACGAGGCGATGTACGAGCTCTTCGTCGATGGCCGGACACGACGAGCAGTGCTCGCGCATCAGCGACAGGCTCTCCATCGCCGACGCCCACTCTTCATACATCTGCGAGGGCGCCTCGACGAAGTCGCGCTCCACGCTCGTGCCGGCGTGCGTCACGTACTCCGTCGTCGCCAGCACGCCGTGCAGCACGTGGCCGAATTCGTGGAGCAGCGTCTCCAGCTCGTCGTGGGTCAGCCCTTCGCGATTGAGATTCGTGACGAGCACGCTGATCGGCTTGCGGTTCGCCTTCGTGCTGACGCCGCGCACCGGCCACGCCGCCGCGTGCTTGTACTTTCCTTCGCGCGGATAGAGATCGAGATAGATCCCGCCGATGAACGCGCCGCTTTCGGCGTCGCGCACGTCGTAGTAGATGACCTCGTCCTGCCACACCGGCACGCTCGCCTCTTCGAAGCGGATGCCGTAGAGCCGCTCGCTGATGTCGAGCATCCACGCAACCGACGGCGTCGTCGGAAAGAACCGGCGCAGCGCTTCCTGATCGATCGCGTAGCGCTGCTCGCGCAACCGCTCGCGAAAATACGAAGCGTCCCAGCGATTGATGTTCGCCTGCTCGACGGGAACGCCGCGCAATTTCGATTTCACTTCGCTGAGATCCGCGAGGTCGCGGAGTTCTGCTTCGGTGACGACGTTGCGCACTTCATCGAGAAAGCGGCGCACGGTCTCCGGATTCTCGACCATCCTTCGCTTCGTCACGTAATGCGCGTAGCTCGGGACGCCGTAGAGATCGGCGATCTCTTTTCGCAGCGTCACGATCTCGTCCATGATCTCGAGGTTGCGCGCCGTGCCGCGATTGTTGAACGCGACGTAGTAGCGCTTGCGCGCCGCGTCGTCGTGAACGTTCGTCATGAACGGGACGTAGTCGGGCGAGTCGAAGCCGACGACGATGTTGCCGTCGTCGTCGCGCGTCTGGCGATCGAGCCACGCCTGCGGTGCGCCGTCGCACTCCTGCGGCGTGAACGTGATGCGCGTCGGATTCTCGCGAATGTGCCGCGCGAACTCCTGCGCGAGCTCGGTGAGCCGTTCGGAGATCGCCACGAAGCGCGCGCGCTTCTCCGGCGGAAGCGAGACGCCGCTGTCTTCGAACGACTCGAGCAGGTCTTTCTGCAATTGTTTCTGCGCGAGCGAGCGCGGTTCGACGCGGCGCACGCGTTCATAGAACCGCTCGTTCTGAAAGAGCTCCGTCATGAAGCTCGACTCCGCGACGAGCGCGTCGTCGCCGGCGTCGCGCACGGCCTTGTCGGGATGAACGCTGTTGAGGATCGAGATCGGACCGAAGGCGTCTTCGATCATGATCGCGGCGCGATCCCAGGCATCGAAGATGTTCGACGTCGTGGCGTCGTCGATCGGAATCGACTCGATCTCGGCGACGAATCGCTTCGCGAAGTCGAGGGCGCGCGCGGAAGTGTCCGCGACGTCCGCAGGCGTCAGGATCGGGATGGTCGTTCGCTCTTCGGCGATCTCTGCGAGGGTGTCAGTCATGAACGGCGGCCATTCTAGTGAAACTTCCAAGCAGCAATTTGCGTACTAGGTGGTGATCACCACCGGAGGTGCTTTTCATGAGACGACGATTCGCCATCGTGGTTGCGCTGGCCGCGCTTCCGCTCTTTGCCCAAGTGCCGCAAGGCGCCGCGCTCTTCGAAGAAGGCCGCTTCGAAGAGGCGAAGAAACTCCTCGCTCCCATGAAGAACGACGCCGATGCGCTGGTCATCCTCGGCAAGATCGCGCTCGCGCAGAACGACGCCGAGACCGCGGAGACCTATCTGACCAAAGCGGTCGAGCTGAAACCGAACAGCGCGATGGCGCATCTCTGGCTCGGCAACGCGTACGGCAGCCAGGCGCAGAAGGCGAGCATCTTCGGCCAGGCCTCGCTCGCGGGCAAGACGAAGGCCGAGTTCGAGCGCGCCGTGCAACTCGATCCGAATCTCATCGACGCGCGCTTCGGCCTCATCGATTACTACAGCATGGCGCCCGGCTTCATGGGCGGCAGCGACGAGAAGGCGATGCAGCAAGCCGCGGAGATCAAGAAGCGCGACGCGTATCAAGGTCATCGCGCGTACGCGCGGCTCTATGGGCGCAAGAAGAACATGGACGCAGCGCGCAACGAATGGGTCGCCGCGATCAAGGAACAACCGCAGGCAGCGAAGCCGCACATCTCACTCGCGCTCTTCTACGCATCGAACGACAAGAACTTCGCGGGCGCATGGAACGAGATCGAAGCGGCGCTCAAGCTCGAGCCGAATTGGATGCCGGTGCAGTTCCGCGTCGGACAGATCGCGGCGCTCAGCGGCATGAACTACGCGCGCGGCGAAGAAGCGCTCAAGAAGTACACGACCTACAAGCCGAAAGAGAACGAGCCCGATCTCGCCTCCACCTGGTACTACCTCGGCATGATCTACGAGAAGCAGGGAAAGAAGGCGGAAGCGAAGCAGAGCTACGCCGCGGCGCTGAAGATGAATCCTTCGTCGAAGACGTTCAACGAAGCGCTGAAACGCGTGTCGTAGCCGTCAACTCCGGATAGGGGTTGACCGGTACACCACGCCACCACTCTTTCGTCGGCGGCAGAACCTCGATCGCAAAGTGAAGATGCGGCGCGTTCGCCGGCGCGTTGCCGGTCGTGCCGACGTAGCCGATCACATCGCCGCGCCGTACGCGCATTCCTTCGTGAAGGTTCGCGTAGCCGTCGAGATGCGCGTAGTAGTAGACGCGCTCTTCACGATCGTCGAATTCGTAGATCGTCAGACCACCCGCGCCGCTCGTGAAGAGCTTGCGGATGGTGCCGTCGACAGCGGCGAGGACCGGAGTTCCGCGCGGCGCCATGATGTCGATGGCGTGATGCGCGCGTCCGCCGTCGCGAGATTGTTCGTAGGAGTCGTGCAGTGAGGATGCAGCGATGCCTTCAACAGGAAGGATCAATGCGTCGGTGCTCTGTGGGGCACCGGCGCCCTCGCCGGTGCGCGCCGGCGGGGGCGCCGGCGCCCCACTGAGACCGGCGGCCACAATGACGGTGGCGCCAATCAGCCATCCGGCCGCGAAGATCAAAACTGTGCGCATGTGCATCGCATAATGGAAGCGCGATGCCTGAACTTCCCGACGTACTCATCTATATCGAGGCGTTGGAACGCCGCATTGTCGGACAAACGCTGCAACGCGTGCGACTTGCGAATCCGTTCGTGCTTCGCACGGTTGAGCCATCAATTGCAGATGTGTCCGGCAGAAAAGTGATCGCGGTGCGCCGCGCGGGAAAGCGAATCATTCTCGCGCTCGACGGCGATCTCTTCATCGTCATCCATCTCATGATCGCCGGCCGCTTTCGATGGCTCGCCGCGGGAGCGAAGATTCCGGGCAAGCTCGGACTCGCCGCGTTCGACTTCGAGAACGGGACGCTCGTGTTGACCGAGGCGGGGTCGAAGCGGAGGGCGTCGATTCATGTGGTGCGCGGCGAAGACGGGTTGCGCGAGCACGATCGCGGCGGACTCGAAGTGCTCGACGCATCGCTCGACGCATTCAAGGCGGCGCTCACGCGCGCGCGGCATACGCTCAAGCGCACGCTCACCGATCCGCATACCTTCAGCGGAATCGGCAACGCGTACTCCGATGAGATCCTTCATCGCGCGCGTCTCTCGCCGGTGCAGTTGACGACGAACCTCGACGACGACGAGATCGCGCGGCTCTACGACGCGACGCGCACGACGCTCATCGACTGGATCGAGCGTCTGCGAAAAGAAACGGGCGAAGGCTTTCCGGAGAGAGTCACCGCCTTCCGTCCGGAGATGGCGGTGCACGGCAAGTACGGCAAGCCGTGTCCCGACTGCGGATCGCCGGTGCAGCACATCGTCTACGCCGACAACGAGACGAACTACTGCGCGCGCTGCCAGACCGGCGGACGGCTACTCGCCGATCGCGCGTTATCGCGGCTACTGCACGAAGACTGGCCGAAGTCGATCGACGAGCTGTAGGCGAACCTAAGGCGATCCGAACGACGATTTTCCGGCAACACTGAGCGCCTCGATCGCCGCAGCGGTGCGCGTCTCCACGCCGAGCTTCTGGTAGATCCGCTCCAGATGTTTCGCCACCGTGGCCGGACGCGCTCCCGCGATCGCGGCGATCTCCTCGTTCGTTTTTCCTTGAGCGACCCAGGCCAGCACTTCGCTCTGCCGGCGTGTGAGGCCGAGGGGGGCGAGCGATTGCGGGTCGATGGAGTCGAGCTCTTGTTCGAGGAGAAGGAGTCGCTGTTGTTCGCTTTCGAGCAGACGCACAGTGAGCCGCTTGCCTTCACGAACGACCATCAATGGCTGGCGCGCCGCGTCCTGCTTCACCCAGCGAGCGAGACTTCCGGGAAGTTGTTTTCGCGCCGCCACTCCGCCGCCGAAATACTCGCGGAAGACTTCCCAACTGCGGGATGTGGCGAAGAGGATCGATCCCTCATCGGAAAGGATGACGGCGCTGCGGCCACTGGCTTCGAGCACCCCTTCGAGGCATGCGTTGTGGCCACCCATCTGTTCGACGGCCATGGCGTTCGCGTGAGCCTGAATCAGATGCGGTTGCATCATCTCGAGCACCTGGCGGTCGCGCTCCGAGAAATCCGTGCGACGCCGGCTCAGCGCGAAGCCGATGTCGCGCGCGCGCGCCGAATCAAACGACAACGGCACGATGATTTGATGTTCGACCTCGACGTGACGGTAATACTCGTTGTAGAGCGGGATGCGATGGAGCTGCGAAGGCGTCACGAAATCGGAGAACGCGACCACCTCGGCGCGACGAGTCTGGCGATAGTAGGAAAGCAGCGGATTCTGATGTCCGTGCACTCCCAACGCTTCGTGAAGTGATCCGGTAAGGGCCTCTCCGCTCGGCACGATCAGAATGCGACACGCTCCCGGCTCTCGAAAAAACTCGCTGTACGAGCAGCGGTCGGCAGGCACGAGGCGCAGGAGGATCTCGCCGGCGCGCACGGCAAAGCCGTCGACGTCAGCACTCTCGTAAAGCCCGCGCAAACCAGTGAGCACGGACTGGACGTCAGTCTCGGAGAGCCAACTCATTTTTCTCTCTAGCCGGGTGTGCCAAGTAGTAGGCACTTCCGGTCCTCAATCTGTCAAGTTGCGCGTACGCAGAATTGCGTACGCCGGGCACTTCGTGCGAGCCTAAGCTCTCTCCATCAAAAAAAAACGGAGTCCCGACATGCATGAAGCACGGCGAAGTGTCTTCTCGCGCCTGACGACTGCCCCATTGATCGCGGCCGCGGCGTTGTTACTTGTGAGCACGCCGGCGATGGCGACCAGCTATACGGCGGTCGCATCGGGCAACTGGTCGAATACGGCCACCTGGGGATCGACTGGGATTCCCGGAAGCGCGTCGGGTGACACCGTCACGATTCCGTCTTCGTTCACCATCACGATGGACTACGCGACGCCGAACGATCTAGCCGGCTTCGCAAACTCAAGCATCCTGACCTTCTCGGCCGGCGGTCATCTCCACGTTGGTCCAGGAACCCACACGAATGCGGGGACGATCAATCTCACCGCCGGACAACTCACGATCAACGGCACGACGCTGACGCTGCAGTCCAGCTCCGTCTTCACCGTCAGCAATGCCACGATCAACTCAGGAATTCTCGCCTGCAGTTCATGCAGCATGACCATCGGCGACAGCACCATCCTGAACGGCGTCACGATCAACAACACCGGGACGATCGTCTTCAACTCGACAAACACGATGTCGTTGGCCAACAGCGCAACCATCAACATCGACTCCGGCGGTGTTTTCGACTTACAGAGCAACGGCGCCATGCAATATGCGTTTGGCAGCGCGCCGTGTCTTTTCAACATCAACGCCAGCGGCACACTGAAGAAAACGACCACCTCCGGCACGACGTCATTCTTCGGCGGCGGTAATTTTCTGCTCAACAACAATGGCACTCTCGATGCGCAGTTGGGCACGATCCAGATTCCCAACGGCACGAGCTCGGGCACGTTCAAGGCCACCGCCCCTCAATCCGTCGACTTCAACGGTGCGACTCATTCGATGAATGGCGCCTCGATCGACGGCGACGGCGTCAAGCTCAATGGCGGAGTCATTTCCGGTGTGGGCGGCGTGACCGTGTTAGCCGGCGCGACGCTGACCTGGTCATCGGGAAGCATGAGCGGGAGCGGGACGACGACGATCGCGGCGATGGGAACGCTCTCCATCACGGGTGCCGTGACTCTCGATGGTCGAACCATCACGAATAACGGCACGGCGATCCTCAACAATGGCGGTGCCGA
>Ga0105245_10005728_pt1 | contig 10905 bp, 7 predicted proteins | sample KBSM54metaG_FD_81523 | JGI IMG/M metagenome (GOLD analysis project Ga0105245, IMG submission 81523) | Miscanthus rhizosphere microbial communities from Kellogg Biological Station, Michigan, USA - KBS M5-4 metaG | ecosystem: Host-associated > Plants > Roots > Rhizosphere > Soil | place: Michigan...
CGACCTGCGCGGTCACCGAGACCGACAAGGGCGTGTGGAAGATCACGACCGGAACCGGCGCGTTCGCCAAGGCGAAGGGTCACGGGCACTTGGTCGCGACGGCGAACGTGACGGGCACACCCGACGCGACCAAGCCCCACGGCTGCGACTTCTCGAAGCTGACCGGCACGATCACGGTCGACGCGAAGGGTCGCGTCAAGTAGGCGTTCTCTACGCGCAGACGTAGACGTCACGCGGCGGTCGGGTTGCGACGCGCCTGACCGCCGCGTAACGTCACGGCTCCGGCTGACCGTGGGGGCGACGCAGGCTCACCGTCGCTTCGCGAGATTTTGCCGTATGCCACGCACGGATGATTCAGACATGCGGCGCACGGACGCCGGCCGATGAGCGTGCTCGTGAGCGGCGGCGCGGGCTACATCGGCTCGCACACCGTCCGCCTGCTGCGCGAGCGCGGCGCCGACGTGGTCGTGCTCGACTCGCTCGAGCTCGGATACCGCGCCGCGGTGACCGGCGTACCGCTCGAGGTCGGCGACATCGCCGACACTGCACTGGTCCGGCGCGTCGTCGCCGACCACGACGTCGACGCGGTGATTCATTTCGCGGGCTACAAGGCCGCCGGGGAGTCGATGACTCAGCCCGAGCGGTACTTCGACAACAACGTCGCACGGAGTACGGCGTTCCTCGCGGCGTTGCACGGTGCGGGCGTCTCGCGGATCGTGTTCTCGTCGTCGTGCGCGGTCTACGGAACGCCGCGGGCACTGCCGGTCGCCGAGGACCACCCGACCGCGCCCGAGAGCCCGTACGGCGCGAGCAAGCTCATGGTCGAGCAGATGCTCGATTGGTACGGCGCCTGTCACGGGCTGGGCTGGGTCGCGTTGCGCTACTTCAACGCGGCCGGCGCAATCGATGACGCGTCGATCGGCGAGGTCGCCGCCCTGTCGACGAATCTCGTGCCGGTCGCGCTGCGCGCGGCGCTCGGGCAGATCCCCGCGCTCCGAGTCTTCGGCTCCGACTACCCGACCGCCGACGGGACCGCGATCCGCGACTACGTGCACGTCGTCGATCTCGCCGAGGCCCACGTCAAGGCGTTGGACTACCTCGCCGGAGGCGGAGCCTCGACGGTGGTCAACCTCGGTACCGGGACCGGATCGTCGGTGCTCGAAGTGGTCGCGGAGGCGCGCCGGGCGAGCGGCGTCGACTTCCCGGTCGAGCTCGTCGCGCGCCGGCCCGGCGACCCGGTCGCGGTCTACGCCGACAACGCGCGCGCCGCCGAGCTGCTCGGCTGGCGTCCCGTGTACTCGCTTCCCGAGATCGTCAGCAGTGCGTGGCGGTGGACGTCGACACATCCGGAAGGGTTCGCAACGGCCGGCACCGGCAAGGAGGCTCTGTGGGGCGCATCGTTGTAACCGGCGGAGCCGGATTTCTCGGCTCGCATCTCGTCGAGCGACTGCTCGCACGGGGCGACGAGGTCGTCGCGCTGGACAATTTCATCACCGGCCGCGAGGAGAACCTCGACGGCTTCCGCGATCACGACGGCTTCACGTTCATCGAGTGCGACGTCGCGCGCGCGCTGCCGGTCGACGGACCGGTCGACGCGGTCATGCACTTCGCGAGTCCTGCCAGCCCGCCGCGTTACCTCGAGCACCCGATCGAGACACTCGATGCGGGCTCGCTCGCGACGCGGCTGACGTTGGACCTCGCGTCTCGGCACCGATGCCGCTACCTGCTCGCGTCGACGAGCGAGGTCTACGGGGACCCACTCGTCCATCCGCAACCGGAGGACTACTGGGGCAACGTCAACCCGTGCGGCGTGCGCTCGGTCTACGACGAAGCCAAGCGCTTCGCGGAGGCCCTGGCGATGGCGTACTGCCGCACGTACGACCTCAACGTCGGGATCGTGCGCATCTTCAACACCTACGGCCCGCGTCTGCAGCCCGCCGACGGACGCGTCGTCTCGAACCTGCTGCTGCAAGCGATGCAGGGCGCCCCGCTCACCATCTACGGCGACGGGACGCAGACCCGGTCGTTCTGCTACGTCGACGACGAGGTGCGCGGCATTCTCGCGCTGCTCGACTCCGAGGTGATCGGGCCCGTCAACATCGGCAACGCCGACGAGCTCACCGTGCTCGAGCTGGCCAAGACGATCGTCGAGGTCACGGGCACGACGTCGGAGATCGTGTTCAACCCGCTCCCGGCGGACGATCCCGCGCAGCGCCGCCCGGATCTCTCGCGTGCGCACCAGCTGTTGGGCTGGGCACCGGAGGTGGCGCTGATCGACGGTCTGCGTCGCACGCACACGTGGTATCGCGCGATGGGTTTCGCGGGCGCGAGGTGAAGGCGCCGGCGCGCGAGTGGCGGCGCGCGCGAGTGGCGGATGTGGTTGCTGCGGTGGGCGCGGCCCCCTGAGACGTGCAGATTGCAACAAGTCGGAGCAAATGTTGGCTTTTCGTTCTGAGCGCCGTAATGTTCGGCCTCGCTCGGTGGGAGACGAGCTCACTTTCCGGGGCCGAGGTGAGCTGGGCAGATGGGGAAACGTCGAGTAGCTGTCATTGGCAGCGGATATGTCGGTACCGTCGCCGCGGCGTGTTTCGCGTCGCTGGGACGTGAAGTCGTCGCGCTCGAGATCGACCCCGCGAAGCTCTCCAGCCTGCAACGCGGACGGGCGCCGTTCTTCGAGCGCGGCATCGACGACCGGCTGCGCAGCGAGCTCGCGTCCGGACGGCTGCGCTTCACCGACGATGCGGTCGATGCCGTCCAGTCATCGGACTTCGTGTTCTTCTGCGTCGGGACGCCGTCGGGTCCCGACGGGCATGCCGAGATGGACGCGCTCGCGCATGCGGCCGTGTTGGTCGGGCGCGCGTTGGATCGCCCGAAGGTGCTCGTCACGAAGAGCACCGTTCCCATCGGAACCGGGCGCTGGTTGGAGACCATCGTCGAGGAGGCGGCGTTCGACGCGGGCAACGACGTCACGTTCTCGGCCGTTTCCAACCCGGAGTTCCTGCGCCAGGGCTCCGCGATCGACGACTTCCTCCACCCCGACCGCGTGGTGCTCGGCGGCGACGATCCCGAAGCGGTCGAGCGGGTCGCCGACTTGTACGGCCCGATCCTGGAGCAGAGCTTCGAGGGCGGGCGGCGTGACCGTCTGCCGGAGCTCGTGCGGACCGGCCTCGCCAGCGCGGAGACGCTGAAGTACGCGTCGAACGCGTTCTTGGCGCTCAAGGTCAGCTTCGTGAACGAGATCGCGAACATCTGCGAGCTCACCGGCGCCGACGTGACCGTGGTCGCGCATGCGCTCGGCCTCGATCGCCGGATCGGGTCGTCGTTCCTCGAAGCCGGCATCGGCTGGGGCGGCTCGTGCTTCGGGAAGGACGTACGCGAGCTGGTCGCGGTCGCGGCCGACCACGGGTACGACGCGCAGATCCTGCGCGCCGCCGGCGACGTGAACCGGTGGCAGCGCGAGCTCGTCGTGAAGAAGTTGCGGCGACGGCTCCACGGTTTGCGCGGGCGTCGGGTCGGTCTGCTCGGGCTCGCGTTCAAGCCCGGTACCGATGACCTGCGCGACGCGCCCGCAGTCGACATCGCCCGCCAATTGATCGGTGCCGGCGCCGGCGTCGTCGCGCACGATCCGGTAGTCCGTGCGGTGCCGGGCGTGGAGCAGCTCCGGCTGGTCGACGATCCCTACGACGTCGCGGCGCGCGCCGATGCGGTCGCGTTGTTGACGGAGTGGCCGGAGTACTCCGAGCTCGAGCTCGATGCGCTCCGCGACCGCATGCGCGGCGATGTCTTTCTCGACGGACGCAACGTGTTCGATCCGGCGAAGGTCGAGGCCGCCGGACTCACGTACGAGGGCGTCGGGCGCGGAACCCCCTGCCGGCCGCGACCGTAGGCCGCGCATGCGGAAGGTCGATCCGTCAGTCCAACTGCAGCCGGTCGAGCAGCGACGTCAGCACCACGTCGTAGCCGAAGTACTCACGCGCGATCTGCAGCGCGGCCGCGCCGTGGCGTTCGGGGTCGGCGAGCACGGCGTCGCACGCCCGGGCGGCCTCGTCGAGATCGTCGAACGCGAACAGGCCCTCGCCGGTCGGCAGGTGGTCGCTGAACCCCGTCTCGGACGTCACGACCGGCCGGCCCGCAGCCAGGTACGTCGCGCTGCGATCGCTGAACCAACCGCTGCGGAGCCGCGCGTACTGCTCCTTCGCGATCGTGAACTCGGCGAGCGACCCCGCGATGTAGTCGCGATAGGTGTCCACCGTCGCGAGCTCGCGCGCCGGCCGCACCCTCCAGCCGTTCGACTCGAGACGGATGCGGTCCGCGTCTTCGTAGCTCGCGAGGGCCAGCTCGAAGTGCTCGCCGCAGCGGCTCGGGAGCGCGAGCACCTTGTCGAACTCGTGGTCCTTGCTCCACGTGAACCGTTCGCCGAGGAAGTCGTAGTCGCGGTGTCCTTGCCGCCAGTTCCCGACGGTCGTGAAGTATCCCGATGCGGGCCCGCGGTGTGGGAACCAGTGGTCGATGATCACCGGCTGACGCGTCGGCAGGAACGCGAACTCGCCGGTGTGGGGGACGCGGCACGTCGGCGTGCCGTAGCACTCGCCCCAGGTGAACGTCGCCGCGTGCCGGACCAGGTACTCGGCCGCGGCCGGGTCCCCCTCCGCCAGCGCGACCTCCATCACCATCGGGTCGGTACCCACGTACACCAGCCGACCGGTTTCGTAGAGCTCCGGGATCGCCTTGGCGCAGCCGTGCAGGTTCAGGATGACGTCGGCCGTGCGGTAGAGCTCGGCGAGCTCGTCTCCCGTCCGGCCGTAGCACCGGTCGTCCGCGTATCTCGCGTCCAGGGCCCAACGGTCCTCGAACCCGAAGCGGCGCATGGCGCGCTCGACCCACGCAGCCGATTCCGCGAAGTCGGTGCTCGAATGCCCGGCGCGCGGTTCGACGTAGTAGCTGTCGTACCCCAGACGGCGAAGGCCCTCGACGTACTGCATCGTCAGCCACACCATCCCCGGCACCGGGTGACGGGTGAGCATGCCGAGCACGATGATTCGTCCGCGGCTCGGAGTGTTCACCGGCGCGCGCCCCACGTCATACCAACGACATGTAGCACAACTCGCCGAGCGGGCGGAGCGGCGTGAAGCGCGCGCGGATCTCGCGGCGGGTCGTCGGCGAGCTCCGACCGCACTGGTGGCGCGTCACGCTGACGCTGATCGTCGATCTGCTCTCGACGCCGGTCATCCTCCTCACGCCGATCCCGCTCAAGATCGTCATCGACAGCGTGCTGGGCGACCACCCGGTCCCGGGCTTCCTCTCCGGGTTTCCGCTCGCGTCGTCGCCCAACGGCGTCCTCTGGCTTGCGGCGATCCTCCAAGTGCTCGTCGTCGTCTTCGCCGAGCTGCAGACGATGGCGTCCTACACGCTGTCGACATGGACGGGCGAGCGCATCACGCTCGCGTTCCGCGCGCGCTTGTTCCGGCACATCCAACGCCTGTCGATCCTGCTGCACGACCGGCGCGGGACGGCCGACTCCGTGTACCGCGTGCAGTACGACGCCACCGCGATCGCCGACATCACGACCGGATGCGTGCTTCCCGTCGCGACCTCGGCCGTCGCGCTCGTCATCACCCTGTTCGTGATCGCGAAGCTCAGCTGGCAGCTGTGTCTCGTCGCGCTGGTGATCGTGCCGGCGCTCTACTACTTCGGCAGCTACTACACGAAGCGGATGCGGCCGCGCTACAAGGCCGTGAAGGGCATCGAGAGCGACGCACTCCACGTCGTGCAAGAGGTGCTGACCTCACTGCGCATCGTGAAGGCATTCGGGCGCGAGGAGCTCGAACAGGGGCGATTCTTCGAGGAGTCCCGGAGGGGCGCGGGCGCGCGCACCAAGCTCGCATTCGCCGAGGGCGTCTTCGGGCTCATCGTGAACGCGACGACCGCCTTGGGCAGCGCCGCGGTGCTGTTCATCGGCGCGAAGCAGGTGGAGTCGGGGGCCCTGACGCTGGGTCAGCTCGTGCTCGTGATCGCATACCTCGCCGAGCTCTACGCCCCGCTCAAGACGATCAGCGGCAAGGTCGCGGTGCTCCAGAAGTCGATGGCGAGCGCCGAGCGGGCGTTCGAGGTCCTGGACGAGGCGCCCGAGGTCCCGGAGAAGCCGAATGCGGTCGCCCTCGTGCGGGCCCGCGGCAAGGTCGAGTTCCGCAACGTCTCGTTCGACTACTTGGAGCGGACATGGCCGCGGGCGCCGGGCGTGCTCGATGACGTCTCGTTCGTCGTGCCCGCCGGGACGAGCCTGGGGATCTCCGGGCGAACGGGCGCGGGCAAGACGACGCTGATCAGCCTGCTCGTGCGGTTCTTCGACGTCGAGTCGGGCGCGGTCCTCGTCGACGACACCGACGTGCGCGACTACCGGCTCGCCGATTTGCGCAATCAGCTCGCGATCGTCGTGCAGGACCCGGTGCTCCTCTCCACGAGCATCGCCGAGAACATCGCGTACGCGCGCCCGTCGGCCGACCACCGCGAGATCGTTGCCGCCGCGCAAGCCGCCGACGTCGACGACTTCGTCCGGGCGATGCCCGACGGCTACGACACGCTCGTCGGCGAACGCGGCATGCGACTGTCGGGAGGGGAGCGCCAACGCATCTCGCTCGCGCGCGCGTTCCTCAAGGACGCGCCGATCCTCATCCTCGACGAGCCGACCTCGTCGGTCGACGTCCGGACCGAGGAACGGATCATGGCCGCGATGCGCCGGCTGATGGTCGGCCGGACGACGTTGATGATCGCCCATCGCCTCAGCACGCTCGAGTACTGCGACGCGCGCCTCCACCTCGACAACGGGAAGCTGCTCGCACCCGGTCCGGTGGCCGTCCCGCCCGCGGTGGTCGCGTCGCGGATTGTCACGCACCCGCGCGCGGTCGATTCCGGGAGGCAGCCGTGAGCATCCTGCTGCCGCGCTCGACGCGCGCCGCGCCCGCGGCCCCGCCCCGGCCCGAAGCGCGCGGCAAGTTCCTCGCATTGGGCGGAGAGAAGTTCTACGCGCGCGGCGTCACCTACGGAACGTTCCGGCCCGACGCCAACGGCGACGAGTACCCGCCCGCCGACACCGTCCGCCGCGACTTCGCACAGATGGCCGCCAACGGGTTCAACACCGTGCGCACGTACACGACCCCGCCGACCTGGTTGCTCGACCTCGCGGCCGACGAAGGCCTGTTCGTCGCCGTCAGCCTCGCCGCCGAACGCTCGGTCGGGTACCTCAACGAGCGCGGGGGCGCGGCGGTTGCGGAGCGCACCGCCCGCGGTGTCCTGCGCAGCTGCGCCGGCCATCCCGCGCTGCTCTGCTACAGCCTCGGCAACGAGATCCCGGCCTCGGTCGTGCGTTGGCTGGGCGCGCGCAAGGTCGAGAAGTACCTCGAACACCTCTTCGACATCGCCAAGGACGCGGACCCGGAGGGGCTGGTCACGTACGTGAACTACCCGTCGACCGAGTACCTCGAGCTCCCGTTCATCGACGTCGTCTCGTTCAACGTCTACCTCGAGCAGCCCGATCGTCTGGCGGCGTATCTCGCGCGGCTGCAGAACATCGCCGGTGACCGCCCGCTGCTGATGGCGGAGCTCGGCCTCGACGCGGTGCGCAACGGTGAGGAAATGCAGGCCCGCACGATCGAATGGCAGCTCCGCACCGCGTTCGAAGCCGGTTGTGCGGGCGCGTTCGTGTACTCGTGGACCGACGAATGGCATCGGGGCGGCGAGGACGTCTACGACTGGGCGTTCGGCCTGACCGACCGGGCGCGCAACCCCAAGCCCGCGTTGGCCGCCGCGCGCGACGTGCTCGCGACCGTCCCGTTCACGACCGACGATGTGTCGCCCAAGGTCTCGATCGTGATCTGCGCGTACAACGCGGAGCCGACCATCACCGAGTGTCTCGACGGCGTGCTCGCGCTCGACTATCCCGACTACGAGGTGATCGTCGTCGACGACGGCTCGACCGACCGCACCGCCGAGATTGCCGGCCGGTACCCGTTCGTGCTCGTGAGCACCGAGAACCGGGGGCTGAGCAGCGCGCGGAACACCGGCCTGGAGCTGGCAACCGGCGAGATCGTCGCGTATCTCGACAGCGACGCGTACCCGGATGTGCACTGGCTCAAGTACCTCGTCCGCAGCTTCGCCACGACCGCGCACGTCGGCGTCGGCGGCCCGAATCTGCCGCCCGACGACGACGGAGCGATCGCGCAGTGCGTCGCGGCGTCGCCCGGCGGCCCCGTGCACGTCCTGCTCACCGACGACGAGGCCGAGCACATACCCGGCTGCAACATGGCGTTCCGGGCCGACGCGCTGCGGGCGATCGCCGGGTTCGATCCGCGCTTCCGGGCGGCCGGCGACGACGTCGACGTCTGCTGGCGGCTCCAGGACGCGGGCTGGACGCTCGGCTTCAGCCCGGCCGCGTTGGTCTGGCACCACCGGCGCAATTCGGTGCTCGCGTACTGGCGGCAACAGCGCGGGTACGGACGGGCCGAGGCCCTGCTCGAAGGAAAGTGGCCGCACCGGTACAACACGGTCGGGCACGTCACCTGGGGCGGCCGCATCTACGGGCGCGGGGTCACGCTGTCGCTGCGGCGCGACGCGCACGTGTATCACGGCACGTGGGGGACGGCGCCGTTCCAGTCGCTCTACGAGCGCGAGCCGGGCACACTCACCTCACTTCCGCTCATGCCCGAGTGGTTCCTGCTGACCGCGGTGCTCGCGGGGCTCACTGCGCTCGGTGTGCTCTGGCGGCCGTTACTGCTCGCGCTCCCGTTGCTGATCGCCGCAGTCGGTGCGGTCGTCGCGCAGGCCGTCCGCAGTGCGCGCCGGCACTTCCCCGCGAGAGCGGCGCACGGCCGGCTGCTACGCATGCGCGCGCTCACCGCCGCGCTGCACGTGCTCCAGCCGCTCGCGCGTCTGCGCGGTCGCCTCACGAATGGTCTGACACCCTGGCGGAATCACCGTCACGCCGGCTTTCGCGCGCCGCGGCGGCGCTCCGGATGGGCGTGGAGCAAGACGTGGACCGCGCCCGAGGAGCGCCTGCGGGCGGTCGAGCGGCAGGTGGCGGCGTGCTCGGCCACCGTGCGGCGCGGCGGCAACTTCGATCGCTGGGATCTCGATCTGCACGGCGGGATGTTCGGCGGCGCGCGCACGTTGATGGCGGTCGAGGAGCTCGGAGGCGGCGCGCAACTCGTGCGCTACCGCTCGTGGCCCGTCGTGCGCGCGGTGCCGGCGCTGCTCGCACTCGCCGCCGCCGCGGGCGCGACCGTGGCCGGGCTCGGCGGCGCGGTCATCGCCGCGGTGCTCGCGGGCATCATCGCGCTCGGGATCGCGCTCTTGGCCTTCGTCGAGAGCGGCGCCGCCTGCGGAGTCATGGCCTCGGCGCTCGAGGACACCGTCGGCCGCACCGCCGAGCTCGTCGTCACGACGAGGACCGAGGTCCGGGAGGCGCGATCGCCCGCGCCGTGGCCTCCGCGGCCCGAACCGGTCGAGGTGGTCGAGGTGATCGAGGTCCCGGAGGCTCGATCGGCCGCGGCGTGGCCTCGGCATGCGCCGAGTGACGTGCAGAGCTGACGTGGCGTTCTCGCGGGCGGTGTACCGCGCCGACCTCCGGTCGCTGCTCCCCGACGACGACACGCTCGAGCGCGGGCTGGCCGCCGTCTTCGGTGCGTCGACGCGCTGCGAACGGGTCGCGCACATCTTCGCCAGCACGTTCCCGGCCGAGATCCTTCGCTGCACGTTCGCGGACGGGCGGAGCGCGGAGCTCCTGTGCAAGTACAGCGCAGGGAAGCGGTCCGACAGCGGCGGGCATCGCGGCGGGGTCGCGTACGAGGCGATGGTGTACCGCAGCCTGCTCGACCCCCTGTGCCTGTCGACCGCGCGGTACTTCGGCGAGCACACGGAGCCCGGGCGCGGCGACCACTGGCTGTTCGTCGAGTACCTCGGAACCGCGGTGCGAACCGACGAGGCCCCCGACCCGGAGGTGGCGTTGCTCGCCGCCGCGCGTTGGGCCGGCGAGTTCCACGCGCGCGCGACCCCGGTCGCGGAAGCGTCCGTGCCGCGGCTCTCCGAGTACACCGCCGGCTATTACGCGCACTGGGCGCGCCGCACGCGGGAGTTCGGAGCCGCGCGGGCCGGCGAGTTCCCGTGGCTGGCACACGTCTGCCTGCGCTTCGAGGAGATCGCCGGTTCGTTCGCCGCGCCCGACGCGGTAATCCACGGCGAGTACACGCCGCACAACGTGCTGGTCGACGACGGCGTCATTCGTCCGATCGACTGGGAGTCCGCCGCGCGAGCGCTCGGTGAGATCGACGTTGCGGGCCTCCTCGAAGGATGGCCCGACGACATCGCGTCCGCGTGTGTCGCGGAGTACCGGCGCGTCCGGTGGCCCGGTGGCGCCCCGCTGAACGCCGCCGATCGCCTCGACTTCGCACGCGTGTACTGGGCGCTGAGGTGGCTGGGGCATTCGCCGCGGTGGCGCGAGAAAAAGCTCGCGCTGCGGATGGCGCAGCTGCGCGTGTCAGCCGAACGACTGGGGCTGACCTAGTGCGCGACGTGAGCAGCGTGGCCGAGGGCGCGCGCCGCGCGCTTCCCGACACCGATCGATTGCTCGTGGTCCTCTCGGACCTGATGGGGCGGCGCGGCCTGCCGCCCCCGGTGCGAATCCTGCATCGCCACACGAACGAGTACGCCTCGACGTTTCCGAGCGAGACGATCGACTGCGAGTGCCGCGACGGCGCGGTCCGGCGGATCCACGCCAAGTTCCAGGCCGGCCGGGAGCACGGTGACCACGGGCACCGGCGCGATCTCACGTACGAAGGCGCGGTGTACGAGGAGCTCGTGTGCCCGGTCGGGCTGCCGATGCCGGGTTGGGTCGGCGCGCACCACGACGACGAG
>Ga0105245_10005733_pt1 | contig 10897 bp, 8 predicted proteins | sample KBSM54metaG_FD_81523 | JGI IMG/M metagenome (GOLD analysis project Ga0105245, IMG submission 81523) | Miscanthus rhizosphere microbial communities from Kellogg Biological Station, Michigan, USA - KBS M5-4 metaG | ecosystem: Host-associated > Plants > Roots > Rhizosphere > Soil | place: Michigan...
GCGCCAGGTGTTGTCCTTCGGCGCGATGAACTGGAAGCGCACCGGGGCGGCGCCGCTGCCGTAGTTCGCGTCGAACGTCACGCCGATCTTCAGCGAGTCGGTGAGCGTCCAGTCGGTCGAGTCCGCCTTGACCTCGCCCGAATTCGACTCCTTGGTGTTGCTCTTCTCGTCGAGGAAGAGCACCTTCACCTTGAGGCCGGCCTTGCCCGAGCCGAGCTTGCGGGCGAACAGCCGGAAGTACGGATACGAGGCGTCGATGCACATCGGCGGGCTCGTGGCCACGGCGCCGCCCGGCAGCTCGAGCGAGCTCGCGCCGGCGGTGTCGTGGATCTGGTACGGCTGGTTGCCGGCGGTCAGGCTCGCGTTCTTGGTCAGCGTCCAATCCTGGATGCCGGCCTCGAAGTCGCCCCCGGGCGCGAGTGCGTAGTCGGCGGAATCCGACCAGGCCGCGAACGGGTTGCTGACGTCGTGCTGGGCGACGCAGCCGTCCGGGTTGTTCGCCGCGCCCTTCAGCGGCTTGATCATGGGCTCGGCCGCCGAGGCGGAGCCCGTCACGAGAAAGGCGAAGCCGAGCGTGGCCGCGACGATGCGGCCGATGCGGCGCGAGCCGCTGGTGACGAAGGGCACGGGTGGAAACCTCCTTGGTCTGAAAAACGCTGCGCATCCGAGCGCAGTGGGTGCTGGCGGCCGGGCCATCTCGCATGGACGAGACCCCTGGCTTTGCGTCCCCGCCTCGCGACGGGTTTGCCTTGTTTCAGCCCTCTGTCCCGTGCGACATCGGCCGGCGGAGGCCGCGCCATGAGACCGCTCGACCGGAATATGGACGGATGGCCGAGCGAGCCCGCGCGAACCGCGGCGCTCAAGTGTCGGGGCCGGCGCCCGACATTCCTGGCTATGGATCACGACGCGCAGACGCGCGCTGTCGCCGTGCGCCGCAACGACGCCGACTCGGAGCTCGAGCTGGCGGCGCGTGCCCGCGAGCGGCGGACGCAGGCCGCGGCCGATCGCCGCGAGCTGTGGGTGGAGTCGGCCGTGGCGGCGCTCTTCGTGGTCGCGGCGCTGGCGTCGTGGCGGCTCCACGGCGGCGGGGCCGATCCGATCACCGCCGTGTTGATCGCCGCCGTGTGCGCGGTCCTCGTACGGGTCGAGTTCGAGGTCGGCGAGGGGTGCACGCGCCCGGTCCAGCTCGTCCTGGCCCCTGCGCTCGTCGTGCTGCCCGTCGGCGTCGTGCCCGTCGCCATCGCCGCCGGGCACGTTGCGGCACAGCTGCCCGCCGTCGCGCGCGGGCGCATCCCGCCGCGCCGGCTGATCATGAGCCTCGCCGACTCCTGGTTCTCGCTCGCTCCCGCCGTCATCGTGGGCGTCGTCGGCCTGCCCGCCTCGTGGCCGGCGTGCGCCGCGTTGGTGATCGCCGCCGCGCTCGGGCAGTTCGTGCTCGACTTCGCGGTCTCGGGCGTGCGCGCCTGCATCGGCGCCGGCTTCGCGCTGCGCGGCCTCCTGCGGCCGTTCGCGTGGGTCTGGCTCGTCGACGCGCTGCTCATCCCGATCGGCGTGTTCGCCGCCCTGGTCGCGCACCGCGCGCCCGTCGCGATCGTCGGCGTGCTGCCGCTCGCCGCGCTGCTCGCCGTCTTCGCCCGCGAGCGCACCGGCCGGATCGACAACGCCATGGAGCTCCAGCGGCTCGCACAGGAGGGGCAGGACCGGCTGCAGTCGATCGTCCAGAACTCCTCGGACCTGATCGCCATCCTCGGCTCCGACGGGATGATCCGGACGCTCACCGGCTCCGTCGAGGCGATCTTCGGTCCCGACTGGGAGGCGGCGCAGGGCGCGTCGCTGCTCGATCGCGTGCATCCGGAGGACGCCGCGCCCGTGGCGGCGTTCCTGACCGCGGTGTCCGCCAAGTCGGTCGGCGACTCCCAGGAGGGGGAGTGGCGGATGCGCTACGCCGACGGCTCGCATCGCCACATCGCCGCGGTCGCGACGAACCTGCTCGACGACGCGCGCGTGGGCGGCATCGTGCTGACCGCGCGCGACGTCAACGACCGCAAGGCGTTCGAGGAGCAGCTGCGCCACCGCGCGTTCCACGACGCGCTGACGGGCCTCGCCAACCGCGCGCTGTTCTACGACCGGATCGAGCACGCGCTCGCGGGCGGCACCCGCGCGGACGCGCAGCTCGCGGTGCTGTTCCTCGACCTCGACGACTTCAAGGCGGTGAACGACGCTCGCGGCCACGCCGAGGGCGACCGGCTGCTCGAGCTCGTGGCGCGGCGGATCACGTCGTGCCTGCGCTCGGGCGACACCGCCGCGCGGCTCGGCGGTGACGAGTTCGGGATCCTGCTGCAGGGCGTGACCGGTCCGGACGTCGTCGTGCGGACGGGCGAGCGGCTGCTCACCGCGCTGGCCCAGCCGTTCGAGGTCGGCGAGCAGCGGGCGGCGGTGTCGGCGAGCGTCGGGATGGTGCTCAGCGCCAGCGGCGATCGCGGCGTCGAGGAGATGCTGCGCCGCGCCGATCTGGCGATGTACGAGGCCAAGCGCAACGGCAAGCGCCGTGCGCAGCTCTACCACGCGGGTCTCGAGCACGCGGGCCTCGCAGGATCCGGCCGCGAGGCGTGGTTCGCCCGCAACGACGAGATCCGCGAGGAGATCCGCGACGTCCTCGACGACCCGGACGCCGTGGCCATGGTCTTCCAGCCGATCATGGACCTCCGCACCGGCCGCGTGGCGGGCTACGAATCGCTGGCCCGCTTCGCCCGCGAGCCGCGGCGCACGCCGGACGTGTGGTTCGCCCAGGCGCACCGCTGCGGGCTCGGCTACGCGCTCGAGGCGAAGGCCGTCGCCGCCGCGCTCACCGCCCCGGGCCGGCCCGCGGGCACGTATCTCACCGTGAACCTCAGCCCGTCGTCGCTGCTCTCCCAGGAGGTGCTGCGCGCGCTGCCCGACCGCCTCGACGACCTGGTGATCGAGATCACGGAGCACGAGCTCCTGTCGGACGACCCGGCGATCGGCGAGGCCATCGCCGACCTCCGCGCGCGCGGCGCGCGGCTCGCCGTCGACGACACCGGCGCGGGCTACGCCGGACTGACGCACGTCATCCGCCTGCAGCCGGACATCATCAAGCTGGACCGTGCCCTGACGACGGGGGTCGACACCGATCCCGTCAAGGCCGCGCTGATCGGCTCGTTCGTCCGCTACGCCCGGGACATCGACGCGACGGTGTGCGCCGAGGGAGTCGAGACGGTGCACGAGCTCGAGCGCCTCGCCGATCTGGACGTCGCCTACGGCCAGGGCTACGCCATCGCTCGCCCGTCCGCTCCGTGGGCCGAGGTCGCCCCCGAGGCGTCGTCGACGTGCGTGGCCTCCTTCCGCGCGACGCTCGCGGACGCCGGGAACGACGGATCCGGTGAGTCGGACCGCCGGCTCGAGGCGCTGGCCCGCCGGCTGGCCGACGCCGTGTCCGCCGAGGACCTGACCGGCTGCCTGCCCTCCGTCGCCCGCCAGCTCGGCGCAGACGAGGAGCGGCTCGTCGCCGCCCCCGACGGCGAGCACCTCGCCGTCCATACCCTTGCCGGCGATCCCGCGACGCCGCGGCACGACGTGCGCGAGCTGCACGAGCTCGGCTACGGGTCGCGGCTCTCGCTCCCGATCGTCCACCGCGGTGCCGCCCGGTTCCGGCTCGAGGCGTTCGCCCGGCGCGAGCGGCCGTGGACGCGCTTCGAGATCGGCCGTGCGCGACTGATCTGCCACCAGCTCGGTCCGGCGCTCGAGCGGGCGGCCGGCACCTGAGGCGGCAGCGCGCCCTCGCCGCCAACCGGGTTCACACCGAACTCCAACATCGTCGCGCCATCCTGAGGCGATGCTCGTCCCGGCACAGCTCGGCTACCTCGCGCTCGGCGGTCTCGTCCTGGGCGAGTCGGCGGGACTGCCGCTGCCGGGGGAGACCGCGCTCATCACCGCCGGGGGACTCGTGGCCGGTGGTCACCTCGCGCTCCCGGTCGTGATCGTGGTGGCCGCGCTGGCCGCCATCTGCGGTGACACGATCGGCTACCTCGCCGGCCGTCGCGGCGGCCGCGCCCTGCTGCTCCGGGGCGGCTGGGGCGCGACGCACCGTCGTCACGCCGTGCGGCGCGCGGACCGCTTCTTCGCCCGCTACGGCGTCGCCACGGTGTTCGTCGGGCGCTGGATCCCCGGCCTGCGGGTCGTCGCCGCGGTGATGGCGGGCGCGACGCGGATGCCGTGGGCACGCTTCGCCGTCGCCAACGCCGTCGGGGCGGTCGCGTGGGCCACGACCGTCGCGACGGTCGCCGCGCTCGCCGGCCCGACGGGCTCGCTGCTGCTCGCGGGCGCCGGACTGACCGTCGCCGGGATCGGCATGGTCGCCGCGTGGCGCGCGCAGCGGCGGACCGCCCAGCGGCGCAGCTGAGCAGGCGGCGGGCCGCGGCCGAAGGACAGGCGCGGATCAGGGTCGCGATCGGGAGATCCCCGATGTCCATCGGCATGGGCCGTTGGCACAGTGGAGCGCTCAACCCCCGCCCCCACACCGAAAGGCCCAGCATTGCGTTTCCTCGCCCCCGTCGTCGCCCTCGTGGCCGGCGCGGCACTGCTCGTGCCCGCCGCCGCGACAGCGGCCGTCTCCCCGCCCCGTCCCACGGGCGACGCGCCCGTCGGGTTCACGCGGATCACGCTCACCGACACGCACCGAACGGAGCGACTGGTCGCCGGCGGCGGCCCCCGCCTGATCCCGCTCCGCGTCTGGTACCCGGCCTCCAGTCGCGGCGCCGCCCCCGGCGAGGTCTTCACGATCGCCGAGCGCGAGGCCTTCGAGAGCGGCTTCGGGCTGCCCGGGTCGTCGCCGCCGGCCTTGACCGCCCCTTCGGCGCCCTCGTCGGGGAGTTCCGGTTGCCGGCTTACGAGGGCCTCGCCACCCTGCGGCGGCACGTCCATGCGCCGCATCCCTTCGAGTGCATGAGGACGACGGGTCACCAGGCCTTCACGGACATCGTGTGGCTCGTCCCGCAGTTGCACGCCGATCCGGCCGCCTTCGCGCTCGGGACGGTCAAGCCCGGCACAGCCGTCCGGCAGCAGCGCCGGTTCGTGCGCGGCTTCCTCGACCGGTATCTCGCCGGCTGAGGGCGTGCGCCGAGACCGGCCGACGTGCGCGTCGCCGCGCCCGTCATGCCGCCAGGGCGCGGGCCGAGACCGGCCCCACGCGTTCGAGGAGCCACGCCAGCGAGCCGGCGCGTCCGCACACCTGCGCGTACCCGCGCAGCGCCGCGTGGAGCTCGCCGAGGCCGAACCGGCGGGCGAGCAGCGACACCGTCCCGCCGCCGTCCGCCGGGTGGCCGTGCTCGCACAGGTAGACCTCGCCGGTCTCCTGGACCCAGGCAGCCCGGAACGAGGTCTCGGCGGCACCGCGCCACATCAGCCCGACGCGTCGCGCTCGCGTGAGTGGCGCCTCCGCGCGTCGGCGGTGTAGAACGCCTCGATCGAGCCGAAGGTGCCGGAGATCTCGGGTCGGTGTCTCATGTCGTCGGGTCGTCGCATCGGGGAAGCCTGCGGGAGCGACGCCGTCGCGTCATCAGGGCGCCACCCTGATCCGGCGCCCTGATCGTCGGCCCGAAGGGCCGACAGCCTTCGCGATGCGGCGTCGGCCACGATGGCGTCCCGGCGGGGTCAGCGTGACAGCGCGTGGCGCTTCGGGCGGGTTCCGCGCTCGGTTTGCCTCGGAATGCGTCCTACGGCGCGATGTTCTGGTTGACGCGGAACCGATTCTCGGGGTCGTAGCGCCGCTTGGCGGCGACCAACCGGTCGTAGTTGTCGCGGTAACTCGCGCGGACCCGTTCCGGTCCCTCGTCGTCCATCATCATGTTCACGTAGGCGCCACCGGCCGAGAACGGGTGCACGGCCTCCCAGTAGTCCCGCGTCCACGAGATGAGCTCCGGCGCCTTGGCGGGGTCGGCGTCGATGCCGGCCATGACCTGGCCGTAGCGTGCTCGCCGGTACGGGAGCGCCGTCCCGTCCGGCGCCACGTCGTGCGGCGCGCCGTCGATGGGATACATGTGCATCGTCGACTGCCATGTGGGCAGTCGCGCGCCGTGCTCGACATGGCGGGCGATCGCCTCGTCGCTGAGCTCGTCGACGAAGTCGGCCTTCCAGTACCACTGGAGGCCCGGCGGGTAGACCGCATCGAACATGCTCTGGAACGCCGGCAAGGGCATCGGGCCGACGGCGTGGAACGCCGGCGGGCCGAAGGCCGCGATCGGCGCGAAGACCTCGTCCGCGTCCTCCGGCGCTCCGCTGTAGCACCAGACCACCCCGCACATGGTCTGCAGGTGCAGATCCTCGGGGAACGGCGGGCCCGGCGGGACGCCGAGGAACGCGAAGAAGCCGCTGAGCTCGCGCGGCGCCGACCTGATCAGGTCGTCCCACCAGCGCATGACCTCGGCAGCGCGGTCCATCGGCCAGAGCGTCGGTCCGCCGACGATGTCGCTGAGCGGAGCGGCGCGGAAGAGGAACGAGGTGACGACGCCGAAGTTGCCCCCGCCGCCGCGCACCCCCCAGAACAGCTCCGGCTCGTGCTCGGCGTCGGCCGTGACGAGCCGACCGTCGGCGAGCACGATGTCGACCGCCAGTAGGTTGTCGATCGTGAAGCCGAGCTTGCGGGTGAGGTGGCCCAGGCCGCCGCCCAGCGTGAGCCCGCCCACGCCGGTCGTCGACATGATGCCGGTCGGCACCGCGAGGCCGAACGCGTGGGTCGCGTGGTCGACGTCGCCCAACGTGCAGCCGCCGTCGACTCGGACCGTGCGCGCGGCCGGGTCGACACGGATGCCGCGCATCGCGGACAGGTCGATCACCAGGCCGTCGTCGCAGGTGCCGAGTCCGCCGCCGTTGTGGCCGCCGCCGCGGATGGCGACGAGCAGGCCGTGGCGCCGCGCGGCGTCGACGGCGGCGATCACGTCCGCGACGTCATTGCAGTGGGCGATCAGCCCGGGCCGCCGGTCGATCATCCCGTTGTAGACCGCGCGGCGGGCGTCGTACTCGTCGTCCCCCGGGCCGACGAGCTCGCCGCGGAACGACGCGGCGAAGTCCTCGCCGAGCACCGTCCGCAGATCGGCACCGTACGTGGTGGTCATCGTGCTCCCTTCGGCTTCGACCGCATCGCCAGCCGACCATACGCGCGGCGGCACGAGCCGTCATGACGCGATCTCGCCCAATCCCCCGGGCGGTCCGCACGCGGGCTGCCTCACAGCGGGTGGCGAGATGTGACTATGGTGCGCCGGGGAAACGCCATGCCCACTGCAGCGTCATCCCGCCTTCCCGGGCCGCTGCGGCTCACCTCCCCGCGGCCGTTCGTCGGCCGCTCGGCGGAGATGGCGATCCTCGACGACCTGTGGGCCCAGGCCGTGCGGGACGGGCGACGCGTCGCGCTCGTCCAGGGGGAGCCCGGTTCCGGGAAGACCCGGCTCGCCCGGGAGGTCGCGCAGCGGGCCGCGCAGGCGGGCGCCGGCGTGCTCTACGGCGGCTGCGAGCCGTCCCTCTCCTCGCCCTACCAGGCGTTCGCCGAGGCGCTGGAGCAGCTCGCCGAGCGCAATCCGGCTGTCATCGCCGAGGTCGTCCGTGGTCCTCGAGGTCGCGAGCTCGCGCAGCTGCTGCCGCATCTCGCGCCCGAGCCGCCGGTCGCGCCGTACGCGATCACGACGGAACCCGGCGGGGGTCGCCACCGGCTCCACGTCGCGGTCACTCAAGCGCTCGCCGCGTACGCCCGCACGATGCCCGTCGTGCTCGTGCTCGACGATCTCCACTGGGCCGATGCCCCGACGCTCCTGCTGCTGCGCCACCTGTCGCGCACCGGCGCGGATGTGCCCCTGCTCATCCTTGCCACCTTCCGCGAGGTCGAGGCGGAGAGCGCGCCCGACCTCGCCGACACGCTGGCCGACCTGCGGCGCCACGACGGCGTGGTTCGCGTCGGGCTCACGGCCCTGCGCCCCACCGAGATCGCCGAGTACCTCGAGTCCGTCGCTCCGGCGGCCGGTCGCGACGAGCTGGCGCAGCTCGCCGGCGCGTTGGCGGAGCTCACGGGCGGCAACGCGTTCCTGGTCAGCGAGCTGGCGCAGCACCTCGCCGACGCTCGCGTGCTCGGCGCCGTGGAGAACGCGACCGCACCCACCGGCGCGCTCGACGCGGTCGGCGTCCCGCAGGGCGTTCGCGAGGTCGTCGGTCAGCGGCTCGTCCACCTGTCGCCGGCGGCGCGCGAGGTGCTCGAGCTTGCGGCCGTGAGCGGTCGCGCCATCGAGCTCGCGGTGCTTGGCGCTGCCGCGCGCCAGACCGAGGAGTCGCTCGTCGCCTCGCTCGACGAGGCGGCGCACAGTCACATGCTCGAGGAGGTCCCAGGCCCGCGGATCGCCTTCCGCTTTCGGCACGAGCTGTTGCGCCGTGCCGTCGCCGACCGGCTCCAGCCGGCGCGCCGCGCGGTGCTCCACCTCCGCATCGCCGAGGCGCTCGAAACGCTGCACGGCGCCGCCGACGACCGCCGCGTGAACGACCTGGCCTTCCACTTCACCGCCGCCGCCTCGCTCGCCGGCAGCGACCGCGCGGTGCGCTACGGCCTCCGCGCGGCGGACGCGGCGATGCGGTCGTTCGCCTACGACGACGCGGCCGGCCGTTTGCAGGGCGTGCTCGATCTGGGCATCGCGGATCCGGCCACGCGTGCGCAGGCGCTCTGCGACCTCGGCTCGGCGCTGCACCGGGCCGGGCGGGCCCCGCAGGCGCTCGATCACTACGCGGCCGCCGCGGCCGTGGCACGCGCGACAGGGGACGGCGAGCTGCTCGCCACGGCGGCGCTCGGATTCGAGGATGCGTGCTGGCGGCCGGGGATCGAGGATGCGCGTGCGGTCGCCCTGCCGGCGGAGGCGATGGACCGGATGCCCGGTGGCGATTCGGCGCTGCGCGTGCGGCTCCTCGCGAGCCTGAGCCGAGCCCTCGCCATCCGCGGTGACCATGTGGCCGCCGCCCGCCACTGGGGCGAGGCGGTCGCGATGGCCAGGCGCGTGGGCGATCGCCGGAGCCTCGCCGTGACGCTGTATCACGCGGCGTTCACCCGCGGGTCGCGCAGTCCCGCCGCGATCGTGGCGTCGCTCACCGAGGCGTGCGATCTGCTCACCGCGCCGGCGGACATCGACCTGCGCCAGGAAGTGGAGATGTTCCGGCTCGGGTTCGTGCTCGAGACGTACGACATGGAGGAGTTCCGGCGCGGTATGGACGCGTTCCTCGCGGCCGCCGAGCGGGCCGGGCAGCCGTTCTACCTCAACGTGGTCGCCCATGTCCTCTCGACGCTCGCGCTGTGCGACGGCCGCTTCGACGACGCCGAGTCGCTCGCCACGCAGGCCCTCGAGACCAGCCGCCAGCTCGACGAGGACGCCTCGCAGATCCACGGCATCCAGATGTTCACGCTCGAGCGCGAGCGGGGACGGCTGGCACGGGTCGCGCCCGTGCTGCGGACGGTCGCCCGCGGCGACCGGGGAGCAGCCTGGGGGCCGGCGCTGGCCGTCCTGCTCGCGGAGCTCGGCATGCGCGACGAGGCGCGCCGCGAGCTCCAGCGGCTGGCCGCGGACGACTTCGCCGGCGTCCCGCGACGGGGCCTCTGGCTCGCGGGCATGATCTACCTCGCCGACGCGTGCGCGCTCACCGACGCGACGCCGCTCGCTCCGCGCCTCTACGCGGAGCTGCAGGGACTCGAGGGCGTGAACGTCGTGATCGGCCACGGCATCGCCTGCTACGGGGCCGCCGATCGCTTCCTCGGCACCCTCGCGGCGATGAGCCGCGACTGGGATGCCGCCGAGCGCCATTTCGAGGCGGCGCTCGAGCAGAACACGCGGCTGGGGTCGCCGACGTGGCTGGCGCACACCTGCCACCAGTACGCGGTGGCCCTGCTCCGGCGCGGTGGCGACGGGGACGCCGCGCGCGCACGCGAGCTGCTCCGCGACGCGCTGGCCGTCGCACGCCGGATCGGGATGGCGACGCTGGCCGCGCGCATCGAGGACGCGAAGCCCCGGCTGGACGCCGAGGCGCCGCCGGATGGCCTGTCGGATCGGGAGGTCGAGGTGCTCCGCCTCGTCGCCGGAGGCTTGTCGAACCGCGACATCGGTCAGGCCCTCAACATCAGCCCCTATACCGCCGCCAACCACGTTCGCAGCATCCTGGCGAAGACGCGGTGCGCGAACCGCACCGAGGCCGCTTCGTACGCGCACACACACGGGCTCGTCGAGTCATGAGCGCGGGGCTATGATCGCGATTGCCCCATGCCGCTCTTCCTGATCGAACGGCAGTTCGCCGAGCAGCTCGAGGTCACGCCCGAGGGCGTGCGGGAGGTCGACGCGATCAACGCCGACGAGGGCGTGCGCTGGGTGCTCTCGTTCCTGACCGCCGACCAGCTGCGCTCGTACTGCCTCTACGAGGCGTCGTCGCCTGCCGCGATCCTCGCCGCCGCGCACCGCGCCGGCCTCCCCGCCGACGTGATCGTCGAGGTCGACGAGATCGACCCGACGGTGTACCGCGCCGCCGCGCAATAGGCAGCACGCCGCGCGCCGAGGAGGACCCACACGAGTGGGTTCCGATGACGGGCGGCTGAAGTGCTCGGACGTGCGAGTGCTTTGGCCTGCTGCGGGCATCGCGCAGAGTGGTCGACTCGAGGCGACGGCCGGGTTCAGCCCTCCCAGGGCCCTGCGCGAGGGGTCGGCCGCGTCGTATGGGCCTCGTCGAAGGCTTGCGCGCGGGTCATCGCGTGTCCGCGCGCCCACTCTGCGTCAAAGGCCTCGTCACCGAGCGCCCCGCGCACGTGGGCGACCGTTCGCAGCGAGCCGTCGAGCTCGGCCGGGTCTCGCGATGCCGTGCTTTCTCGGCA
>Ga0105245_10005735_pt1 | contig 10895 bp, 14 predicted proteins | sample KBSM54metaG_FD_81523 | JGI IMG/M metagenome (GOLD analysis project Ga0105245, IMG submission 81523) | Miscanthus rhizosphere microbial communities from Kellogg Biological Station, Michigan, USA - KBS M5-4 metaG | ecosystem: Host-associated > Plants > Roots > Rhizosphere > Soil | place...
CGGTGGTCGTCTGGCTCAACGACAGACCAGGGGCCTGCAGCACTACCCACACCACGCAATGCCTGCAACTCGTGGAGCGTTCGGCCGCCGGCGATCTCAGTCCCGTCCAGACGATCACAACGAGCCCCGGCGGGGTCGATCAGCTCGCCCCGCGTTCCCCAGAGTTCCAGCTCGCCCCGGACGGTGATGGTCTATTGACCTGGCTGGCCGGCGACGGCGACCTCGACGGTTGCCCGACATGGGACTGGGGATGCATGCGCGTGCGGACGATGGACCGGGCGCCCGACGGGAGCCTGGGTCCGATCGAGACGGTCTCGCCGGGAGGTCAGGACGCGATCAGTTCACGGATCGCGCTCGCCCCGAACGGCGCCGCGGCCGCCGTCTGGGGTGTCGGAGATCTCGGCTTCAACCCGACCGCAGCATCGGAGTACGTGCAGGGCGCCGTCCGCGCCGCGCCGGGCTCGCCGTGACCTAGGTCAACCCATCCCCTAGGCGGATCAGCACTTCTGCTTTGCGCGAAAAGCAGAAGTGCCCTACTTTCACGCAATCTACCGACGCCGTCAGGAACCACGCAACCGTCGGCCCCGTTTAGGGCGATAGGTTGCGGACTCGTGCAGAGTCGCCGTGAGACCAAGCGAAGGCTTGCCAGCGGGACGGCGAAGTACGCGTTCAATCCCGTCGTGCGCGCGCTGTTTCGCCTCGGGCTTCCGGCCCCGGGGACAGCGATCCTGGAGACGACCGGCCGCAGGTCCGGGCAGCCGAGACGCAACCCGGTCACCAACGGCCTGGACGGCGGCGTCTTCTGGATCGTCGCCGAGCACGGCCACCGGGCGAGCTACGTACGGAATATCGAGGCGGACCCCCGTGTTCGCGTTCGCATCGGCCGGCGATGGCACAAGGGCACCGCCCGGCTCATCCCCGACGACGATCCACTCGAGCGACTGCGCTACATCGCCTCGAGGCACCCGATCGCGAGACTGAATACGGCGACGGTGCGTCTGATGCAGACGGCTCTACTGACGATCCGGATCGACCTCGGGGAGGTTAAGTAGTGAACCCGCGCGTCTGGTTCGCTGGGCGTGTAACGCGTACGAGCGCACGGGCCGCGAACGGCATGTCCCGAGAGCGCCACACGTGCCGTTCCTCGAAAGGCCAGGCGTAGATCGGGTTGCCGTCGCGAATAAGCTCGAGCAGGCGCGGTTCGGCGAGCTCCTCGGCGGACCACTCGTACATCCGCTGCAGCCGCGGGGCGATCACCGCGTAGTCGAGCATCCGGCCCAGACGCTGCTCGTCGGCGACATAGCGTTCGATGGCGCCGTCGAGCGGATAGCGGTTCGGGAGCACGCGGCTGAGCGAGAGGAACACGCCTGCAGCGCCGAGACGCGGATCGCCGAGCAGGCGACCGAGCGGAGCCAACGGCCCCAGCGCGAGGCGCGGTGCGGCGACCAGGGCGTGCGCGTAAAGCACGCGCACCAGCGCGACATTCATGAAGAAGCGCTCCGGCGCGCTCTCCGCATCGGCGAGTCCCCGATGTCCCAGATAGCCGCGCACAATGCTCGCGTTGTGTGCTCGGTACCAGCTACGCCCCGTCGGTCTGGCGCCGAACTCCAGCCAGAGGCGCACGGTCTCCGAGGACGCCTGACCGGCCAACCCACCGAGGAGCGCGACGGTTTCGCATCCGTCTCGCAACAAGCACTCGTTCACCGCGCGCCACCAAGCGCTGCCGGGCGGTGACGCGTCGAGCGGGTCGAGCACACCACGGCGCGCCTGCCAGCGCATAAACGACAACGCAGCCCGCCGGAACGGCAGGTGTCGCGGCGCGCGACCCGTCGGACCGTGAAAGACCTGCGCCATCAGTGCGAGACGCGCCGCAGGATCGCCGCGCACGGCAGCGACCTGCGCCTCGGCCCGAACGAGCGCGCCTCCTTGCTGGCTCATCCCAAGGAGTCATAGCCGTCGCGCGTCTCCTCAGGATCTCTCGCGCAGAATCGGGACGACGACTGTCGCTTCGGACGAAGAGGAGAAGTCCCGCAGACAGGCCATGCGCGTTCTCGCTTCACGTGAAAGCAAAAGCGTGGCGCTAGCCCGCGCTTGACGGCTTAAGTGGTCAGGGAACTACCGAGGCGCTTGTGCTTTCACGCGAAAGCGACACTCGGCGACTTTGAGCGGACACGGCTACGGGCGCGGACGTGAGTCAGCACCGCACCAGTCGGATAATCCATCTGATCCCGAATGCAAGGAGACGGTTATGCCAGGGCCATTCATCTTCATCGCCACGAACAAGCTCAAGGAGGGCAAGCTCGAGCACGAAGAGAGGCGCGTTCCGGAACTTTGTGACTTCATCGAGGCGAATGAGCCCCGTCTCATCGCGTTTAACGAGTATGCGGACGAGGGTGGTACCGAGGTCGCCGTGGTCCAGGTGCATCCGGACGCCGACTCAATGGAGTACCACATGGAGGTCGTGCGAGAACGGGCCGCGCGCGCATATGCGGAGACGCTGGAGGCCACTACGAGCATCCAGGTGTTCGGACCGCCGAGCGCCGCCGTTCTGTCGATGCTGCGCCAGCAGGCCGGGGCAGGGATCCCTCTGAGCAACAAGGCCCACCACCTCGGCGGATTCACGAGAGCCACATGAGGATCACGACCGTAGGCAGTGGGACCGCCGGCGGAGGGCTGGCTGCGAGTTGGCGGAACGCCGGGCATGAGGTGACCGAGCTCGGGCCAGAAGGCGGTGACGCGTCCGAGGCAGACGCCGTGCTCGTAGCGGTGCCGTCGGGCGCCATCGACGACGCGCTCTCGAGGGTCACCGGACTTGAGGGGAAGGTCGTCATCGACGCGACCAACGATTTCGACGGCATTAATGAATACGGTCCGTTCGGCCGACGGGACGAGTCCTTCCCGTCGCTCGCGCGCCGTGATGGGACCTTCTTGGGGTTCTGCTTTGCGCGAAAAGCAGAAGCCTCGAATGCCGGATACAGCGAAAGCGGCGCACGGCGTAGGTTTGCCGCGCGCGCGGCCGCGCAGGGCGCCACAATCCCACCCCCGACCCCGGCCCAACTTCAGCCCGAACGGGACATAGACCCGCCCTGACCGCGTCAGGTGCAGCGCGCGCGGGGCGGACCCTCCCGCCGCGAGAACTGCCGGAGTTTGCGCCGATTTCATTCCCCACCCGCATCACACAGAGGCGTAGTGTTGGCAATCCGAAGAACGAGTCGGCTCTCCCAAAGAGTCCCGAACTTACGGGCTTCCGAGTGCAACCACACGAAGGAGGCCCGAGATGGACTTCAAGGCCAAGACCGCGACGTTGGAGGGGTTTGACGGGCTGCTCGTTTCGGTCGAGGGAGGGCTGGGCATAGCGACCGCGCGAACGCTGGCGGAGCCGGCCGAGCTTGCGCTCGGCGCCAGTTGTCCGCTGGTCCTCGACCTCTCCAAGTGCTCGTCCATCGACTGGATGGGTCTGCCTTTCGTGCTGCGCGCCCACGAGGCGCTGGCCGAGGTGGGCGAGGCGATGGCTCTCGTAACCGACCACGCCCTGATACGAAAGATGTTGTTCCTGACCGGCATCGATCGGAGCGTTCGCATCTTCAAAACGCGAGACACGGCAATCGCGTGGGCGGGAAGCCAAAAGGCGAAGGTGCCGGGCGGAGAGGCACCTTCCCTCAGTGCCGTGGCCAACGGGGACCGTTGACTGCCTCTCCCGGGCCCGAGCTGCCAACATCGCGGCTCAGCCACGAAGGTCGTAGCGTCGCCGCTGTTGAAGACCGAATTGGCGCGCCGCACGATCTCGACGTTCTCGCGTGACATCGCCTGCTCCCGCAGCCCGGCGGCTTGGAGGGCTTGGTCGCGGGTCCAGTACTCGCGGCCCCGTGCGATCTTCCCGTCGCGGATCGTGTAGAGGGCGGCGTAGGTGAGATCGGTCTCGACGCCACTCAGCTTGGCGCGTCCGCCGAACTTCAGGACAGCCACGACCTCGTCGCCTCCTGCGTCGATCAACTCCAGTGGCTCGACGGTGATGGGATCGAACATGTCGAGCCAGTCCTGCAGGTAAGCGCGCATCTCGGCCTTCCCGTGAATCGGGCCACGGTCATCGAGCGCGCCCTCGGCTGCCCGGTGGTCGATGTCGTCCGTCCAGTACTCGGACAAGGCATCCAGGTCGCCACGGTTGTAGGCCGCAGCCGAGTCACGGACGATCTTGATGTTCTCTTGCGACATCGCCTACTCCCGCATCCCGGCGGCTTCGAGGGCTTCCGACTCCTGGTGGGGGAGATCGGTCTCCACCCGCGTCACCAACAGGTCACCGTCGAATGTCCAGACGGTCCACTGCTCCATATCCAGCAGTATCTCGCGATGAAGGCCCGCCGAAGCGAGCCTTCATCGCAGATCGAAGTGGGGTTTGCCTCAGCGCGTGAGGTCGAAATGAAGCCTGTCGACCCTTGGATTGAGGGTCTGGATCTTCAGCTTTCCCGCAACGCCGTTGAACTGGCCACTGCCGCCGACGACGTTCAGACGGTGGTCGCCTCGTCCCATGTCGCCGCGAACTCGGATGTCACCGGAGCCGGCGAACTTCCCGTTCAGGTGGGCGACCGCGTGGCACTTGAGGTTGTGGGTTTGGATGTTGAACTTGCACTCACCCCGGTCCCGACCGACGCGGTCTTGGCGGTTCTTGGGGTTGAGGAGCTCGTCCTTGAAGCGGAACTTGGTGTGACCCACTCGCTTGCTCGAGGTCTGCTTCGAGAGGACGTTGAAGTGGTGGTCGAACGCGGAGGCGGAGGAAGCGAGCAGACCCGCCCCCAGCACGGCGATGACCACGCCCAGCAGAAACTTGTGCATATGGGAGATCTCTCCTGGCTCGTGGTGTCCTTATTGGACACCGGATTGGCCGACCCTAGTCGCCCCGGGTGGCATGTCAATAGCGAGGTCAGGTTTTGAACAAGGTCGCGACCTCGTGGAGAGAGGGTCGCGAGCTCAACCAGATAACTGAATGGCACCGAAGATGTCCAAGCACGTCCCGCGCCTCACCGCCGGTGAGTTCTTGGAGCTGATGGACGAGGTCATCTACCCGGAAGACAACACAACACCCGCGAGGCCGTTGTCAACCTCGAGATGGCGGCCTGCTCTACTCACGCACCCCGGCGGCTTCGAACGCCTACTAAAGCGCCTACTCCTCAGCCAGGCGGCTTCGAGGACGAGCCGGGTGGAGCGGCGAGGCTTAGGGCCGCGCTTCGAGCACCAGATTGAAGGGCGTCTCGGTAGCCCTTCTGACGCCGGAGAACCCGCCCTCCTTGATTACCTCCGCGAGTCGCTGCTCACCTGCCTGAGCACCGAGCGCGAGACCGACCTCCTGTGACAGCGACGCCGGGGTGCAGATCACGGTCGAGGCGCCGTAGAAGACGCGACCGACCGGGTTCAGGTTCTCCTGCACCGTGTCGTTCGCGTACGGCTCGACGATCATCCAGGTCCCGTCTGGCTTCAGCGATTCGCGGATATGCGCCGAGGCGCCAACCGGATCGCCCATGTCGTGCAGGCAGTCGAAGACGCAGACCAGGTCGAAGCCGCCCTCGGGGTAGGGGTAGTCCTGAGCCGATGCGACCTCGAACTTGACCCGGTCGGCCACGCCGGCAGCCTCGGCGCGGTTGCGGGCCTGCTCGATCGAGGCCTCGTGGTAGTCGATCCCGGTGAACTCGGAGTTCGGGAAGGCCTCGGCCATGATCACCGTCGAGGCGCCGTGGCCGCAGCCGACATCGGCAACCTTGGCGCCCGCTTCGAGCTTGTCGGTCACACCCTCGAGGGCGGGAATCCACTCCTCGACGAGATGGGCCCGGTAGCCGGGGCGGAAGAACCGCTCGGTGCCGTGAAAGAGACGCGGGTCGTGCTCGTGCCAGCCCATCCCCTCGCCGCTCTTGAAGGCCTCGAGGATCCGGTCCTCGTCGGCGTAAAGGGAGGCGATCGAGTCATAGACGCCGAGGACGTAGACCGGGCTGTCCTCGTCGGCAAGCGCCATCGCCTGCTCCTCGGGAAGGGTGTAGCGGTCGCTCTCGGGGTCGTACTCGACGTAACCCCCCGCCGCCTGGTTTCTGAGCCATTCGCGGACCGAGCGCTCCGCGACCCCCGCCCGATCCGCGACCTCCTGGGAGCTAAGCGGCCCTGCGTGGGCCATCGCCTTGTAGAGACCGAGCTTCTCGCCGATCACAAACAGCGGCGCACTGATGATCGCGCCCATGTCGGTGACGGCTTGGCCCATGAAGGCCTCCAGCTTCGCCTCGTCAATCGCGTTCGTCGCCATTCTTTCGACCTCCTTGCGATCCGCCGATGTAGGCCGACCCTCTCATCCTCGGCTGAGGGGGTCAAGCGGAGGGTGCGTGAGAAGGGTCACGTGTTCGAAAGACCGCCGCCAGCAGACCAAACACGCACCGCGTCTTTCCATAGCGCACACTTCTGCTTTCACGCGAAAGCAGAAGTCTTTATCCGGCTCCGTGCAGCGCGAGATACTGCGTAGGCGATGTCGCAGGGAAGGTTGACTAGCCGTCCCCATGGTGAGAGGCTTGCCCTTCCGGCGGTAGCCGGACTCGCCGACAAGCCGTAACCGACTCGCCGACGCGTTTGGCCTCCGCGCCGCTCGTCCCACCAAGGAGGGTCCAATGCGTCAGTGGCTTCGTCCCCACCTGACCTACGCGAACGTGATGGTCACGATCCTCGCGTTTATCGTGCTCGGCGGCATGAGCTATGCGGCCTCCGGGGGGAACTTCATCCTCGGGCAATCCAACTCGGCTAGCTCGACAACCGCGCTCACACGGACGGGCGCGAATGCTGGCAAGGGCTTGCAGGTGACCAATATGAGCACCTCCGCTGGCGCGAGGGCGCTTGGCCTCAACGTCGCAAGCGGCCACACGCCCTTCACGGTCAATTCGGGAACGAAGGTTGCCAACCTGAATGCCGACAAGCTCGACGGTTTGCACTCGACCGCGTTCTTGCAGAGCGGCGCCGCCGCCGGTGGGGATCTGAGCGGTACCTACCCGAACCCGACCATCCAAGCGGGGGCGATCGGCACGGCCGAGCACTCGGCCTCGATGCCGGCCGTGCATGTGACCAACACGGCCGACCAGAGCATCCCCGCCTCCAGCAGCACCGTGCTCGCGTTCAATTCGGAGCGCTACGACACCGCCGCGATGCACGACAACGCGACCAACAACTCGCGGCTCACGGCGCCCGTGAACGGGATCTACGCCGTGACCGCGCAGGTCACCTGGGGAAACGCCGGGACCGGTCTCCGCGAGCTGACCCTGGTCAAGAACGAAGGGGCGTTGATCGCGGCAGATGCTCCGCTGAACGTCTCCGACCAATATCAGGAAGTCACCACCCAGGTGAGGCTCCAAGCCGGCGACTTTGTAGAAGCAACGGTGTTCCAGAACAGCGTCGGCGCCGTGAACGTCGCAAAGAACGACGAATTCAGCCCCGAGTTCTCGATGACCTGGCTGGCTCCGGGGCCGTAAGCCGAGGCCCTCGAAGCCGCCGGGCTGCGGGCGTAGGCGATGTCGCAGGAGAACGTGGAGGTCATCCGTCGAGGCTACGAGGCCTTCGCCGAGGGTCGCATCGCCTTCGAACTCCTCGATCCCGAGATCGAGTGGCGCGGGCCGCGGGAGTTCCCTGATCTCGCAGAACCGCATCACGGGCACGAGGGCGTGAGGCGGTACATGGCCGAGCTCGACGAGGTCTTCGAGGGGTATCGCATGGTCGCCGAGGAGTTCATTGATGCTGGCGGCGATCAGGTACTCGTGTTCACGCGCGAGGGAGGTCGGGGCAGGGGCAGTGGCGCAGAGGTGGAGACCCACCCAACCGGCCACCTTTGGACACTTCGCGACGGCAAGGCGATCCGCTTGCAGAGCTATTGGGAGCGCTACGAGGCCCTCGAAGCCGCCGGGCTGCGGGAGTAGCGATCTCATCGACTTGACCCCCTGAGCCTCGGATGAGAGGGTCGTTCCACATCGGCGGATCGCCCACTGCCGACTAGCCCGAATGGACTCGCCGACGCGCCTGGCCTCCGCCCCGAATGACAGGGAGGTCCCTGATGCGTCAATGGATGCGCTCGCACTTGACGTTCGCCAACGTCGCCTCGCTCACGGCGCTGTTCGTGGCCCTCGGTGGCACGACCTATGCCGCCACCGGCGGCAAGTTCATCCTCGGCCAGTCGAATACCGCCAGCTCGAAGAGCACGCTCTCGGCCCCGATCGCCGACAAGGCGCTGACGGTGACCAACAACAGCACCAAGGCGGGCGCGACGGCGCTCGGCCTCAACGTCGCCAGCGGGCACCCGCCATTCAGGGTCAACTCGGGGACCAAAGTCGCCAACCTGAATGCCGATCAGGTCGACGGCCAGGAATCGACGGCGTTCGGGCAGGTGCGCGAGTTCAGCCACACGATCGCCGCGGCGAGCGCCGGCCCTCCTCCGTTCGACATGCTGACCTTCAGGGGACTGAAGCTGTCCTCGGAGGGCAGGATCATCACCGGCCCGCTCCTCGAGTGCGACCTTGAGGTAACCACCACGCGCGGCGGCCAGTTCGACAACGCCTGGATCTTCAGGTCGCCAGGCCAAAGCGACGGGACTGCGCTCAGCAACGGCAGCTCGACTCCCGTTGACCACTTCCTCGTCGCCCGGGCACGTGGGAACGGGTCGCGCAGCGTCGGGCAACTCGTCTTCCGCGAAGCAGCCACCGGTCGCACGCTCACCGTCGCCTACTCCGTCTACGGCATCCCCGATCCGGACATCAACAGCCAGGGCTGCACCTGGCAGGGGACGGTCACGGCGGCGGGGTAAGGATCCCCACCGGCCGATGGAGGAGTAGGCGACTCGAGCCGCCGGGCTGCGGGAGTAGACCCGCCCGCTTCTGCTTTCACGCGAAAGCAGAAGCGGCCACGAGACCACATCGACCGCACGGGATAAGCGATCCCATTCGGCTTACCGCCCGAGCCGTGGATGAGAGGGTCGCCCCACATCGGTGGATCGCCGAGTACCGCGGCGTCGATGAAACGGAGACGTTCTCAGGCCCATCTCATCAGACGGTCCTACCGTCGCCGCCTCCTTTACCAAACGACAGGAGGACAACCCATGAACAAGAGGCTGAAGGTCGCACTGATCACGGGTGGCGCGATCGCCGCGATCGGCGGGGGTGGCGCCGCGGTCGCCGCGGCGACCGGCGATGATGGCAGCGGGACGCCGATCACCGGCAGCGCGCTCGCAAAGGCCAAGACCGCCGCACTCCAGCAGACCGGCGGCGGCCAGGTCACAGCGACCGAGGTTCGCGACGAGGAGGGCTACTACGAGGTCGAGGTCAAGACGACCGACGGCAGCGAGGTCGACGTCCACCTTGATCGCAATTTCAACCTCATCGACTCATCGGCCGACACCAGTGGCTCGGCCGACGCCGGCACGGAGTAAGCACTGACCGAGACCGGCGCGCGGGTGGTTTGGCCGCCCGCGCCCGTCTCGGGCACGGATAGCTTCAACGTCTGGGCGCCGCGACGGCGAACCTCGACAAGGGAGCCGTCTCTCAGGTTCCTCTCATCTTCACCGCCATCATTGGGCGCCGTGAGAGTTCTGATCGTCGAGGATGACATCCGCATGGCGACGGCGATCCGGCGCGGGTTGCAGGCCGAGGGCGTGGTCGCCGACGTCGCCACACGCGGGGAGGACGCACTATGGATGGCGGGATCCACGAAATTCGATGCGGTCATCCTCGACCTGATGTTGCCGGGGATCGACGGATTCGAGACTTGCCGACGCCTCCGTGCGGATGGGGTGTGGGCGCCGATCATCATGTTGACCGCGAGGGACGCGATCGAGGACCGCGTCAAGGGTCTCGACCGAGGCGCGGACGATTACCTCGTGAAGCCGTTCTCGCTAGTTGAACTGCTCGCGCGGCTACGAGCGCTCGCTCGACGGGGTCAGGTCGGGCGTCCCGCGGCGCTCGAGGTAGGGGACCTGCGTATGGATCCCGCCACCCAGCAGGTATGGCGCGGCGACCAAGAGATCCCCCTGTCGCACAAGGAATTCGTCCTCTTGGAAGCGTTCATGCGTCGGCCAGGCGAGGTCTTGAGTCGGTTCCAGCTTCTCGAGCGTGCCTGGGATTACGACTATGAGAACCGTTCAAACGTTGTCGAGGTCTACGTGCGCTACCTGCGTGAGAAGGTCGATCGGCCCTTCGGCCGCAAGTCGATCGAGACGGTTCGAGGCGCTGGGTACCGGCTGCGAAAGGATGCCTGATCCTTCACCGGCTCCCGATTCGCCTTCGGATGACCGCGGGGTTCGCGTTGGCGATGCTGCTCGTGCTGGTTGCCGCGGCCGCGTTCGTGTACCTGCGGCAGCGCTCGGACCTGACCGAGACGATCGACCACGGGCTGGCGCGGCGCTCGGACGATGTGGCCGCCGTGGCCCACCGCTCCCGCATCCGCCTCACGCAGGTCCGCGCCGGCAGGCTCACCGACCCGGAGGACACCTTCATTCAGGTGCTGACGCCGGGCGGGCGCCGGGTCGATGGGACCACGGCCGTAGGGGCGCCGGCACTCGATCCAGCCGAGGCCCGGCGCGCGTCGCGGGGCCCGGTGCTGTTCGAGCGGCAGCTGCCTGGCATCGAGGGAACGGCGCGGATGCTGGCCCGTCCGCTCGCGGCAGGAGCTCGCCCGCTGGTCTTGGTCGTCGGTGTTTCGCTCGCGGACCGCGAGGAGACGCTCTCCGACCTCGTCAGATCGTTCCTGATCGGGATCCCGCTCGCCGTCTTGGTTGCATCCGGGATTGGCTACCTGCTCGCGACAGCCGGCCTGGCCCCCGTTGAGGCGATGCGCCGAAGGGCGAAGCGGGTCTCCCTCGACCATGGCGGTGAGCGACTTCCGGTACCGGCAGC
>Ga0105245_10005736_pt1 | contig 10895 bp, 18 predicted proteins | sample KBSM54metaG_FD_81523 | JGI IMG/M metagenome (GOLD analysis project Ga0105245, IMG submission 81523) | Miscanthus rhizosphere microbial communities from Kellogg Biological Station, Michigan, USA - KBS M5-4 metaG | ecosystem: Host-associated > Plants > Roots > Rhizosphere > Soil | place...
AGCTACCTGACGTAGTCGGTGATATTCGCGATAGGCCTGCTCGCTCGCGCTCTTCCCGTTGCCCGCGCAGACAAAGAACACGCCACCCCCATCGGTAGCGCGCTTGGCCACTTGCTGACAGGAGAGGACCTTTCCCTGCTCGTCGAGTTCAACACGAAACCAAAACATCTTACGCTCCCAGCTGCCCCGGCTTGGGGGGCTTCAACCCAGGGAGTTTCAGGGGCGATTTCGCGCCGGCGCCTCCCACTGCGCCTGGCCCTCCGTCAAGCGGAAGCTTGGGGGGCATGGCCATTTCGTCGGTGAAGTTCTTTTCGATCTCTTCCAAAATCGCGGCCTTCTCAGCCTGCGACGCCTTCGGAACGAGCGTGACCGCGACGGTGCCGAGGTATTTCCGGTGAAAGGTGGGCGATGGGATATTCAGCATCCCGACTTCCGTCGCTTCCTCGATGAGGAGCGTTCGATCTTCGTCGTCGTAGCTGTCGACGCCCGAGGCCTTCCACTCCGCCTTTTCAGCGCGCCCGTCGCTCACGCGGTCGTAAACGCTTTGAGCCATCTCGCGCACGGTGTCGCCCAAGAAGTCCAAAATCACGAGCGTGGCCGAGCGATCCTCTTTCTTCGACTCGCCCGAGCGCTGCACGGTCGAAGCGGTGTTCGCGAGCGCGAGCGCCATCGTGTGCATGGAGCCGTAAATCTCCTCGCGCGTGCGGGAGAGCTCGGCCGCGGTCATTTCGAAGGCGGTACCGGACGGCCCAGCGAAACCGATCTCGTCACCTGACCCGAGAGCCACGAAGCCTTTCGACTTCGCCTGCTGCACGGGGTCGTGCCCTCGGCTCGGGTTTTGCTGCGTCTCGCTCGGAAGTGCGTCGTGAACGCCGCCAATCTCGGGGCCGCGCTTCACATAGGGGATTTCGACGAGCGAGCGGCACATGGCCCCCCGCAAGTCTGAGCGGCCGTTATAGTGCTCGGTGCACAGCGGTCCAAGCTGATTGCCCGCCCAAACCGCTTCGGGCAGCTCCAGATTCACAATCGGGATCTGCTTGAAGCTCGTGGCCGCGGGCGGCGTCACTTGCTCGAGCGGCTCGTCTTTGTCGATCTGCTCGTCGCTGGTGACGGTTGCGGAGCGGTAAACCTCGTAAGAAGCGCGAGAGCCTGATGCGCTCGTGCCATCCGCCAGCAGCTTCCAGATCTTGAACTCGTAATAGTAGCTCGAGTGATTCCCGAGCGGGTCGCTGCGGTCGTAGACCTTTTTGACCAGCTTGCACCACTGGAAGCGGTTCTTGTCGTCGACCTCCCAATCGAGCATCGCGGCCAGGTCGATTTCGTAGAGCCACGCGCGGCCGACGCCCTGCGCTTCTTCTTGCGCGCGATTGACGGCGCCCATCTCGCCCACGGGCATGTCCACGCCGATGAGCGCCCGCTTTTGCACGAGCGCTTTGACGAGCCGTTCCCGCATGAATTGGGAAAAGTCGGTGCCCTTCAGGTCACAATCGAGAGCGAACGTCTTGTAAAACGCCTCGTCGGGAGTGGTCGCGGGTGACTTCGCTGCGTCCTCGGTTTCGACCGAGACCTTGAGCGGCACGCCGAACAAGCCGCCCACCAAGTGGCCGATCACTCGGGCCATGTGGTTGATGTAGCTCGTGGTCTTACAGCGCCACTTGTAATACTGCTCGGGCTCTTGGGGGGCCTTGTCGATGAATTTGTCCGCGGCCTTCTGGATGGCGTAGCCGCCCTTGTGGAGCAGATCGAGCCGCGTCCAGAGCTCGGCGTCGTAGTCCTCATGGCGTTGCTCGAACAATCGCTGCCAAGTCGCGCCAGTCGCCTTTTCGGCGTCCGCCTTGGGTTGGCCCTCGCCGACGACTAGAGCGCTGTAGTTTTGCTGCTGGGCCACGCGTTAGAACCTAGGGAATTTGCGGCAAACATGCCACCTGGCAGGATTGAACTAGGAGAAATCGGGGAGGGAAGAGTAGTCGGCCGTCGTGTTCTTGTTGGTCGCCTTCATTTCGGCGATCGTGAGGTGCGCGTCCGATAGGGTGTCGATCTGGTCGTCGTGCTTCCCCTTGGGGAACTGCTCGGCTTCCTGCAAAAAGAGCTCGTTCCACGGCGCGGCGAGCATCGAAATCCCGATGAGCTCGGCAGTGGATGAGACCGGGCCAGCGCGGAGCACCTTCCGTTTGTCGGGGCGGCGCTTCACCACTCGATAGCCCGCGAGCATGCTCACGTAGGCCTCGAAGACCGTGATGCCGGCTGAACCTGGGTCTTCGGGGATGGTGATGGTGACCCCGCCGCGCCCGTACTTGGCCGCGTCCTGCTCCGCCATGCGCTGGATGGCCTGGCGAGCCACTTCAGGCCTGCCGCGCACACGCTCGATATGCTCGATGAAGAATCCGAAGCCCGGCGCCCAGCCGTAGAGCGTGCCGACCGTGTAGTCGGGATCGTTCGGGCGCCCCGGCTTGAACGCATTGGCGCCGACCAGCTTCTCCTCGGTGGCCGCCAAGTCCCACGAGCGCACCCGGATCGCTTTCGCGGGCACGTGCGGCACGATCCGAAACATGCTCCGCCGGAACAGCAACCCAGGCGTGTAGTCGGCCTCCCAATCGCCATCGAGCAGGCGGGCCCGCTGAATCGGGTCCATGCTCTTCAGCTGCGAGGCGTATTCGGGGCCTAGGAACGGGTTGTCCGAAAGCTTCGCTCGCACAAATGCCCGCGAAATCGCGTCAGGTGTGTCCTTGTCGACGTAGCTCTCGACCCCGTGCTCATCGGTGACGTACCAAAGCTTCTGCCCCGACTCGGCGAGGATACCGTCGTAGCCCTGGGAGCGGTCGACCCACGGCGCCCAGCGCTCCTTGACCCAGCCCGGCTCAGGGTTGCACGTCGCCCGTATTTCGAGCGGGATGCCGTTCTTGCCACGCAAGCGGCTGAACAGGTACCGGTATTGAAACAGGCTGTAGTGGGTGAGCTCGTCGAAGCCAATGTACTGGTAGGCAGCACCCTGGTGAGCGAACGCGTCCTTGTCACTCGCCATGTAGGCGAGGTAAATCCGGGCCCCGCTCGGGAAGTTCCACTCGCTGTCGCCCTTGACCTTCCCGCCCAGCGCCTCGTAAATCGGACGCGCTTCCTGGTCCGAGATCTTCTGGATCTCGTTGTAGGTGTTGCGGAACAGGATGCCGCGGAAGGTCGGCTCGTGGATGTAGCGGGTGGCTCCGCCCACGAGCCAATTGCTCTTCCCGCCGCCCGCGCTCCCGCCGTAAAGCAGCTCGCGCGCGTTCGAAGCCGTCGCCTTCGTCTGCGGCCCCGGGTTGGGCCTCCAAGCGATCTGCTCCGGAGCGTAGGCGATCTCGGTGGTCAATCGGTCTCTTTGGCCGGCAGGATGATCACCTTGGCCGGTCCTGTCTCGAGGGGCGCCCCGTCCTTGCCGGTGTGCTCGAGCTTCTGGATCTCGCCCCACGAGCGGTCCCCGCCGCGTTCCATCTGAAAATGCAGGGCCTTGATATTCACTTGTTCCAGCACAATCGGGTTCTTCGCGCCGTCCGGCTGCTGAAGCATGGTCCCGGTGGCCAAAGCGTTGTTGATCGCCGCCAACTTCGCCCGGGCCGAGTCTTCGGCGATCTGCATTTGCTCGACGAATTCGGCATGCTCCCCATTCGGATCTTCGCGCGCTGTCGTCTCCCAAGCGTTGAGCGTGCGGCGAGAAATACCGGCAGCCGCGCAGGCCTGGAAGCGAAAACAGCCGTTCCGCAGCCAAAGAAGGATGGTCGACTTGACCTCGGGAGTGAACTTCATCGCTATAAGGAACGCGCGCGCGCATCACGCGTAGGGGAGATTTCCGGACAGGGCAGGACGCTTGGACATGAAAGTGCCGCCTCATCGCCGGGCTGAGTCCTGTCAGGTGACAGTACCGCCGGCAGCGACAGCCGCGCGGAGAGCGTCCCTGTCCCCAGGGCGTCTTGCTCCCGGTCTACATCGACCAGAATGGGCTCCGCGAGCCGGAGGGTCATGCTGACGCGCTTGAGCGGCTCTTCGAGAGTGATTGCCAGCCATGTGCTCGGATCGCTATAGATGCTCACGTGGTTATGGCGTAGCCAGGTATTCGGCAGCATGGCGACGTGACGGCGGTTGCTTCGTCTTTGGCGGCGAGTTCTCCTGGTGTAGGGGTTCACGAGCCCTCCGGCATCGAGCAAATCTGCACGGTTGCGCCGCTTGCGAGCTTACGCCAGCGCTTCCACGGGCTGAAGAGGCGTTGCCTCACGGCATAGTGGAGCTCCCGCTGGCTGATCCGGCTGCTGCCCCAGTGGATGTGGAGATTGACACCACGCACGCATTGGGGAGGCTTGGTTCGGTTTTGGACGCAGTCGACGAGGGCTCGAAGCCGCTTGATTCGAAGACGCCGCGTTCGTCGAAGGCGTCGGGCTCGGGGGTTCACTGTGGCCCCCATCCCGAATGCTCCAAAGTCACGACCCGCTCTCGAATCTTCACGGCGCGCGCGCGGCACCAAAGCCCGCCCATGCCCCCAATCGTTTCGCCGGCCTCGTTCCGGAAGCAGAGCCGCAGCCAGCCGTCCATTCTGACCGCTGCGACCGCTCGAAGGCGGTGAACGGAGCCCACTGTGAGCCCTTGGCCTTCCTCGCCTGGGGCAAGTTCGGTGATGCAGACCATGTCGCCGACTTTGAAGCTCAGGGTCACAGTCTGACCTTTCCCGTGTGAAACTCGGCGCTCTCGATGGTGACCGACCCAGGGAAGATGCCCTGGTCAACGCCGTCCACAGCCCAGCGAACGGAGCCTTCGGGGAAGGTGTGCGCGGGCTCCTCCCAGCGGCCGGAAGCGTTCTCGGTGTCCTTGAGCAAGAGCGCGAACGCTCGCTCGGGGACGGTATCGCCCGCGTCGCGGTGGGCTTCGAGGTGGCGGATCATGCGGGTGGCGCGGCGCAACGTGGTGCGATCTGGTCCCTCGGCGAGCCCGCAGCAGCTGCACACGTAGCCCTCGGTCTTGTCGAAGTAGACGTAAACGTCGCTCCCTTGCTGTCCAAAGCGGGCGTAGCTCACGACTCTTCCTCCACGAAGGTTGCTCGAACTGGGCCGTCGCATACGCGACGAATGCCCCGCTCTCGAAGTCGCGCCAGAACCTCCGGCGGTGTGGGAACCTCGTTCGTCACGACCTCGGGCTCACCGTATCCGCACAGGCACACGCAGTCCCCCTCGTGGCCTGCTGACAGGTGACAGTTCCCGGCGCAGTCCAGGGGAAGGCTGCATTCGGGCGCTGGCGGGGGGCGTGGCGGCTCGACGGGCCTGACTTGGGCTTCGATCTCAGCGCGGCTCAGCGCGCGCGGTGGTGGCGCGTCGGAGGCGTTGACGAGCGAGCCCTGGGGAAGGGGTCCGTTTGGCCCATTCGAGCAAAGCGCCCCGCAGTAGTCGCAGGCGCGGCGGGGGATACCGAGCGTCTTCTCCTCGCCAGGGTTGGGGAAGCAGACGCGACAGAGAAACAGGCAGCCGCTCATCGAATCGCCTCCAGCATTGACGCCAAAAAGACCACGAACACCGACGCCTCGACGCTGAGCCAGATCTTGACGCCAGCGGCGCCGCGCACAGCGATTGAAGCGGTCCACGCACCGGAAAGGATGGCCAACCACATCCACGCGAAGTGGGCCCAGGCAGCGGGGCTCATTCCCAGCACCCGACCTGCCAAAGGGCCCCGGTCTTGTCGAAAGTGAAGACGGTCTCGAAACCGAGGTACCCGGGCGAGATTCCGTGGCGTGACACGTTCCCTGAAGCGCTGACTACCACTTCGTGCTCGTCTGAAGTGAAGCGAACGCCGGCACGCGTGAGCATCGTCTCTACCTCCGGGTCGGGGGTGTCTATCGGTGCGCTGGCGCCCGCCGGATCGATTCGGCCGAGCAGGGTGACTAGCCCCGGCTCATCGATTTTCAGGTGTTCGCGAATCGCGGCGACGGCGGCGTCGCGCTCTTCCATGGCTGCTCGCACCCCAGCGCAACCTCTCGTGTACCGGTCGCGCCGAGCTGCGCCAAGCTGTTCGATTTGAACGGCTATCATCGCCTCCCCGATCTCGCGGTCTGCGGATGCGATTGGGCCAGGGCTCTTCAGGCAGGCACTGATCAGCGCCGCTTCGGCCTCGGTCATTGGACGCGCGGTCACGACTCGTCCTCCCCAAAGTCCCCGCGCAGCCAGTCCCAAAGGGCGCGCGGGTAGCCGTATTCTGGGTTGTAGGCCATCAAGGCGCCGTTGAACCCGAACAGCCGAAGCGGGATTTCGAGTAGCCACCCACTCAGCCAGTTGGCAGCACGGGTGCCTTCGAGCTCGTCCATGATGACTGGTAGGCCGTAGAGCAAGGCGAGGTGCTCGGTGGGCTTCAGGGTTGCGGGGCGCTTGTCGAGCAGCGTGAGCGCCAGCAGGAGCAGGGCTACGGCGGCGAAGATGGCCGTGCAGCAGGCGAGCCAGCTCATCGGCGTCTCGCTTCTCGCTGGGCCTTGCGGCGCTTTCGGCGGGCGACGTCAGCCTTGGAGCGGGGCTTCATCCTCTCTGGCTTGGGCGGGGGCGCCGGGCGCTCCGGAAGCGCTTCGAAGTGTCCACCCTCGAAGTCGGGTCGGCCTGAGCCTCCCATCGCGATACCGCCGCCAGCGAGCGCGGTGAGCATCAGGAAGGTGGTCAGTGGCGGGAGGCGGTCGCGGTTCATGCTCCCCCCATTGGCTCGATGTCGGCCTTTTGAGCCTCAGCGCGAGCGGCAAGGCATGCCTTGCACGTGACCGCCTCGGGGCGATTGGTCCACGTGGCCCGTTTGAGGTCGATGGATCGGGGCTTCTTTGCGCACCACGGGGAGACCTGGCCGTCGGGGCCCATGTGGCGCGCGAGGTGGCGGATTTTCTCGTAGGGCGCTGTCACGAATACCCCCAAGCGGCGACCTTCTTTCGGTCCACCCAATCGGTCCACGGGTGACCGATACCGAGCAGCCGAGCGGATAGCAGCCACGCTCGCGTCCAAAACAGTGATGCCCAGGGGCGCGCGTCGGTCACGGTGCACCCCGCAGCCACGCCCAAAGCGCAGCGAGAGGGCTTCGTTCCCAAAACCTTCGAGCCTGCTTATCCGCGTAGCTCTCGACTTCGAGACGGTCGGCTTGGCGGGCCAACTCGGCGCGCTGGGTGGCTTCTACGCGATAGGCATGCGCGCGCCGCAGCAAGGTATCCGTCTCTTTGACGCCGTTAGTCGTCCGGATTGCCGAATTTAAATTGCGGGCGCGATCCCAATTCGGATCGACGTTCGGCGGTCCGTCTTCTTCGTCTCGGAGGTTCACGGGCGCGGCTCCTTATGGTGGCGACACCGATTCGTCTGGCCGTCCACGAACGGAAGGTCCGGGTATGGATCGATCCAGGCGCCGCACGGCTCGCCAACTGCGTTCGTCCCGGTGCACTTGGCGGACCAGTTGCGAAGCGCCTGCCAGTTCTCCTGTGTCATGTTGAGCTTGTGCGGCCAGAAATCATCGGGACCGAAGTCAATCAGTCGCTTCACCTCACCCGGTGAAAGGCCAGCAGCGTCGATAGATTGCCCGCCAAAATGCGCAATGAATCGCACTCCATGTTTTTCCGCCAACTCGAGTGCGGCGAGAAGATCGGGGTCACTTTCGCGCTTGCGTTCAGCTTGACTGGGCGGTGTCGGCGGCCGACGGCCGAGACTCTCGATTTCCGCCATGACCGCTCGAGCCACATGCCCCGGGTCTTGATTAGACGTGACCACGATCTCGACCTTTTGAATCGTAACGCGGCTCACGCTTCAGCCCTCCCGCTCGACGCTGGCGTCACTCTGGACGATCTCGCGTTCGCCAAAGAACACCTTGGCCGTCGAATGGTCAAAGGCCTTGCCGAGCCCGTCCTGGACCGCGACCGCCACGCGGTGAGCTTTCGCCCTGTCCGATTCGCCGAGTTCTTTCAGCGTCGCCTTGGCTTCGGTGACGGCGGCAGCGCGGAGCTCCTCGATGAGCGCGGTATGCTCTAGATCGACCAATCCCAGGATGTACGATTCCAGGCGCTTGGCGACGCGATCTCGAAGGTCACTGGGCATCTCCCGAAATCTGATCGACAGGCCGCCAAGGCCGCTTCGCTCGTCGAGGTAGAGACCCGGCTCGCCCCCGTCACGAGGCTTCCGCCAGTTCAGGTGGCGCGCCCAGTCTCGCTCGTAAGTGTCGAGCTTGTCTCGGGCGCTCATACCTCGTGCAGCCCTTCGACTGCGCGAGCCTCACGGTCTTTCGTTCGCTCGTCGAGCGCGGCCAAGGCGACCTTCAGCGCGTTCAGGGCGCGCGCGTTGGTATCGCAGCTGAATTTCGAGGCTTGGTAGAATTCGAGCCGCCCGATCGCGGCCTGAATCACACCCTCGACAAAGGCGCCGTTCGGCAACGATCGCGCTTCACCACGGCCAAGCGGGCCATCCTGCCAGTGAATGATCATCCCGGTCCCGGTAGTCGTCCCACCAGTTGGGTTGCCGTTTTCGTCGCTCCGGTGCGTCTCGATAATCTCTTGTCGCATGAGGGTTCCCTTCCCGTTTTTGGGGCCCACCAATACTGTCAGGTGGCAGACATTCGCGCAACGACTCGTGAGCCGTCGATGTAGCGCTCGTCTCGACCAAGCCCACAGCGCTCCATGAAGTTCTCCCGCTCTTCTCGGGTCTTGAAGATCACATTTGCGATGTTTTCGGTGTCGTCGAGCATGTTGAATTGCTCTTTGCCCTTTTTGCGAAAGGCCTTGGCGCGGTCGGAATTGTCGGGCTTGGTGTCCGCTCCGTTGTCCGAACTTCGGCCACTAATCCCAGTACTTTCGCTCTTTTTCTGCTCGGCGCTGTCCGCTTTGATGTCCTTCAGGTTGTCCAGAAGGGCAGCTGTGGCTTCGTTCGGCTGGAAGAGCGAGGAGAGCTCGGGGTCGTCGAAGTTCAGGCTGATGTCGGTAGGAGTGAAGCCAGTGGCGGCAAGGTCGAGATCGGGCGTTTTGAGCACTTGAGCAAGCAGTTCGATGTCCCACTCGCCCTGTAAATTCGCGTTGTTCAGACTGACGTTGGCAGCGATCTCGGCCGCTTCGCTCAGATGAACGACCGCAACATCCAGCAGGTAATTGTCGGAGCCCTCCAACGCATCGAGTGCTCGGCACCGTTGATGACCGCCGACAATACGGCCAGTAACCTCGTTCCACGTCACGGGGGCGATGAGTCCGACGCCGCCCTTCTCGACGTTCAGCGAAGCCTGTAGCGCCCGCTTGGCGTCATCGCTGATGCTCCGAGGGTTGAAATCGAACTCTTTGATCTCGCGCCGATTGATGCGGCGCGACTCGAACGTTTGGAAGCGCGAGAGCTGTGCCTCCGCTTCAGTCGCGGGCACCGCGCTCTTCTTCGCTTTCGCCTTCTTTGGCTTCGGGCTCGGCGCTGGCGCGAGCTGGCTTATCGAAGTCGCCGCGCTCGAGCCGGAAGACTTGGGCGTCCGCCCAGGTGAAGATTTCGCAGATTTTGCGGTAGTCATCGGGGTGTTCTTTCTTGATGTGCGCGAGCACGTGGGGTTCGAGGCTCACGCCGTTCGTCATGCGCGCGCCAATTTTCTCGGGCAGCGCGATGCGCCGGAGCTTCAGGTAGCGCAGCACTTCGGCTTTCTTCCAGTCCCAGATCGGCCATAACCGATGCCACTCGGTTTGGACGCCGTCACACTCGCGCGTGTAAATGCGGCGCACAATCGAATCGGCTGCGCGCTCGCCGTACGCGAACCAAGTGATCCCGGTGCGCTTCGTGATCGCCCGCTCGATGTCCTTGATTCGAAGCCGGGAGAGTTTCTCGGCTCCCATGATGTGCGGGCGCAGCACGGCGTTTTTCAGCAGGCGCGCGGTGTCCCAGTGAGGCACGAAGTGGACGGGCACGCCGTAGCGCGCAGCGGCGCGGAGCACGGGCTTGCGGAACAAGTCGAGATCGGGAACGAGCTCCATGGCAAGGAGCTCTACGCGCGCGAAAGCCCTGGAGCGCATGATCACGTCCAGGGTCACCAGCGAATCTTTTCCGCCGCTACAGCCGACGACAATCGAGCCGCCCGACAACGCCGCAGCCCGTTTGCATCGCTCGAGAGCCCCTCCGAGCAACGTCATGGCGTTTTGCGGGGGTTTAGCCCGAGCTCCCGCCAGCGCGCGCCGCACCCTTGGCCGCGGGACGACCGAAAGACGCCGCAGCCGCTTTGCTGATCGCCGTGGCCTTGGCGTTTCCGCCGCCAACACGGCTCGCGATGGCGCGGATCGTGTTCGATGCCGCCGAGCGGATCGCGCTCGCGCGCCCGAAGATCCCACGGTTACCGCCTACGTTCTGACCTGCACCTGCACCAAATCGGGGAATCGCCATCTGGAAACGTCCTTTTCGCGGGGGAGCCGCTTACTGTCGGGTGACAGGTTTGGTCCGCTCGAGCCGAAAAGCCAGCGGCGACGGGTGACAGGAGGATTTTTAGCAACGCGCTTTCCCGAGCTTTCTGCGGGGCCGGCCGATTTACTCGGTTTCTGACTTGCGCAACCATAACTCGTGAGTTATGGTTGTTTTGGATAACGCGGCGTCAGTGACATGGACCGCAAAAGTTACCAGGACGCTCGCTCCGCGAATCCTGTCACCTGACATAATGCCCCGTCCGACCAACCGGGAGCAAAAACCAGAAAAGGACCCCCCGACATGACTATCACCGTTTCTCTCCCCGCCAACAATCAAGCCAGCGTGAACGTTTTCGAGGAAGCCGCGCGCGCCAAAAAGGTCCGCGCCTTCACCGAGTATTTCGATCACTGGCTGAGCGAACTTGGTCTCGACACCGACAAAGAAGCCGCCGCCATGGTCGAAGCCTTGGGCCACATGCTCCCGAGCGCTTGGCGCCAGCATGCGATCGCCTGCGGC
>Ga0105245_10005737_pt1 | contig 10895 bp, 6 predicted proteins | sample KBSM54metaG_FD_81523 | JGI IMG/M metagenome (GOLD analysis project Ga0105245, IMG submission 81523) | Miscanthus rhizosphere microbial communities from Kellogg Biological Station, Michigan, USA - KBS M5-4 metaG | ecosystem: Host-associated > Plants > Roots > Rhizosphere > Soil | place: Michigan...
ACTCGGGCACGCACTCACCGGCCACGCACTTCGCGCCCGCCGCACAATCACTGTTCAGACGACAATCCGACTTCGGCACGATTTGCGGCAGCGCGCCGCTTGCATCGAGCTCGCTGCTCTCGGCGCACGCGCCCGCCGCGCAGAGCTGCCCATTCACGCAGTCGTCGGTGCTCGTACAGCCATCGCGGCAGGCGCCATCTGACGCGCAGCTCTGGCCAGCAACGCAATCTTTCGTGGTTCGACAGCGGGCTTCGATATCGAGCTGGCACACGTGAGAAAGTTCGTGCGCACCGACGCAGCGCTCTGCCCCATGACAATCACGCGTCGTCTCGCATTGGGCGTGACACCGCTGGAACGTGCACACGAGCGGGGATGCGCAATCACTGTTGACGAAGCAGCCAGTGCTCAATGGACCGAGGCGCGCGGCCTCCTCCGCGTGACTCGAGCTGCAGCCAGCGAGCGCTTGCCCGAGCACCCAGGCCAGCGCCCAAACTCCACTCAGAGCACGCAATCTCATTGGCACACCGGTCCATTGCAGCAGGCAACACCCGGACAAGAGCAAGCGAGATTGCCCGTGTTCACGAGCATGCCCGCCCAGCCCGGAAAGCCCTTCCGCAACGCGTCGGCGGCGCAGATAGGAAGCAGCGAATTTCCAGACACACTGAGGTTGCCGATGCTTTGCAACGCCGACCCTTGCGCGGGATCGAGAGCGGCCAGGTTCTGCAGCTGCGTCAAGCTGACCTCGACATTCCCCACGGTCTTCAACAGCGGCAAGCTCAAGGCCTTCAAGGGTGCGGCAACTGAAAAGTCCCCGACGGTCGTGAGGCTGGGAAGCGAAAGGTTAGCCAACGATCCTGCCACCGCAAACGAGCCCGCGCTGCTCAGTTTGGGCAGCGCCAGCGTGGTGATCCCGTAGGCGTCCAACAACGAAAACTGGGAGGTCACGGTTTCTAGGGCGCTGAAGTCGAGCGTCGCGAACGAGGTGCCCGCGCCGTTGGTGTAGAACGACGCCATTTGTTTCAGCTTCGGCAGGTGAAGCGACTTCAACAGACCGTTGAAGATGAAACTGACCGCGTTGGCATTTTCGATCCCCGAGACATCGAGGGTAGCGAGTGCGTTGTTGGAGTTGAAGGTGACGTCGCCCACTCGAGCGAGCGCGGGCAGCAGCAACGTCTGCAGGAGGTCGTTACCGTTCACGTAGACCGATGTCGCGTCGGTCAGTGCCGGGGCGCTGAACGAGACCAACTTCGAGTTGGCATCCAGGCGCAGGTTTTGTACCTGCGTCAGCTTTGGCGCGGAGACCGCAACGATTTCTGTGCCGTTTTCCAGGGTGAAGGCGCCAGTGGAGACGAGTTCCGGCAGATCGACGTTCGAGACAGGCGCACCATCGGCTCGCGGGTAGTCGATTTGCTTGGCCGTCTTCAACGCGGGCAACTTGCACGAAGAGCACGCCAGCAGCCCCACCTCCTCCAAGGCCGGCAACTCGTAGCTGAGCGGTACGGTGTTCAAGGCCGGAGTAGTGCTGAGACTCCCCAACTTCTTGATCGCAGGTAGACGAAAGGACGCCGCGACTCCGGAACGAATGGCGAAGGTCAACGTACCCGTAATCTCGGACACATCGTCGAGTTGGCGCACCTCTTTGCTGTTGGTGACGGTGACGTCACCCGAGATGACGCGCCCCGGCACGCAGGCGCAGGCCGCTTGGCACTCGTAGTTCGGCGGGCAGTCCGAGCTCACCGCGCATTCGCAGCTGCACTGCCCCAGAACGCAATGTTGGCCCGCGGTGGCGCAATCAGAGTCGTACACACAGGCGGGCGCGCTCGAAAGTGGCAAGCAGCCGCCCGCCACGCACTGCTGGTTTTTGCCGCAGTCGGAGTTGTAGAAACAGGCCGGCCCGGTGACGACGGGTGCCTCACAACGGGCTTCTTTGCAATTTTTGCCGAGCGGACAGTCAGCGTCGGTCGCGCATTCGGCCCGGCACGCACCAGACAGACAAACGAGCCCCGCAGCGCAATCGGAGTTGAACGCACAGGGGGCAGGCAAACCGGTACCACCATCGACGACCGGCAGAGTGCCCGCATCGCTCAACTCTGCCTGATCAGCGCACGTGGCGCTGACGCACAGCTGACCGCTCACACAGTCGCGGTTCGTCGTGCAGCCGTCCCGACACTGTCCATCAGGTCCGCAAATTTCGGAGCCCGGGCAGACGCCCGATGCGCCGCAGGAACGCTCCTCCGGAAGCTGGCAAACGTGCCGTGGCTGCTCCGCACCCACGCAATGTGCGCCGCCGCTGCAATCGCGGCTCGTGACGCAAGCCTGATGGCAACGCTGAAACGCGCAAATGAGCAGCGCGTCGCAGTCGCTATTGAGCAAGCAGCGCGCGTCGAGTTGCGCGATCGACACCTTCGCGTCGACTCCGGAGTTGCAACCCACCGCGAGCGCTCCGAGAAGGAGCGCGATCGAGAGAGACGAGAGCGAGCCGTGCTTGCTCATGGTGTATCCGCGCACACGGCGCCCGCGCACGCGGTGCAGGGTCGATTGTTGTCGTCGGTGAATTGCGCGTCGGGCGAGTGAACCTTGATGGAGTTGAACAGTGACTGCACCGCGCATTCGGAGAGCTGGAGGTTGCCCGTAAAATTGCAGTTGTTTATCGTGGCCAACGAGCCGTGTAGCGACGAGTCGAAAGAATCGAGCTGTTTCACCAGGGTGCTATTGAACACGAGCGAATCGATCTCGACCGAAAGTGGCGCATCTACGACCAAGCCCCCACTCCCCGCCACGTTGTAAAACTGCATCGAATCGGCCCTGGTCAGCTTCGGAAAGCTCACGCTCGTGAGTGGCGATGAGCCGATGGAGACGTTCCCGATTCGTTGCACGTTCGGAAAAGACAGCGCACCGAGCGCACTGCATTGCTGAACGGTGAGCGCAACCCCAGTCCAAACGGGCACCGAGACGGCATTGAGTGTCGCCATCGAATAGAACGACAGCGACGCCGTCTTCAGCGCGGGCAAAGAAACCGACGTCAACGTGGATTCATTCTCGAAGTTGACCGATCCGGCGTGCTCGAGCACGGGAAACGCATCGAGATCGACGAACTGGTTGTTTTGAAACACGATCGCGCCGTTCACGGCTTTCAACGCGGCGAACGTGTCACCCAAACTCGCGAAGTGAGTCCCGAAGATGTTGAGGTTGCCGTCGATTTCGACCACGCCCGCATACAGCGCCAGTTGCAACGAACTCCCGATCGACACATCCCCGATGACGATGCCGTTCACCGGGCCGAGCGCGCTCACACAACCGCACCCGTCACAGCGCGAATCCGCGCCACAGTCGGCGTCCGCCTGGCACGCGCAGCTGCAGGCGTTGTCCCGGCAGATCTGCCCGGAAACCGCGCACTCCGAGTTGTAGTTGCAGGCTTGGGGGGCCTTGGGATCCGTCTGGCAGGCGCAGCCATCACAGAGTTGCCCACTCGGGCAATCACGGTCTTCGACGCAAGCACAGTGGCAGGCTCCCGATGTGCAACGCTCGCCTCGTTTGGTGTCGCACTCCGAGTTGTAGCTGCAGTCTTTGGGCGCGGTGCCGCTCACCGCGCAGCGCGTTCCCTGACAAGTTTCACCGCTCGAGCAGTCGACGTCGGCCTTGCACTGCGCCAGGCACGACTGATTGCGACACAAGAGCGCAGCCGAACAATCCGAAACATAAACGCACGGCGTGCCCTCGGCACCCGCCGTCATCCCTGGTGCGGGAGTCAGGTGACCGGAAGCATCGAGCTCGGCCGTATCGGCACACGTGCCTGCAACGCAGAGCTGATCAGGCACGCAGTCGAAGTCGGTTTGGCAACCGTCGCGACACTCGCCGTCGACGCCGCACACGAGGCCGGTCGGGCAATCGAGATTGCTCGCGCACTTGCGCTCGGAGTCGAGCTGGCAAACCTTGTATGGGTGATCGGCCGCCAAGCAGCGCGCGCCGTCGAGACAGTCGCGCGATGATTTACATTGCACGTGGCAGGTCTTGAACGCGCAGACGAGCGGATCGGCGCAGTCGCTGTTCACTAGGCAATCTTGCGAAAGCGCAGCAATTTTCAGCTTTTGTTCGACGCTCGAGCTGCAGCCCCAAAGCAGGCCCAATACGGCTCCCAGCAGGAAGGCCAAACGCAAGCAACGAGATAAGCGAGCAAAATCCATGGTCAGCGTGTAAGCACCTACCGCAACCAGCCCCACGACCACAAGCTGACCGTAGAGTCACTCCCCTCGCCGACGGCGTCGGCCAATGGCAACGTGCCGCTGCCGTCAGGGTGGGTAGCTACCACGCTCCGCGGATGGACCACTGACCTGCAAGTCGTCCCCTTGATCGAGATCCAGATCTTCGAGGCCTTCGGGGCTGGCGGTCGAGGGCGACTCGATCACGCGCGGCCGGTCTTCACACATGCCGAGGTACAGCATGACGCGCTCGAAACGCGGCGGCGACGAACTGGCGTTGACGGCGTCGATGCGCGAGCGAAGTTGCGCCGCGTCGGCGCGCATCCGCACCATCAGGCGTTCCACGTCGTCCGCTAGGGGGTGGCCGGGCCACAGGTTGAAGGTGAACGTGCCGAACGCCGTGTTCTCGGCTTCGGGGCGAGACAGCAGCGTGGCGAGCGTTCTGACGGCCGCGTGGAAGTGCTCGAAGAACGCCGCTTCCCAACTCTCGGGCGCTTCATGATCAGGCACGCTCGAGGTGGAGCAAAGCAGCACGCGCTCCCGCTTCGGTCGCTCGTAAATGCGACCGTCTTCTTTGAGGCGCAGCACAATCGCATCGAGCTCGGCGTCACCCAAACCCACCGCTTGCTGCAACGTTTCGCGATACAGCGGCCCTTCGCGATAGATGACGGCCCAAACGAGCTCGTCACTGCCGTCGCGACGGGTAGCCAAGCGCGCCCCGAGTTCGCGCCCCGTCGTCGCGCGGTATTCGGTGCTGGGGCCGCGGCCGGAGGCGGTGACCAAGCCGCTCTCGCGCAAATCACTGAGCACGCCGCGCAGGACGCCTTCGTCGTCGCGCCGAAAGCGCTTGGCCAAGGCTGCGAGTTCGACGCCTTGCGTGCCCGCGATGAATTCGTATACGGCTTGCCACAGCGAGTAACCGTGATCGGTCACGCTATCTTCTGCGCGGCGTACCTTGCGCAGATAGGCGCGTGGCACCATGCCGAACATGTCCGCCGCAACGCGGCGCCGCACCTGCATCGAGTGGAGCTCACAAGCCAAGCCATGGAACAGGCGATCGGGCACCCGACTGAGGGGCATGCGCGAGCCATCCCGCGTCGCGACCGATGCAATCAACGTGGACGCTTCTCGAATCAGGGCGTCAGCGAGCGACTGAAGACTCACAGCCTGCGAGGGTACACGGTGTCACTCCCGAAAGGCACTGCTATCCGCGGCTCTTTCCGCTTGCGTTTCCCGACTTCGACCGTGATTTCGCGAGCATGACTGTACGGTTCGTCTCTAGCTCGTGTCGGTATCGGAGCTCGCTGCAAGCCCGACCGAATTGGCAATCACGGGCCGGCTCGCGGTACGCCTTTGGCGGATGGCCTTGGCCTGCCCACTCCGGGAAGTTCGACAAGCCGTAGCAGCCTACAAAACGAAAGAAAACGCGGCAATTTGCCCCGCGCGGATCGGAAAAACGACAAGGAAATGCCTTCTCCGCGCGGGAAGCCCGTTACAATACGACTCTCGATGAAGGACACGCGCGGGCGTACCGCGGAACAATTCCTGACCGAGGCAGCGCGTAGCCTCACGCTGTCCCTCGATTACGAAGCCACCATTGCGAACCTCGCGCAGCTGGCAGTGCCCACGTTCGCCGATTGGTGTTTCGTCGATCTGTTCAGCGACGACGGCGAAGTCTTCGACCGAGTGGCGGTTGGCCATCACCGCACCGGCAGTGAAGCCATCGCCAAAACTCTGAAGCGTCGTTACGCACTGCGCATGTTGGAACCGGTCGGCGTCGCGCGCGCGGTGCATGAGCTGAAGCCGCAGTTGCTCCGCGATCTGGGCGACGAGTTCGCAGAGCGGGTCGCCCGCGATCCGGAACACTTGCTCGCCATCCGCGCGCTCGAGATGCGATCCGCGGTGGTTGCTCCGATGCTCGTGCGTGGCAAACCGATTGGCGCACTGTCCTTGATCTCCAGCGGGCGGAACTTCGACGAACAAGACTTGTGGTTCATCACGCAGCTCGCCAACCACGCGGCCGTGGCGATCGACAATGCGCGGCTCTTCGAGTCGGAGCGGCGCGCCCGCGAGCGTGTCACCAAGTTGCAAGAGGTGACGGCCGGGTTCTCTCGTGCTTCGACACCGGGAGAGGTGGCCGAGGTCGCTTGCCACATCGGCACCGAAGCGACGGAGGCAAATTCCGGAGCGCTGTGGCTCGGGCGCACGGACGGCGCGCTGGTGTTGGCCGGGTCTTGGGGCACTCCCGCCGAATTCATCAAGCCTTACCAAGTGATCGACGCGGACGCCAAGGACGTGCCCGCGCTACGCGTCCTTTGCACGGGCGAGCCGATCTGGGTGGAGACCGCGGAAGACTATCGGCGTGTCTCGCCGGTCGTGTTCGATAGCGCGCAAGCGGCGGGGCGATTGGCGGCCTTCGGTGCAGTGCCCATCGCGGTCAATGGCGTCGTGGGTGGCGTGATGGTGTTCAGCCACGCGCTCGGCCATCGCTACAGCGCGGCAGACCGGGCGTACTACGACGCGATTGCGCAACATTGCTCGCAGGCACTCGACCGCGCGCGCTTGCTGGAGACCGAACGCCAACTGCTCGAGTCGGAGCGCCGCTCCAATACCCGATTGCGCTTGCTTGCCCAGGCTGGCGAAGCGCTCACCCACACGCCCGATCTGGATGATGCACTGCGCTCCATCGCCAAACTGATCGTCCCTGCCCTCGCCGATTGGTGCGTCGTCGATTTGCTCGACGGCCAAGTCATTCGCCGCGTTGCCACGGAAAACCAGGATCCGGAAAAGGTCAAAAAAGCCTGGGAACTCGCCCGGCAAAAGCCCGTCCGAGTCGGCGACGATGCTGCGATGGCTCGGGTGATCGCCGAAGGCAAAGCCCACTTTTACCCGCGCTTGCCGGCTGCCGTGCTCGAACGAGCCGCGCGCGATGCAGCGGAGCTCGAACGCCTGCGGAACGAAAACCTGATGTCGGCGATCGTCGTTCCACTTGCGGCGCGCGGGGCGTGCATCGGAGTCCTGTCACTGACCACCTCCGACTCGGGTCGCGTCTACGACGAATCGGATCTCGCATTTGCCGAGGAACTCGGGCGCCGTATCGGCGTCGCGCTCAGCAACGCTCGTATGCGTCTCGAATTGGAGGAGGCGCACGAGCGCATGCGCCTCCTGTTCATGATGGCACCGATGTCGATCGCGATTTATCGCGGGCCAGAACACCGCATCGAGTTCGCGAATCCGACGTTCCTTCAGGTGCGCTCACGCGGACCGGAAATCATCGGCAAGACCCACGCCGAGGTGTTCCCCGAAGCGATCGGCGCGGCCCGCGACGCGCTCGACTTGGCATTTTCTTCCAGCGAGCAGCAGACTTTTCCAGAAATTCAGACGCGTCTGGATCGCGGGCGCGGCCCGGAAGATGCCTACTTTCACGCCGCGTTCGTGGGTTTGAAGGATGACCAGGGTCACGTGGATCGGGTGATGTCGGTCTCCTTCGAGGTCACCGACCGCGTGCTGGCGCGCCGTGCGCTCGTCGCCGAGCGCGCCGAGGTCGATGCCGCGCGCCGCACCGCCGAAGCCGCCAGTCGCGCCAAGGATGACTTTCTAGCGATGCTGGGACACGAGCTCCGCAACCCGCTCGCACCGATCATGACTGCGCTCGATCTGCTGGAAATGCGCGGGCTGCCGGGCGCCGAACGCGAGCTCGAGGTGATCACGCGGCAAGTGAAGCACTTGGCCCGCTTGGTGGATGATTTGCTGGACGTATCGCGGATCACGCGCGGCAAAGTCGAGCTCAACAAGGAGCTCATCGAGCTCGGGGAGCTCGTCGCGCACGCGCTCGAAACCGCGAGCCCGCTCTTCGAGCAACGCAACCAATACGTGCACGTTTCGGTGCCACGGCATGGGTTGTTGCTCGAGGCAGACACCGCGCGCATGGTTCAGGCGCTCTCCAACGTGCTCACGAACGCAGCCAAATACAGCGATCCGGGTGGCCACATTTCGATCACGGCCGAACGCGTCGCTCACGAAGTCGTCGTGCGGATTCAGGACGATGGCGTCGGCATCAACAAGGGCATGTTGGAAGTGATTTTCGACTTGTTCGTTCAAGAGCGGCAAGCCATCGATCGCGCCCGAGGGGGCCTCGGCCTCGGCCTCGCCATCGTCAAGAGCGTGGTCACCCTGCACGGGGGCTCGATCAGCGCAGCGAACGTGGAGCATGGCCGCGGCAGCGTGTTTTCCCTGCGTTTGCCGCTCGCTCCGCCGCAAGTGCAAACCCTCGGGAAAGCCGACGCGGACGCCAGCGGCCCCTATGCTTCGACCACGGTGCCACGCCGAGTGCTGATCGTCGACGACAACGAAGACGCGGCAGACATGCTCTCGTTCGCGTTACGCGCCGCCGGCCACGTGACTGAGCTAGCCCATGACGGCCCGAGCGCCCTGATCGCGCTCAACGATTTTCGGGCCGACGTGGCGCTGCTCGATCTCGGCCTGCCCGCGATGGACGGCTACGAGCTCGCAGCGCACATTCGGGCCTCACACCCAGGCGTTCGCTTGGTCGCCCTCACCGGCTACGGTCAAGAGAGCGACCGCGAACGCACGCGAGCAGCGGGCTTCGACCAACACCTGGTCAAGCCCGTCGAACTCGGCACCGTCTTGAAGACCGTCGCGCGCGTCACCGCGCGCTGAAGAGATCACCTCGCGTGACTCACGCGGCCCGCGTTTTGCTTGTGCCGTGCTCCGATGGCCACGAAGAAAAAACCAAGCCGCAAGAAGTACGGGACGACCGCAGAGCAGAAGGTCAAAAAAGTCATGGAGGAGCGCAAGGCGGGCACATTGCGCTCGGGTCGATCGAAGAAGAAGGTCACGAGCCGCAAGCAAGCGATCGCCATCGGGCTCTCCGAAGCGCGCGCCGCCGGCGGCAAAGTACCGCCCAATCCGAATCGGAAATCAGCCAAGAAATCGGCCAAGAAGACGCGCAAGCGAGCCGTGAAGCGCTAGGCGATACGCAAGCGCTCGTCGTCGTTCAGCGATAGCAAACGAAGAGGCAGGGTGTGGCGGAAGAGCGCGACGCGCAGCCGGCGAGGCACTCGGCCTCACCGCCACGCCGGCGTGAGCTCGGCGCGTTGGCTGGATTCGGTCGCAGGCAAGGCCGCTTGCGCTGACCAGGAACTTGCTTCGTGTCGATCATGCCCGACCCTGCACGCTCGCCCGTGAACGCGCGCGAGCGCACTTGCTTCGTCCCTGTTTCTCGTCGGCGTTCCTGAGCGATGGCGAAGAAATCCACGGCGCAGCCGGCACGCACGCAGAAGGATCGGCTGCCGCAACTCCACCGACGGCGCGACCTGAAAATGGCGCGCGACGCCCACGCCTACGTGCGCGGCAGCACCGAGCGATTTTACGAATGGCTTGCCGTTGAACGGGGACGAGATCTGCCGCAGGGCCCCACGATTTGGATCTGCGGCGATGCACACGTCGGCAATCTCGGGCCGATCGCTCGCTGCGACGAACGCATCGAGGTTGAGCTACGCGATCTGGATCAGGCGGTTCCGGGCAACCCTGCGCACGACTTGGTGCGCTTGGCTCTCTCGCTTTCCATGGCAGCACGCAGCTCGGACCTGCCCGGCGTCGTCACGGCGCGGCTCATCGAAGAACTCATGGCCGGCTATCTCGAGGCGTTCGAGCACCCCGAGGACCGCGCCCCACGCACCGACAGCGCGACCGTGCGTTTCGTGGTGCGCGAGGCGCTGCGCCGCAAGTGGCGTCACTTGCATCGCGAGCGGATCGGGAAAAAACCGCACTTTCCCATCGGCGAGCGCTTCTTGCCGCTCTCGGACGAGGAACGCGAATCGGTCAGTCAATTCCTGGATAGAGAGCGGGTGCGACAGCTCGTTACGTTGCTCGATTGCCGCGACGACGACGCTCAGATCCGGTTGCTCGATGCCGCGTACTGGGTGAAAGGCTGCAGCTCACTCGGGCTTTGGCGCTGCGCAGCGCTGGTCGAAGTCGAGGGCCAGCAGCAGGGCCAGGGTGGCTACTCGCTATTGGACCTGAAAGAAGCCGTGCCGCCCCTCGCACCCGCCGGTCGTCACGAGAAGCTCCCGCACCACCAGGGGGAGCGCGTGGTGCTCGGAGCCAAGGCGCTTTCACCCACTCTCGGTGAACGCATGTTGGCGGGTACGGTCGCCGGTCACGAGATTTTCGTGCGCGAACTGATGCCCCAAGATCTGAAGCTCGAACTCGAGATGCTCGATGACACCGAAGCCCGTGCCACCGCGCGGGCACTGGCGCGGATCGTCGGCGTGGCGCACGCGCGCCAGCTGGACGACGCCTCGCGCAAGCAATGGCACGACGAGCTCGACAACGCGGCCACGCGCAGCCTCGACGCGCCCCCGTGGCTATGGTCGAGCGTGGTGGACTTGATCGGCGTGCACGAGCGCGCCTATCTAGAGCACTGCCGGCGCTACGCGCTGTCCGCCGAGAAGTTACGCGAACAACGCGTGACTGAAAGTTCGGCCAGCTGACGGCTCGTGCTCGCTCCTCGCGAACGCACGAGAGACGCGCTCCGTCAGCCGTTCGGCACGGCAGCACATAGCGGACAGGCGGCGACGGCATGTGCCGCATCACGGCGATGCAGATCGAGGATGGCGCGGGAAATCGTGGCCAATTCTCGGCGTACCTCGCGGCGCTTACCGGCGACACGCG
>Ga0105245_10005738_pt1 | contig 10895 bp, 12 predicted proteins | sample KBSM54metaG_FD_81523 | JGI IMG/M metagenome (GOLD analysis project Ga0105245, IMG submission 81523) | Miscanthus rhizosphere microbial communities from Kellogg Biological Station, Michigan, USA - KBS M5-4 metaG | ecosystem: Host-associated > Plants > Roots > Rhizosphere > Soil | place...
CATCCCGGCGGTCGGCCTTCTCGGCCTGATCGCGCTCGCCGGCTGCGGCAGCAGCAGCTCGACGACCGCGAGCGAATCGACCGCGGCAACCACCACATCCACGTCGGCGTCCTCCGGCGGCGGGGCGGGGACGGTCGACGTCGCCGACAACCCGAAGCTCGGCCAGGTCCTCGTCGACTCCCAGGGACACACGGTCTACATGTTCGAGAAGGACGAGAGCGACGAGTCCTACTGCAACGGCTCCTGTGCCAAGGTGTGGCCGCCGGTCACGACGAAGGGCCAGCCGCAGGCCGGCTCGGGCGTCTCGGCGTCAAAGCTGACAACGCTCAAGCGCGACGACGGGAGCACGCAGGTCGTCTTCGACGGGCACCCCCTCTACACGTACGTGAAGGACGAGGACACCGAGGACGCCTACGGCAACGGCCTCGACCAGTTCGGTGCTGAGTGGTACGGGCTGCACCCGAACGGCCAGAAGTCCGAGGCGAGCAGCGAATCCTGACCTGACAGACTGGCGGCGTGCCTGCCTCGCGCAGCTACGACCGAAGCGCCGCCGATCTGCGACCCGTGCAGATCGATCCGGGGTTCGTCCGCACGGCGGACGGCTCTGCGCTCTACGCGCAGGGCGAGACCCGGATCATCTGCACCGCGTCGGTCACGACTTCCGTGCCTCGCTGGATGGAAGGCTCGGGCCGCGGCTGGGTGACGGCGGAGTACGCGATGCTTCCGGCGTCGACCGGGCAGCGCAAGGAGCGCGATACCAAGAAGGGCCGACAGGACGGTCGTGGTGTGGAGATCCAGCGCCTGATCGGCCGCTCGCTGCGGTCGATCGTGGACCTCGAGGCCCTCGGCGAGCGCAGCGTCTACGTCGACTGCGACGTGCTCCAGGCCGACGGCGGCACGCGCTGCGCGTCGATCACCGGCGGCTACGTCGCCCTGCGGCTGGCGCTGGAGGCGCTGATCGAGGCCGGGGATCTCGAGCGGATGCCCCTGACCGGGTCGATCGCCGCCGTCAGCTGCGGCATTGTGGACGGCGACGCCCTGCTCGATCTGGACTACTCCGAGGATTCGCGGGCGGAGGTCGACGCCAACGTGGTGATGAGCGGCGGCGGTGGCCTCGTCGAGGTGCAGGCGACGGCGGAGCGCATGCCGGTCTCCCGAGCCTCGTTCGATGATCTGCTCGCGCTCGCGGAGCCGGCGATCGAGGTGCTCCGCGATGCCCAGGAGGCAGTCGCGAAGGCCGGCCTGGACTGACGTTCGAGCCGCGCGAGTCGCGACCACGGCCGAGCACTATCGTGGCCCCATGACGCGGATGCCACGGATGGCGGTTGCGGCGCTAACCGGTATCCGCGGCAATCGGCGACAAGATCACCGCCACGGCGACGAACGCCAACCACAGCACCTCGGAGTTCTCGGCGCCGCGCAAGGTGGTCGCCCTTAGGCGACCTCGTTGCATGACGCCGTGTGACCCGGTCCGGGTCGCACGGCCCTCTGACAAACTCGCTCGGCTGATGGCGCTGGAACGAGCGGTAGTGGCCACGCGCAACGAACACAAGCTGCGCGAGCTCCGGGAGATCCTCACGGGGGTGGAGCTGCTGCCCCTCCCCGCGGACGTCGAGCTGCCGCGGGAGGACGCCGAGACGTTCGCCGAAAACGCGCTCGACAAGGCGCGGGCGGCGCACGCGGCCACCGGCCTGGCCGCGATCGCTGACGACTCCGGGATCGTCGCGTCGGCGCTCGGCGGCCGCCCCGGTCCCCGGTCGGCGCGGTATGCGGGCACGGACGCGACCGACGAGGAGAACCTGAACCTGCTCCTGAGCGAGCTCGCGGACAAGGACGATCGCTCCGTCGCGTACGTTGCCGCGCTCGCCTACGTCGATGCGGACGGCAACGAGAAGCTTGTCGAGGGTCGATGCGAGGGGACGCTGGCCGAGCAACCGCGCGGCACCGGAGGCTTCGGCTACGACCCGGCGTTCGTGCCCGCCGATACCGGGCCCGACGACGATCGCACGATGGCCGAGCTCGACCCGGACGAGAAGCACGCGATCAGCCACCGGGGGCGCGCCGCCCGAAGGCTCGCCGAGGTTCTGGTGTCGAAACGGTGAAGGGCACCAAGTCCCGCGCGGCCACCATCAGCGTGATCTCGAACGCGCTGCTGATCGCCCTGAAGATCGCCGCCGGAGCGATCACGGGCTCGATCGCGATCCTCACCGAGGCCGCGCACTCGGCCATCGACCTCGTCGCATCGGTGATCGCCCTCGTCTCGGTCCGCAAGGCCGACGAGCCGCCCGACCGCGAGCACCCCTACGGCCACGAGAAGGCCGAGAATCTGGCGGCGGCGATCGAGGGAATGCTGATTCTCGTCGGCGCCGCGATCATCATCTACGAGGCGACGCATCGCTTGGTGGTGGGCGCCGAGGTCCAGCACCTCGGGGTGGGCCTCGCGGTGATCGGCTTCTCGGCGGTCGCGAACCTCGGCGTCTCCGCCTACCTGGGCCGCCGGGCTCGGGCGCTTCGATCCGCCGCGCTCGAGGGCGACGCCGCCCACCTGCGCACCGACGCGCTCACCTCGATCGGCGTGTTCGTCGGCCTCGGCCTCGTCGTGATCACCGGAAGCGACGTCTTCGACCCGATCGCGGCGCTCGCCGTCGCCGTGGCGATCGTGGTGGCCGGCATCCGGATCCTCACCCGATCCTCGCGAGTGCTGATGGACGAGGCGCCGCCGCCCGAGGAGCTCGATCGGGTCGAGGCCGCCATCGGCCGCGCCCGGCCCGAGGAGATGGTCGGCTACCACAAGCTCCGGGCTCGCCGCGCGGGAGCCCGCCGCTACATCGACCTGCACGTCCAGTTCCGCGACGGCACCACGCTCGAGGACGCGCACCAACTGGCTCACCGGCTACGCGACGCGATACAGGCCGAGATCCCCGACTCCGACGTGCTCATCCACGTCGAGCCCGAAGGCGCCCTGCACGATCCGGAGACGCGCGAAACGCAGCCGTACCGGGCCGGCTGACGCGCAAAAGCCAGCCCTCAGAACAGGTTCACGGCCGCCGAAAGGCCCACCGCGCCGACCACGATCGGGTAGCCGACGTACCCGTTCAGGGCGAGGACGAGCGCGCCGATGGCGCAGATGATGACCACGGTGAGCCACGAGGCTCGCTGAAGCGACACGGCTATGTATGTTGGCGAAGTGAGCAGCGTCAATGCCGAGCGGGTCCCAGCGGAGGCCGCCGAGGCGGCCGTCGGCCGCCTTCGCGAGATGTCGGCCGACCTGCGCGGATGCGCGCTGATCGGTCCCGGCGGTCAGGTGCTGGCCGCGACCGGCGAGGCCGATCGCTGGGGCGGGCCGGCCGCGGAGCTGCTGTCGGCGGCGGACGCCGCCGGCGATGAGCCGCCGAGCCACGTGCACGTGGCCACGGAGGACGGCGAGGCGTTCGCCGTTCGCCACGAGGACCTGGCGATGGTCGCGGTCACCGAGCGCTTCACGCTCGCTTCGCTCATGATCTTCGACATGCGCGCGGTGCTTCGAGACCTCGTCCGGGAGATGGCCTGATGGTCCCGAAGCCGCAGCGCACGATTCTCGGCAAGGTCTCGAGCTACGCCGAGGAGGCCGCCGCTTACATGCGCCGCAGGCGCATCACGCGAACCCCCTTCGCCCGGGTCCACTACCGGGGCGGCCGGGTGGTCGCCTACCCGCCTGACACCGAGGCCGGCCGGGCGCTGTTTCGGGCGGCCGCGAACGTGATCGACGCCGCGCGCGAGCCAGGGGCGCCTGCAACCTGATGACCGAGATCGCGCCGCCGCTGATCGACGCAGAGCTCGCCGCGAGCATCGTCAAGCGCGCGCTGGAGCACGGCGGCGACTTCGCCGAGGTCTTCTGCGAGCAGCGCGCGGGCCTGGGCCTCGCCGTCGACGAGTCGCGCGTCGAGCGCGTGCAGCGCGGTTCCGAGCGCGGCGCCGGCGTGCGCGTGATTCGCGGTGACACGACCTACTTCGCCCACGTCGACGGACTGGGAGAGGAGGATCTCGAGCGCGCGGCCGACGCGGTGGCGGCAGCGGTGCGGAGCGAGCGCTCCGAGCCGCAGGCGCTGCGGAACCTGCAGGCGGCGGCGCCGCAGGACATCGAGACGCCGCCGGGCCAGGTCCCGGCCGAGCGCAAGGCAGACCTGCTTCGAACGTGCGACGAGACCGCGCGCGCCGCCGGCGCCGAGATCGCGCAGGTCATGGCGAGCTATGCGGAGGGGCGCCGGCTCGTCACCGTCGCGAACTCGAGTGGCCGGTTCGCGAGTGACGACCGCACGCGGGTGCGCCTGGGAGTGCAGGTGGTCGCGCGGCGCAACGGGACCGTCGAGACGGGCTTCGAGACGCTCGGGGGCCATCGTGGCTACGAGCTCATGGAGGCCGGCGCGCCCGAGCGCATCGCCGGGCGCGCGGCGCAGGTGGCGCTGACGCTCCTCGACGCCGATCCGGCCCCGGCCGGCGCGATGCCGGTCGTGGTCGGCGGCGGCTTCGGCGGCGTTCTCTTCCACGAGATGACCGGCCACGGGCTCGAGGCGGACCACATCCAGAAGGGTGCCTCGGTCTACACGGGCAAGCTGGGCCACAGTGTCGCGGCGCCCCACCTCGACGCCTACGACGACGGCCGGCTGCCCGGCGAGTGGGGCACGGAGGGGATGGACGACGAGGGAACCCCTACCCAGCAAACCGCCGTGATCCACCAGGGCCGGATCACCTCATACCTCTACGACCTCGAGCGGGCGCGCAAGGACGGGGTCGAGTCGACCGGCAACGGCCGGCGCGAGAGCTTCCGCCATCTCCCCATCCCACGGATGACCAACACCTACATCGCCCCCGGGGAGGCGCGGCCGGAGGAGCTGATCGCCGAGATCGACAAGGGCTTTTACGCCGTGTCGTTCGCCGGCGGCCAGGTGGACCCGACCACGGGGGACTTCGTCTTCGGCGTCTCCGAGGGCTACCTGATCGAGGGCGGCGAGAAGACCAAGCCCTGCCGGGGCGCGACTCTGATCGGCAACTGCCTCGACGCGCTGGGCAAGATCGACGCCGTGGCCTCTGACTTCGAGATGAAGACGGGCTTCTGCGGCAAAGGCGGCCAGAGCGTGCCGGTTGGCACGGGCCAGGGGCACGTGCGGATCCGTGAGCTGACGGTCGGCGGAACGGCTGTCTAGCCGCGCCCGGCCTTACCGGCGGGGCACCACGTGTTCGGCGGCACGTTCGAGCACGGGTTCGGCATGCTCGGCAGCTGCTTCTTGGGCAGCTTGTGCATGACCACCTTGGTCAGGCGCGGATAGTTGTCGGTCGGCAGGCAGGGGCCGTCGCCCAGGAGCTGCGTGTCGCACAGCACCTCCTGGGTCAGCTCCGGGTTCGGGTCGGCGGTGCCGGTCTGGCCGCACTTGCCGTTCGTCTGCTGCAGGGTTGGCGGCGAGCTGCCGTCGGGCGCCTGATTTCCCTGGTAGCAGTTGATCGGGTTGCCGTTCGAGAGCGTGATCTCGCCGAAGTCGCTGTTGGTCGGGTTCCCGAAGAAGCCGTTCTTGGAGAACTTGTTGTCGAAGAGCTGGTTGGCCCAGTCGTCGTAGGTGCAGCTGAACCCTGGGAAGAGCGTCGGCGAGCCGCCCTGGCAGTGCTGGCCGGGCGGCGGCGTCTCGTTGTCCGGGTAGGGGATGAAGAGGACGCCCCAGGCCCCGTTGTGGACGATGCGGTTGTCCATGATCGTGTCGAACCGCCCGCCGGTGATCGTCATCCCGGTCCCCACCGGCCCGAGTGCCGCGGCGCCCGCCGCCGGCACGTTCGGGTTGTTGTTGTCGTGCACGTAGTTGTGGATGAACGCCCAGCACGACTCGGTGTGGGTGATCGGGCTGACCTTGCCTTTCTTGGCGCAGTGGCCGTTCTGCGGCGAGGGCCAGTCGTCGTTGTTCTGGCTGTTGGTGTCGAAGCCGTCCTTGTTGTTGTCGAACTCGGAGTTCTTGACCACCAATCGCCCGCCGGCGTTGGTGCCCGAGTAGCCGAGTGCGCTGTACTCCGACCAGGAGTTGTCGATCGTCTGGTTGCAGAGCTTCCGGCAGGCGCCGATGTAGTAGTTGGAGTCGTTGAAGTTGCTCGCGTAGGTGTGGTTGAGCACGCCCGGGCCGTTCGAGTTGCTCGTGAACATCCCGTACTGCGCCGCGGTGTCCGGGTTCTTCGGATCGAAGAAGGTGCTCGTGGTGTTGAGGTAGGCGCCGCGGTACTTGCCCAGCCCGAGCTTCCCGCTGCCGTCGCCGCCGTTCCACCAGATCTCGTTGCCGCTGCTTGCGGAGCCGGCCAGGAAGTTGCACGTGGTCAGGTTCTGGATCGTGACGCCGTCCGTCTTCCAGACCACGATGCCGTTTCGGCCCACCGCAGAGCCGCCCTGGTTCGCACCGAAGTCCTGGAACTTCTTCGCGTCGCTGCACGGCTTGCTGGCGTCCGCCTTGGTGCCGTCCACGATCGTCCGGTTGCGGCTCATCCCGCGGATGTGGAGGTCGGGGGTCTTGACGAGGACCCCGGACGGCGGTACGTCGCTGCCCGCCTTGGGCGGGTTCTTGAGGTCGTTGCGCTCGTGGTAGTCGCCCGGGCCCACGAGGATCCAGTCGCCCTTTTGCGCGGCGTTGACCGCCTGCTGGATCGAGCTATAGCGGCCGGGATTGCCGTGGTAGGTGCCGACCGTCAGGACACGGGCGCCCGCAGCTGCCGTCGTCCCGGCCGCGAGCATGCCGGCGACCCCTCCGATCGCCACAGCCCCGACAACTGCGCGCCGCACGCTGCTCCTCCACGGCCGCATGTCGCGGGAAAATCTACTCCTATTCGCCGAGCCCGGCAACGATTTCGTCCGCCGCCAGCTCCCCCGAGCGAATCGCCCCGTCCATGTAGCCGACCCACTTGGGAGTCAGCTCGGAGGCCGCGAAGTGCACGCCGTCCACGGCGCGCCCGGCCACGTGCCCGATGCTCGTGATCACGCCGGGTGGGCTGTAGGAACCGTAGGCGCCGCGGGTGAACGGCTCCGCGGCCCAGACGAGCTCGAGGTAGCGGCGGGGATGGCGGGCCTGCGGGCCGAAGTAGCGGGCGAAGCATTCGAGCGCCGCTTGCCGCCGCGCGTGCCGGGACTTGTCGTAGAAGTCGCTGCCGGCGTCGCCCTCGAAGAACCCGACGAGCACGCCCGGCTTGCCGTCGCGTGGCGAATTGTCGTAGGTGATCTTCACCGGGCCGGTGTCGCTGATCGTGAAGCCGTTGAGTCCCTGCGGCCGCCAGAAGGGCTCGTCGTAGACCGCGTTGCACTTGATCGCCGTGCCCATGGGCTGGCGCTGGGCGAGCTGGGCGTGGGAGGGGAGGAGCGGTGGGTGGAACTCGATCCGGTCGACCAGCGGCGGCGGCACGGCGACGAGCACCCGCTTGCCCCGCCACGTCCCGTGCCGGGTGGACACAAGGAACCCGCCGTCCTTGCGGCGGATCGTCTCAACCGCGGCCTTCAGCACCACGCGATCGCCGAGCTTCGCCGCCAGCCGCTCGGAGAACTGCTGCGTCCCGCCGACGAACCGGATCGTCTGTGCGTCGCCGACGAGCGTGAACGCGTTCCCGCCGACGCTGCGGATCGCGGAGAGCAGGTCCAATAGCGAGACGTCGCGCGCCTCGGCTCCGTAGACGCCCTCGATCACGATCTGGATCAGCCACCGCGCGTCGGGGGTGTGCGAGTTCGCCTCGGTCCAGGTCTCAATCGTCTCCGAGTCCCACTGCGCGGCGTTCGCGGCCTTCCAGGGCTCATCGCCGACCGTGGCGGCCATCGAATTGAGGCGCGAGATCATCACCTCGAGCTCCGCCAGCGAGGCCGGGTTGACCGGGGGGACGCTGCCGCTCCACCGCGTGAGCTTCCCGTTCCGGTACATGAGGTTCTTGCCCTGCGCGTAGGTCTCGAAGGTCTTGATCCCCATCTCCTTGGCCAGCGCGAGGACCTTGTCCTGACCTGGCCCGGCCCACTGACCGCCGAGCTCGACGACCTTGCGCCCGTCGATTGGGCGGTCGAAGGTGCGCCCGCCCACGCGATCGCGAGCCTCGAGCACCACGATCGAGTGACCCTTGCGGCGCAGCAGCCGCGCGGCGGAGAGCCCGGCGAGCCCGGCGCCGACCACCACAACGTCGACGCTCCCCTCGATGCGGCGGGCGGAGGCCTCGGCCGACCCGGCGAGGCCGGTGCCCGCGAGGCCGGCCGCGGCGGCGCCCGTCGCGGAGAGCGCGGCAAACCTGCGGCGGCTGATGCGCTGCGGATCCGGCTTCGATTCCTCCTGCTTCATTGGGCGATCGTAGGATCGCGCACCGTCGGCCGCGCCGCTCGGCTCTAGAGCGGCGTCGCCCCGCCGCTCCGCTGTTCCCAGAACTCCAGATGCAGGCGCTTCGCGGCGGCGCGGAACCTTGGTGCGTAGCGGTCGGCGACCGTTCGCGGTAGCGGGATGAGCAGCGAGCGGTTGAGCAAGGCCTCGCGGTCTCCGGCCTCGATCGCCTTACGGCACTCATCGCATGCCCTGCGCTCGCCGCCCTGCACGGGGTAGGACCAGCGTGGCCGGAGGCTGCCGCAGAAGTCGCATCGCACGAACACATGTTCGCATGGCCGTCAAGGCCTGGGACGCAGGTGTAGGGTCGAACACAGGTTGTCTCTCTTTCGCCGCCGATCGCAGGATGCTCCGTCGGATGGGCCGTCCCCAGCCGAGATGCATGGACGCGCCGCGGAGATCTCGGATCCGGGAGCGCTTGGCTGGGAGGTCGTCTGGGAGGCGCTCAAGACCGAGGAGCCGGCCGACGACCCGAACACCATCGCCCAGGAGCTAGGGCTGGACGAACAGCACGAGCTCCATCTCCCCAAGCAAGTGGGGGGCTATGCGACCGAGATGAGCGGCACGCGCCACGGGCGCAGCGTGAAGCTGCGGCTGGGCGTCATGCCCTCGATCTGGAAGAACCAGCCCGCCACCGAGGTGGAGCTCGACTCGCCGGTGGCCCCGTTCAAGGTCCGCGCGGACGGTGGCCGCATGGTCATGGAATCGGGAGCGCTGCCGGAGGTCGACGGGGTCCTTGCCGGGCTGGCTGAGTCGCCCAAGGTGTGGCACGACCTCGTGGTCGAGGGCGGGCCGGACGGCATCCTCGCTCGCCGGCCGATCAAGATGAAGAGCCACCCCCAGGGCTACGTGTACGACCTGTGGCTGGTGGAGCGCTTGGCCGACCGGCTCGGCGCCTAGCCTGCGCGCTCCCCACCGGAGAGGAGCCGTTCGAGCTTGTCGAACGAGTCGCCCCAGCCCTCACGATGCAGGTCCCAGCGCCCCTCGGTCTTGAACGCCCCCTGCGTCAGGGCGACCTCGGTTGAGTCGCCAAGACCCCGGAACTCGAGGGCGGCGAGGGTCTCGACGTCGTCCGGGTGCGGTTCCTCCCAGATGAAGGTGAAAGCGAGCCGGGCGGGCGGCTCCACCTCGCGGAACTCGCCAATCAGCTGAAAGGCGTCGCCCTCGGGCGGCTGCATCTCGATCCGGTAGCCCCGGTCCACCTCGGGCCGGAAGTCGAGGCTCGCGATCCTGAATCCCTCCGGCCCCCACCACTGCGCCATTAGGTCCGGATCAGCGAAGGCGGCGAAGACCTCGGGTTGACGCGCAGGAAGAACGCGCTCGATCTCGAGCATGAGCTCGGAGGACTCCGCTCCCATGCGCCGATCCTATTCGGGGTTCCCGGCCACCGGATCGGCGTGCTCGCCTACGTGTTGCTGTTCGCCGATCCGAAGGAGAACCTCTTCTCCCAGGCGATCATGGTTGGCGCCGTCACGGTCATCGTGGTCGGGGGGCTGATGCTCGTGTGGTTCCGGTCGCACCCCTACCGAGACGAGCCGGGGAGCATTCGGCCGACGGCCATGGAGAAGACCGTCTCAGAGCTGCAGACCGATCCCGCCTACGCCGAGTCGGGGCTCGTGACCGGCTGCGACGCGCAGGGCAATCAGCTCGCGTCGGGTAGCAGCTGATCGCGGGCTGACCCGACGGGCGTCCGGCGGAGGGGGCCAGCGAATACATTGCGGGCGATGGAGCTCGCGACGATCGCCCAGCGCGCCGTCGAGGCGGCGCAGGCCGCCGGCGCGACCGACGCCGAGGCCTACCTGCAGGACGCGGTGGGCCGCGAGATCCGCATCTTCGACGGCGAGGTCGAGAGCCTCACCGACGCCGGCCAGCGCGGTCTGGGTGTTCGTTGCTGGATCGATCACCGCTCCGGCTACGCCTACGGCACCGACCTGAGCGACGAGGGCCTCAGCGGCATCGCCGCCGGCGCCGTGGAGGCGGCGCGGATCGCCGACCCGGACGAGTTCACCGCCGCGCCCGAGGCCGCCGCCGGCGAGGTGCCCGAGATCGAGGGGCTCGTCGACCCGAGCCTCGCGGACTGGACTACCGAGCAGAAGATCGAGCTCGCACAGGCGGTCGAGCGCGCGGCCCGCGCGGCGGACGATCGCGTCGTCGCCGTCGAGACCACCGTCTACGCGGACGAGGAGGAGCGCGTCGCGCTCGCTTCGTCGACCGGCCTCTCCGGATCCTGGGAGGTGACCAGCGCCTACGCCTACCTGCAGGCGATCGCTGAGGCCGACGGCGACAAGCAGACCGGACTGGGCCTCGGGATGGGCCGCTCGCCGCAGGCGCTCGACCCGGAGGAGATCGGCCGCGAGGGAGCCGAGCGCGCCGCGTCGCTCCTCGGCGCCGCCAAACCCTCCTCGCGCACCTGCCCGGTGGTCCTCGATCCGCTCGTGGCCGCGAGCTTCGTGGGCATCATCGGCGGGACCCTGTGCGCGGACTCGGTCCAGCGGGGCCGCTCGCCGTTCGCCGGGATGCTGGGCGAGGAGGTCGGCTCCGCCG
>Ga0105245_10005739_pt1 | contig 10894 bp, 11 predicted proteins | sample KBSM54metaG_FD_81523 | JGI IMG/M metagenome (GOLD analysis project Ga0105245, IMG submission 81523) | Miscanthus rhizosphere microbial communities from Kellogg Biological Station, Michigan, USA - KBS M5-4 metaG | ecosystem: Host-associated > Plants > Roots > Rhizosphere > Soil | place...
CCGCCGTACGTGACCGGCGCGCAGATCGGCGATTCTGGCACTGGATTGCATCTGGCAATCGGTCTGTTAGCGGCATTACGCCAGCGCGATCGCACGGGCCAGGGCCAATACGTGGAGGTCGCCATGATGGATGGCGTGATGAACCTGTGCCGCGTCAAGTGGCGCGATCATCAGAGGCTGACACGTCAGGAACTATCGGAGTATTCCGTTCCGACCAAAGGCCTGACGGCTACGCCTCGCGCAGGCAACGATTCCGGCGGCGGCCAGCTCGGCAATGCGATCAAGTGCAAGCCCGGCGGTCCCAACGACTATATCTATGTGGTCGTGCAGGAAGCGGTGTGGGATGGGCTGGCGAAACGAATTGGAGCCGACGTGGGCCAGCCCGATCTGGCAACGGATCCGCGCTATCTGAAGATCGGCGACCGCCGCAAGAACCAGAACGACGTGTGGGCGATGCTCGAAAAGTTCGCATCGAAATACACCAAGCGGGAGTTCATGATCATCTTGAACGATCTCGACGTTCCCTGCGGCCCCATCATGTCCACGGAAGATCTGGCTAACGACGTACACGTGAAGGGTCGCGACATGTATGTGGAGCTCGACCACCCGCAACGCGGCAAGTGGTTCAACATCGGCATGCCGATCAAACTCTCAGCATCGCCTGCTAGGATCGAGCGGTCGCCGACGCTGGGCGAGCACACCGAGGAGATCCTGAAAGAAGTGCTCGGATTTAGCGATGCCGATATCGCGGCCAAGAAAGAAGCAGGGGCGTTTTCGCTGCCTCCGAAAACAAAATGAAGATCGCGATTATCGGGCAGCAGGATTTCGGCAAAACGGTACTGGAAGCATTTCTCTCTCGAGGCGACGAGGTCGGGGCCGTCTTCTGCGCACCGGAGAAGGAAGGCGCCCGCCCTGACGCGTTGCGGGCGGCTGCGCAGGAAAAAGGCCTGAAGGTTCATCAGTTCAAATCACTGCGGGATCCGGAAGCCGCGAAAGCCATGCAGGATGCCGGCGCAGACATCGGCATCATGGCGTTCGTATTGCAGTTCGCGCCGCAGGAATTCGTGAAGATCCCGAAGCACGGCACGATCCAGTATCATCCGTCGCTGCTGCCGAAATATCGCGGCCCGAGCTCGATCAACTGGCCGATTATCAAGGGCGAAACGGAAACCGGCCTGACCATCTTTCGACCTTCGGACGGGCTGGACGAGGGTGCGGTAATTCTCCAGAAGAAGACGCCCATCAGTCCGGATGACACGCTAGGCACGGTCTATTTCGATCGTCTGTTTCCGATGGGCGTCCAGGCGATGCTCGAAGCCGCCGATCTCGTCGTGGCCGGGAAACACACAGAGACAGCTCAGGATGAATCGCACGCGAGCTACGAGGGCTGGTGCCGAACGGCTGAAGCCAAGCTCGACTGGGCCAAGCCCGTCGACCACGTATACAATCTGATTCGCGGATGCAATCCGGCACCCGGAGCGTGGACGACGTTCAACGGCAAGAAGCTCCAGATTTTCGACGCGCGCAAGACGCTGTTCCGTCGCTTTGCCGAGGTGCCTGGGAAGATCGGCGAGGTTACGGATGTTACCGCTCAGAGCTTCAAGGTTACGGCCCAGGGCGGTACGATCGAGGTCCTGCGAGCTAAGTTTGAAGACGGCAAGAAGGTCAGTGGCGGTGAGATTGCACAGTCTGGCGGTCTCGCGGCGGGCACTTTGCTTGGCAGTTGATTTCTCCAACTATAGGCGTGGGTTAATCATTTCAACCGCCTGTTTCGATGTCACTACTGGATACACCTCAAAATCAATGATGTCGTTCCAATTCGCTATCCATTTGTCGAGCAGGCTACGGTCATTGGTTTCCATCAGCTGAAAGCAACGCTCAAACTTTAGGTCAATCCAACTCGACACGTACAGAATGCCCTCAGGCATCATGCGGCCCTGATCTCGAAACCTGCGGTATGCAGGTATGGCATCTCGATTCTTGAAGTCCTCCACCACCATATACAGGGTTGTCGGGATCGGCGCACCACGATCGGAAGCCATGTCACGCAGCATATCAACACTAGCCTCGGCCCGTGCCGCCCGCGGCCGGTAACGCCGGCATTCATCATCCGAACAACCTCGCTCTCCGCATGTCGAGGGACCGGTACCTACAACTGTTCGGGAGGCGACGCCGACACCAGAAGCCCCACGCTCCGGAAGACCGCGAGCGCGGCTACGACATTCTCCTCAATGGCGTTTCGTGACGTCGCGAGATCCGTCATCATGGTCGAAACCAAGTCTTGCACGTTGCGCGTGCCATCAATCCGTCGGAGAAGAGCTCGCGTCTCCGCATTGGAGAACTCGATCTGAGTATGTAGCAACGTGGTGATGGAGGTGCCTTGCTCAGCCTGCAGGCGAGCCAGGCTGGTTGCCATCGGACGCTCACCCACTGATTCCGCGAGTGGCGCATGATGGGTCCGTAGATCCACCAGTTTGTTTGCCGCCAGCCTCAGAAGAGCCTGCGCCAGGACCTTCGACGCGTCCTGTTGCGGGTTCGATGGAATCTTCGCCACGATCGCCCCGGCCAAGTCTGAGAAATGCAACGCGCGTGGCCAATAGGATGCGAGCCGTTCCAAGGCCAGGGACACGATCGGATTGTTGGTGGTGATACTGGCTGACCCATGCCGCTTTGTAAAGACGATTCCGCCGTCGGCTGCAACGCTTGACTTGGTTAGAGGAGAAGCAACCAGAAGAGTCTGGACGCGCTCCAGCAGGTGCCCTCGATCGAGCTGATTCTCGCGGTGGCATAACAGCGTCCTGCGAAATCCCCGAAACACGAGAAAGTCAAGGTATTGCTGGTATTTGACCACGTCGCCATGGGCCAGGCGCTCGAGCGCCTGCGCGCCCTCGGGCTTCTTCAGCGGCTCAATAGCGTCCGAAAGGTTCACGTCGCTGAGAAACTGGAGCCCGTTCCGCTCCGCGGCTGCAGCGAAATCGGAGAAGTAAATCGACGAGTAACCGGGGCCAAGTTCATCGTGGAACGTCACGCTGTCCGCTCGTTTCGACAGCCGGGCCACTTCTGTCTCCAGGACCGCCTTCCAAATGCTTCCCTCGTCCGCCAGGTCCACCAGCGTTCGCAGTAATTCCCGGCCCGCGCGAACCGGATCGTCGTCGATTCCGGCGGCCTGGAGGTGGAACCTCATCATGTCGCGCGTCAACTGCCGGATGCGACCCGCGGGACCGGTATTGAAGCTGATAAATGCGACGCCGCGCGCCGAAAGATGGTCCCGGCAAATGCCGAGAATTCGTTCCTGGACTTTTACCGGCACCCAGGAATAGATGCCGTGAGCGATGATGTAATCGAACGTACCGAAATCTTGAGCGATTTCCATGATGTCGAGCGCTCGTGCGGTTACGTTCCTAGCGCCGGTGCGCTCGATCACACGTTTAGCGTGCTGAATCGGGACAGTCGCTGAATCGATGCCCACGAATTCGCTATTCGGGAGCTCGAAACCCATGGGAATGATGTTCCCGCCGTCACCGCAGCCGATCTCAAGAACCCGGCAATGCTGAACCGGCGGCGGCTCTATACCGAATAAGATGGCCGTCCGGGCAAGAGTATCGGGATGGGTTTCCGGGGAAACGTGAGTGGGATAGAGGATGTCGTCGTACTCGGACATGAGCTATGCGGTTGGGCTGGCCCTCCTGACGCTCATCCTCCAGCGGGCTTCACTTATGCCGGTAGGTGATTCGGCCTCTGGTGAGGTCGTACGGCGATAGTTCCAGCGACACACGGTCGCCGTTCATGATTTTGATGCGGTTGCGCCGGAGTCTGCCGGCCATGGTGGCCAGGACTTTCATCCCGGCGTCCAGCTCGATCGAAAACATTCCGGCCTTAAACTTCTCGGTGACTTTTCCCAACACTTCAATAGAGTCTTCTTTGGGCAAATTTATCCTCGATTCTGTCGTGTGATACGGCGTGCGAGCTTAGTAGCGATTGCGGCCACCGCCGCCGCCACGATTGCCGCCATAGCCACCGCCACCGCCGGATCCACGGTCGGCCTTCGGACGGGCTTCATTGACGGTCAGCGCGCGACCGTTCATTTCCCGGCCGCTCAGCGATTCGATAGCGCGATCGCCTTCCGCATCGACGCTCATCTCGACAAAGGCGAAACCCTTCTGCTGCCCGGTATCGCGGTCGGTGACGACGCTGACGCGGTCCACTGTTCCGTACTCCTCAAACACGGACCGAAGTTCGTTCTCAGATACGTTGTAGCTGAGATTTCCCACAAAAATATTCTTCATCTTTAGATTCCTTCTGAAAGTTGGCAGAGCAGCGAATCGAGGCAGGATCGGATAAGGGCGGTTGGCCGGACTATCGAGATGCCGCAAAGGGGGACTGTCAAATTACACCTCCAGTCTAACACCCTTGAAGCTCATTACCTTCTACCCCCAAGTGGGGGCATACCATCCCCGCTAAGCTCTGCCATCGCATCCGCTCGGTCTATGCTGGATTTCATGAAACCACTGAGTCAGCAGGTCTGCTTGGTTACCGGCGGTACGCGCGGCATAGGACGCGCCATCGCGAAGATGTTGTTGCTTGAAGGCGCGGCGGTGGCAATATGCGGTCAACGGCAGGAAACCGTCGATCGCGCGGTCGCCGAGCTGGCGGCCGAAACTACCGGTAAAGTCAAGGGCAAAGCTGCCGATGTTAGAAACCATGAACAGGTGGCCGAGTTGTTCCGCTTCGTCCACGCCGAATTCGGCGCACTCGATGTGCTGGTCAACAATGCCGGCATCGGAATATTTCGCCACGTTCGCGAGCTTTCGATCGATGAGTGGAAGAGAACGCTCGAAACGAACCTGTACGGAGCGTTCTATTGCAGCCGTGAAGCTTTGTTCAGGTTTGCTACTGGGAGCGCGGGCTACATCGTCAATATAAGTAGCATGGCGGGCGCGAATGCATTTGCGGGCGGAGCTGCTTATAACGCTTCCAAATTTGGTTTGACTGGTTTCACGGAAGCGATGTTGCAGGACGTGAGGAGCGAAAACGTGCGGGTCAGTACCATCATGCCGGGAAGTGTCGCCACGGAATTTAGCGGGCGTGCGTCAGCAGATGGTGCGAATTGGAAGATCTGGCCCGAAGATGTGGCCGACGCAGTACGGTTTCTCCTTCAGATGCCTGAGAGAACGGTCGTTAGCAGGGTCGAAGTTCGCCCGGCAAGGACCAAGAGCTAGTTAAGGAAATGTTAGAAAGCGCGAAAGAATCCGAACGTGGGCGGGAGCATCCTATAAATGGCACTTGGGTTGCCTGAGAATTTGTGGAGGGGGGAGCTAAGGCAGACAGCTCCCCCAAGGCGAAAGGCGGTGGAGAAGATGGTACGGCTCAACATACCGTTGGACCCGGCCAAAACCGGAAGAGACGCGACACAACTGGAGACCGGACTCCGTCGAATGATCGTAGGGCAGGATGAGGCGATCCAGCAAATCGTTAACATCTACCAGATGCACCTGACGGGGATGAACCCTCCCGGACGGCCCATCGGGAACTTTCTGTTCCTGGGACCTACGGGTTCGGGTAAAACCCGGATCGTGGAAGCTACGGCCGAGGTGTTGCTCAAGAACCCGCGCTCGGTGATCAAGATCGATTGTGCCGAATTCCAGCACAGCCATGAGATCGCCAAGCTGATCGGATCGCCTCCCGGATACCTGGGGCATCGCGAGACGCATCCGCTACTTTCGCAGGAAGTACTCAACCAGCATCACACCGAGAACATCAAGCTCAGCTTCGTGTTGTTTGACGAAATCGAGAAGGCCTCCGACGCCCTGTGGAACCTGCTTCTCGGCATTCTGGACAAGGGCGTTCTCACGCTGGGCGACAACCGCAAGGTGGACTTTTCGCGGGCCATGATCTTCATGACCAGCAACCTGGGCGCCTCGGAGATGAGCGCCATCATGAGTCCCAAGCTCGGATTCAACGTGGGCCAAGTGAACGCCGATACGATGGCTGGCATCACAGACGACAAGATGTCCGGCAAATTGGCGCGTAGCGGAATGGAAGCCGCCAAGCGCAAGTTCACACCCGAGTTCATGAACCGGCTGGATAAGATCGTCACTTTCCAGCCCCTGGGAAGCGAACAATTGAAGCGCATCCTGGATATCGAGCTCAACCTCGTCCAGCAGCGGATCTTCAATGCTCCGGCCGAGCGGGCGTTCGTCTTCACCGTCTCTGAAAACAGCAAGGATTACTTGCTGACGGAAGGCACCGATATGAAGTACGGCGCGCGGCACTTGAAGCGCGCGATCGAACGGCTGCTGGTCCAGCCCATGTCTAACTTGATCGCTACCGATCAGGTACGTGGCGGCGACTGGATCCGCGTCGACTTCGACGAAGGCCTCAAGGTCCTGAGCTTCGCCCGCGAAGCCGAAGGGCTGCCCGTGGCCGACATGGCTCGCTTAGTGGATACGTCGGTTACCATTCCGGCGCTGACGTTCTCGCAGGGTGCGGTTGCCGAACCGGCGCGCACTCAGAGCGCACGCAGTTCGAAACGCAGCTAATTAGTAAGGTAAGTGAAACGCCCCGGGCTTCGGTCCGGGGCGTTTTTATGCCGCGCACTCGCCGCGTCCGAGCTTCAACGAGAAGGCCACATCGTCGCCCCAGTCGTTGTACATCTCCGGAGCCATATCCGAAGGCTTGACCAGATCCGCCGTGAGTTCCTTAAAGAATGCGACTTTATGACGCATCACATAGGCGCGAAATGACTCGCCCTCCTGGTGATTCGTCTGGTAATGGTCCAAAATTCGTTCGACGGCAACTGGCGCCAGCCGCGCAGGCAAACTTTGCACAGCCAGACCGAATTCATGCTGGCCGCCGCCCAGAAGCATTAGGTAGTACGGTACTTCCTTGCCATCGATCTTACGGGAGTTACCGTAGAAACCGAGGTCCCCGATCCAGTGCTGTCCACAGGAGTTCGGGCAACCGCTGATCCGTATGGTCAAATTCCGGATAACGGGATCGTCGTACTTGCGGACGGTTTCCGCCAGAGCATCACCCAGACCCATGGATTTGGTCAATGCCAGATTACAGCTATAGGCGCCGGGGCAGGTGACGACATCGCTGATCTCATCGGCCCGATCCTTATCGAGCCCCAGGCGTTGGAGCGCGCCATAGACCCGCTGGAGCGCGCCTAGGGGCACGTAGGCGAACACGATATTCTGCGCCATGGTGACGCGCATAGCGCTGTCGGCGGCCTGCTCGGAGATCTCCGCCAGACCGCGCATCTGATCGCCGGTCAGGTTGCCCTGCGGCGTCATCACCGTGACAATGGCGTAACCCGGCTGCTTCTGCGGCCGGACGTTGGTCTCGCGCCAGGCGTTGAATGCCGGCGAGGCGTCATACAACGGCAGCATTTCGCCACTGCCGGGTGGTGGTGGCACCGGCTGAAAACCACCGAAGTTCTCAGGAACCGTTTCCGGCATAGGGATGCCCCCGCTCGCCAGGATGTCCTGATACTGCTCCTCGACGGTATCGCGGAGCCAGTCAAATCCGCGGGCTCGCATAACAAACTTTAACCGGGCTTTGTTCTTGTCCTTGCGATTCCCATGAACATTGAAGACACGGATCACAGCTTCGACACGGCGGACCACGTCCTCGGCGGGAATGAACTCATGGAGGAGCTTGGCTTCGACCGGCAACGGTCCCAGGCCGCCGGCGACGGTCATGCTGAAGCCCTTGACTCCATCACGGATGATCGCGCGCAGGCCGACGTCGTTGATCGCCGTGGCGATGCAATCCTCAGGACAACCGGAAAACGCTACTTTGAACTTACGCGGCAGGCTATCGGTCAGTTCCTTGTGCAGGAAGGCGAGAGCAAGCCTTCTGGCGTAAGGCTGTACATCAAAAGGTTCTTCGGCGTGGACACCAGCCAGCGGGCAGGCGGTTACGTTGCGGACCGTGTTGTAGCAAGCCTCGCGCGTAGTCAGGCGGCCATCGGCGAGCATATGCAGGGCGTCAGGAACCTGCAGCAGCGGCACGAAGTGATACTGCATGTTCTGCCGCGTCGTGAGATGGCCTTTGCCGTTGGCACAGAAATCGGCAACTGCCGCCAACTGCCGCATTTGACCGGAGGTGAGCAGGCCGCCCGGGATCTTGGTGCGGATCATCTGGACGCCGTCCTGGCGTTGTCCGTAGATGCCGCGGCGGAGGCGATAAGGGCGGAACTCGTCGGCTGTCAGCTTGCCCGCGAGGAATTCCTGAGCCTGGGAACGGAACAGTTCGATATCCGCGCGAACGGTGCTATCGTATTCCTGTTCAACGACTTGCTGATGATTTAAGACGTCCGCTGTAGCCATACTCTAATTCCCTATAGAGATTATACTACTTCCCCGCCACGGAAGCGACTTGTCGCCGTGGTCCCCATGATGATATCACTGGCAAGCGGCGATCGCGGCCTGCCAGAACACACTGCCAGACCATCCATTTTCGAGTGTCGTCTTAATATCTGGAGTTCGGTAGGCCCGCGCCGCCGCTAGAACTTCACCTTAGGAGCGTCCTTCGCGTTCGCCTCCGCCGTGAAGTAGGCGTTTTCGCGCTGGAAGCCGAACATCGACGCGGCGATGTTTTTCGGAAACAGCTCAATGTCGGTGTTGTACTTCTGCACCGCCTCATTGTAACGGCGACGTTCGACCGCGATGCGATTCTCGGTGCCCGCGAGCTCATCCTGCAAGCGCAGGAAATTCTCGTCGGATTTCAGGTTGGGATAGTTCTCCACGATGACGAACAGTCGTCCCAACGCGCCTTCCAGCTGGTTATTGGCGGCAATGCGGTCGGCGGGCGTCTTGGCACCCATCATCGCCGCGCGCGCGTCGGTAACGGCGGTCATGACCGCCAGCTCCTGTTTGGCGAAACCCTTGACCGTTTCCACCAGGTTGGGAATCAGGTCCAGCCGGCGCTGTAGATCGACGTCCACTTGCTGCCACTGCGCCTTATAAGCCTCCCGCTCCGTCACAAGCTCATTGCGGGAACCCATCAGGCTGCCGCCTAGAATGAGCACCACTAAAACGATCACACCCAACGCAATCAGTAAACCCTTCATAGTCTCCTCACCCCCGCTGTCCTTCTAAACCGTCGACAAACGTAATCAGTCTACTAATACATACGAGATACTGCGCGAATAGTTCGCCTGGATCCGCAAGGCCGCCGGCGTCCACGCCAGACTTATCTTCCCGGATATCCAATAGAATCTCAAAGGGCTTCATGTCCGCATGAAGGACTTCCGCCAGTTGGCGCACCACGGCCCGCCGCTCAGATTTTGGCTTCTTGCCATCCAGCTCCAGGGCATGACGTCCCAGCACGCAGAAGGTGTTCACCGAATCCACGCACAGCGCCAACAATTTGGCCGATTGAGATAGCAGCGAAGCACCCTGCTGCCGCAGCCGCAAAAGTTTGGAGCGAAGCTCGTGTTCCACCTGCGTGCGGTAGTTGCGCATATCGACATGCAGATCGGCGATCAGGTCCAACCCGTACAACAGGCGACGCCGTTCCTTCATATCGTGGAATTCGATCGGGAAGCAGTCGGCCGAGTTGTGGACTTCATCCTCGCTCATTAGTAGCGGCCAAGGATGGCCCTTCTCCCGCCACCAGTTGAGAACCGGCTCGCCTTCCATTAGCTCCTGAGGCATCACCTGCTTCAGGACGCATAAGACGTTCAGGTCGGAAAACCGATCAGCATGAACCGGCGAGGCAGCCGATCCGTACAGGATCACCGACACCAGCCGGTCGCTGAAGGCGTGCTCCAGTTTTGAAACTAACTCCTTCAAGAGTTCCATCTTGTCACCAGCCACACGATTATCACCATCCACCGGACGCACCTCCTCCGCCTGAGCCGCCCCCGCCGAAGCCGCCGAATCCACCGCCTCCGCCGCCTCCACCGAAGCCGCCGCCACCCCAGCCACCGCCTCCGCCGCCCCAGCCTCCCCGGCGCCCTCCGCCCAAAAGATTCCCAAGAAGCATACCGGTGAGGAAGCCGCCTAGTCCACTGCCGCCTCCGCGTGCGCCTGGCCCTCCTCGCCCGCTGAGGGCGCGAAAGATAAACATCATGATGACGAAGAAGATAATGATCCCGAAAATTCCTCCGCCGCCGCCATCGGAATCCCGGGAGCTAGTTCGACGCGCCGGTTGGCCCTCGATTGTGACGCCCTTGGATTCCGCGATGCGCTGTCCGAACTGCTGCGCGGCGGCCAGCAAAGCTCCGCCATAATTCCCCGACCGCAGGATCGGCCGGATCCCGCGCAGAACACCGCCCGCGTAGCCATCCGTAATGACAGGCTCCAGCCCGTATCCCACCTCGACGCGATTCTTGTGGTCTTTGATCGCCAGCAGGATCAAAAGACCATCGTCAGTGCCTTTTTTCCCGATGCCCCATTCCTTAAACAGCCGGACCGCGACGTCTTCGACCGGCTCGTCCTCGAGCGAATCGACGGTAACGACGGCGATCTGCGCGCCGGTCGCGCGCTCCACGTTGCCGCAATAGGCCTCGATCTGAGCCGCAGCACCCGCATCGATCACGTGAGCGAAATCGTTCACGTAACCCGTGGGCTTTAGTTTGGAGGTGTCGAGCGCGAAGGCGAAGGCGCAAAAGAAAATCGCCAGCGCCGCTACTTTATAGAACCGCTCCGCCACCCCGCGGAAAGGCTGCATAGAAATTATCGTGTAAGTTCCTCGCGGCGCAACTTGAACCCTTCAAGCCGGCCGAGCATAGCCACCGCCATGTGTTTGGGATCGAAGAACTGCCGGGCCAGAGCCTGAACTTCCTCGGCGGTCACCCGCTCGATGCGCTCCAGCATTTCGTCCAGCGAGAAGAACCGCTTGAAGTACAACTCCTGCAGGAGTTGTACTTCAAGCGGTTCTTCTC
>Ga0105245_10005741_pt1 | contig 10893 bp, 5 predicted proteins | sample KBSM54metaG_FD_81523 | JGI IMG/M metagenome (GOLD analysis project Ga0105245, IMG submission 81523) | Miscanthus rhizosphere microbial communities from Kellogg Biological Station, Michigan, USA - KBS M5-4 metaG | ecosystem: Host-associated > Plants > Roots > Rhizosphere > Soil | place: Michigan...
CGACCGCGAAGATGGCGCCCTCCTTCTGGCTTCGCGTCACCTGCGTCTCGACTTCGGCGATCTTCCGATCGACCACTTTTAACCGGAGCATCAGCATCACGGGCGAGCCCGCTTCTTCGACGACAACCTGCGACGCGGCGACGCCCTGCGCGGTATCGAGGATGTCGAGCCGGTACGGGCGGAGCTTCGACGCCTGCTTCCACAGTCCATCGCCGAGCTTCATGTCCACGGTGTCTTCGGTGAACCGGATGTTGGCGGCGACCGGCAGGACGCCCGGTGTGTGCGCCACCATCGCGTTCAGGTATTGCGTGATGAAGCCGCGGAGGCATTCGCGATCGCAGTCCGCCGCGGCCGCGGAGCCGCTGCAGGACATCAGGATCGCGAACGCTGCCGCGGGACAGAGCAAACGTTTCATGGCGTCGCCTTTCCGCTGAGATGAGGAACGTCCTTCTCGTTTTCGAGACACGCGTATTCGAGCAGGTCGGTGTCGAGCGAGATGTGCTGGTTGAGTGTCACGGTCCACGGCCGGGTGTACGCGCCGGGATCATCCACCGTGACGTCGACCACCAGCCGTCCGTACGACGGCCGCCGGATCCGCTCGGTGATCCGGGCCCGATCGGTCAGCGGGCTGCCCGCGAAATCGGCCCACAGGCCGTCGCGAAGGCCCGAGGTCTGAACGACCAGCGTGTCGCCGTTCCATGTCCCCGACGAGTAGCCGCTCCACGAGGGCTGCTGATCGGCGGGAAGCGCGCGACCGTCGGTGAAGATTTGGCGGAACTCCATGTTCCGCTCGTGGAGAATCACGAGGAGCCCCGGCACCTGGATCATCTTCTTCGGGAGCGGGTGGGCCATCGCCTGCAGCGGTCCCAGGGGGAGGCAGCGCGCGTCGGGGTTGTCCTTGCCGAAGTCTGCCTTGCGCTTCGCGGTCAGATCCGCCGCCCACGGCTGATAGGGCGGTGCGCCGGTCATCCCGTGGACGATCTCGAAGAAGGGCGTTTTCGGCGGACCGCCGGCGTTGAGCCCCTCGGCGCGGTTGGGGTCGAACCCGTCGTTTTCCCAGACGCCGGAGAAATCAGGCGTCCCGCTCGCCGTCCGCGGCGCCGGCGCGGACAGGTTCGGTTTGCCGTCGGGCGTTCGCGGCACACCCGCCGTCGGGTACTTCAGCCACTGCCCATGAAGCGGGGAGAACCCGGCAACGATGCCGATCACGAGCGCAGCGGAGCAGGGCAGGCGAGGCATCGCGCGTAATCATCGCCTCGATGCCCGTGGCGACGCGATCAAAAAGCAGTCAATCCTTGCAACATCAGGAGTAGTGCGGGGCTTCAGCCCGCCGTGTCTGGCAGGCCTGAAGGCCTGCACTACATCCGATCTGCGTCCCTACGAGGCCGGCTCGATTCGTAACACCGCGCCTTCTTCCATGTCGGTGACGACGTAGAGCAGGCCGTCGGGGCCCTGCTTGACGTCGCGGATCCGCTGCCGCAATTCGACGAGCAGCGACTCGCGCCGCAACTCTTCCCACTTCTCGTTGAAGAGAATCCGTTCGAGGTGGCCGGTGCCTGGAATCTCCCCCGTGCGGAGGCCGCCGACGAACACGTCGCCCTTCCACTTCGGGAACCGATCGCCGGTGTAGAAGGCCATCCCCGACACGGCGATCGACGGCATCCAGTAGACGATGGGCGGCTCGAAGCCGGCGTGGCCCGGCCGCTCGTTCTGCCAGGGCCCCGGATAGCTGCGGCCGTAGCTGACCGTCGGCCAGCCGTAATTGGCGCCGGGCTTGAGGACGTTGATCTCGTCGCCGCCGTTCGGGCCGTTCTCGTTGAGCCACATGTCGCCGGTGGCCGGGTTGAGCGCGAGACCGAGCGAACTGCGGTGGCCGAGCGTGTACACCTCGGGGCGGTATCCCGGTTTTCCGACGAACGGGTTGTCGCTCGGTACCGTGCCGTCGTCCTTGAGCCGCAGCACCTTGCCGCCCTGGCTGTTCGGATCCTGCGCGCCGTTGCCGGCCGTCGTCACGTAAAGCATGCCGTCGCGGCCGAACGCGATCCGCGCGACGCCGGTGTCTCCGCTCATCACGAACACGTCCTTCGTGTCGGTGAGCGCGCTGCCGTCCCATTTGCCGCGCGCGATCGCCGTGGTCTCGCGCTTGTCGTCAATCGGCTTCGTGTAGCAGATGTAGAGGAGCTTGTTCTGCGCGAATTGCGGATGGAGCACGACGTCCATGAAGCCGTGGACGGCGCCAGGCTCGCCGGAGATCCCGCGCATACGTCCGATGGGAACGCCCGCGATCGGCTTCGGATCGAGCACGCCTTTCCGGATGATGCGCAGCCGGGCCGCCCGTTCGGTCACGAGCATGTCGCCGTCGGGTAGAAACGCGACGGTCCAGGGGAACGACAGCGCCTTCGTCACCGCGACGACGCGGATGCGCTGGCCTTCGGCGGTGTCGAATTCGACGGGCTTTTCGGGGAGCTTCTTGCCCCAGAGCCCGCGCGGGGCCACCGGAATGGGGAAGCCCGGCATCATCTCCACCTTCTGTTGACCGAATCCGATTTGCGAGCCGGCGGCGGCCGCCAGCAGAACACCGATCGAGCCGACCAACAGTCTTCTCATACCCACTGACCCTCCAGAGGACGTCCGGCTAAAGCCGGACGCTACGACTGATGCGCGGAGATCCTAGCACGCGCACGAAACTGTAAGTCGTACTTTTGGATGGCCTCTCCATTCGCGTGGATCAATGTGAATCGATTCACCAGGCGCGCGCGCGATCGTTGGAGATTTTTGTCGTCGGCGTCTTGCGGCGCACGGCCGCGCGATTGCAGCGACGGCGCGTCCAGACGAGAGACGCACGTCTCGCGTCTTAACGGAGAGCCAGCAGCTCCGCTGGCGGACGGAGGGCCCAATGCGTCGAGCACGGATCCTCGTGGCGGCACTCGTGGTGTGGACAGCGGGCAATGTCGGACATCTCGCGGCGCAGACCACGGCGCCGCCTGAAGGCTGGGTGGTCCTGCCCCTCGACGAGTACAAGCTCCTTCGCGAGAAAGCCAACCCGGCCACGTCGCCGCCGGCGCCGCCTCCAGTGGACGCCACGCTCACGCGCGTCGACTACGACCTTCGCGTCGACGGCGAGACGGTCACGGGCCGCGCGCGTCTGACGATCGACGTCCTGCGCGACGGCTGGACGCGCGTGCAGATTCCGTCCGGGTTGCTGGTGCGCGATGCGCAGGTCGACGGCCAGCCGGTGTCGTTCGTCGGCGGACCGTCCCCGCATGTGCTGTTGTCGCGCGCGGGACGCTTCGTGCTCGCGCTCGAGCTCGCGTTGCCGCTCGTTTCCTCAGCAGGCGCAGAGTCGATCTCGCTCCCGCAGTCGGCGTCGCCGATTTCGACGGCCACGCTTGCGCTCCCGAGGAGCGAAGTCGATCTCTCGGTGAATGGCGGGTTCGTGACCGAGCGCGCCGAAGCCGGGAATGACACACGCTGGACGGTGCTCGGGCGCTCGAATCAGCCGCTGACGCTGTCGTGGAAGCGGAAGGTCGCCGACCGCCGGGGCGAGCTGCCGCTCCGGTTTCGCGCGCGCCTGAGCGAGATGTTCGCGCTCGGCGAGGAGTCGGGGCAGGTGACCGTCGCCGTGCGGGTGGAGGTCGTGCAGGGCTTGGCCCGCGAGCTCGCGCTCGCGGTGCCCACCGGACTCGTCGTCAACGAGGTGAAGGGAGCAACCGTCGGCGACTGGGACGTGGCAGGCGGCCTGCTGCGGGTCCGGTTGCTCGATCCGGTGACGCTGGACGCGTCGTTTGTGATCTCGGGCGAGGTGCGCGTGCCGCGCGACGGCGAGATTCCGGTGCCGCTCGTCCGCGTGCCGGCGGCCGAGCGCGAAACCGGCGGCGTGGCGGTCGACGTGGTGGGCGCCGGCGAGATCGCCGGGCGACAGGCGAGGGCCCTCGAGCCGGCCGATCCGTCAGAGCTCGGCGACGTGGTGGCCGGCCGCGAGTCGCCGTCGATGGTCGCATTCCGCATGCGGCCGCTGGCGGGCACCGAGGCGCGCGCGCTCACGGTCAGGGTCGTCCGCTACACGCCGCAGGCCGTGCTCATCGCCAACGTCGAGGAAGCGCGGTACCGCACGCTCGTCTCGGAGGACGGCCGCCTGCTCGTCGAGGCGCGCTACGCGGTGCGCAACAACCAGCGCAGCTTCCTGAAGGTCGTGATGCCGCCGGGATCGATTCTCTGGAGCGCGGAGGTCGCGGGCCGGCCGATTCGTCCGGCCGTGGCCGAGGCCGGGTCGATCCTCCTGCCGCTCGAGAAAGGCCGCGCCGGCGACGAGGCCCCGACGTTCGTCGTCGGACTGGTTTACCTGCAGGGAGGGACGCGAGCCGCCTGGCTCGACAAGGGACGCGACCGCCTGGAACTTCCGGCCCTCGACCTGCCGGTTTCGCGCACGGGCGTCGAGCTGTACTACCCGCCGCGTTTCCGCGTCGAGCCGCAGACCGGATCGTTCCGGGTCGAGAACGATCCGGGCCCGTTCGCGGAGGCGCTCCGCCAACTGGTCGCGCAGCCTTCGGGAGACAAGAAGGACGGCGATCGCGCGGCCGCGGGCCTGCAGGCGCTCGCCGACAAGTTCAGGAACCAGTCCGGCGGCCACTCGGTCGTCGGATCGCTGCCGGTTCACGTCGCGTTCCCGGCGTTTGGACCATCCGTGTTCATGGCATCGGAGCTGACCGCCGAAGCCAGCTCTCCATCCGTCGAACTCGCGTACAAGCGGGCAAGGTAGAGGTGTCCTATGACCAGACTGACGACGACAACGTTGGCGGCGGCGTTCGCGGCGATGGCGAACATGGCCGCCGCACAGCAGCCGCTCAGGCCCGTCGAGTCCCCGCGGACCGTCACGCTCTCCGTGACGGAATACAACAGGCTGATCGATCTCGCGGGACGGCCTCCGCAGACGTCAACGGCGGCACCCGTGGCGGCTGTGCTGTCGAGCGCGGACTTGCGGGTACGCGTGGATCGCGACACCGCGCACGGCGCGTTCAGTGTGGTTGGCGACGTCCTGCGTCCTGGCGTGGCTCGCGTCAACCTCCTCGCCGGCGCCACGCTCGTGGACGCCACCGCGGGCGGCCGGCCCCTGCCGCTCGTCGCTGAAGGGGACGCGCACACGGCGCTGCTGCCGGGGCCCGGCCCGTTCGCGCTCACGCTCGAGTGGGGCGCGCCGCTGACGTTCACCCCAGGCCGCGCATCGTTCGCGCTGCCGGCGCCGCCGGCCGGCACCGTCCGGGCGACGATCGACCTGCCTGGCGAACAGGCCGACGTCCACCTCTCGTCAGGCCTCGTGACGCGTCGGACCGCCGCCGGCGGGCGAACCGTGGTCGAAGCGACGTTGACGCCCGGCTCGGCCACCGAGGTCTGGTGGTCGATGCGCGACAGCGCGCCGACAGCGGCCGCTCGAGAGGCGCGAACCGTGGCCGACGTCATGACGCTCGTGACGCTTGGCGATTCGGACGTGCGCATGGTCGCGCTGATCGACGTCACGGTCGTGCAGGGCGAGCCGCGTACGATCGACATCCAGCTGCCTGCCGGGTACGAGCTCACGAGCATCGCCGGAGGCTCGCTCGAGAAAAGCGATCAGAACGGCAGCACCGTGACGCTCACGGTGGGCGAGCCGGCCGCCCGGCGCCATCAGTTCCTGGTGAGCCTCGAACGCCCGCATGCCGGCGGTTCGTTCGCGCTCGACACGGGGTTCGTCTCGGTCTCCGACGTCCAGCGCGAGCGCGGGGAGGTGGCGGTCGAGGGCATCGGCACGCTGGAGCTCACAGCGGCGGACCGCGACGGCATGCACCGCATCGACGTTCGCGAGTTGCTGCCGGCCCTGCAGTCGCTGGCTCGCCAGCCGTTGTTGTCGGCGTTCCGGTATCAGCGGACCGGCGGGATGGTCCCGGGGCTGACGCTCGAGGCGAAGCGATTTGCCGATGCCGGGGTGCTCGCGGCGTTCGCGGAACGGGCGACGGCGACCACGCTCATCACGGCCGAAGGGCGTGCGCTGACCGAAGTCGTGCTCACGCTGCAGAATCGCGCGCAGTCGTTTCTCAAGGTCTCGCTGCCTGCGGGCGCGTCGATCGTGTCGGTTGAAGTGGCGGGAGAGGCCGCAAAACCCGTGCTCGGCGCCGACGGCGTCCGCGTCCCGCTTCTGCGACCCGGTTTCCGGCCCCACGGGCCGTACTCCGTCTCCTTCGTCTACCTGCACGCCGGGACGCCGTTCGCGCGCAAGGGCAACCTGGAGATGACGCTGCCGAAGATGGACGTGCCGGTCGGCGAGGTGGAGTGGGAAGTGTTCGCGCCGGAAAGCTACTCGTTGCGAACCACCGGCGGCAACGCCGTCGAACAGACAGTCCTCGATCACATGTATGTCCCCGCCCGGGGTCGGAGTCACCTCGTGGCGGGCGGCGTCAGCGGGGGAGTCACGGATGCCGTGGCGCCGGGCGCGACGTTCAGTGCGATTGCCGAAGGCGTGGCCGGTGAGATTCGCGGCCGGATCGCGGACACGTCAGGCGCGAGTCTGCCGGGCGTCACCGTCGAATTGTCGACGCCGCAACTGCCGAATTCGATGCGATCGGTTGTCAGCGACGCCAGGGGGATCTTCGCGATTGCGAACGTCCCTGCGGGGCGCGTGACGCTGACGGCGACGCTGACCGGGTTCCAGACCGTGCGCCGCGAGTTCTCATTCGATCAGAAGCCGCTGAGCGTGAATTTCACATTACGCGTCGGGCAGGTGGCCGAATCCGTCACCGTCAGCGCCGAGCGGCCGTTGATCGACACTCAGTCCGCCACGCAAACCGTTCGGTTCGGCAACGACGATTTCGAACCGCGCAAGAGTGTCGAGTCTGTGCCGCGGCTCGTGCCGCCCTCGCAGAATGTCATTAACCTGCAGAAACGTGCCGCGGGGGTGCTGCCGGTACGCGTGGACGTGCCAAGGGCCGGCACGTCGTTCAAGTTCGCACGGCCCCTGGTCGTCGATCAGGAAACGGTGGTTGGATTCCGGTACAAACGGCGATAGTCAGGAGTAGTGCAGACCTTCAGGTCTGCCGTGCGTGGCAGGCCTGAAGGCCTGCACTACGACTGGTGTTTATCTCGCGAGCGGATTGGGCCGGACCTGGAACTTCACGACCTTGCCTTTCGTGCCCTTTCCGCCCTCGATGTGCCATACGAAGTGCGTGCCGTAGTTCGCGTACAGCGCGCGGCCCTTCCACCCGGCGTTCGCATCGTCGATGCGGCCGTCCATGCCGCGGGAATAGAAGCCGAGCGGGTAGGGCACGCGCAGCGTCGTCCACTCTCGCGTCTGCGGGTTGAGCGCCAGCAGCGCGTCCGAGTTCGACCCGGTGGCAAACGGCGTGTCGGCGCCGAAGCCCGAGATGTTCTTCTGATCCACCCAGTTGTAGTAGTGGAAGTCCGCCGGGATCTGCGTGCCCTTCAGCTTCGGTCCGGTCGTCTGGTACAGCGACCAGCCTTCACGGCACTGGCTGCCGTCGATTTTCGCGGGCCCGTTGAGGTCTTTGCACTTGCGCACGTCGAAGCTTGCGAGATGGCTGCTGGCCGCGAGCGCCGTCCAGACGACGCCGTGACTGTCCACGTCCACGCCGCGGGGATCGAAGCCCGGCTCCGGCACCTTGAAGACCTGCGCCTTGCAGGACGATGGCGGGTTGGCGCCGCGCTGCAGCCGCACGAGGAAGCCGGGGTACTGCTCGCTGACGCCCCAGATTGAATCGTCCACGGGACTCGGGATGACGGCGTACAGGCTGTAGCTGACCATCGTGTCGAGCTTCGCGTCGAACGGCGCCGCCGCGCCGCGCCGGCCTCCGCCGCCGCCGGCCGCCGTGTCGCCCTGGTAGAGCGCCGAGCCGCTGGCACTGGCCACGTTCCACGGCCGCGTGATTTTGCCGTCGCCATTGGTATCGAGGACCTGGCCGCACCAGCCGCCGGCCTTCTGCTCGTCCTTCGTCTGTTCGTACACCTTGGTGTCGATCCAGCCGAACACCGGGCCGACCAGTTCGTTGAAGTAGACGGTCTCGTCGGGGTCGTTGTCGAACTGCAGATGGTGCGTCGAGTAGCAGGTGTCGATCAGCGTGAACTTCTTCGTTTGCGGGTCGTAGTACGACGCCTGGCGTCCGCTGCTCTGCAGCGGGAACCAGTCGGCGAACTTATTCGTGGCGCTGTTGCACCACGACGGGTCCTGGTTGCTGCGGATCTTCGACGTCATCCACACACGGCCCTTGCTGTCGAGCATCGGGTTGTGGGGATCGGCCGGATCGTACGGCGGATTCGCCCAGAGATGCTCGTTGCCCCAGTGGAGCGATGGACGGTTCGGCGCGGGGAAGCGCGAGGGAACTTTTTCCTTCGCCTCGCGGGTCGGGATGTCGAGGGCGAACGTCTTGTTCTCGTTGGGATCGAGAACGACAAGCTGGCCGTGGCCGGCCGACACGGCGTACACGTTTCCGCCCGCGTTCACCGTCGGATGATTCTTGTCGGTCGAGATCTCGTCGTGCATGAACGAGTGATCGTCGCCGACGTCCCACAGCGTGACGACGATGTTGCGTTCGACGCCTTTCGGGCGCGGCGGCGCGGGCGGGACCTCGCCCTTGGCAATGCGCTCGGTCCATCCGGCGTAGTTCTTGAGCAGGGCCTTGCCCTGGTTGTTGAGCACGCTGTACATCGACGTGCCGCGCACGCCGGTGCCGAGCCGCCATTCCCAGGCCTCTGCGTGGGTCTTCAGCTCGGGCTTGGCCTTGAGCACGTGGTCGACCGTCCGCGTCTCTTCGTTGCCGAGCTGATGGCAGAAGTTGCAGTCGGACTTGAGCGAGTTGATGTAGTGGTTCTGCGTCAGCATGCCCTTGCCGAGCCCGTTGCCTTCCGGTGCCGGTCCCGTGCCGGGGAAGTCTTTGGCCGCGGGCGGTTCGAACAGGGACAGCCAGTAGTCGCCCGGGTACACCCTGGCGGCTTCCTGCGGGGTCTTCGCGAGCGTCGCCGTCAGGTTGAGGTCGGCGACGCCAGGCTTGGCCTGCACGGGCGCGGAATCGACCAGGCCATACCCGCGCACGAACACGCGGTAGCTCGCGGCCGGCAGCTCAGGCACCATGTATCGGCCCTGGTCGTCGGTCACCACGATCTTGATGAAATTCGTGGGCAGATCTTTCGTTTCCGCGATGACCCACACGCCGGCTTCGGGGCCGGTGCTGCTGCGAACGACCCCTCCGATGAACCCCTGCGGTGCCGCGCGTTGTGCCAGCAGGGCGTTTCCGGAGTCGAGCGCGCAGGCGGATATGACGGCGAGCAGAATCATCTTCTTCATGGCGCCAGATTATATAGAATCCTCAGCATGAAGAAAGGTTCTGCGCTTTGCCCTGTGCTCGTTGCCCTGACGACGTGCATGTTCGCCGCGAACGTCCCGTCCGCGAACGCTGAAGTCACCAAAGTCGAGGTGATCTCGCGCACGGACATCGGAGGCGGCTACGAACAGGTGGTGGGCCGCCTGCGGTTCGCGGTGGACCCGAAGAACCCGCGCAATGCCGTCATCGCGGACATCGACAAGGCGCCGCGTAATCCCGCCGGCCTCGTCGAGTTCTCCTCGGACTTCACGCTGCAGCGCCCGATCTCCGGCGGCAACGGCGCGGCCCTCATCGACGTCGTCAATCGCGGCGGCACGACAGCGCTGCGACTGAACCGGTCGACGCGGGCGGGCGACCCCGCCGACGACGGGCTGTTGCGCAAGATGGGCATCGTGGTGATGGCGGTGGGCTGGGAGTTCGACGTCCCGGCGCGCAATGGCGCCATCCGGATCGAGGTGCCCGTCGCGACCGAAAACGGCGCTGTCATCACCGGCATCGTCAGGGCGACGTTCACGCCGAACAACAAGGATGCGTCGTTCACGGTCGGGGATCTGGCGTCTTACGCGCCTGTGGACGCGAACGGGGCGGATACGGCGCTGACGGTCCGCGATCGGTTGTCCGATCGCACGAGCCAGCCCGTGCCGCGCGACAAGTGGAAGCTGGCCGGCAACGTCGTGACGATGACCGGCGGCTTCGAACCGGGGAAGAACTACGAGATCGCGTACCGCGCGGGGAACCCGCCGGTCAGCGGCCTGGGGCTCGCCGCCGTACGCGATGCCGCGACGTGGCTCAAGCACACGCCGGACGCGCTCGCGCCCGTGAAGTTCGTGTACGCGCTCGGCGTCTCGCAGAGCGGCCGGTTCCTGCGCGACTACCTCTACGAGGGGTTCAACACCGACGAGAAGCAGCGGCAGGTGTTCGACGGCATGATGGTGCACATCGCCGGCGCGTCGCAGCTGGATCTGAACCGCCGGTGGGCGACGCCGACCGGGCTCGGCCAGTACGACGCGACGCTCTTTCCCTTCGCAGACCGCGCGCAGAAGGACGCGGCGAGCGGCGCCACCGACGGCCTGCTCGACAACGACCGCGCGCGGAAGAACCTGCCGAAGATCTTCTACACGAACACCGGCGTGGAGTACTGGGGCGGCGGACGATCGGCCGCGCTCGTCCACACATCCGCGGACGGTTTGACCGACCTCACGATTCCGGCGAACGTCCGCGTGTACTTCTTCGCGGGCAACCAGCATGGGCCGGGCGCGTTCCCGCCGGCGGCCGGCGCGGGCCAGCAGAAGGGCAACCCCACCGATTACTGGTGGAACATGCGCGCGCTCTTCGTGGCGATGGACAAGTGGGTGAGGGAAGGTGCGGCGCCGCCGCCGAGCCGGATTCCGCACCTGTCCGACGGAACGCTCACGAAAGTGTCCGACGTCGCGTTTCCGGAACTGCCCGGCGTGCAGAGTCCCAGGACGCTGACCGCCGGCTCGCGCTCCGCCAACCCGCTCGTCGCGGGCGGCGCGGGCGCGGGAACGCC
>Ga0105245_10005743_pt1 | contig 10889 bp, 7 predicted proteins | sample KBSM54metaG_FD_81523 | JGI IMG/M metagenome (GOLD analysis project Ga0105245, IMG submission 81523) | Miscanthus rhizosphere microbial communities from Kellogg Biological Station, Michigan, USA - KBS M5-4 metaG | ecosystem: Host-associated > Plants > Roots > Rhizosphere > Soil | place: Michigan...
CTTGTTCGCTCCGATTGCACAAGAGGCCCAAATCTTGGCGGTGAATCGGGGTATTATCAGGGATTGATTCACAAGTGGCGGAAAGCCCGCCTCATAAACCGAGGAACGACTTTCAGGGAACGATGACACCAGCTTCAAAACGCAAAGCCGCTGCCGCTGCAGAGTACGGCGCGGAGTCGATCAAAGTGCTGAAAGGCCTCGATGCCGTGCGCAAGCGGCCGGGCATGTATATCGGCGACACCGACGACGGCTCTGGCCTCCATCACATGGTCTATGAGGTGGTGGACAACGCCATCGACGAGGCGCTCGCCGGATTCGCCGACGAGATTCTCGTCACGCTTAACGCTGACGGCTCTGCCACCATCGAGGATAACGGCCGCGGGATTCCGACTGAGATCCACAAAGGCGAAGGTGTGTCTGCCGCAGAAGTGATCATGACCCAGCTCCACGCCGGCGGGAAATTCGACCAGAACTCCTACAAGGTCTCTGGCGGCCTGCATGGTGTCGGCGTGTCGGTGGTGAACGCGCTCTCTTCCAAACTCGAGATGACCATCTGGCGCGGCGGCAACGAGCATTTCATGCGGTTTCACGACGGCGTGCCGGAGGCGCCGCTCAAGGTCGTTGCCGACGCCGGCGCGAAGACCGGCACGCGCATCACCTTCGTACCTTCACCCAAGACTTTCACCATGGTGGAGTTCGACTACACGACGCTAGAGCATCGTTTGCGCGAGCTCGCTTTCTTGAACTCTGGCGTGCGCGTCGTGCTGTCCGACCTTCGCGGCGTCGAGCCCAAGATCGAGGAGATGCGCTACGAGGGCGGCTTGAGGGCTTTCGTCCGCTATCTTGACCGCACCAAGCACCCGCTGATCGCGGAACCGATTGTGGTCGAGAAGCAGCAGGATAAGGTCTCGGTCGAAGCCGCTCTGTGGTGGAACGACAGCTACCACGAAAACGTGCTCACCTTTACCAATAACATCCCGCAGAGGGACGGCGGCACGCATCTCGCGGGCTTCCGCGCGGCGCTGACGCGCACCGTCAACACCTATGCGGCCGAGTCCGGCATTGCCAAGAAGGAGAAAGTCGCGCTCACCGGAGACGACGCGCGCGAGGGGCTCACTTGCGTACTCTCGGTCAAGGTCCCGGATCCCAAATTCTCGAGCCAGACCAAGGACAAACTCGTCTCCTCGGAGGTGCGCCCCATGGTCGAGAGCGTCATGGCCGATGCGCTCTCGGCGTGGTTCGAGGAGAACCCCGGGGAAGCGCGCAACATCGTGCAGAAGATCGTTGAGGCTGCCGCGGCGCGGGAGGCTGCCCGGAAAGCGCGCGAGCTCACCCGGCGCAAAGGCGCACTCGACGTTTCCTCGCTTCCCGGCAAGCTCGCGGACTGTCAGGAACGAGACCCGGCCAAGTCCGAGCTGTTCCTGGTCGAGGGCGATTCAGCCGGCGGCAGCGCAAAGCAGGCGCGCGATCGCGCCTTCCAGGCGGTACTTCCCTTGCGCGGCAAGATCCTCAACGTGGAGCGCGCGCGCTTCGACAAAATGCTGTCGAGCGCGGAGATCGGCACGCTCATCACGGCGCTCGGCACTGGCATCGGCCATGACGAGTTTGACCTGTCGAAGCTTCGCTACCACAAGATCATTATTATGACTGACGCCGACGTCGACGGCGCGCATATCCGCACGCTACTTCTCACCTTCTTCTACCGGCAGATGCCTAAGCTAGTTGAGGGCGGCTATCTCTTCATCGCCCAGCCGCCCCTCTACAAGGTGTCGCGCGGCAAGTCCGAGCGCTATCTCAAGGACGAGCGCTCTCTCGAGGATTATCTCATCGGTGAAGGGCTCGAGGACGCGATCCTGGTGACCGGCGAGAATGCGAGCCGGGGCGGCGGAGATCTGCGCGATATCGTCGAGACCGCGCGCAGGATCGGCGCAATCCTAAAGGGCATGCACAGCCGATATCCGCGCTTTATCGTTGAGCAAGCCGCGATTGCCGGCGCGCTCAGTCCCAAGGTTCTGAAGGATTTGAAGCAGGCACAAGCTGCCGCGGCCTATATCGCCAAGCGTCTCGATGCACTTTCCGAGGAGACCGAGCGCGGCTGGCATGGAGAGGCTCTGCGGGAGGGCGGTTTGCGCTTTTGGCGCGAGCTCAGAGGCGTGATGGAGTCTCATCTGATCGATGGGCCGTTCATTGCCTCGGCAGACGCGCTCAAGCTCGACGGCTTCGCCCCGCATCTGCAGGAAGTTTATGCCAAACCCGCCACGCTCAAGCGCAAGGACGCGAGCCTCGTCGTGCATGGGCCGAGCGAGCTGCTCGACGCGGTTATGGTCGCAGGCCGCAAGGGACTCACGCTTCAGCGCTATAAAGGACTAGGCGAGATGAATCCCGAGCAGCTTTGGGAAACGACGCTGGACCTCGACACGCGCACCATGCTGCAGGTGAAGATCAGGGAAGGCGAGGATGCCGACGACATCTTCTCGCGGCTGATGGGCGACGTGGTCGAGCCGCGCCGCGAGTTCATCCAGGCCAACGCGCTGCAAGTCGCCAATCTCGACGTGTGAGTGTCAGTGGATGTGGTAAAGGCCGCAACTGTATAAGGCCTCGAAGTCATGAAGAGCTCTGCGTCCGCATCGAGCCCGCAGCCCCCAGCTAGACGAGGCGGATTTCGTTCGCTGATCCAGAACCGAGGCAAGGCCCTTGCTCTGTGACTTCGTGCCTGTCGCCTCGATCCCTTAACGCTGCGTCAAGGCGTAACATCTAGGCTTCCGTCCAACAGGCGCGCGGGGCGCGAAACGAGCTCCCGCGAGGCTTGATTTCGCGCGTTCGATCGGGGCGGAAAATCCATGCAAGGTGCGCGGCGGAGCGCAAAACCCGGCGCTAAGGTCGGTCGCCGGAGCGAGCCCAAGATCGGCCCGCGCCGCGCCAACGCGCATGCGCCGCGGCGCCGCCCACGCAAGAAACGCAAACCCTCGCGGCTGAAGCTCGCGCTCGCAAATCATCCGCTGCTCTACAAGGGCATCAGGCTCTGTCTGCTCAGCCTTATCTGGGGCACCATCGTGCTCGGCGCCGCGATCGTCTATTTCATCTCGCAGGTGCCGGACCCGATCATCGCCGCGCTCGACGACCGACCACCCAACGTCACCGTGCTTGCCGCCGACGGCACCGTGCTCGCCGAGCGCGGTTTGCGCCGTGGTCATGTTCGTCTCGATTCGTTGCCGCCTTACCTCGTCCAGGCGGTTCTTGCGACCGAGGACCGGCGCTTCTACCGCCATTTCGGCATTGACCCGCTCGGACTCGTACGCGCGAGCTTCCGCAATGCAACAGCCGGTACGGTGGTGGAAGGCGGCTCGACCATCACTCAGCAGCTCGCCAAGAATCTCTTCCTCTCGCCGAAGCGCACCATGGCGCGCAAGCTTGAGGAGGTGATCTACGCGATTTGGCTCGAGCAACGCTTCACCAAGGACGAGATCCTCGAGCTCTACATCAACCGAGTCTATTTCGGCGGGGGCACCTACGGCGTGGAAGCCGCCTCGCAGCATTATTTCGGCAAGCCGGCGCGGGATGTGACGCTGCCGCAAGCCGCCCTTCTCGCCGGCCTGCTCAAGGCGCCGTCAAAATATACGCCCACGCGGAGCGTGAAGCTGGCCGCTTCGCGCGTCGACGAGGTGCTCGACAACATGGTGGAGGCGGGGTTCCTCTTTGCCGACGCCGCGCGCAGCGCTAACGAGCAGCCGCTTAACCTGTCCGCCAAGGGCGACGAGACCGGATATCCCTATGCCGTGGATTGGGTCGCCGAGCTGCTCCCGGAATATGTCGACGAGAAGAACAGCGACCTCATCGTCGAGACGACCATCGATGCCGGCCTGCAACGGGTCTCGCAGCAAGCGCTACGCCAAATGCTCGACGAGGAAGGACCAGCGCGCCACGCGAGCGAAGGCGCGGTGGTGGTGCTCGATCCTTCCGGTGGCGTGAAGTCACTGGTCGGTGGCCGCTCCTACTCAACGAGCCCGTTCGACCGCGCGGTGAAGGCGCTGCGCCAGCCAGGCTCAGCCTTCAAGCCCTTCGTCTATCTCACGGCGCTCGAAAGCGGCTACACGCCCGACTCGCTCGCCTATGACGGTCCGACCAACATTGCCGGGTGGTCGCCCAAGAACTACAGCGGCTCATATCAGGGCGAGGTGAGCTTGCGTGACAGCCTGGCTCACTCCATCAACACGGTGGCGGTCAGGCTCGCCACGGAAGTCGGACCTTCGGCCGTGGTACGGACGGCGCAGAGGCTCGGCATTCACTCCAAGCTGCAAGACAATCCTTCGATCGCGCTCGGCACATCAGAGGTGACACTGCTCGAGCTCACCAGCGCCTATGCGCCCTTTGCCAATGGCGGCCAGGGTGTGCTGCCCCATGTCATCACTCGCGTGAAGAATGGCGACGGCAAGGTGCTTTACCAGCGGCAGCACTCGACCTTCGGCCAAGTGATGTCGGCCGCCGATGTTGGGGCCATGAACGACATGCTGACCGCGACAATCACAAGCGGCACCGGAAAGCAGGCAGCGATCGAGGGACATATGGCCGCCGGCAAGACCGGAACCACCCAGAGCTTCCGCGATGCGTGGTTCATCGGCTACACCGGACACTATGTGGGTGGCGTCTGGATCGGCAATGACGACGGCACGCGCATGAAGAAGGTCACCGGCGGCACGCTTCCAGCCAAGCTCTGGCATGAGATCATGCTTTACGCGCACACCGATAAGACGCCGCTGCCGTTGCCGAACATACGCGGCCCGCGTCTCCAAGAGGCAATTGCCGGACTGCCCTGGCCGGCGAAGAGCGGCACGCCACTCTTCCAGCGCGTGCTCGGAGTCTTCTCCGGCCAGTAGCTATTCGATGCTGCGTTTCGGCGAGGTGCGCGACGAAGGGAAGCCACCCTCGGCGCCATAGCGGTGCAGGCTCGCGCCCTGTTTCCTGAGCCAGCTCCTCGCTTCTTCATGGCGCGGCATGGTGCGCTCGACCAGCGCCCAGAAACGCGGCCCATGATTCATGTGGCCGAGATGCGCGACCTCATGCGCAGCGAGGTAATCGAGCACAAAAGGGGGCGCGAGCACGAGGCGCCATGAGAAGGAGAGCGCGCCGCTGGTCGAGCACGATCCCCATCGTGTGGTCTGATCGCGCACGAAAATCCGTTTCGGCATGAGATCGAGGCGTTTCGCGTGCACCGCGACGCGCGTCTTGAGATCGAGATGAGCCTGCCGCTTCAGCCAATCGAGCAAACGACGCGGAGCGTGCCCATCTTCGCCTGCCACGTACAGCCGCGGCAATCTCCGCACTGAAACGCGAGCGCCCTCGGGCCAGGCCGGCGCCGCCTTCGCATCTTCCGCTTCCTCGAGCCACACGACGCCTCGCTTCCGCACTGACCCCGCAAAGCGAAGTACGTGAGCGAAACCGCGCAATGGCACGATGGCGCCATGCGTGAAAGGAACTGGCTCCGACAATCCCGCAACGCGTTCTTTCAGCCACCCAAGATGCCGCGACAGGAACTCATCTGCGTCGGCGAAACTCGAATAGCACGGCATGGTAAGCACGGCGCCGCGCCGCGCCTCGCTGACCTGCAAACTGAAGCGTCGCGCTCGCGCGCTTCGTTTCAGCACCATTGGAATGTTGAGACCGCGGATTTTGACTTCGATAGTCTCGCCGCGAGCGAGATTGAGCCTCTTAAGCATTTTTACGCTCCCTACTACCGCCCGGTCCCCCTCCCGATTCGGCGGGCGGTACACTAGCACAGGGTTTACGGGGAGCGCGCGCCTCTGCTTTAGGCAGTCAGTCCGAAGACCCGCGACAGGATCCCGCCGCGACGCTGATGAGCCCTCACGAAATGCTGGATTTTCGGTGCTATTTCATAGCGGAAGCGCGATCCGTTAAAGACGCCGTAATGGCCCACTCCGGGCTGCAAATGGTGCTCACGCTTACTGTGTGGAAGATTCTTGCACAAAACATGTGCAGCATAGGTCTGGCCGCTTCCCGAGATGTCGTCCTTTTCCCCTTCCACTGTCATGAGGGCGACCCTGTAGATTTTAGTAGGGTCTACCAGTGTGTTGCGGTGCGTCATCACCCCGCGTGGAAGGCTATGCTCTAGGAACACCGTTTCGATGGTTTGCAGGTAATATTCGGCGGCTAAATCCATTACTGCCAGAAATTCATCGTAAAATTCACGGTGTTTATCGGCGGAATCGCCATCTCCTCTAATCAGATTATGGAAAAGGTCGCGATGCGCCGTAACATGGCGATCGAAATTCATGCCCATGAATCCGCTAAGCTGCAGGAATCCGGGATAAACGTTGCGCATCACGCCCGGATAGGGCCACGGAACCTGGGTGATGACGTTGCGCCGGAACCACTCGATTGCGCGCGCCTCGGCAAAGCGGTTGACTGCGGTTGGGTTCTCCCGCGCATCGATCGGACCAGCCATGAGGATCATCGAGCGCGGCACTGCCGGGTCGCCATTTGTCTCCATCAAGGACACTGCGGCGAACACCGGCACGGTCGGTTGGCACACCGCGATGACATGCACATCGCCGCCAAAAAACTGCAGAAACTCAACGATGTAATCAATATAGTCGTCGAGATCGAAGGAGCCTTCGGCGCGCGAAACGAAGCGGGCGTCCTGCCACTCGGCCACGTAGATGTCGTGGTGCGGCAGGAGGTCGCGCACCGTGCCACGAAGCAGGGTGGAGAAATGGCCGGCCAGCGGCGCCACGATCAAAAACTTGGGGTCCCGGCGGCGGCGCCATGCCGAAACGTTCCGCTCGAAATGAATGAGATTGCAGAAGGGCTTAGAGATGACGACCCGCTCGCGGACAGCGACACGTCGGCCCTTGATCTCCGTCTGATCGATATTCCAAGAGGGCCTCGGATAACGGCGCGTCGTCCGCTCGAACAACTCGAGCGCAGCCGCGGCGCTCCGGCCGAGCGGGGTATAAGCAGCCGGATTCAAGGGGTTGCGGAAGAGGAGCCTGTAGGCGTCGGCTGCGGCCCGCGCAGGGCTGAGCGCCGCCCGGTTCAGCTCATATAGATGATAAAGCATGGACGGACCTCGCGCCTACGGATTTACGATATAGCTAAAATGCTGCATCGCGGAATCAGATGGTGATTCTATGTTGCGGCGCAACGGCAACTTGCCACAGGAGCGCATCGGTCGCGCGGCTAAAGGTAGCTGCGCATAGTCTCCGTCATTTTTGAGGCAGGAGTTCCATAGGTGAAGTGGGTCAAATACTGACCATCCTTGTCCATGAGGTAGACGAGTGCAGAATGATCGATGCTATACCTGTAATTTACATCTTTACCATTATATTCGAATTTTGAGTAGGTAACGCGATAATCCTTTGCTGCATTGGCAATTGCCGAGGGCGAGCCAGTCAAGCCAACGAAGTTCTTGCCGAAATTCTTGACGTAGGTCCCCACGACCTCGGACGTGTCGCGCTCAGGGTCCAAGGTCACAAAAACGGGAACGACCTCGTCTGCCTTTGAGCCAAGCGCATCGAGCGCCGCCGACATGACCTGCAGCTCCGCCGGGCAGATGTCCGGGCAATTAGTAAAGCCGAAGAAGATCAGCATGTATTTGCCGCGGAAGTCGCGGTCGGTGACGGTCTTGCCATTTTGATCGACCAGCGTGAAGGGTCCACCGATCAGGGCCGTGCCTGTGGTTTCGACCTTGGGGCCTTGCGCGCTGGTGACGATAAGCGCGGCCGCGCCTCCGAGCGCGCCAACGAGAAAGCCGGCAAGGATCACGATGAGGAGACGGCGGCGCATCTATTCTCCCAACTTCAACAGAGTGCCGTTGACCCGCGCGCTTGCGAGGAAGCGGCTGAAGGTAAGATAGCCAATGAAGAGGTACACGGCGTTCAATGAGAGCGCCCACCACAGCTCTTTTGCATCGAATGTGTGATGCAGCAGGATAGAACGCATGCCCTCGAACACGTGCGTGGGGGGTAGCGCGAGCGCGATCACCTGCAGCCAGCTCGGCAGCACCGAGACAGGGTAGTAAACGCAGCAGAGTGGGAGCAGCAGAAAGGCAAGCGACCAGGCGAGCTCCTCCGCGCCAAGCCCGTAGCGCAGGATGACGCCTGCCGAGATCAGGCCGAGCGACCAGCTCGTCAAAACCAGAACGGCGAAGAAGGCGACGAGCGGCAGGCCGAGATCGAGCAGATTGAAGCCGAACAGGAGATAAGCAGCCGTCGCCACCGGAATCATGCTCACGCTGAGGCGGATCACGCTCCAGACGCTCAACGCTATGATGAGTTCATAAGGACGGAGCGGGCTCGTCAGCAGATTGCCGAGATTGCGCGACCACATCTCCTCGATGAAGGTGGTGGCGAAACCGATATTCGAGCGGAACAGAATGTCCCACAGCAGGATCGAGCCGATGAGCACGCCGGCAGCCTGCGCCACTGGGTTGGTGGTGCCCGAGAGATATTTCTGGAGGAAGCCCCAGGTCAGCATCTGGAGGAACGGCCAATAGATGAGCTCGACCAACCGCACGCCAGAGCTTCGCAAGAGATAGATGTAGCGCTGCACCAGTGACCTGATGCGCCGGATCGAGGCGCTCAAACCTGTGGGCAGCAACAGGATGGGCTCTACACCCAGCGGCAATGTACGAGCGTCGCTCATGATGCTTTGCGTGCCGAGGATTCGTCGGCTTCCTCGCGAGTTCGCTTCGCGCGCCGGCGCACCACGTCGAGAAACACCTCTTCCAAAGTCTTCCGGCCGAAAGTCGCGATCAGCGTTTTGGGCGTCTCATCCTCGATGATGCGGCCTGCGTCGAGCAGGATGACGCGATCGGCGAGCCGCTCGACCTCGGTCATATTGTGGGAGGCGAGCAGCAACGTCGCGCCGCGCGACCGCGCATAATCTCGGAGCTTCCGCCTGATCCAATCCGCGGTGTCGGGATCAAGCGAAGCTGTGGGCTCATCCAGCAGGAGGAGTTCAGGGGCATTAAGAAGGGCCTTGGCGAGACCCACGCGGGTTTTCTGGCCCGCCGACAGCTTGCCGGTCTCGCGGTCGAGCAGAGGCTCGATCTGAAAATCCTCAGCGATATAGGCGATGCGCGCGGGAATATTGGCGATGCCGTAAAGCCCCGCATACACGGTCAGATTCTGCCTGACAGTCAGCCGCGCCGGCAGATCGACATAAGGACTCTGGAAATTGAGCTTGTGCGCCACGGTCCCGCGGTTCCGGCTGATATCGGCGCCGAACACCCTGACCTCGCCGGAGGTCGGCATGACGAGGCCGAGCAGCATGGCGATAGTCGTGGTCTTGCCAGCGCCATTGCCGCCGAGCAGCGCCACTGTCGTTCCCTGCGCCAGCTCGAAGCTGATATGATCGACAGCGGTAACAGGGCCATAGACCTTGGTGAGGTCGCGTACCGCCACTGGGACCCCCGCTGCCGCTACACTATCGTCAGCAGGCCCAGCGCCGGCCCCTTTGCCGAAACCTTCAACTCTCTCGTCCATAACCTTGCGCTGCTCGTCCGCTTTGTCGGAATTATGGCTCGATCCCACGTGTTAGACTTGAGCTATGGCCGCCATCGACAATAGTCAAATCAGCCGTCGCGCCCATGTCCCGGATTGGCTGCGGCAGGGCGAAAGCCGCTTGCGCCTCCAGACCATCGTGCGCCTGCGCTGGCTTGCCGTGCTCGGCCAGACCATCACCGTAGTCGGCGCCTATTGGGTGCTCGGCATCGACCTGCCGATCGGCGGCTGCCTCGCGGTGATCGCGCTCTCTGCCTGGATCAATGTCGCGCTCCGTATCCGCTACCCCGCGAGCCAGCGCCTGCGCAGTCATTATGCCTTTGTCATGCTTGCCTACGATGTTCTCCAGCTCGCCGCCCTTCTCTATTTGACTGGCGGCCTGGAAAACCCGTTCGCCTTCCTGCTGATTGCACCCGTCACGGTGTCGGCTTCGACGCTCCCAATCAGGGTCACCGCGTTGCTTGGCGCACTTGCCATCGGCGCGGCGACGCTGCTCACGAACTTCCATCATCCGCTCCCCTGGTTCCACCATTCCAACCTTCTGCTCCCATTCCCTTATGTGATGGGCGTATGGGCCGCGGTCGTTTCGGGCATCCTGTTCATCGGTTTCTATTCCTGGCGGACAGCAGAGGAGGCGCGGCGCATGGCGGAGGCGCTGGCCGCCGCCGAGATGGTGCTAGCCCGCGAGCAGAAACTCTCGGCGCTCGACGGGCTAGCCGCCGCTGCGGCGCACGGGCTCGGCACCCCGCTCGCGACCATCGCCGTTGTGACCAAAGAGCTGATGCGCGACGCCAAGCCCACCGACCCGCATTACGACGACGTGGTGTTGCTGCGGGCTCAGGCCGAGCGCTGCCGGGAGATTCTGGCCGAGCTCGCCGGTGGCGGTGAGCAGCACGACCTCATTGTGTCCCGGCTTACCTTGAGCCACCTGATCGAAGAGGTGGTGGCGCCGCACCGCCTCGTCGCCGTGCCCATCGAGGTCAGGACCACTGCCGTGGAGGACGTGGCGCCACGCACTGCCGCGGCTCAGGAGCCGGTCGCCGAGCGCAATCCCGGCGTCATCTATGGGCTAGGCAATCTGGTGGAGAATGCGATCGATTTCGCCGCCACCAAGGTCGAGGTCGAGGCGCGCTGGTCCGACAAGGCGGTCGAGATCGTCATTGCCGACGACGGCGCGGGCTTCCCGCCCAACGTGCTCGAGCAGCTCGGCGAGCCATTCGTAACTACCCGGCCGGCGCAGGGCTGGCGGCAGGAAGCGCCCGACGAGCATATTGGTATGGGGCTTGGCTTCTTCATCGCCAAGACGCTGCTCGAGCGTTCAGGCGCCATGCTTGCGCTCGCCAACCGGCCGCAAGGCGGCGCGAAGGTGAC
>Ga0105245_10005744_pt1 | contig 10888 bp, 11 predicted proteins | sample KBSM54metaG_FD_81523 | JGI IMG/M metagenome (GOLD analysis project Ga0105245, IMG submission 81523) | Miscanthus rhizosphere microbial communities from Kellogg Biological Station, Michigan, USA - KBS M5-4 metaG | ecosystem: Host-associated > Plants > Roots > Rhizosphere > Soil | place...
ATGGTGGTCGCGCACGAACCGGGGAACTTCACGGTCGAGCAGGGCAAAGCGGCGGCCCGGTTGATCGGCAAGGTCGACGAAGCGCCGGGCTACGAAGCCAAGCTGCGCGCGGTGCCCTTGCTCGACGCGCCCGGCCTGCTCGAATCGAGACGGCTCGGCTCGACCCTGGTCGTCTACCTCTACGTCGACCCGGCGCTGGCGGAAACCTTCCAGACGGAAGCGGTGGACGACTTCGCCGCCGAACTGCAGAAGACGACCGGGGCGCAGACCGTCCACGTCACCGGCGCGGTCCCCGCCAGCCAGGCGGAAACGCACATCGCCAACGACGACCTGCTCTGGGTGACGGTGGTGACGATCCTCCTCGTCGTCGCGATCCTCGCCTTCTACTTCCGCTCGGTCGGGATCCCGCTGCTCGGCTTGGGGACGGTGGCGATCGCCTACCAGCTCACCGACCACGTCCTCGGCTGGGCGAGCGAGCGGTACTCGATCTCGATCCCGCGCGAGGTCGACCCGGTGATCGTCGCGCTGCTGTTCGGGATCCTCACCGACTACCTCGTCTTCTTCGTCGCCGACTATCGCCGCCACCTGCAGGAAGGGCTCAGCTCCTGCGACGCGGTGAGGGAGGTGACGACCGAGCTGCTGCCGGTGATCTCGACCGCGGCGCTGATGATCGCCGGCGCCACCCTGACCCTGCTCCTCTCCGGGGTCCGCTTCCTCTCCGCCTTCGGGCCGGGGATGGCGGTGGCGGTGATCGTCGGCGCCGCGGTCGCGCTCACCTTCATCCCGGCGACGCTGGCGATCTTCGGCCGCATCCTGCTCTGGCCCAGCCGCCCGGACCCGGAGACGAGCGGCACCCACCCGAAGGAGCGGGGGCCGCGCGGACGTGTCGTCGGCTTCGCGGCGCACCATCCGGCGATCGTCGCGATCGCCTGCCTGGCGCTGCTGCTGGCGGCGGCGAGCGGGCTGCGCAAGCTCGAGCTCGGCAACCCGATCATCAGCGGCCTGCCGAGCTCGACCGACGCGAGGCAGGGGTACGAGGTCGCCGGCGAAACGCTCGGCCCCGGCGTGGTCGGGCCGACGATGCTGGTGCTGGAAGAACCGGGGATCGGCGAACGCCAACAGCAGCTCGCCTCGCTGCAGCTGGCGCTGGGACGGCACCACGGGGTCTCGGGCGTGATCGGGCCGACGATGGAACCCGGGGCCTCGCATCCCTACGGAGTGCTCGTCTCCAAAGACGGCAACGCCGCTCGCTACGTCCTCGTCCTCGGCGGCGATCCCGACGGCGCCGAAGGCACGCAGATCCTCTCCGACCTCGAAGCGGACATGCCGGCGATGCTCGAAGAAAACGGGCTGGCCACGGCCCAGGCGGGAATGACCGGCGACACCTCGATCGCGGCCGAACTCAACGCCGATACCTGGAGCGCCTTCGAGCGGGTGGCGCCGGCGGCGCTGTTCGTGCTGCTCTTACTGCTCTGGGTGCTGCTGCGCAGCCGCACCGCACCGCTGTACCTGGTCGGCGTCAGCGTCCTCACCGTCGCCGCCGCCCTGGGGCTGACCGTCTACGTCTTTCAGGACCTGCTCGGCTACGGCGAGCTCGCCTTCTTCGTCCCGATCGCGACGGCGATCCTGCTGCTCGCCCTCGGCGCCGACTACAACGTCTTCCTGATCAGCCGCATCTGGAACGAGGCCGAGCGGCAGGACCTGCGGCCGGCGATCCGCACCGCCGGCTCGCGCGCGGCGCGGTCGATCACGGTGGCGGGAATGATCCTCGCCCTCTCCTTCGCCGCCGTCGCCCTGATCCCGATCGAGGCCTTCCGCGAGCTCGCCTTCGCGATGTTCGTCGGCCTCCTGATCGACACCCTGCTGGCGCGGACGCTGCTGATCCCGGCGCTGGTCAGCCTCTTCGGTCGCGACTAGGGTTGGCGCGATGAGAGTCGCCGCCGTCCTCGTCGTCTCGCTCCTGCTTGCCGCCGCGCCGGCGCCGGCGAACGGTCCGGCGCGGAGCGCCGCTCGGGTCTCGCGGCCGGCGATCGCGAACTGGCCGATTCCCTTCGGGGCCAAACGCAAGCACGAGATGGCCGCATACTCGAAGCGGCACTACGGGCGGGCGACCTGGCGGCTGCACCACCCGCACGTGATCGTCGAGCACATGTCGCAGACCAGCACTGCCCGCGCCGTCTACAACACGTTCGCGCCGGACGTGCCCGACGTCGAGCTGCACGAGCTGCCCAACGTCTGCTCCCACTTCGTCGTCGGCTCCTCGGGGCGGATCTTCCGCCTCGTCAACCTGCGGATCCGCTGCCGCCACACCGTCGGCCTCAACTGGACCGCGATCGGGATCGAGCACGTCGGCTACGGCGACGGCGACGCCCTTCACAACCGGCGCGAGCTACGCGCCTCGCTGCGCCTCACCCAGTGGCTGCGCTGCAAGTTCGACATCCGGGTCCACGACGTGATCGGGCACGCCGAGAGTCTCAGCTCGCCCTACCACCACGAGCTGGTCCCGAGCCTGCGGCGGCAGACCCACGGCGACTGGCGGCACTCCTCGATGCGGGTCTACCGCCGCAAGCTGCGGCACCTCGGTCCCTGCCCTGGCTAGCTCGCTAGAGCCGGCCGAGTAGGAGCAGGACGAGCAGGATGATCGCGATCAGGCCGAGAATTCCCCCTGCCACGGCAACCTTGAGCAGGACCAGCACCAGCGCGATCACGATCAGCACGGCAATCAGTCCACCGACCATCGTCACTCCTTTCTCGAACCCCTTGAACGGACGCGCGACCCGTACCCCGTGTCCAGATTGGGAAACCGGACTGGTCGCGCCGGCAGGGCTGAATAGACTCGGCCTATGAGCGAGGAGACGATCGAACGCGGCTTCAAGGAGGGTGACAAGGTCTGGGTCCAGGACGCCGACGGCAACCGGCACCCGGGCGTCTTCGTCGGCGACAACGAAGCCGCCGGCTGGTTCGGCGGCGGGCCGAGCGCCTACGTCGCCCATCCCGAGGCCCATCAGGCAGAGGTGGTCTCGGTCTTTCGCATCACCCCCCGCGACGATTAGTCGGGGGAGTCGGGGGCGCTTGTCGATTTCGGCGCCGCTCGTTCGTCGTCGGGTAAAAGGGCGGTACCGCCGCCCACGAACGAGGAGGACTCGATGCGCTTCATGATGTTCATGTATCCCGAAATCGAGGAGAAGGACTGGGGACCGAAGGCCGACGACGTGGAGGCATTTCAGGCGATGGGCCGTTACAACGAGGAGCTGCGGAAGGCCGGGATGCTGCTTTCGCTGGACGGGCTTCAGCCGCCGAGCGAGGGCGGCGTCGTCTCCATGACCGACGGCAAGGCGACGATCACCGACGGGCCATTCGCCGAGGCGAAGGAGGTCGTCGGCGGCTACTGGCTGATCCAGGCGCGCTCGAAGGAGGAGGCGCTGGAGTGGGCGAGCCGCTGCCCGGCCGAGAACTGCAAGATCGAGGTCCGGCGGGTCTTCGAGATGGAGGACTTCCCGCAGGACATCCAGGATGCCGCGCAGGAGAACTTCGGCGGCTGAGCGGTGACGGACGCCACGCGCGCGATCGAGGCGGTCTGGCGGATCGAGTCCGCCCGCCTGATCGCGGGCCTGGCGCGGATGGTGCAGGACGTCGGCCTCGCCGAGGACCTGGCGCAGGACGCGCTGGTCGCGGCGCTGGAGAAGTGGCCGAGAGACGGCGTGCCGGACAACCCGGGCGCCTGGCTGATGGCGACGGCGAAGAACCGGGCGATCGACCGGCTGCGGCGGCAGGCGAACTTCCAGAGCAAGCAGGAGGAGATCGCCCGGGAGACGGGCGCCCTGTTCGCGATGGAGCGCTCCGACTTCGAGGCCGCCGCCGACGACGAGATCGGCGACGACCTGCTGGCGCTGATCTTCACCTGCTGCCATCCGCTGCTCTCGCGCGAGGCGCGGGTGGCGCTGACGCTCCGCCTGCTCGGCGGCCTGACGACGCCGGAGATCGCCCGCGCCTTCCTCGCCCCGGAGTCGACGGTCGCGCAGCGGCTGGTGCGGGCGAAGAAGACGCTGCGCGAGGCGCGGGTCCCGTTCGAGGTGCCGCGTGGGACGGAGCTGGACGAGCGCCTGCCCTCGGTGCTCGAAGTCGTCTACCTCGTCTTCAACGAGGGCTACGCGGCAAGCGCCGGCGAGGACTGGGTGCGGCGCGACCTCTGCGAGGAAGCGCTGCGGCTCGGCCGGATCCTGGCCGAGCTGGTGCCCGCCGAGCCCGAGGCGCACGGTTTGATCGCGCTGCTGGAGATCCAGGCCTCGCGGCTGGGCGCGCGGCTCGGCCCCAAGGGCGAGCCGGTGCTGCTGCTCGACCAGGACCGCGGCCGCTGGGACCCGCTGCTGATCGTCCGCGGCCAGCGCGCGTTGGAGCGAGCCGAAGACCTGCCGCGGCCGCTCGGCCCCTACGGCCTGCAGGCGGCGATCGCCGCCTGCCACGCCCGGGCGATCCGAGCCGAGGAAACCGACTGGGTCCGGATCGCCGCCCTGTACGAGGCACTCGCGACCGTCCAGCCCTCCCCCGTCGTCGAGCTGAACCGAGCGGTGGCGCTGGGCATGGCCTTCGGCCCCGAGGCCGGCCTGGCCCTCCTCGACGAGATCGGCGACGAGAGAGCCCTCGCCGATTACCACCTCCTCCCCAGCGTTCGCGGCGATCTGCTCGAGAAAGCAGGCCGTCTGGACGAGGCGGCCGCCGAGTTCGAGCGGGCAGCCGAGCTGACCGAGAACGAGCGCGAGCGCGAGCTGTTGATGAGGCGAGCCGAGCGCGCGCGCTGACGAGCTGCGGTTCCCGGAAGCTGCGGGAAGTACAAACCGGTTCTTTGAAGCTAGATCTTCAGAGCGTTCGAGCGCTTTTAAGGTGGCGCTATGGAGGATCCGGACAAAAACAAAAAAGACAGCCTTCCCGAACGTCTAAAAGTGATCGGGGGCCTGATCGCCCTCGGCATCGGGGTATTCGCCGTCTTGGTCATAGCCATCGTCGCGATCGCCAAGGACACCAGCACGAGCTCGACGATCGCCAGTGCCATGGGCGGGGTGATCGCAACCATTGTCGGCGCCTACTTCGGAGTCAAGATCGGCTCCGACCAAGCCAGAGACGCCAACGAAAAAAAGGACGCGCAGGCAGCGAAGGCCGAGGTCTATGCCCTTCACCTCCCCGAGGACAAAGCCACGCACGTACGGCAAGAGGCCGATGCCGCCGCGGCCAACGTTCTCCGCAAGTAGAGGTCAGCCGGACTGCGCGGCCAGATGCTCTATTCCGTCCTTCTCCAACCGCAGGATCTTCCAGTCGTCCAGCCGCTGCGCCCCGAGCTTGGCGTAGAAGTTGAGCGCCGGTTCGTTCCAGTCGAGGGCGACCCATTCGAGGCGGACGTGGCCGCGCTCCTGGGCGAGGTGGGCGAGGTGCTCCATCACCGCCCGGCCGATGCCGCCGCGGCGGTGCTCGGGCCGCACGTAGACGTCCTCGAGCCAGATCCCCGAGCGGCACTCGAAGGTCGAGAAGGTGGTGAAGAAGATCGCGTAGCCGACCGCGGTCCCGTCCGAGGTCTCCAGCAGCAGCGCCTCGGCCGCCTTCTCCTCGAACAGCGAGCGGCGCAGGACCTCGGCGTCGCCGGCCACCTCGTCGCTGAGTTTCTCGTAGGCGGCGAGCTCGAGGATCAGGTCGAAGAGGACCTCGACGTCAGCTTCGGCAGCGGCGCGGATCTCCAGGTCGTTGGCGGTGGCCATGCACCGCAGCCTAGGCGACCGGCGCCAGCCGCTGCGGGATGCGCTCCTATGCCTTGCCTTCGAATTCGTACTCGCGCAGGAAGCCCTCGAAGAGGCGGCGGTGGCCCTGCTCGTCGCGGAGGATGGCGATCACCATGTCCTGGGTGACCGGGTCGACGCCCTCGGTCTCGGCGATGATCCGCGTGTAGTGCTCGATCGCGCCGCTCTCGGCCTCGATCACGCCGCGGATCACGGCGACGACGTCGGTCTGGTGCTCGGGCGGCTGCAGGAAACTCTGTTCGGGGCGGAACTCCTCCGAGCCAGGGACGACGCCGTAGAGCTCCTTGATCCGGGTGGCGAACTCCTTCGCGTGACCGAGCTCCTCTTCGATGTCCTTGGCGAGGGACTCGCGGATCTCCTGGGCGCGGACGCCGTCGAGGTTTGTGGAGGCGGCGAGGTAGCTCATCACCGTCTCGATCTCCATCCAGTAGGCCTTGGTCAGCAGCGCGACGATGTCTTCGCGGGTGCCGGAACTGTCGTCGCTGAAGATTCCCTTGTCGAGGCTTCCGGTCTCCATGCTTCTCCCTTCTCGTTCTTCTGGTCGTCTGCACGGCGGGTACCCGTGGGCGAAGGCGAGAAACCGTGCTTCGGTCACGGTGGGCGAACCATCTAGGCTGCCGCGCCATGGACACCATCGACCAGCTGCTCGAGAACAACCGCAACTTCGCCGCCGGGCTCGCCGAGCGGCACCTCGACGTCGAACCGCAGCGGCACCTGGCCGTCGTCACCTGCATGGACTCGCGGCTCGACGTCTTCGCCGCGCTCGGCCTCGGGCAGGGCGAGGCGCACGTGCTGCGCAACGCCGGCGGCGTCATCACCGACGACGTGATCCGCTCGCTGGCGATCTCCCAGCGCCGGCTGGGGACGCGCGACGTGATGCTGATCCACCACAGCGATTGCGGCATGCAGAAGATCACCGACGACGGCTTCCGCATGGAGCTGCAGGAGACGACCGGGATCGCCCCCAGCTTCGCGATCGAGTCCTTCGGCGACGTCGAGGAGGACGTGCGGCAGTCGATCCGCCGCGTCCGCTCGTCCCCCTTCCTCCCCCACCGCGACGTGGTCCGCGGCTTCGTCTACGACGTCGACACGCATCAATTACGCGAGGTCGAGGTAGAGGAGTAGCGATGCCCACCGTCGCCCCTTACGGCTCCTGGCGCTCGCCGATCGACGCGGCGAGCCTGGCGCGAGGGGGACGCCGGCTGGGGGCGCCGGCGATCGCCGCGGACGGCGCCGTCTGGTGGGCGGAAGGGCGGCCGGACGAGGGCGGCCGGGTGGTGCTGATGCGGCAGGCCGAGGGCGACGAGCCGGAGGCGGTGACCCCGGCGGACACCAACGTGCGCACCCGCGTGCACGAGTACGGCGGCGGCGCCTGGTGCCTGGTCGAGCCCGACCTCGTCCTCTTCGTCGACTTCTCCGACCAGCGCCTCTACCGCCAGCGGATCGGCGAGGCGCCGGTGGCGATCTCACCCGAGCCGCCGCAGCCGGGGGCGCTGCGCTATGCCGACATGCACCCCTCGCCGGACGGGCTCACCGTCGTCTGCGTACGCGAACGCGACGCCGAGCCCGAACCGGCGAACGAGATCGTCTCGCTGGCGATCGACGGCGGCGGCGAGCCGCAGGTGCTGGCGACCGGCCGTGACTTCTACTCGTCCCCGCGGATCAGCCCCGACGGCGAATGGCTCGCCTGGACCTGCTGGGACCACCCGAACATGCCCTGGGACGGAACCGAGCTCTGGGTCGCGCCGCTGGCGGACAGCGGCGAGGAGCGGCTGATCGCGGGCGGTCCGGAGGAGTCGATCTTCCAGCCCGAGTGGGGACCGGACGGGCGCCTCCACTTCGCCTCCGACCGCGACGGCTGGTGGAACCTCTACCGCGCCCGCGAGCCCGGGACCGAACTGAGCGGCGAGGAGGGTGCGCTGGTGCAGCTGACCGAGGAGGAAGCCGACTACGCGCACCCGCAGTGGCTCTTCGGCGGCGCCACCTTCGCCTTCCTCGCGAGCGGCGCGATCGCCTGCGTGCGCTGCAAGGAGGGCGAAGAACGGCTCTTCCTGCTCGAACCGGACGGCTGGGAAGCGACCGACCTCGGCCTGCCCTTCACCTCCTTCGGCTATCCGGTGCTGGCGGCGCGGGGCAGCAAGGTCGCCTTCGCCGCGGCGAGCCCGGAGAGCGAGACCGCGGTCGCGGTCTACGACGTCGACAGCGGCGAGACCGAGATCGTGCGGACCTCCAGCGACGAGGCGGTCGACCCGGCCTACGTCTCCCGGCCGCGGGCGGTCGAGTTCCCGACCGGCGACGGCGACGTCGCCTACGGCTTCTACTACCCGCCGGCGAACCCGGAGTTCGAGGCGCCGGAGGGGGAACTGCCGCCGCTGATCGTCGAGAGCCACGGCGGGCCGACCTCGCACGCGACCCCGGCGCTCGACGCCGAGTTCCTCTACTGGACCAGCCGCGGGATCGGCGTCGTCGACGTCAACTACCGCGGCTCCAGCGGCTACGGGCGCGAGTACCGCAACAAGCTGCGCGGCACCTGGGGCGTCGTCGACAACGAAGACTGCGTCAACGCGGCGCTGCACCTGGCGCGGGGGGGCGAGGCGGACCGGGAGCGGCTGGCGATCCGCGGCGGCTCGGCCGGCGGCTACGCGACCCTCTGCGCGCTGACCTTCCACGACGCCTTCGCCGCCGGCGCCAGCTACTTCGGCGTCGCCGACGCCGGGGCGCTGGCCGAGGACACCCACAAGTTCGAGTCCCGCTACCTCGACCGGCTGATCGGGCCATATCCCGAGCAGGCCGACCTCTACCGCGAGCGCTCGCCGATCTACCACGTCGAGCAGCTGCAGGTGCCGGTGATCCTGCTGCAGGGGCTGGAGGACAAGATCGTGCCGCCGAACCAGGCCGAAACGATGGCGGCGGCGCTGGAGCGCAACGGCGTCCCCTACGCCTACCTCGCCTTCGAGGGCGAGCAGCACGGCTTCCGCAGGGCGGAGACGAACATCCGCTGCTTCGAGGCCGAGCTCTACTTCTACGGCCGGATCATGGGCTTCGAGCCGGCCGACGAGCTGGAGCCGGTCGAGATCGTCGGGGCTCTGAGCGGGAGCTAGTCCGTATCCTCTTTGGGAGGTCGCGCTGAAGAGATGAACGCTTCTACCGCAGCATCGATCTCTGCGTCGCTGAACTTGTTGTCAGCCGATTTGTTTTTGTCGGCTAAACCATGTCCGGCGTATTTGACCTCTCCCTCGCTCACCCTCAACACCAACTGGCCCTCGAGCAGTAATTCTGCGAACGTCCCCGCGATCCGATCCATGGCGACCTGTTGGTAGGCCGCGAAAAGTTCATCTTTGGTAAAAGCGCCCTGCCCCTCAGTGAGAGCGACTGCGACGATTTTGAGGAGCGTCTCGTCGATATCCACGAACGCGGAGCTTAGTCGCGGGAGAAGCTCAACTCACCACACAGTGTTCTGAGCCGCCTTCGGTTTCGCCTTTTTCGGGGAACGCGTGCGCCAGCGCCTGGGCGATCAGCTGGGCGCGGGCGGCGTAGCCGGGCGAGGTGAAGTGGATGCCGTCTTCGATGAACCATTCGTCTTTGACGTCCGAGGCCCAGTCGTAGACGCGCATGTTCGGGTAGGTCGCGCAGGCGCGTTCGAGTTCTTCGTCCCATTCGACCATGCCCCCCTTCGAGTACGGGTCGCCGGGCGGGACCAGCGAGCGGACGTTGACCCAGAGCACCGGTTCGTCGCCGATGATCGTCATCATTTTTTCGATCCGTTCGCGCAGGCCGATGGTGGAGCCGGCGGCGACGTCGGCCGCCTCGTTGGTCCCCAGCGCCAGCACCCAGCAGCCTTTGTAGCCTTCGGCCTTCCAGGCGGCGGCGACTTCCTGGGCGTTCGGTTCGCCTTCGAAGCGCTCTTCGATCGAGCGCGCCCCCTGCACCTCCATGTGCGTTTCTTTGACCCCGACTTCGGCGTAGCGGTTGGGGATGCGCTCGAGTTCGTTCGGCAGGTATTCGGGGTTGTCGAGGCCCTCGGAGGTCGAGTCGCCGATGTGGACGACCGCTTTGCACTTCGATTTGGTCGAGTCTTCGGCCTGGGCCTTGGTCAGCGGCGGCGGCTTCGAGGTGCCGGCGGCGCGCGCTTCTTCGACCCGGACGTCGTTGCCTTCGGCCGAGGATGAGTTGAGACCGGCCATGCCGGCGGCGCCGACGAGCAGGATCAGGCCGGTGCCGACGATCGCGACCCGCATCGGCGGCGCGAAGGTCTCCCATTTCCAGCCGACCGCGCGGCGGCGGGCGAAGAAGCGGCCGATCGCGCCGTGGCGGATCGGCTCCTCGACGAAGTGCCAGGAGAGGCCGGCGACGGCGAAGATCGCCGCCACCTGCAGGGCTTTGCCGAGCAGGCCCTCGGGCGGGCGGCTGTTGGGCCCGGTGAGGACGATGATCGGCGTCTGCCAGAGGTAGATGCCGTAGGAGCGGACCCCGACCCAGCGCAGCGGCAAGACCCCGAGCGCCTTGCCGAGGCGGCAGGCCGGGTGGGCGAGCGGCATCAGCACCATCACCGTCGCCAGCGAGAGGACGATGAAGCCGCCCTGGTAGAGGAAGCGGTCGAACTCGCCGACCTGCCAGATCATCAGGGCGATGATCGCCAGGCCGAGGACGCCGAGGCCGTCGAGCGTGTTGCGCGCCTGCGGGCTGATGCGGCGGCTGAGGCGGCGGCTCGGCCAGACCATCGCCAGGGCGGCGCCGAAGAGGAGGCCGCCGGCGCGGGTGTCGGTGCCGTAGTAGATCCGCGAGGGGTCGAGGCTCGGGTGGTAGAGGACCGCCATCTCGATCGAGGAGATCAGGGCGAAGACGATCGCCAGCAGGGCGAGGCGTGGGCGGACGCCGGAGGGCAGCGGCCGCTCGTGGACGAGCTTGACCCCGATCAGCAGTAGGAACGGCCAGAAGATGTAGAACTGCTCCTCGACCGAGAGCGACCAGAGATGGTTCAGCGGCTGTTCGGGCGCGAAGCGGGCGAAGTACGACACGTTCGCCGCGATCTGCTGCCAGTTGTTCACGTAGAAGATCGCCGAGACGACCGCCTTGCGGAACTGGTCGGGCTGGGCCGGGCC
>Ga0105245_10005748_pt1 | contig 10885 bp, 10 predicted proteins | sample KBSM54metaG_FD_81523 | JGI IMG/M metagenome (GOLD analysis project Ga0105245, IMG submission 81523) | Miscanthus rhizosphere microbial communities from Kellogg Biological Station, Michigan, USA - KBS M5-4 metaG | ecosystem: Host-associated > Plants > Roots > Rhizosphere > Soil | place...
GCTCGGAATCGCCGATGCGGCCGACCGAGTCGTCCGCGGCTACTCGGGCGGGATGAAGCGCCGTCTCGACGTCGGCCTCGGGCTCGTCCACGGCCCGCAGGTCCTGTTCCTGGACGAGCCGACGACCGGGCTCGACCCGGAGGCGCGAGCGGCGATGTGGGAGGAGCTCGCCGTGCTCGCGCGCGAAGAAATGCTGACGATCCTGCTGACGACGCACTACCTCGAGGAGGCCGACGCGCTCACCGACCGGCTCGCGATCGTGAGCAAGGGGCGGGTCGTGGTCGAGGGCACCGCCGAAGAGCTCAAGGGCCGGCTCGAGGGCGAGGCCGTGATGGTCGAGCTCGGGGACGGCGAGGTGGAGGCGGCGGCCGAGGTCGTGCGCTCGCTCGCCGAGGTGCGCGAGGTGACGGCCGACGGGCAGCTCCTGCGCAGCCGCGTGGCCGATGGCGCCCGCGCGGTGCCGACGATCCTGGCCGCGCTCGACTCGCGCGGCATCCAGGTCGAGGCCGTGACGATGCACCGGCCCTCGCTCGACGACGTCTACCTCCACTACACGGGACGCGACTTCCGCGCCGAGGACGAGGCCGGCGTCGGGGGGCCGAGCGAGTGAAGGCCGTCGTCCACACCTGGTTCATGGTCGGGCGCCAGGCTCGGAACCTGATGCGCGAGCCGATCTGGATCGTGCTGCTGCTCGTCCAGCCGATGATCTGGCTGCTCCTCTACGGCCAGCTGTTCAAGCGCGTGACACACCTCCCCGGCGGCGGCTTCGGGACGACGTCCTACATCGAGTTCCTCGCGCCGGCGATCGTGATCATGAACGCCTTCTTCGGCGCGACCTGGAGCGGGATGGCGATGGTGAGCGACCTCGACCGCGATGTGATCCCACGCTTCCTCGCCACGCCGGTCAGCCGCGTCTCGCTGGTCGTCTCCCAGATCGTGCGCTCCGCGCTGACCGCGCTGATCCAGGGCATCATCATCCTGCTCGTGGCGCTGCTGCTCGGCGTCCGCGTGCACGCCGGCGCGGCAGGCTGGGTGGTGGTGCTGCTGGCGGCGATGCTGATGAACAGCGCCTTCGCCGGCATCTCGCAGGGGCTCGCGCTGTTGACGCGCAAGGAAGCGACGATGATCGCGATCGCCAACTTCATCGGCCTGCCGCTCTTTTTTCTCTCGTCGACGCTGATCTCGCTGAAGCAGATGCCGGAGTGGATGCAGGAGCTGAGCAGGTACAACCCGGTGAACTGGGGCGTCGTCTCGGCACGCGAGGTCGTGCTCCCGGGCTCGGACTGGAGCGCCGTCGGGGTGCACCTGGGGCTGCTGTTCGCGCTGACGGTCGCGACGGCGGCCTTTGCGACCTGGACGTTCCGGGTCTACCAGCGCCAGTTGTAGGCGGCGCGGCCCCTGCGGGCGGTCAGGCCGAGTTCTGCGAGATCAGGCAGATGACCTGGCCGGTCTTTACCGCCTGACCCGGCGCGACCGCGAGCTCGGCGACGGTCCCGTCGCGCTGTGCCGCGATCTCGTTCTCCATCTTCATCGCCTCGACGACGCAGATCACCTGGCCCGCGGTCACCTCCTGGCCGTCCTCGACCTCGACGCTCAGAACGGTGCCCTGCATCGGGGTCGTGACCGCATCCTTGGCAGCTCCGTGGGCGCCGCGCGTGGCGCGCTCCTGGCGGCGGCGCGCGAGCTCGGCGTGCGCGGGCTCGGGCAGCATCGCCTTGATCTCGAATCGGCGGCCGTCGAGCTCGACGGACGAGACGCGCTCGCGCAGCCTGCCGTCCGAGGCTGCCGCTACGTTTGTTTTCATATGAGACAACGAAACTCTTTCCTGGGCCCGCTCCTGCGCCTCGCGCGCCAGCTCCTCGGACTCGACCACGCCGTGGCAGGTCTCGCCGTCGACGAAGCACCGGCGGCGGAGCAGCGCGCGGTGGAAGCCCAGCAGAGTCGTCACGCCCCCGATCTCGTACTCGTCGAGCGCGCGGAGCATGCGGTTGCGGGCGTGCTCGCGGTCGATGCCGTGGACGATCAACTTGGCGACCAGCGGGTCGTAGAGCGCAGGGATCTCGGAGCCCGCGACGGCCCCCGAATCGACTCGTACTCCCGGCCCGCCAGGCTCCCGGTAGGCCGTGATCCGCCCCGGGCTCGGGAGAAAGCCGTTGGACGGATCCTCGGCATTGATCCGGCACTCGAGTGCGTGCCCGGTCAGCCGGACGTCCTCCTGGCGCAGCCATAGCGGCTCTCCGGCCGCGATCAGCACCTGCTCGCGGATGAGGTCGAGACCCGTGACCGCCTCCGTCACCGTGTGCTCGACCTGGATCCTGGTGTTCATCTCGAGGAAGAAGTACTCGCCCTCGCGCGAGAGCAGGCCCTCGACGGTGCCGGCGCTCCGGTAGCGCACCGCGCGGGCGGCCTCGACGGCGATCTGGCCGATCCGCTGCCGCAGCTCGTCGTCGACAGCAGGCGACGGGGTCTCCTCGATGAGCTTCTGGTGGCGGCGCTGGATCGTGCAGTCCCGCTCGCCGAGGTGGATGGCGTTGCCGTGGGCGTCGGCGAGGACCTGGACCTCGACGTGCCGTGGGTCCTCGAGGTAGCGCTCGACGTACACGGACGGATCCGAGAAGTAGGCCTCGCCCTCGCGCATGGCCGACTCGAGCGCGCGCTCGGCCTCGTCGGGGGTCTCGACGACCTTGAGCCCCTTGCCGCCGCCGCCCGAGGACGCCTTGATCGCGAGCGGCCAGCCGAGCTCGTCGCCGAGGCGAACCACCTCTTCGGCGCTGGTCACCGGCTCGGTCGTGCCCGGGACGACCGGCACGCCTGCTGCGCGCATCTGCTCACGGGCAGCGGTCTTCGACCCCATGGTCTCGATCGCGTCCGCGGGGGGACCGATCCAGACGAGCCCGGCGCGCGAGACCGCACGCGCGAAGGACGCGTTCTCGGCCAGGAACCCGTATCCGGGGTGGACGGCCTCTGCCCCGGCGCGGGCGGCCGCGTCCAGGATCCGCTCCTGGTTCAGGTAGCTCTCGGCCGGCGCGCCCGGCCCGAGGAGGTAAGCCTCGTCGGCGACCGCAACGTGCAGCGACCCCCGGTCGACCTCCGAGTACACCGCGACCGTGCCGATGCCGAGCTCGCGCAGCGTGCGGAAGATGCGGACGGCGATCTCGCCGCGGTTCGCCACGAGGACCTTCGAGAAGGGCGCCATGGGCCGTATTCTCCCTGCTCATGGGCCTGGCCGACCAGCTCACCCTCGTGCGCGTGGCAGCCGTGCCGGTCGTCGTCGTCCTCTACGTCTGGAACGTCGACAACCACGACTGGTGGGCGACGGGGATCTTCATCGCCGCGATGACGACGGATTGGTTCGACGGCCGCGTCGCACGGAGCCGCGGTCACACATCGCCGCTCGGGTCGCTGCTCGACCCGGTCGCGGACAAGCTCCTCGTCTTGACAGTGCTGATCGTGCTGATCGACCGCGACGTCTTTCCCGGCTGGATGGTCGCCGCGATCGTGGCACGCGAATTCCTGGTCTCGGGGCTCCGCCTCGCCGCGATCGAGCGGGGCGTCGTCATGCACGCACGCGATCTCGGCAAGCTGAAGACGTGGTCGCAGGCGACCGCGGCCGCGATCGGCGGCTTCGCTGCGGCCGGCGCGTGGAGCACGAGCGTCGCCTGGTGGGCGTTGCTGGTGGCGCTCGTCCTGACGTGGATCTCCGGGCTGGACTACGCCCGCGTCGCGCCCGGCCTCCTGCGCGGCCGGCCCGCCTAGCCGACCCCTAGCGGGCTCTTACCCAGCGCTCGATGCGGAGCTCGCCGGCACCGTCCGGCGCGATGTTCTCGAGCAGCGCCTGTTTGCGCCAGCGGCTGCGGTAGGCAGCGGGCGGCTCCGGGTCAGCCAGCAGCCGTTCGAGCGACGCCAGGAGCGCGCGTCGCTCCTCGGGGCTTGGCTCGGGCCGGATCTCGACGTCCACGCGGCTCAGATTAAAGCCCTGCTGGAGTCCGGACGATACGGACCCCCGTATGAGCCGCCTCGCCGCCCTCGTCGCCTGCTGCGCGCTGCTCGCTGCGCCGTGCGCCCTTGCCGCGAACCTCGGCTCGGACGGAACAGGCGGCGTGGGAGGCCAGAAGAAGGGCTCGGTCGTGCCGCCGAGGTCGTGGGACACGCGCGAGATCCGGCTGGTCGTTCAGCGCGGCCTGATGGCGAGGACCGTCGGCACCTTCCGGCCGAACGACACGCTGACGCGCGGCGAGCTCTCGCAGCTCATCGCCGACCTCAACAAGCAGGCGCCGGTGCCGCCCTCCGACCCGTCGAAGCCCGTCACCGTGACCCAGCTCGACGCGAGCCTCGTGAAGGCGCTCCAGCTCTCGGATGCGGCCTCACTCTTCCTCTCTTCTGCGCGTGACGCCGGGCTCAAGGTCCCGGCACGCTTCGGCACCGAGACGGTCGCGCGCCTGCTCGGGCTGCGCACGAACCATCCGGCGAAGGACGACGACCTCGAGCTCCTGCCGTCGGATCCGGTGACCAGGGCGGAGACCGCCTACTCGGTCGCGACGATCCTGCGCTTCCGCGGCTGGGAGCAGCAGTCCGTCGAAGCTGCAGCTGCGACCTTCACGCTTCCGACGCTCGGTGATTGGCAGAAGCGCGTACTGGACACCGCGGTTCGCTTCGTCGGCTTTCCCTACGTCTGGGGCGGCACGAGCGAGCGCTCGGAGGCGCCATTCGGCGTCAAGGCGCGAGGCGGCTTCGACTGCTCGGGCTTCGTCTGGCGCGTCTACAAGCTTCAGTCGTACCCGGGTGGCTCCGCGCTCAACGGGACCATCAAGGGCCGCACGACCTACCAGATGAGCGGAGAGGTGCCGAGGTCGAAGCGGATCGCGTTCGCGAAGCTGCAGCCTGGCGACCTCGTCTTCTTCGGCTCCGCGGGGCCGCGTTCGAAGCCCGCTCAGGTCGGCCACACGGGGATCTACCTCGGCGCGGGCTGGCTCGTCCACTCCTCGGGCGAGGGCGTCGCCGTCACGCCGCTGACGGGCTGGTACCGCCAGACCTTCGCCTGGGGCCGACGGCCGCTTGCCGAAGCCGGCCTCGTTTCCGGTCAGTAAGTCGTAATCGTCGCTCCGAAGCTTTCCCCCGTACGGGGGATGCAGCAGCGCCGCCTGGAATTGAGAATCGCTGAGTCATGTTTCGGATTCTGGGGAGGTTCACGATGTTGCAGTGGCGCCCGCGCCTCTTTGCGCTCATCGCAGCCCTCGCGCTTCTTGTGATCGCCATCGTCGGCGGTTACGGCGAGGACTTCATGCTTAATCTGTACTGGTAACGGAGCCGTGGAGCAAAAGCTTCCGCCGCCGAGGCTCCTCGCCGTCGTCGCGCCGGTGTGCGCGGCCGGTCTCGCCGTCACGCTCGCAGCGGGCGTCTCGTTTGCGCTCTCGCAGCACAAGACGACGACGCTGATCGGCCTCGTGGCGCTCCTCGCCGCGTCCACCTTCGCCGACCGGTTCCCGGTCCCGGTCGAGGGCATCGACCCCGGGGTTTCGCTCTCCTTCGTCTTCGGCGTCGCGTCGATCGTCCTCTTCGGCTGGGCGGCCGGCGTGCTGGTCGTCGTCCTTCCGCCGACGATCACGCAGCTGCTCGAGCACCGCCCGCGCATCCGCGTCGCCTACAACGCCTCGGTCCTCGCGCTGGCGGCGACCGCGGCCGGCTCGCTGGTCGGGCCACTCGCCGACCACGACGCAGCCAGTGGTGTTCTCGCGCGGATCGGCGTTGCCGCCTCGGCGCAGTACACCGTCAACCTCGTGCTGATCACCGCGGTGATCGCCGTGACGGCGCGCCGCTCGATCTTCTCGCTCGCCCGTAACAACGTCCGCAGGACGATCGTCCCGTTCTCGCTGATGGCCTCGGCGGCGCTGATGCTCGTCGTGCTCTGGCAGCGGTCGCCGTTCCTGTCGGTCGCGCTCGTCGGGCCGCTGCTCGCGATCCAGCTCTACCAGCGCGCGATCGTCCGCGCGCTCCGCGCGATGCGCCTCGCCCTCACCGACCCGCTCACCGGGCTCGGCAACCACCGCCACTTCCACGAGCGACTCGAGCGCGAGCTCGCGCAGGCCAACGAACGCGGCCTTCCGCTGACGCTCTGCCTCGTCGACGTCGACGACTTCAAGCGGATCAACGACCGCTTCGGGCACCCGGCCGGCGACCGCGTCCTCTCGCCGCTCGCCACGCGCCTCCGCCAGACCGGCGAGGCCTTCCGGCTCGGCGGCGACGAGTTCGCGCTGCTGCTCCCGGGATACGACGAGAGCGCCGCGCTCACCGCTGCGTACTCCGTTGTCGAGCGGGTCGGAATGCTGACGCTCGACGACATTGGTTCGGTCACCGTCAGCGCGGGCGTGGCGACGTCGCCTCACCACGCGGCTGATCGGGACGAGCTGGTGCGGCTGGCCGACAGCGCGCTCTACTGGGCGAAGGAGTACGGCAAGAACCGCGCCCGCGCCTACCGGCCCGACGTGATCGAGCTCGCGGAGCTGAAGCGGCTCGCGAGCGGCCCCGACCGCGCAGCACGCTTCCGGGCGGCGGCCAGCCTCGCCCGCGCCGTCGATGCTCGCAACGCCTACACGGGCAGCCACTCGCAACGCGTCGCAGAGCTTGCAGCCCGCGTAGCCCGCCGCATGGACCTCCCCGAGGACCAGATCGAGCTCACCCGGCTCGCCGCGAGCCTCCACGACCTCGGCAAGCTCGCGATCCCGGAGGAGCTCCTGCGCAAGCCCGGCCCGTTGACGGAGCCGGAGCGGATGATCCTCGAGCGCCACCCGCAGATCGGGTTCCGGATGCTCGAGAGCCTCGGCGTCGACACCGTCGCCGACTGGGTCCTGCACCACCACGAGCGCTGGGACGGCAGCGGTTACCCGGACGGGCTTCCGGGCGACCAGATCCCGCTCGGCGCCCGCATCATCTTCGTCGCCGACGCCTACGACGCAATGACGTCGGAATGCGTGTACCGGCGACGCGTATCTCCGCAAGAGGCCGTCGAGGAGCTCGAGCGCTGCGCCGGAACGCAGTTCGATCCCGCGATCGTCAGCGCCTTCGCGGAGGAGCTCGCGCTCACGGCCACGGCGGCCCTACCGGCCGCCGCTCTGGCCTCTTGAGCGCGCCGGGGCGGGCTATGCGGCGAGCCCGCCCCAAAAATCTCTGAGTCGGAGTTGTCACGCTTCCGGCACGGTTGCGTGACAGACACGTGCGTCTTTCCTCGATACGATCGCCTCGGGGAGGAGGCTGGGTACGCCTGAACTAAGGGACCAAGGACGGCGGGCGGCGTCATGAGCGAGTTCTCGCGCGCGCTGATCGAAAACTCTGGGTACGAGCGTGCCGGGTTCGCGGCCCGCTACGACCGGTACCGGCCGCGCCCGCCGGGCTTTCTGCTCGAGCTGCTCGCTCGCTACGCGCGGGTCGAGCCGCCGGCCGTCGTGATTGATCTCGGCTGCGGGACCGGCCTCTCCACGCGAGCCTGGTCGGGCCGAGCCAGGCGGGTGATCGGTGTCGAGCCGAATCCTGCGATGCTCGCGGCGGCCGAAGCCGCTCCCGGCGTCGAGTACGTGCAGGCCTTCGCGCAGGAAACGGGTCTCCCCGACTCCGGCGCCGACATCGTCACCTGCTCGCAGTCCCTGCACTGGATGGAACCGGGGCCGGTCTTCCGCGAGGCGGCGCGGCTGCTGCGGCCGGGCGGCGTGTTCGCGGCCTACGACTACGACTGGCCTCCGCTCGTCGACCCCGAGGTCGACCAGGCCTACGCGGCCTACCAGGAGCGGCGGCGGCTCCTCCGTGAGCAGCGAGGGATCCAACGGGGCGGCGACCGCTGGCCGAAACACGGCCACCTCGAGCGCATGCGCGAGAGCGGCTGCTTCACGTGGTGCCGCGAAGTCGTGCTCCATTCCGTCGAGGACGGAGATGCGGAGCGCATCGGCGGGTTCGCACGCAGCCTCGGGCTGCCGGTCGCGAGCGGCGACGACGAGGAGCTCGAGCGTGCGCTCGGGATCGACGAGCTCGAGGCCGTCGCGCGCCGCGTCCTCGGCGACCGGACCGTGCCTTTCGTCTTTGGCTACCGCGTCCGGCTCGGGCTGAAGTGAGCCGAAGCCCCTAGGGGCTCAAAGCGGGATGTTCCCGTGCTTGCGCGGCGGGCGGCGCGCTCGCTTGGTCAGCGCGGTCTCGAGTGCATCCGCGAGCACGGGCCGCGTGCGCCGCGGCTCGATCACGTCGTCGACGTAGCCGCGCTCGGCGGCGACGTACGGGTTCGCAAAGCGCTCGCGGTAGTCGTCGATCAACTCGCCGCGCCGTGCCTCAGGGTCCTCGGACTCCTCGAGCTCGCGCCGGAAGACGATGTTGACCGCGCCCTCGGGCCCCATCACGGCGACCTCGGCGGTCGGCCACGCGAAGTTGAAGTCGGCGCGGATGTGCTTGGAGCTCATGACGTCATACGCGCCCCCGTAGGCCTTGCGCGTGATGACGGCGAGCTTCGGCACGGTCGCCTCCGCGTAGGCGTAGAGCAGCTTGGCGCCGTGGCGGATGATCCCGCCCCACTCCTGCGCGGTCCCGGGCAGGAAGCCCGGCACGTCGACGAAGGTGACCAACGGGATGTTGAACGCGTCGCAGGTGCGGACGAAGCGCGCGCCTTTCGCCGAGGAGTCGATGTCGAGCACGCCGGCGAGCGTCCGCGGCTGGTTGCCGACGACGCCGATCGAGTGGCCGTTCAGGCGGGCGAACCCGCAGACGAGGTTCTCGGCCCAGCGCTCGTGCACCTCGAGGAACTCGCCGTCGTCGACCACGCGGCGGATCACGTCCTTCATGTCGTAGGGCTTGGCCGGGTCGTCGGGGATGAGCGTGTCGAGGTCGGTGTCCTCGCGCCCGGGCGGATCGGCCGGCTCGGAGTGCGGCGGCGGGTCGACGTTGTTCTGCGGCAGGAACGAGAGCAGGTAGCGCGCGTCCTCGAGGCAGGCCTCCTCGTCGGGCGAGATGAACTGCGCGACGCCCGACTTCGCCGCATGCGTCGCCGCGCCGCCGAGCTCCTCGAAGCTCACCTCCTCGCCGGTGACCGTCTTCACGACGTCGGGCCCGGTGATGAACATGTACGAGCTGCCCTCGACCATCAGCACGAAGTCGGTGATCGCGGGCGAATAGACGGCGCCCCCCGCGCACGGCCCCATGATCAGGCTGAGCTGCGGGATCACGCCCGAGCACTGGACGTTGCGCCAGAAGATCTCCGCGTAGCCCGCGAGCGAGACGACGCCCTCCTGGATCCGCGCGCCGCCCGAGTCGTTGATCCCGATCAGGGGGCAGCCGTACTTCGCGGCCAGGTCCATCACCTTGCAGATCTTCTCGGCGAAGACCTCCGAGAGGCTGCCGCCGAAGACGGTGAAATCCTGCGAGAAGACGCAGACGCGGCGCCCGAAGATCGTCCCGTAGCCGGTGACGACGGCGTCGCCGTAGGGCCGCCGCTCGCGCATGCCGAACTCGGCCTCGCGATGACGGACGTACCGGTCTAGCTCGACGAACGAGCCCGGGTCGAGCAGCTTCTCCGCGCGCTCACGGGCGAGGAGCTTCCCCTCGGAGCGCTGGCGCTCGACCGCTTTCTCGCTGCCCGCATGCCGCGCCGCCTCTCGCAGCTGCTCGAGCCGCGCGAGCTTGGCCTCGGTCGACTCCATCTCGGTGGACACGTGCCGAGCGTACTGAATCGGCTCACTCCATAGAGGGAAGCGCAGGCCGACGCGATCGGCCGATGGTTTTGTCAGGCACTGCGGCCATGCGGCATTACGTCGACCTACCCAGGCGGCTTCCATCAGCGCGCTCCATTGCGCGAACCCGTTCGCGTGCTTTGCCGATCCTCTTGGCACTGCCCCTCGTGGCGATCCTCTGGGTGACGATCGGGCTGCCGATCATCTCCACCGCGACGACTGCGAGCGTGAGCGACCGCCGCGCCCGTGACGTCGTCTTCCAGGGCGGCTTCGGAAGCCGCGGCAGCGCGCACCACGGCTCGACTGCTCAGACGATCTCCGTCTCGACCTTCCTGCCCGCCGTCCTTCGCGCGGTCGGGATCAACCCGGACGGCACGCCGGTCGTTAGGCCACAGCCGGCCCGGCCACGCAAGCACGCGCACAAGGCGAAGCCGAACCCGTTCGACGTCGATGTCACGCCGGCGATCTTGCCCGGCGGGACGCCGCCGCCTCCACCGGCACCTGCGCCTCCCCCGCCTCCACCCGCACCTGCGCCTCCCCCGGCTCCGGTCCCTCCCCCACCGCCTCCGCCTCCCCCGGCGCCCGCGCCGCCGCCTCCGCCACCTCCACCTCCGCCACCAACTCCACCTCCGCCACCGCCTCCACCTCCGCCTCCACCTCCACCTCCACCTCCACCACTGCCACCTCCAGCTCCGCTGCCTCCGCCTGTCCCGCCGTCGCTTGCGCTCTCGAGCACCGCGGATGCGCCCACCGTCAATGCGGGCTCACCGCTCGGCTTCACGGTTGCGCTGAGCAACGCCGGAGGAACGCCTGCGACCGGGCTTTCGATCGTCGACCAGCTTCCGAGCGGCGCGGGGGTCGACTGGTCGGTCGACTCGGCGGGAAGCGATGTCGGATGGATGATCGTCGGGCCGCCTTCGAACCAGAACCTCATCTTCGTGCCGGGCCTGCTGGCGGGCGCGTCGATCACCTGGGTGCACGTCGTGAGCGCGACGACCACCGCTTCGTGTGGCACGTACGCGAACACGGCGACCTACTCAGCGGTGAACGCGGGCTGGGGCCAGGCGTCGGACTCGTCCGCAGTGACGTGCCCACCCCCCCCCCCACCACCACCAACCCCACCACCCCCACCCCCACCTCCCCCCCCCCCCCCCCCCCCCCCCCCCCCCCCCACCCCCCCCCCC
>Ga0105245_10005751_pt1 | contig 10883 bp, 9 predicted proteins | sample KBSM54metaG_FD_81523 | JGI IMG/M metagenome (GOLD analysis project Ga0105245, IMG submission 81523) | Miscanthus rhizosphere microbial communities from Kellogg Biological Station, Michigan, USA - KBS M5-4 metaG | ecosystem: Host-associated > Plants > Roots > Rhizosphere > Soil | place: Michigan...
ATCGCGAGCGCGATCGACACCACCACCAAGCCGCTGCGCGGTGCGCGCCAGGTGTTCGAAGAGACGGAGGAGATTCACTTCTCGCTGCGGCGCACACAGAAGGTGAGTGTCCACTCGGAGGAGCACGGGCCGGCGGCCAAGGAGCCAGTCGAGCCACCCGCGGCACCTGCGTCGGTGGTGTCGTCTGTGGAGCGTCAACAAATGACGACGGAACCGGAAGGACACCCGGAGCTGCGCCGAGCCGACGGTCCTCGCCACCTACCGTCTGCCGACTAGTTCGTGGTGGCCGACCGAGACCCAGCGCTGCACGTGATGTAGTTCACAACGTCCAGCGCCGCGAGTAGCCTGTTAGGCATCAGTCCAATAGCGTCGACCGCGTTGCCGCCAGGGCCCCGGCTTCCGCAGTGGGTCCAGCTGATCGTGTTCATGCGGTACTGGGCGCAGTTCGTGACCGCGTGCAGGCGTCGCTACGGCAAGGTGTTCACGATTCGCGCCGCGATGGCGCCGCCGATGGTGTACGTGTCGGATCCTGCAGACATCAAGAAGGTGTTCGCAGGCGACCCGAGCATCTTTCACGCCGGCGAGGCTAACGCGATGTTGGGCGGGCTGCTCGGTGACACCTCGGTGTTGGTGATCGACGACGACGTGCACCGCGAGCGGCGTCGCCTGATGCTGCCGCCGTTTCACCGCGACGCGGTGGCCCGGCAGGCCGGGCTGATGGCGGAGATCGCCGCGACGAACATCGCGGGCTGGTCGGTGGGCCGACCGTTCGCGGTGGCGCCCAAGATGTCCGAGATCACGCTCGAGGTGATCCTGCGGACGGTCATCGGTGCGAGCGATCCGGCGCGACTCGCTGCGCTGCGGGCCGTCATGCCGAAGCTGCTCAACGTCGGTCTGTGGGCGTCGTTTGCGATCGCACGCCCGGAGCTGCAGCGCCGCCGCCTATGGCGCGCGTTGCGAGATCGCATGCAGGAAGCCGACCGGCTGCTGTACGCCGAAATCGCCGAGCGTCGCGCAGACCCGAACCTGGCGGAGCGCACCGACGTGCTGGCCATGCTGGTGCGCGCCACCGACGAAGACGGGCGCGCGCTGAGCGACCGTGAACTGCGGGACCAGCTGATGACGCTGCTTGTCGCTGGTCACGACACGACCGCGACCGGGTTGTCGTGGACGCTCGAGCGGTTGACCCGTCACCCGACCATCCTCGACGAGGCGGTCCAGGCCGCCGATGCGGAGGATTCCGCTGGCGACGAGTATCTCGACGCGGTGGCCAAGGAGACGCTGCGAATCCGGCCGGTGGTATTCGACGTGGGCCGCGCGCTGAAGGAGCCGGTGGAGCTCGCAGGCTATCAGCTGCCTGCCGGGGTGATGGTGGTTCCGGCAATTGGCTTGGTGCACAGCGATTCCCAGGTGTACCCGGATGCGGAGCGGTTCGACCCCGACCGGATGTTGGGTGCGACCTTGAGCCCGACGACGTGGTTCCCGTTCGGTGGCGGCAACCGGCGCTGCCTCGGCGCGACTTTTGCGATGGTCGAGATGCGGGTCGTGCTTCGCGAGATTCTGCGCCGGGTCGAATTGGCCACGACGACGGCGCCCAGCGAAACCCAGCGGGTCAAGCACGTGATCATGGTGCCGCGCAACGGCGGACGCATTCGTGTCCGGGCGCACCGGCAGGCGCGCATCCCTATTCGGCCAGCAGGTTGACGAGGCGCGTGAACGCGCCAGGAAACTGCGCTGCCGCAGGCACAATCCGTGATCGCAGCGGCGACGCAGTCGCCTGCAGCACGGCCGCCGTCAACAACCGGTAGCGCCGAGACATCCGGCGCCAGCGGCGGTCGTAGTCCTGCGGCCGGTCCGCTGCCACACACTCCACCAGAAGTTTTGCCGCGCCGAACGCGATGCCAAGGCCTTCCCCGGTCAACGCGTCGACGTAACCGGCGGCGTCACCGACCAACAGCACACGGCCCGCCGTTCGGTTAATCACCTTCTGCCGCAACGGGCCTGCCGCGCGGTCAGGGCCGTGAGCGTGACCACACACCCGCTCTTCCAGGGCGGGAAAGGCGCCGAGGTGCGCGTCGAAACCGCCCTTGCGCGAGGTGAGGATCGCGACGCCGACGCAGTCGTCGGCGACTGGAGTGACATAGGCCTCCGCGTCGTCGGACCAGTACACCTCGACGCAGTCGCTCCACGGTGTGATCACATGGTGACGGCGGATTCCCCACCGACGCGCGCCGCCAGATGGCCGGGCCAGGCCCAGTGCCGCGCGGATCGGCGAGTGCAACCCGTCGGCGGCAGCCAGGTATCTGGCCTGAAAGCCGCTGCAGTGCACCGACGTTGCAGTCTGGTTCACCGGTCCGATCTCGGCATGCTCGATGCGGACACCGGCCGCCGTCGCCGCTTCCAACAGCCCGGCGTGCAGGGCCGTCCTGCGCACACCGCGCCCGGCGCCGCCGTGGAACCGGCCGGTCACCCGGCGCTGGCCGTCGATGTAGGTGATGCCGTGAAACGGCTTGCCCGGTGCTTCCACCCCGAGGGTGCGCAACATCGTGAGGGCATGCGGCATCAGCCCCTCGCCGCACGCCTTGTCGACGGGTCCGTGGCGTCGCTCGACCACGACGACCTCGAGGCCCGCTCGCGCGCCCAGGATCGCGGTGGCCAGTCCTGCAGGTCCGCCGCCCGCGACCAGCAGGTCGATCATCGCAGCCCCGCAAGTGCGGCGTTCTCGACGCCGAGTCGGGTCCGCAACACAACCGCATTGAGCACGGTGAACACGACAGCGGTGATCCATGCGGTGTGCACCAAGGGCAGAGCGATCCCTTCGACGACGACCGCGACGTAGTTCGGGTGGGAGAAGAACCGGTACGGGCCGCCGGTCACGCGCGTCGCGTCGGGGATGACGACGACGCGCGTGTTCCATTGGTGGCCCAGCGTCGCGATGCACCACCAGCGCAGTCCCTGCGCGGCGAGCACGACCGCCAGCATCGGCCAGCCGAGGGCCGGCACGAACGGGCGATGAAACGCCTCCAGGAGGCATCCCACCAGCAGGGCGGTGTGTAATGCCACCATCGCCGGGTAGTGCCGCGCGCCGAACTCGACGCCGCCGCGGGCGCGGCTCCAGGACAGATTGCGCTGGGAGACAACCAGTTCCGCGATTCGTTCGACCGCCACCGCGGCGATCAGTAACGCATACCAGACCATGTTCAGTGCCAGCGCAACAGCACCAGCTCGGCGCAGAATCCGGGTCCCATAGCCATCAGCACGCCCGGCGTTCCGCCAGCCGGCGGTTTGGCGCGTGCGTCGCGCAGTATGTGTAGGACCGACGCCGACGAGAGGTTGCCGATCTCGCTGAGAGAGCGCCACGACAGCTCCAACGCGTCGTCGCTGATGCCGAGTGCGGCGCTGATCGATTCGAGTACCTTGGGCCCGCCGGGGTGGGACACCCACGATCCGATGTCGTCGATCGTCAGATCGTTTTCCGCCAGGAAGGCGGTGACGTCGTCGGCGAAATAGCGCTCGATGAGGTCGGGCAGATCAGGGGACAACACCAGCCGGAAGCCGGCAGAGCCGACGTCCCAACCCATTATGTCCAGGGATTCCGGGTACATCCGGCTGCGCGTCGCGAGCACATCCGGTCCGGTCATGCCTTCCTGAAGACCGCGACGCTCGCCGGCGGCGACGACGGCCGCAGCGCCGTCAGCAAACAGCGCGCTGCCCACGAGGGTGGCCATCGTCGGCTTGGCGGCAGGAAACATCAGTGAACACAACTCGACGGAGACCAGCACGGCGACATCGTCGGGCGCACCGCGGAGATAGTCGTGCAACCGCGCGACACCCGCCGCGCCTGCCACGCAGCCGAGGCCGAAGATCGGCACGCGACGCACATCGGGCCGCAGGCCCAGCCGGCCCGCGATGCGTGCGTCCAGCGACGGCACCGCTATGCCGGTGACCGTCGTCGTGACGATCAAGTCGACGTCGCTGGGCTGCAGGCCCGCGTCCTCGAGGGCGCCCGACAGGGCCGCGCAGCCCAGTTCGACGGCGTGCTCGATGAAAAGGTCGTTCGCTTTGCCGAAATCGTCGAGCGTCGGGTACTGCTCCATCGGAAGGATGGTGTGCCTGCTCTTGACCTTGGCGCTGGCGTGGAGGCCGCGTATGGCCTGCTCGTATCCGGCGAATTCCGGAATCGCGACGAACATTTCGGTGATCTCGTCTTGGCTGTACCGGTTCGGGGGGACAACTCCGTTTACGGCTGCAATAACACTCACTACTTAGACACGAGGCCCAGAGCCCGTTGGTTCGATCTCGCCGCTGTGCGGTTCCTGGGCTGCGCGCGGATGGCCGTCACCGTAACCCAGTCGTCGGTGCACCGAGATCAACCACCGCGGTGCCCACCAATTCCATTGGCCCATAACGTGCATGAACGCGGGGACGAGTACCATGCGCACCAGCGTCGCGTCGACCAGGATCGCAAGCGTCAGGCCAATGCCGAACATTTTCATGACTGTAACCTGCGCGGCGATCAACGCGGCGAACGAAATTGACATGATGAGCGCGGCGGCGGTGATGATCCGCCCGGTGTGAGCGATACCACGGGCCACACTCTCATCGTTGTCGGTCCGCGTCCTACCCGACGCCAACCAGAACTCGCGGATCCGTGAGACCAGGAACACTTCGTAGTCCATCGACAGGCCGAACGCGATGCAGAACAACAACACCGGAATGTTGGCCACCAATGTGCCGGTCGGTGTCGTTCCGAGCGCGCCGAGATGGCCGTCCTGGAAGATCCACACCATCGCACCGAACGCCGCCGTCAGCGAAAGGATGTTGAGCACCAACGCTTTCAGCGGCATGACAATGCTGCCGGTCAGCAGGAACAGCAGCACGAGCATGACGACTGCGATGAGGCCGAGCACCAATGGCAGCCGCGACGTGATGGCGTCGACGCTGTCGCGGTTCGTCTGCGCGGTACCGGTCATTTCGACGTGTTGGCCTGCTGGACCTGGTACGGCGTGCAGGCTGTCGAGCTGCGCCTCCGACGGGTCGGAGAACAATGGGGCCGAACTGTCGACGGTGAGGAACGCGCTACCGGGAACTTGTCCGGCGCGCGCCGACGGCGGGCCGACCCGATTGCCGTCGACGAACGTTCCGGTCGGGGCGGACACGCCCGATACGTCTGCCACCCGCGACAGGGCGGCCGCGTAGATGTCGATGTCGGTTGCGCTGACGCCGTTGGTGTCTGGCACGACGATCGTCACCGCGGCATCGAAGTTGTGGACGAAATCCCGCCGCAACTGGTCGCCCACTTGGTGCGCGGAGGCTGTGGTCGGCAGCACACGATCGTCGGGAAATCCCCAGCGCACACTCAAGAACGGCGCGCCGAGCAACAACAGCAACGCAACGGCGGCCAGCCCGAGCGGAATCGCTTTGTGCATAACGCAACTCGCGGATCGGTACCAGAACCGCTGCTCGACGGGGACTGGTTTCGGCTCGGCGCGACCGAGCACTCGGCGGACAAGTCGGCGCACGTCGAACGAATCGAGGCGGTCGCCGAGCAGGACCAGAGCGGCGGGTGTGACCACGATCGCAGCGACCGCGGCGAAGCTGACCGTCGCGACGCCGGCGTAAGCGAACGACTTCAGGAAGTGCATCGGGAAAAGCACCATCACGGCCATCGACAGCGCAACCGTTGTGGCAGAGAACGCCACGGTGCGACCCGCCGTCACCATCGTCCGGACCAGGGCGTCGTTGCGGCTCGCGCCTTCAGCCAACTCGTCGCGGAACCGGCTGATCATCAGCAGCGTGTAGTCGATAGCCAGCGCCAGGCCCAACGCGGTGGTGAGGTTGAGCGCGAAGATCGACACGTCGGTGGCAAACGAGATCCACCGCAGCACCGCGAGTGCGCCGAGGATCGCCATCACGCCGACAGCTATCGGTAACGCGGCGGCCACCAGTCCGCCGAACGCCCAGACCAGCACGAGAAAACTCAGCGGGATCGCCAGCGACTCCATCACCACCAGGTCGCGCTGCGACTGTTTGGTGAGCTGGACGTTGACCATCGCGGTGCCACCCGACCGCACGGTGACGCCGTCGTGGTTGCCGGCCACCTGGTCGGACAACTCGTTGGCCAATTTCTGCTGCTGACTCTCGTCGCCGTTGATGCCCGCCACGATGAGGCCGGACGTGCGGTCGCGGCTGACCAGATCCGCGGCCGCGGGGGGCGGCGTGGTCCATGGTGATGTCACCTCCGCCACGTGTGGCGAACTGCGAAGCTGGTCGACGATGTCGTTACCTGCTGCGCGCGCTGGATCACTGTCGACGCCGTCGGGTGTCGACACCACGACCAGCAATTGCACAGCGCCTTGACGGAACTTGTCGGTCAGGACCTGAGCCGCCGCGGCTGATTCGGAGGTCGGATCCTGGAATCCGCTGGCGGACAGGCTTTTCGCAACGGGAATCCCGAATACACCTAGCACGACGGTCAGCAACACCGCGAACGCGATAACCCGTCGCGGTGCAGCGATGGCCAGCAGGGCGATCCAATGCAGCAGCGTCTGTCCTCCGCTCCCTTCTTGTACGTAGAACGAAAGACATCGGTTACATTGTTCAATCTAGCGGGCATGCGGCCACGATCGGCCCGACGTACGGTGGTAAGTGCGTGTCGTCGTCGGTGGAGTTGTTGTCGAACCCAGTTACTTTGCTGCTCATCAACTTCGGACACGGTTAAGCGTGCGTCCAATGTGGGAACACGGTGTATCGCTGCGCGTCGGTCGGGGTTCGGACGGATAGGACGGAAAGGACACGGATGACGTCCCCACAGGGTGGCTCGCGTCTGGGCACCCGTTTCGGGCCCTACGAGCTGAATGCTGTGATCGGTGTTGGCGGGATGGGTGAGGTGTACCGCGCCTACGACACCGTGAAGGAGCGCACGGTGGCGGTCAAGGTGCTGCGTGCCGAGATGGCCGCAGACCCGAACTACCAGGAGCGCTTCCGGCGTGAGTCGCGAATGGCCGCGCGCTTGCAGGAACCGCACGTGATTCCCGTTCACGACTTCGGAGACATCAATGGCGTGCTGTACATAGACATGCGCCTGGTCGATGGCGGCAGCCTGAAGGATGAGTTGCGGGCCAACGGCCCTCTCGACCCGGGCCGGGCCACGTCAATCATCGCGCAGGTGGCTGCCGCATTGGACGCCGCACACGCCGACGGCCTGGTGCACCGCGACATCAAGCCGGAGAACGTCCTCCTCACGCCCGACGACTTCGCCTATCTGGTCGACTTCGGGATCGCCCATGGCGGCGGGGACGCGAGCATGACGATGACCGGGTTGATCATCGGATCGTGCGCGTACATGTCCGCGGAACGGTTCAGCGGCGGCCAGGTCGGGCCTTCGTCCGACGTGTACTCGCTGACCTGCCTGCTCTACGAGAGCCTCACTGGTCGTCCGCCGTTTGAAACGGGAGAGCTGCGGCAGCTGATGACCGCGCACATGTTCTCGCCGCCACCACGGCCGAGCATCATGCGCCGCGGAATCAATCGCGCATTCGACGACGTCATCGCCAAGGGCATGGCGAAGAAGCCGGCTGACCGGTTTGCGTCGGCGGGCGAGCTGGCCAAGGCGGCGACGGCTGCCGCGTTGGGGGCGCAGGTGCCGCCTGCACCGGTGGTTCCGCCGGGCCCGCCGCCCCCGGCGGCCACCAGGCAGTTCTCGGCGGCGTACGCGGATCCGGCGGGTACGGGCTACACGCCGTACCCGCCGCCGGTGATTGGGCCGCCAGAGGCGCTGCCGCGGAAGCCGCGCTTCGGGCGCAGCCAGGTGGCGCTGGTTGTGGCGACGATCGTGCTGTTCGGCGTGGCTGTGGTGCTTGCAACGAAGCTGTTGTCGGGCAATGGGGACACCACCACCCCGCCGCAGACCACGATGGCCGTGCCGCCGCCGTCCGTCAGCACGCTGACTGAGACGGTCGAGCCGTCGACAACGACGACGCCATCCGCGACATCGACGACAACCACTACGCCGACCACGACGTCACCGACGACCAGCGGCGCACCGCTACCGGGCGTGTCGGGGACCGATGCGCAGGGCTTCGTCGGGCATTCGGCGCGCTGCGACGCCGGGACCACACCTGCGGCCGCGATCAGAACCGCGAACTCACTGGCGGTCGTGTGCCAGACGGGGCAGGGCAGCTACTACTACCGCGGCGAACGGCTGAGCGACGGCGCCAATCTCCAACTGGCGAATGCGGTCCCCGCAGGGGGTGGATTCGATGTCACGAATCCCGCCGACGGCGCCCGCTACGAGGTGCGTCCGGATCACCTGACGATCTACAGCAAAGGGCGAGTGGATTCGGCGGAGCCGGCATTGGAGTACTCGCCCGGCTAACAATCCCGTCGACGGCGAACGTTCCTTCCCGCTCGAAATTTCGGCGAATTGTCGCGCGGTAAGGAACGTTCGGCGAGTGAAAGTGCACCACGTTCCGCAGCGGTTCACCCCGGGTAGTTGTTGCAGGTGCTGGCGACCTGGAAGATCACCGGCATGTAGGGCTGAAGCGCAGGCAGAGCCTGCACTTGGTTGACCATCCGCGCACGCTGCGCCGGCGGCGCGGCGACGAGGCTCTGGAGCCAGCCGACCGCTGCTGGTTGCGCGTTGAACTCGGCGGCAACACCAGGATCCTGGTCGTTCAGAGCCGCCATGACCTGCGGATAGGTGCACGTGGAATTGACGATCACGCTCGTGTCGGGCTGTGCCGATGCGATCCCGGCCCCAGTGCTCAGCGCCAACGCCACCCCGCCCGAGACGACAACCAGTTTCACTTTCGACAGCATGGCGCTACGCTAGCACGTCCTCGACCAAGTCGTCGGTCGTCCATTCTCGCTGGGGTAGAACGTCTCTCAGCAGCCGCAGCAGCGCGGGACTCGAACTGTCTCCCCGCCGCACGGCGTCGAGGTCCACAGGCCGCTCTCGGAAGGCCGCGATCGACCGGAACACCACGCCGTCAGGATGCGGCGTCGCCGCCCGAGGCCACCAGCGCGATGCCGATCCCCGAGCGCACCAGCACCAGCATCGTGTGCACCTGCGTCACGTATTGCACATAGTGCGGCGTCGCCCCGGCGATCGTCAAAGTGCTGATCAGCAGCTCGTTGAAATACCGCGCCTGCACCGGTGAGTACATGATGACGTCCTGGCCGTCGAGGTCGTTCAGCGTGAGCTGGCGTCCCGGAGAGGCCATCGGATGCCCTTCCGGCAGTGCCGCAATCAGCTGCTCGTGCAACAGCGGCCACGAAACCAGGCCAGGCCGCTCACCGGCGGGCGCGCCATGCCCAGATCGAGCTCGCCGGTCATCATCCCCTCGAGCTGTACCGCCGTCACCATCTCGCGCCAGGCCGCGGTCGGTCGTGGTCTATCAGCAACGGTAGGACGCGTATCAATGCTTGTCCAAGTCGAAATACGGCCGAATGATGCAGTGCTTAGATTGATGGAGTGCCGCGCGACCGTTCGCCCTGTCGCGCCGCTCGGCGTCCGGGATAGGGCCCCAACAGGTGGTTTCGACGAGCTCGGCCGGGTATCGGAGCAAACAGAATCGGGCGGCTGTCGGGTCGTCATCGAACGTCAAGGCGACGAGAAAGGGTGCCAGCACCCCGCAGAGGCCCCTAGTCTGGTGTCAGGCACCTCAACACGGTCAGCTAGCGAGTGAGGGATTGCAGGCATGGCACCGTTGAGAACCGGCGACGGATTCCCCGACGTCGTCGTCACTGCAGTCGCATCGACGACTTCGCTTGCGCCCGATGCGGAAACGACGTGGCAGTTGCTGCTGGAGGGCCAAAGCGGAATTCGCCATCTGGACAAGCCGTTCGTCGGAGAGTTCAAGTCACCGGTCCGCATCGGCGGACCGCTGCAGGAGAGTTTCGACGAGCACCTGAGCCGCGTTGAGCTGCGCCGGCTGTCGTTCATGCAGAAGATGTCCCTGCTACTGGGGCGGCGGCTCTGGGAGAGCGCAGGATCGCCCGAAATCGACACCAGGCGGCTGATGATCTCGATCGGGCTTGCACTGGGCAGCACCGAGGAGATCCCCGTGCAGTACGACGCCTGGAAGGAGAAGGGCCTGCGCGCGGTGTCCCCGCTCGCGGTGCAGATGTACATGCCCAATGCGCCCGCCGCGGCGGTCGGCCTGGATCGCGAGGCGAAGGCGGGGATCATCTCGCCGGTGATGGCGGACGCCTCGGGCTCCGCGGCCATCGCAAAAGCGTGGCGACAGATCGTGCTCGGCGAGGCCGACATCGCGATCTGCGGCGGCGTCGAGACGCACATCGAAGCGGTGCCCGTCGCGTCGTTCTGGCAGCTGGGGCTGTTGTCGACAAACAACGACGATCCTCCCGGCGCCTGCCGCCCGTTCGACAAGGACCGCGACGGCATGGTGTTCGGTGAGGGTGGCGCGCTGATGCTCATCGAGACCGAGGAACACGCCAAGGCGCGCGATGCTCCGATCTTGGCGCGGGTGATGGGAGCAGCCATGACGTCCGATGGTTATGACCCCGTCGAGCCGGATCCGGACGGTCAGCAGGCCGGCGACGCGATCGCGCGTGCGATCGAAATAGCCGGGCTGACGCCGACCGACATCGACCACATCAACGCCCACGCCAGCGGCACCACCGCCGGAGACCTGGCCGAGGCCCATGCCATCGGCCACGCGTTCGGTCACCACGCGCCTGCCGTCTATGCGCCGAAGGCCGCGCTGGGACATTCGTTGGGCGCGGCCGGGGCGGTAGAGGCCGTGCTGACCGTGCAGGCGTTGCGCGACGGCGTCGTGCCGCCCACCCTCAACCTGAAAGATCTCGATCCCGCGATCCACCTGGACGTGGTCAGCGGCAGTCCTCGCCGCGCTGATTAC
>Ga0105245_10005752_pt1 | contig 10882 bp, 10 predicted proteins | sample KBSM54metaG_FD_81523 | JGI IMG/M metagenome (GOLD analysis project Ga0105245, IMG submission 81523) | Miscanthus rhizosphere microbial communities from Kellogg Biological Station, Michigan, USA - KBS M5-4 metaG | ecosystem: Host-associated > Plants > Roots > Rhizosphere > Soil | place...
GCAGGGCCGCGTGATCGCGCTCGGCGAGGTGCTGCTCTGGACCGCCCCCGCCACGGTGCTCGGCGGTCTCGTGGGCATCGCGCTGACCCTCGACGCGGGCTCTCCGATCACCGCGGTGCCGGCGGTGCTGCTCTGCCTGCTTGCGGCCCCGGTAGCCGCCGCCGTCGTGAGCGGGGTCGACGATGGTGCCGAGGATTCCGGCCGTCTTGCCGCCACGCTCCGGATCGCGGGGGAGGGGGTCATCGTGCTGCTGGCTGCTCTGGCACTCGCGCTCCTGTTCGCGCGCGGCCCGGTGGCGAGCGGAGGGGCGGCAGATCCGGTCCTCCTCGGTGCACCGCTGCTGCTCGCACTGGCCGTCACGGTCGTCGTGGTACGGGTCGCGCCGACGGTGTCGGTGCGCCTGGCGCGCCTGGAGAGGCGCGGCAACGGACCGGTCGGCCTGGTCTCCGCATCCGCGACCGCGCGTGGCGGCGGCGGGATCTGGACTCTCTTCGCCCTCGTTGTCGGTGTGGGCATGGCGGTCTTCTCGCTCACCCTGGTGGCGACCCAGCAGCACGGTGCCCAGCAGGCCGCTGTGGCGCGAACGGGATCCGATGTCGCCGTCAGGGCCACCGTATTGAGCACGGATCAGGTGCATCGCATCGCGGCGATCCCGGGTGTGACGGCTCACGCGACGATCGAGGTGTTCGGACAGCAGCCCGTGGGCAGCGTGCCGGCGACGATCTACGGAGTGGATGTCACGGATCTCGCCGCGGTGCAGACCGGTCTGGATCATCCCGTGCTGCAGGGCGTCGGTGGCGCCTCCGCCCTCGTCGCGGGTCTCGACAGCCCGCCCCGCTCGCTCAGCCTGTCGCCGCTCGGTCAGGGCACCGTTTCGCTGCACACCGTCGATCCCGATGTCGTCTCGGAGGTGTTCACCCAGCCGCAATGGGTGCTGCTCGACCGGCGCGAGGTGTCGACCGCCGACGGGATCCCCACCGGGATGCTGCTGCGGCTCCGTCCGGGCGCCGACGCCGCCAAGGTGGCGCGAGCCGCTGCCGAGCTCGCCCCCTCGGCCACCGTGACGACGGCCGAGGTGGCGGAGCGCGCATTCCTGGGGACGCCGCTGGACGCCGCCGTTCAGGCCGCCATCCTGGTCGCCGCGGCCATCTCGGCGCTCCTCGTGCTCGCGGTGTTCGCGGTGTCGCTTGCGGCGGAGGCCGCCGAACGGCTGCGTCGCGGTGCGATCCTGCGTGCGCTCGGATTCGACCGCCGTCAGACGATGGTTCTGGTGCTCCGCGGGATCGCCCCGACGGCCGTCGCCGGCGTGGTCGCGGGCACCGTCACCGGCATCGCACTGGCCGCTGCGGTCCTGCGCAGCCTCGATCCCGGGGGACTGGTGGGATCGCCTGTCCCACCCGCCCTGGTGATCGATCCTGTCGCCACCATGATCGCCGCACTCGGATTCTTGGCGGTGGCAGGGCTCGCGGGCCTGGTCGCCGTCGCCCTGGACCTTCGCAGGCCGGCAACGGCCGGACTCCAGACTCTCGGAGAGGAACGATGATGACAACGGCTCCCGTGATCGACTGCGCGGATCTGGTCCGTATCTACCGCGGCGACGGGGTCGAAGTGCAGGCCCTGCAGGGACTGACGTTGCGCGTGTCGGACGGCGACATCGTGGCGATGGTGGGTGCGTCCGGGTCGGGCAAGTCCACGCTGCTCGGCGTCCTCTCCGGTCTCGACCGGCCGAGCGCGGGGCGTGCGACCGTCGCGGGCTACGACCTCACCGCGCTGTCTCGTTCGCAGCGGCTGCGGTACCGGCGGGAGGCCGTCGGCTTCGTCTGGCAGCAGACCGAGCGCAACCTCCTGCCCTATCTGACGGTGCAGGAAAACGTCGAGCTGCCGATGTTCCTGGCGGGCGGTCCCGATCGTGAGAAGCGGGCTGCCGATCTCGTTCGCCTGCTCGAACTCGGTCCACTCGGTGATCGTCGGCCGGGTCAGCTCTCGGGGGGTGAGCAGCAGAGGGCCGCGATCGCGGTCGCCCTTGCCAACGGCCCCCGGGTGCTGCTGGCCGATGAGCCGACCGGCGAACTCGACGAGGTGATGTCTGCCGAGGTGCTCGAGGCGATCCGCTCGGTCAACGACCGCTTGGGCGTCACGGCGCTCATCGTGACGCACGATCCCGCCGTCTCCGATCACGTGCGCCGCACCGTTCAGATCCGTGATGGACGAACCGCGACCGAGGTGCATCGCGACGCCGAGCGCGACGACGCCGAGACGTACACGGTCATCGATGCGGTGGGCAGGATGCAGCTTCCGCGCGAATACGTCGACCGGCTGCGCCTGCACGACCTGGTTCGGCTCACCCTCGAGCCCGGTCACGCCGAGGTGCGCCCCACCGACTCGGAGCCCCCAGCGTCCGAGGGCGCCGACGCGATCGAGGAGGAGGGACGATGACCGCGATCGTGAGCGCCGCCGGAGTGACTCGTGTCTTCGGCACCGGTCCGGCTGCGGTCGCCGGATGCCGTGATGTCGATCTCGAGGTCTCTCCCGGCGAGCTGCTGGTGGTCCGCGGCCCTTCGGGGGCGGGCAAGACCACGCTGCTCACCCTGCTCGGCACCTTGGATCGGCCCGACCTGGGAACGATCACCATCGACGGCGTCGAGACGAGTACGGCGCCCGAGCACGAGCTGGTGGGCATCCGTCGTCGGCTTCTCGGATTCGTCTTCCAGCGATTCGGACTGCTGCCTGCGCTGACCGCCGCCGAGAACGTCGAGTTGCCGCTGCGGCTCGCCGGCATGCCCCGCGATGAGCGGCTCGAGCGCGTCGCGCTTCTGCTCGAGCGGGTCGGGCTCGCGGGTCAGGCTCGCCAGCTCCCGGAGGAGCTGTCAGGCGGTCAGCAGCAGCGCGTCGGGATCGCGCGGGCCCTGGCGGCCGAGCCCCGCGTGCTGCTGGCCGACGAGCCGACCGGGCAACTCGACAGCGGCACAGCCCTCGCCGTCATGGATCTGGTCGTCGAGCTCGTGCACGAGCGCGGAGTGGCCGGCATCGTGACGACGCACGATCCGGCCTTCATGGAGCGGGCGGACCGGATCGCGCAGCTGCATGACGGACGCATTACCTACGGGCGGCATCTCCGAGCGTGACCTGGTGCAGCTCGGCCAGGTCGCGGATCGCCGTGGCGACCTCCTCGCGCCGACGCGCCGCGGACCAGCCGAGGGTGTCGCCGGCCAGCTCGGCCAACTCGTCGAGCAGAGCTGCGGTGATCGCGCCTACGAAGGCGACACTGGTTCGCCGGTAGATCAGGTCTCCGAGATGCTCGACCTGCTCCCGACCTGCCAGGAAGCGCACCTCATCGGTGCTGTAGCCCTCGAGGTTCTTGAGGGGGGCATCCTTCTCGGTGAAGGAGTCGATGATCGCCTCGGCGCTCGTGCCGTAGCGCAGCAGCAGGCGCTCCGCGTGCTCTGCTCCGACCTTCGCCGAGTGGGCGGCGACCCAGGCGGCTCGATCCTGGTCGGTGCGCGGGAAGTCCTTGCCTCCGCCGATCGCCAGGGTCTGGGTCCCGACGACGCGCGTGACGCCGAGTCGGGCCAGCGCGAGGTTCGCCATGTGCTCGCCGAGGGCCCGGAACGTCGTCCACTTGCCGCCGACCAGGCTGAGCAGTAGTGAGCCGCCCGGCAGTTCGGCCGGCTCGATGCGGTAGTCGCGCGACACGAAACCGGGCGTCTCGTCGTCGTGGCGGGGGAGGGGGCGGATGCCCGAGAAGCGGTAGATGATCTGAGAGCGATCGAGTTCGATCTCGGGCAGCACGTGGTGGACCAGCTCGAAGAAGTAGTCGACCTCTTCTTCGGTGCAGACCACGGGTTGTCGTGGGTCCGCGTCGATATCGGTCGTTCCGACCATCACCCGGCCCTTCAGCGGGTAGATCAGCACGATGCGGCCGTCGTCGTTCTCGAAGAACAGTTCGCGGCCGCGGGTGGCCGCCAACAGTTCCGGGTGATCCAGCACGATGTGCGAGCCCTTCGTGCCGCCCATGTAGTGCGTAGGCATGCCGAGCTCGTCGTTGGTGAGGTCGGTCCAGGGGCCGGTGGTGTTGACGACGACCTTCGCGGTCATCGTGAACTCGTGACCGCTGGCGAGGTCGCGCAGCCGGACCTCGGATCCCGCGGTCTCGCCGGAGTCTGCCGAACCCACGCCGATGACCTCGACGTAGTTGGCCGCGCGCCCGTGACCGGTGGCGACGCCGTCGAGCAGCACGTCGAGCGCGAGCCGCTCGGGGTTGTGCATGGACGCGTCGTAGTAGGTCGCGGTGTACTTGAGCGCCGGATTGAGGTCGGGCATCGCGGCGAGCGACTTCTTGCGGCCGAGAAAGCGGTGGCGCGGCACCGTGCCGCCGTCGCGCGAGAACGAGTCGTAGATGATCAGGCCGACCTTGATCAGCAGTGCGCCCCGCTCGACCGTGCTGCGCTGCGTGTGGGTCAGAAACCGCAGCGGCGCCGCGAGGAGGCCCGAGAAGGTCTTGAAGATCGGGATGGTGGTCTCGAGCGGGCGCACGTAGTGCGGCGCGTTCTTCAGCAGGCGGTTGCGCTCATGCACGGCTTCGTTCACCAGGCGGAACTCGCCGTTCTCGAGGTAGCGCACCCCGCCGTGCACCATGTGCGACGAGGCCGACGAGGCGCCCGAGACGTAGTCGCCACGCTCGACGAGCGCGACATCCACACCCTGGAGCGCCAGCTCGCGGAAGGTCGCGATGCCGTTGATGCCACCGCCCAGCACGAGCACGTCGGCCGTGGGTCGGTCCGCCAATGAGGCAACGGTCTGGCGGATCCGGGGAGCTGCGCTTCGGGCGGGCATGGCTCAAGCATCCCGCACGCGCACCACCGTTCGCACGTTCGGCCACGATGCTTGCACATATGTGCAAAATGGACCCATGGCGCGCTTCGACGACTCCGACACCGTGCGAACGCGGGATGCGCTCATCGCCGCGCGCCTGTACTACCAGCAGGACCTCACGATGGAAGCGATCGCCAGCGAGCTCAGCGTCTCGCGGTCGTCGGTCTCGCGCCTGCTGAGCTTCGCGCGCGACACCGGACTCGTCGATATCACCGTGCGGTCCCCGAGCGAGATGCCGAGCGGTATCGAGCGCGAGCTGCGTCGCAGGTACTCGGTCGTCGCCCACGTCGTCCCCATGCCCGACGTCACGAACGACGTCGACCGCCGCGAGCGGGTCGCGCTCTACACGGCGCGCATCATCGGTCAGTACTTCGATTCCAACATGACGATGGGGATCGCGTGGGGGTCGACGATGAGCGCGATCAGCAGGCATCTGATCGACAAGCCGACGCACAACTCGCAGGTCGTTCAGCTCAACGGAGCCGGCAACCCGCGGACCACCGGGATCATCTACGCCAGCGAGATCCTGCAGCGGTTCGGCGACGCCTTCGGGGCGTTCGTTCAGCAGTTCCCGGTGCCGGCGTTCTTCGATCACGCCGAGACCAAGGCGGCGATGTGGCGTGAGAGCAGTGTGCGCCGGGTGCTCGATGTGCAACGCAACATCGACATCGCCCTGTTCGGACTCGGCGCTCCGTTCGGGACCCTGCCGAGCCACGTCTACACCGGGGGCTACCTCGACCAGGCCGATCTCGACTGGTTGCAACGCGACGGAGTCGTCGGCGACATCGCGACCGTGTTCTACCGCGAAGACGGGAGCTACGACGGGATCCCGCTGAACGAACGTGCGACGGGACCCGACCCCGCCGTGCTCAAGCGCGTGGCTCGACGGATCTGCGTGGTGTCGGGGGAGTCGAAGCTCCCGAGCATCCGCGGCGCGCTTGCCGGAGGATTTCTCACCGACCTGGTGATCGACGTCGGGACGGCGCACCTGCTGCTCGACACGGGCGCGTAGGCGGCGTCAAAGCGCGATCACCGCATCCGGGCTGAGCTCGGCGACCGAGCGGTGCCCGCTGAGTCCGAGGATCAGGTCGAACTCGGCGATGAGGTTGCGCAGCGCCTCCGCAGCGCCCGCTTCGCCGGCGATCGCCAGCCCGTAGACCCACGGCCGGCCGACACAGACCGCCGCCGCCCCGAGGGCGAGGGCGCGGACCACGTCGGCCCCTCCGCGGATGCCGCTGTCGAAGAGCACCGGAACGCGCCCCTCCACGGCGGCCACGACACCCGGCAGCGCGTCGAGTGAGGCGATCGCTCCGTCGATCTGGCGGCCCGCGTGATTGGAGACGATGACGCCGTCCATCCCGGCCTCCACGGCTCGCCGCGCGTCATCCGGATGCTGGATGCCCTTGAGCACGATCGGCAGGGTCGTGCGGGAACGCAGGAACGCCAGGTCGCTCCAGGTGAGATTCGCCCGCGAGAACACGTCCAGGAATGTCTCGACCGCGGCACGGGGCTCGCCGGAGCGCAGGTTCGCCAAGAATCGACCGGGATGCCGCCGCGTCATCCCCGTCAGCGTGCGGATCGCGGCGGGCGTCACCCTCGGCTTCGGCGCGGCGGGATCGACGGGCCGCTTCATCCGCTCGGCGACCAGCCGTCGGAACACCGGGTCGCTCGTGTACTGCGCGATCCCCATGCCGCGGATGAACGGCAGAAACCCGAGGTCCAGGTCGCGCGGGCGCCAGCCGAGCATCTGCGTGTCGAGGGTGACCACGATCGCCTGAGCCCCGAGCTTCTCGGCACGCCCGACCAGGCTCTCGACCAGCTCGTTCGAGGTGCTCCAGTACAGCTGGAACCACTTCGGGCCGTCACCGCCCTCGGCGAAGACCCGCTCCATCGGGATCGAGGCCTGATTCGACAGGATGGCCGGCACGCCGAGCGACGACGCCGCGCGCGCGATGGCCAGGTCGGCATCCGGGTCCACCAGTTCGAGCACGCCGACGGGTGACGTGAGCAGGGGAGTGGGGTAACGGTGGCCGAACAGCGTGACGCCGAGATCGCGCTCCGAGACGTCGCGCAGCACGCGCGGAACGATCCGCCAGCGCTCGAACGCCTCGGCGTTCGCGTCTGCCGTCGATTCCGTGCCGCTCGAGCCGTGCACGTACGCCCAGGCCTCCGGCGACATCGCCCGTTGGGCGGCAGCGATCAAACCCGGCCAGGAGGCAGGGATCCGCGGCACGACGCCGGATGCCCCGGCGCGGAAGATCGCGGTCTGCGTGCGTCGTCCGAATCCGTCGGCCACGATCCTCACCCTAGCCGCGGGCGGCGCGGGCAGAAACAGCGCGCAAGGGCGCAGACTCTCAGCATGTCCGAACCGCTCCTGCTGATCCTCGCGATGGATCACCGCGACAGCCTCGAACGCGAGCTGTACCGTTTGACGGCGCCGCCGACCCCGGCCGAAGCCGCGCGCGTCGCCGCCGACAAGCTCCTGGTCTACCGAGCACTGGTGGATGCGGCGGCTCAGCTGCCCGAGACGGCCCGGCCCGGCGTGCTCGTCGACGAGGAGTACGGGGCGTCGGTGGCCGAACTCGCGCAGCACGTCGCGACGCTGGATCTTGCGATGCCGATCGAGGCGAGCGGGCATCCCTGGTTCCAGTTCGCGTTCGGCGACGACTGGAAAGCCCATGCCGAGTTCTTCGCGACCCATCACTCGAAGGTGCTGATCCGCGACAATCCGGGCTTGGACGCGTCCGATCGGCAGAGCCAGATGACGACCCTTGCGACCGTGTCGAGTTGGGCGCGCGAGGCCCGTCGCCCGCTGATCGTCGAGCTGCTCGTTCCGGCGACGGATGCCGACCTCGCCGCGGTCGCGAACGATGCGGCCCGCTACGACGCCGAGGTCCGGCCGCGACTGACCGTCGAGGTCATCCACGGTCTGCAGGACGCGGGCGTCGAGCCGGCGCTCTGGAAGGTCGAGGGCCTGGAGACGACCGCCGACGCGCGCTCAGTCGCGGCAGCGGCCCGGCGCGATGGTCGCGACGCACGATGCATCGTGCTCGGGCGGCACGCACCGGCCGACCGGCTCGACCACTGGCTCGAGGCCGCCGCTCCGGTGCGAGACTTCGTCGGCTTCGCCATCGGACGAAGCATCTGGTGGGACGCACTGAGTGATCTACTGACCGGTTCCATCGTTGAGGCGGAAGCCCGCACGCGCATCGCGGCCGCCTATCTGAGTTACGCCCACGACTTCCTGGCGGCGCGGGCCGCCGCGGGGGAGTAGCCGCACCGTCATACTGGGCAAATGCCCACCACCAAGCTGCTCGATCGCGTGCGAGCCCAGCTCGAGGAGCTCAGGCTCGACGGCGAGCTGGTCGAGAAGCAGATCGTCGGCGGGACCGGATTCCTCTGGAACGGCAACCTGGTGTGCGGAGTGGTTGGCGATGACCTGCTGGTGCGCCTTGGCAAGGAGGGTGGCGCATTCGTCCGGCTCGCCAAGGCGGAGGCGAGCTCGTTCGACGATGCGAAGGTCTCGGTGCGCAGGATGGTGATGGGCGGACGCGAGAGCAAGACCTGGTTCCTGGTGTCCGGAGGCGAGGTGCGCACGAAGAGACCGTTGCGGCTGTGGGTCAAGCGAGCGGTCGCGTTTGCTGCGACCCTGAACGACGCAGTGACGAAGCCCAGCCAGCGGTGAAGCCGTTCTCGCGAGCGAGCGCACCCGCGAGAACGACCCCGCGGATGGCTACTTCTTCTTGACCGCGGCGACAATCAGCCCGACAACGGTTGAGACGATTGCTCCGGCGACCCCGCCGCCCACCAGGTTGCTCGCGATGGCTCCCAGATCAAGCCCGGATCCGACGATGGCCTGGATGATGGCCGTCCCGCCAGCCCCGCCGACAGCCCCGAGGACGCCGTTCAGTACCGGCCCGAGCGTGTTCTTCTTGACGCCGGCGCCTGCCCCGAGACCGCCGAGGGCGCCCCGATGATGCCGATGATCCATTCCATGCGGGACCTCCTTGTCCGCGGGGCCACACTGCCCCGATTGAGTCAGAGGTTAGCGATCGGGCCCCGCTGATCGATAGAGTCGGAGTCGAACGTGACACGAACGAAGGAGGTGAGCCCGATGCACACTCTGTCCACTCTGGGCGCTCCTTCGAGTTCACGATCTCGCGACTGACGTAGCCGTCGCGGGGAGCGCATGCCACGCACTCTCAGAAAGCTACGCACATGATTGATTCACTACATCCTTCTCGCACCGCATTGGTGCTCGGCGGCGGCGGTTCCACCGGCAACGCCTGGTTGATCGGCGTCGTCGCCGGGTTGTTCGAGGGCGGACTCGACGTCACAACGGCCGACCTGATCGTCGGGACGTCGGCGGGCGCCACGGCGGCCGCCCAGATTACGGGTACCGCTCCGAGCGAGTTGTTCGCCGCGACGCTCGTCGTTCCGCCAGCACGTCCCGCAGGTGCGGGGAACGCCAGCGGGGCCGGGCGACCCGGCCCGCCCCCGGTCGTGACCCACATGGAGAAGACCGCAGCCATCATCGACGCGGCCGCCGACCATGCCGACATGCGGCGCACGATGGGCGCCGCGGCGCTCGAGGTGGACGCCGCGGCCGACGGATCCTGGACGGCCCAGTGGCGCGCGACCGTCGCCCCGCGCCTCCCGCGCGCCGAATGGCCCGACGTATCCCTGAGCCTTACGGCCGTCGACGCGCGCACAGGCGAGGGGGTCGTGTTCACCCGCGAGAGCGGCGTCGACCTGGTGGACGCGGTCGCCGCCAGCACCTCCGGCGGACCGCATCCCTATCGGATCGGCGACGGTCGGTACATCGACGGGGGATACCGCACGAACGCCGAGAACGCCGACTTGGCCGCCGGGTACGAGCGCGTTCTCGTGCTCTCGCCCTTCGGCGGCCGAACCCGGATGCCGCTGACATGGGGCATGCACCTGGCGCCCCAGGTCGAACAGCTGCGAGCACAGGGGAGCCGAGTCGAGACGATCTTCCCTGAAGCCGCCGCCGAGCACCTGTTCGGGGTGCACGGGATGGATCTGGCCCTGCGACCGGACGCAGCGAGGGCCGGCCACGAGCAGGGGAGGAGCCTGGCGCAGTCGCTGACCGAACTGTGGCGCTGAGGACTCTGCGCTGAGGTCGCAATATCATTCCGGCGTGGGAGACGAATCGGTCGAGGCGTCCGACGAACCGGCCGCAACGCGCTTTCGCGTCCGCTGGAGCTGGTTCGTCGGGTGCATCGTGCTCGGCCTCGCGGCCATCCTGATCGGGTGGAGAGTGGCCAACACGATGGGCTATCTCGCCGGAGTTCTGGCCAACATCGGCACGACGCTGCTGCTGGTGGGCATCGTGGTTCTGCTCGAGAGGCGCATCATCGACAACGCGGTCCGGGTTGTCCGCAGCGCGAACGAGCGGTCGAACGAGGCGCTGCGCGCCCAGATCCGTGATCTCGAGGACCGCCTGGCTGCCGTCTGGAGGTCGGCCTCAGCCGAGGACGTACCCGCGAAGAAGGCCGAGACGGCTCGGTTGACCGACGAGTTCACGAAGCGGGTCGTCGATGAGGCCACCGGCGGGGAGTCGCCCAGGGGCTGACTACATCCCCGGTGGCGGAAGCTCGCCGGTGTACATGCGATACGTGGTCGTCGCGGCGGCGTTCGCGGTGTCGACTTCCGCACCGTTCGCGATGTGCTCTCGTGCCCACGCGTCTGCTGAGCCGCGCAGGAACGACTTTCCCTCATCGGTCGCGAGCCACGCCTGGCCTTCCTCGGGCGAGATGCCTTCGCCGCCGTTGACGTACAAGGCGATGCCGAGCAGTGCCGAGTCCCAGCCCATGCCGGTCGCCGACGGTCCGAACTGCTCCCAGAAGCCTTCGGGGATCGAGTCGACCGCCGCGACGTTCTCGAGTTCGAAGCGGGTCGATGCCGCGTCGAGAGCGGTCAGGCGCACGTGCACGATGGCCGGTTCACCCAGACCAGTTCCCCAGGTCAGGGTGTAGCCGGCCGAACC